>Ga0209654_1000464_pt1 | contig 39337 bp, 36 predicted proteins | sample SaaInl1SG_22_DNA_FD_184646 | JGI IMG/M metagenome (GOLD analysis project Ga0209654, IMG submission 184646) | Marine microbial communities from expanding oxygen minimum zones in the Saanich Inlet - ESP_161SG_22_DNA (SPAdes) (version 2) | ecosystem: Environmental > Aquatic > Marine > Intertidal... | reverse complement strand
TGTAAAGCCCTACCAAAAACAACTTAAAGGAGTTGCAGATAGTATTTCCCTAGCATCAGCGGGTAAAAAAGCAAGGATTACGGACTATCTTATCATTTCCCAATCGCGCGACACAACTCATGTGGATACTACGCTTACTATGGCAAAGTATTACAGGTTTAACAGCCAACGCCAAGACAATTTTGCTTTTGTTTCGCTCAACAATTCGGGGCAGGCGCTTAATCCGCTATCATTAGAAACATGGCAAAACAACACTGCGCCAAGTGCCGGATTTCGCACTAAAGAAAGCCAGCGATTTTTACCGCATCAAATGGCGTATTACCATGTGCCAACACCACTTTCGGAGGTGTTTTACAAAAGCACCCAATCGCAGGGGCAGTCCACCGACGCATTGATAACCGCCAATATTCACCCAAGGCTAAACTACGCCATTGGTTACCGTGGGCATCGGTCGTTGGGGAAGTACCAGCATCAAATTTCGGGCAGAAGCCAGTTGCGGTTTACTACACGCTATGAAAACCCAAATGGGCGGTATCGCTTGCGTTTGCAAATTGCCAATCAGAAAATTGAGCAACAAGAAAATGGCGGTTTAGATGCAGCCTCTATCGAGGATTTTGAATCGGGTAGCGATGAATTTTATGACCGTGAACGTTTAGGTGTTTTACATGAAAACGCCACCAACCATTTTACAGGTAAATTTTATTTGCTAGAGCAAGATTATTTGGTGTTGCATACCCAAGATTCACTCAAAATCCCACGTTTACGTGTGGGTTACCGAGCACAAACCAATCATCAAGATCACCATTTTATACAAAGTCAGGTGTTCTCAGCATATGGAGCATTGGTTGATGGTGTCTCCAAACCCTTTGATCATTACCATTATAGTCTTCGGCAATTTGATGCCTATGCCATTGTGACTAACCCATTGGTAGGTTGGCTAAACGCTTATGCACGCCATCACAAGTATGCATTTACAGAAATGCACAACAGTAGCAGCACTATTGTAAAAGAGGATGCGTATTCGGTGGGTGGATCGTGGCGTAAAGATTTTGGGGGATTTCGTTTTCGCACCGATGCAGAACTTGCCCTTAGCGGAAACCGTGTTGGGAATTTTATAAACGCTGAAATCGTTCTGCCTAAAATTGCCAATAGCGAACTTACTACAGGTATCCGTATTCAAGAACAACATCCTGGGTTTGCTTTTGAACGTTTTACAAGTACGTATGCCGATTACCAATGGGAGGCTTCTCCTAAAATGGAGCAACGCACCTCGCTTTACGGCAAACTTGCACATCCCAAGCTTGGTACCTTGTCGGTAACGGCAACCAACATCAACCATCACGCCTATTTTTTACAGGCAGAAGCCGATACACTTTTGGTTGCACCAACACAGTCTAAGGATGCTATTAACCTTTTTCAATTGGATTGGGAGGGGGGGCTCAAGTGGTGGGTGTTTCGTTGGGACACCAAATTACGAGCGCAAAATGTCAGCGGCAATTCCGAAGCAATGCCATTGCCTAATTTTATAGGTCGAACCGCTTTGTATTACGAAGATCACTGGTTTGCTAAAGCTATGTTTCTACACCTTGGTGTAAGTGCACATTATTTTTCACGTTTTAACATGCGTGCCTATCATCCGATACTTTCCGAATTTGTGGTGCAGCCGCATCAAGAGCTCGGTGGCTACCCTGTGGTGAATGCCTTTTTTAATGCTAAAATCAGACAAACACGCCTGTTTTTGGTGGTAGAGCATGTCAATGCAAATCGTAAAGCACCCAACTATTATGCTGCACCAGGCTATCCGTATCGCGACTTACTAGTTCGCTTTGGACTGGTATGGAATTTCTTTCAGTAAATTAATTGGTGGGTAAATCAAATATTTACACGCGTAGTAAATGAAATTATAGAAGTCAAAATATTTTTAATGTTCATTTTGTCTTGAAACAAAACGAACCAAAAGTTCAAGAAGATTTCAAGGAAATTTTTGAGATTTTATCTCTAAATCGCTGCTAAATCATCGCTACATGCTGTTTTCGCCAAAGGCGAACGCACTTTAGCGTGATTTACAGCTATTTCTGAGAAATCTTCGGTTCACACGCAAACCGAAACGAACATAGTTTAATTTGAGGGTAAATCGCCACCTTCTTTAATAGGAAGGTTAGAAGACCCCATTAAATAGGCATCTACGTGGTGTGCGGCTTCACGACCCTCCGAAATTGCCCAAACAATCAACGACTGTCCACGGCGCATATCACCTGCAGTAAATACGTGTGGTACGTTGGTTTGGTATTTTTCGTTGCCTTTCACATTTGAACGCTCGTCTTGATCTAAGCCCAATTGCTCGGCTAGTGTGGGCTCAGGCCCAGTAAAACCAAGTGCTAACAATGCCAATTCACAGGGCCACTCCTGTACAGAATTTGGTTCTTCAACAAGAGTTGGTCTTCCGCCATTCTCGCTTTTTTCCCAACGTACGTTTACTGTTTTTAGTGCTTTTAGGTGCCCATTGTCATCAGCAACAAATTCTTTGGTCAAGATACTCCACTCTCTATGACTTCCTTCCTCATGTGAAGAAGTCGTTTTGAGTTTGAAGGGCCAAAAGGGCCAAGGGTGGTCTTCGGTACGTGTTTCCGAAGGCTTAGGCATAATTTCAAAATTGGTTACACTTTTTGCCCCCTGACGGTTTGACGTACCAATACAATCTGAACCGGTATCTCCACCACCAATTACAACAACATTTTTCCCTGCTGCGTGAAGTGCATTATCTACTTCTGTAAGCCCATCAACCCAGCGGTTGCTTTTGGGCAAGAAATCCATGGCTTGCACAACACCAGGTAAGTCGGCTCCCGGAATGGGTAGCCTTCGACGAATGGTTGCGCCCCCACAAAGTACCACCGCATCAAAAGCATTGAGTTCTTCAATAGGCATGTTTTTGCCAACCTCAACGCCCGTTTTGAATTGAATACCTTCTTCTTCCAAAATGGCCAAACGACGGTCAATAACGTTTTTTTCCATTTTAAAATCAGGAATCCCGTAGCGTAACAATCCGCCAATTTTTTCGTCGCGTTCAAAAACGGTTACCGTGTGTCCGGCACGATTTAGTTGTTGTGCAGCAGCAAGCCCGGCAGGCCCTGATCCCACAACGGCAACGGTTTTTCCGGTACGTTGTGCAGGTGGATTAGCCTTAATCCAACCTTCTTTAAATCCGCGCTCTACGATGTATTTTTCAATCATTTCGATAGAAACGGGTGGATTAATGATACCTAACACACAAGCTGCCTCACATGGAGCAGGGCAGAGTCTTCCTGTAAACTCAGGGAAGTTGTTCGTGGAATGTAAAATGCGTAATGCTTTTTGCCACTCGTTACGATACACAGCATCGTTGAAATCAGGAATCATATTCCCTAGCGGACAACCACTATGGCAAAACGGAACACCGCAGTCCATACAGCGTGCGCCTTGGTCTTGCAGGGTTTCCTTACTTGGCGTAACTGTAAACTCTTTGTAATTCTTTACGCGGTCTTGAACGTCAACGTTTTGCTCATTTACGCGCTCATACTCCATAAATCCTCTTAACTTTCCCATGCTTATGCGTTTTGTTTTTCTTGCGCCATGCGCTCTAATGCTGCCTTATAATCGGTTGGCATTACTTTAATAAAATGCTTTTGTGTTGTTTTCCAGTCGGCTAAAATACGTGTGGCTAACGGGCTACCCGTATATGCAATATGGTTTTGAATCAATTCCTCAACATGCGCAATATCCTCGACACTAAGGTCTTCTAAGCCAATCATTTCCATATTGAAATTTCGGTCGTCAAACACGCCATTTTCAGCATAGATATACGCGATTCCGCCACTCATTCCCGCAGCAAAATTACGTCCAGTCGGACCTAAAATAACGGCTTCACCACCCGTCATGTATTCACAACCGTGGTCACCAATACCTTCAACTACTGCAGTTGCTCCAGAGTTGCGCACACAGAATCGCTCACCAGCAATCCCGTTAATGTACGCCTCGCCACCTGTGGCACCGTAAAGGGCAACATTACCAATAATGATATTTTCTTCAGGTTTAAAGGTAGCTTCTTCTGGAACTTTTGCAACCAGTCTTGCGCCTGAAAGTCCTTTTCCAAAGTAATCGTTGGCGTTTCCGGTAACTTCCATGTGTAACCCTTTGGTGGCAAAACACCCAAAGCTTTGCCCAGCAGCACCTTTGAATACTAATTTCAAGGTGTCGGCAGGAAGTCCCTCTCGACCATGAGTTTTCGATATTTCGTTACTCAAAAGCGCACCTACACTTCGGTCTGTGTTTTTAATAGCAAAGTGCAGCGTTTGAGGCTCTTTAGCAATTATTGCTTTTTGTGCTTTGGATACAATATCAACGTCAAGAACATTTTCAAGTCCGTGATCCTGTTTGCTTACATTGCGAACGGGCACATTATCACCAACCTCAGGCTTATATAAAATTGCCGACAGGTCAATTCCTTGTGCTTTGTAGTGCTCAATGGCAGTATTCATATTTAGCTTTTGACTTTGTCCCACCATTTCGTCAACGGTTCTGAAGCCAAGTTGTGCCATAATGGCGCGCATTTCCTCTGCTACAAAGTGCATAAAGTTGATAACGTGCTCAGGCTTGCCTTTAAAGTTTTTACGCAACTCTGGGTCTTGGGTAGCAATACCCACCGGACAGGTATTTAGGTGGCATGCACGCATCATAATACAGCCCGAAGCAACAAGTGGTGCGGTAGAGAAACCAAATTCCTCAGCACCCAACAAGCAGGCAATAGCAACATCACGTCCTGTTTTCATTTGTCCGTCACACTCCATAACAATACGCCCACGAAGGTCGTTCATCACAAGGGTTTGTTGTGCTTCGGCAATACCAAGTTCCCAAGGCAATCCGGCATGTTTGAGAGAAGTTAGGGGAGATGCTCCAGTTCCACCGTCGTAACCTGAAATCAAAATGACATCTGCCTTGGCTTTTGCCACTCCGGCAGCAATGGTTCCAACACCCACTTCAGATACTAATTTTACGTTGATGCGCGCCTCGCGGTTTGCATTTTTAAGGTCGTAAATAAGCTGTGCCAAATCCTCAATAGAGTAAATATCGTGGTGTGGCGGGGGTGAGATAAGTCCTACATATGGTGTAGAGTTTCGCACCGACGCGATATATGGATTTACTTTTGGTCCAGGAAGCTGACCGCCCTCTCCGGGTTTGGCTCCTTGTGCCATCTTGATTTGAATCTCACGCGCATTGGTCAGGTAATGTGACGAGACGCCAAACCTTCCCGAAGCCACTTGCTTAATAGCGGAGTTACGCCAATCACCGTCTTCATCACGGGTAAAGCGTCGTGGGTCTTCGCCGCCCTCTCCCGAGTTACTTTTTCCGCCAATCCGGTTCATGGCTTTAGCCAAGTTTTCATGTGCTTCTTCGCTGATGGAACCCAACGACATGGCACCTGTTTTAAAGCGTTTTACAATATCTGTCCAAGGCTCTACTTCATCTAATGGAATAGGGTCTAAGTCTGTAAAGGCAAACATTCCGCGAAGCGTCATGAGTTGCTTGCTTTGGTCGTTTACCAATTTCGAATATTCTTCAAAGGTGCTGTAACTTCCTTTGTTTGTGGCAAGCTGTAGCTTGGCAATACTGGCGGGGTTAAGCATGTGTGCTTCACCATTTCTGCGCCAACGGTAGCTTCCGCCAATTTCAAGATCGAGCCCTTCTCCAGCGGCTTTTTCACCAAAGGCAAAATCGTGGCGTTTGGCAATTTCTTGCTCCACCTCTTTAAGTCCGATTCCCTCAATACGCGTAGCGGTATTACAAAAATAAGTATCAATGAATTTTTTACTCAATCCTAGTGCCTCAAAAATTTGTGCCCCACGATAGGAATGCAAGGTTGAGATGCCAATTTTGTTCATGATTTTAATCAATCCCTTAGCAATAGCTTTATTGAAGTTGGCAATAGCATTCTCAGACGAAAGTCCATTGATTACGCCTGTTTCAATTTGTTGCTCAATAATTTCGTTTACCATGTAGGGGTTGATGGCACTGGCACCATATCCAAACAATAACGCAAAGTGGTGTGGTTCACGCGGCTCTGCAGATTCGATGATAATACCAAATTTAGAACGCAAGCGATGCTTCATCATGCCGTGATGTACGTGTGCGCAAGCAAGTAGCATAGGAATTGGTGCTTTTTCATTGCTTACTCCTCGGTCGGAAAGAATAATGATGTTTGCACCCTCTTCCACCTCTTTTTTAACCTGAACTAGTAATGCATCTAGTGAGCGTTCCAACCCGTTGTTGCCTGAATTAATATCGTACAAGGCGAGAACTGAACTTGCTTTGAAATCGTCATGCTCAATAAACTTAATTTTATCCAAATCTTCATTTGAGATGATCGGATTTTGGATGCGTAGTTTTTTGGCATGGGCTGCAGTAACATCAAAAATATTGGCATCGCTACCTACGGCCATGGAGGTATCCGTTACAATTTCCTCACGAATTCCATCCAAAGGCGGGTTGGTTACCTGTGCAAACAATTGCTTAAAGTAATTGTAAAGCAATTGTGGCTTGTTTGAAAGTACTGCCAAAGGCGTGTCTGTCCCCATAGAACCAATAGCTTCTTTGCCTTGCGTGCTCATGGGTGTGATGAGCGTTTTGATATCTTCTTCCGTGTATCCAAACGCTTGCAGGCGTTTGATAAAAGGTTCATCTTCAACAGGCGTATTGTTTCCTGTGTAAGGCACTTCTTTTAGGGGGAGTAAATTTTCTTTTAGCCATTCGCCATAGGGGTGTTTTGCTGAAATTTTTTCTTTAACTTCTTTATCCCCAATGATGCGTCCTTCCTCCATATCTACCAAGAACATACGTCCAGGCTCTAAACGTCCGTGGAGGGAAACGTTTGCGGGGTCAATGTCAATAACCCCAGTTTCAGATGACATCACCACATAGCCGTCTTTAGTTACCGTGTAGCGCGATGGGCGAAGTCCGTTTCTGTCTAATAGCGCACCAATGTATTTTCCGTCCGTGAAGGGTACCGATGCAGGACCATCCCAAGGTTCCATGATACAAGCGTTGTAGGCATAGAAATTCTTTTTTGCCTCGTCCATCGATTGGTGTTTCTCCCAAGCCTCAGGCACCAACATCATCATTACTTCAGGAAGCGAACGTCCCGTGTGGAGGAGTAATTCCACCACCATGTCCATAGAGGATGAATCCGATTTTCCGGGAAGTACAATCGGAGTAATATGGTTGATGTCATCACCAAAAAATTCGTTAGCAAAAAGCTCCTCACGAGCTTTCATGCGAATCACATTTCCTTTGTAGGTGTTGATTTCACCGTTGTGGCACATGTATCGGAACGGCTGTGCCAAATCCCATGTTGGGAAAGTGTTGGTAGAAAAGCGTTGGTGTACTAACGCAAGGCGAGTTACCACACGCGGATCTTTAAGATCCATGTAGAAGCCTTCAATGTCTTCGGGCATTAGCAACCCTTTGTAAATTACCGTCCGTGTAGAAAAACTCGGGAGGTAAAAATAGGAGCTCTCTGACATTTTGCTTGCATAGACACGGTGTTCCGCACGTTTACGAGCAATAAATGTTTTGGTATTTAACTGATCTTCAGTAAGTTTTTTAGTAGCGTCTTTTACAAAAACCTGCTTGATGTTTGGTAAGGTTTGTTTCGCAATTTTCCCAACAACATCAATGTTTGTGGGGACATCACGCCACCCTACGATTTCAAGTTCTTGTCGTTGTAACTCTTCCTCAAATACCTCAATGCAGTAGGTGCGTTGATTTAATTTTTGTGGCAAAAACATCATCCCCAAGGCGTAAGTGTGCGGTTCTGGTAACTCAAAAGAACACACCTCTTTCAAAAAGTCGTGTGGAATGTCGATAAGAATTCCAGCACCATCACCTGTTTTGCCGTCGGCACTAACAGCGCCGCGGTGTTCAAGTTTTACCAAAATATCCAATGCTTTATGGATGATATCGTTGGTACGTTTGCCTTCTAGACTACAAATAAAACCGGCACCACAGTTATCGTGCTCATTTTCAGGATGATATAAACCTTGAGGGTTAGGAAGCATAATTCAATTTTTTTCAAATATAAATGCTGTAATTCAAAATTGCGAACATCGATGTTTCCTAATGATGCTGTACTATAGCATTGTTAAAATTGATGCACTTTGTTGTTGATTATTCAAAAACACTTCATTAAAATTATATAAATCAAAATATTAAGCTTTTTAAAGTATTGCCCCAAATTTTTTGAGGGGGTGTACTTAAATAATTGATTTTTTAGACACAGCACCCCAATGTAGCGTAGGGTTAAAATTTTAAAACCGTATTTAATATAAGAATTTTATTATTTTATTTTTTAATTAAATTCAAATTGTTGTTTTAGAAAACAATTGCACATCGCTATATTTGTTACTCAAAATTTACAAACCAAATCCTTTATGGAAACCATTATCCTTCTTGTATTTTTTTTAGGTTACCTTTCAATAACCCTAGAACATAACCTTAAAATTGACAAACTAATTCCTGCCCTTGCTATGATGGCAATTTTATGGGCATTGATAGCACTTGGGCACCTTCCTGTTTTTGATGTAGATACAGTCTCTAAAAGCCTACACGACACGCATATTGACGAAATTCTGCTGCATCATTTGGGCAAAACTGCTGAAATTTTGGTTTTCCTTTTGGGTGCGATGACCATTGTGGAAATCATTGACTACTTTGATGGATTTGCTACGATTAAGGGGTTTATCCGTACTCGGAGCAAAGTAAAACTTCTTTGGATTTTTTCCATTTTGGCATTTATTCTTTCTGCCATTATAGACAACCTGACCGCAACCATTGTGCTAATTACCATACTTCAAAAAGTTATTAAAGACCGCGATACACGACTGTGGTTTGCTGGACTTATTATTGTTGCAGCTAACGCAGGTGGCGCGTGGTCTCCTATTGGCGATGTTACCACCACCATGCTTTGGATTGGTAAAAAAGTCTCTACCCCCGAACTCATAAAATATCTATTGATACCTTCTTTGGTATGCATGGTAATTCCTACGTTTATTGCCAGTCGCTTTAAAGCATTTAAAGGGAATATTGATACTGTTGCTTCAAATGATACTTCCAAAACCCCTTTTGGTGCAACCATGTTGTATTTGGGTTTAGGGTCTATTTTATTTGTTCCTGTTTTCAAAACAATTACACATTTGCCCCCCTATGTAGGGATGATGCTTTCGTTAGCTGTAGTGGCAACATTTGCTGAAATCTACAGCAGCAAAAAAATTTCGTTGTCAAACATTGATAAAGCCTCCGATGCACACGGCGCACACAGTCCTGTGCATGCTGCGCTAACAAAAATTGAACTTCCTAGTATTTTATTTTTCTTGGGAATTTTAATGGCGGTGGCTGCTTTAGAGTCTTTGGGGTTATTGTTCAATTTCGCGCAAGACTTAACAACAACCTTCCCTAACATGGATGTGGTTGTGGCTTTATTGGGATCGGGTTCTGCGGTAATCGACAATGTGCCCCTAGTTGCTGCAAGTATGGGGATGTTCTCGCAAGGTATTGACGACCCGCTTTGGCATGCCATTGCGTTTGCTGCCGGAACGGGTGGGAGTATGTTGGTCTTTGGCTCTGCTGCAGGGGTGGTAGCCATGGGGATGGAGAAAATAAACTTTTTCTGGTACTTAAAAAAGATTTCACTTCTAGCCCTTATTGGCTTTGTAGCAGGTTTTATTGTCTTTATGTTGCTACGTGATTATTTGTTTGTGTAATGAATTATGCAGCTTCGCTTCATTGGCTATTTACAAAATTGCCGATGTATCAGCGCGTGGGTGCTGCGGCGCTAAATCCTAGCCTCGATCGTATTACCAAATTGGCGGCCCATTTGGGTAATCCGCATCATAAATTTAAAAGCATTCACGTTGCTGGTACCAACGGCAAAGGCTCCTCTTCGCACATGTTGGCTTCTGTGCTGCAAGAGGCGGGCTACCAAGTTGGACTTTACACCTCTCCGCATTTAAAAGATTTTAGGGAGCGCATTCGCTTAAATGGCGTTCCCATTCCAAAAAGTGAAGTGGTTAGCTTTGTTGCCAACCACCGTGATTTTTTTGAGCAAGAACAATGTTCATTTTTTGAAATGACAGTAGCCTTGGCATTTGATTATTTTGCCAGCCAAAAGGTAGATGTTGCAGTTATTGAAGTAGGTCTAGGTGGAAGGTTAGACGCAACGAATATCATTATCCCTGAAGGTTGTTTGATTACCAATATCGGTTTAGATCATCAACAATTTTTGGGCGATACACGAGCTAAAATTGCTAGTGAAAAAGCAGGGATTATTAAGCCTAAAACAACTGTTGTGGTGGTGGAACACGATAATGAGATATTGCCTGTTTTTAAAGAAGTTGCAGCTAAGAAAAACGCCTCTCTTTTTATAGCGGATTCGCATAACTACTGCACCGATTTGTTGGGTGATTATCAAAAACAAAATAGCAATGGCGTGGTGTCTCTGTTGCATCAACTCCCACAGTTTGCTATTGATGAAGCGCATATCCAAAGCGGTTTGCAAAGCGTTGTCAAAAACACTGGGCTTCGTGGACGTTGGGAGGTGTTGGGTGAAAATCCAAAAATCATTGCCGATGTGGCACATAATCCAGCGGGGTTAAAAGTAGTTTTGTCGCAGTTATACACGTTGCATTTTGAAAAATTGCACATTGTGTTTGGCGTAGTCAACGACAAAGCACTTGATGCTATTTTGGCTTTATTGCCCAAAAGTGCATTCTATTATTTATGTGCTGCAAACGTACCAAGGGCTATGGATGTTGAGGTTTTAGCCCCACATTTTCAGGCAGATGGATTTTTGTTTAGCACGTATAATAGCACAAAAGCTGCATTTGTGGCTGCACAAACGGCTGCCTCAAAAAAGGATATAATTTATGTAGGGGGGAGTCTGTTTGTGGTGGCAGAAATCTTACCTTAAAAAAAACAAAAAAGTAATTTTCGAACAAATGTAATTTTATATATTTGCACCCCTCGGGCGCTTAGCTCAGTTGGTTCAGAGCACTTGGTTTACACCCAAGGGGTCGGGGGTTCGAATCCCTCAGCGCCCACATCAAACAAAATCCCGATGCATCGCATCGGGATTTTTTGTTTTCAATAATGGGGAAGTATGTTTCAGTTTTATTAACGAGTTCATTAGAATTTTTAAATAAAAAAAATCTTGTATTTTTGAGTGAACAATCTAGTGTTTATGGAGTCTTTAAAACTAAGAAATAAGCTTATTGAGCAATTCAATACGGTAATTCAAGACGATGCCAAACTTGCTATTTTGGATGGTGTTTTCGATTCCATGACTGCAGCAGAACACTCGTATATAATCCCTGAACAACATTATAATTTGGTCGAAGAACGACGCAATAAATGGCTTGAAAAAAAAGCCTGTGGACGTAGTTGGGAAGAAGTAAAAAAACAGCTTAAGCAAAAATATGACCTCTAACCTTTTGCTTTCCATTGCCCCGGAAGCTCAAGAAGAAATAGCCAAAGCAATTGAATGGTACGAGTCAAAATCTGAGGGTTTGGGAAAAGAATTTTACAACTACCTAGACGGATATTTTAAAACCCTTCTAGAGGGAAATGTTTTGTTTTCGATTAAGCGTAAACCCGCCTACAGAGAATTGCCGCTAAAGCGTTTTCCTTTTGTGATTATTTATGAACAAACAGAAACTGAAATATACATCTTCTCCGTTTTTAACACACATCAAAACCCCAAGGAGAAGTTGTAAAATGGAAGTTTTACAAATACAATCTTAGGACAGGATTAAAGCTAAGAAAATGAAGCCCCTCGCGTTCATCGTCATCAAACTTTTGCTCTGTTGTTTGTCCTAGCGTTTCAACCTTTACTTTGGTTAGTGTTCCCGCAGTATATCCCAATGAAGCTCCTGCGTATAAATTGGGTGCTATTCGCCACAAATATTCTACTCCCATTTCTACTCCTAGATTTCCACCAGTAGTTTTTGCTGGAACATTCGGTTTTGCACTAGTGTTAAATGTAGCATCTTAAACAATTCCAATATAACCCAAGCTCATGAATAAGTTCAATTCAGCATTATCTTCTATGCTGTGATAGTGCAAAGTTGGACCCACATAGTATATGTTTCGTTTTTCGCTAACACTGTTAAAGGTAATTCCACTTTCAACAAGTCCCAAATTGTCAGTTGCTGTTGAACTGCTGTGTTGACGATAGGTAAGACCTATGCTATAGGTGTCGTTAAGTTGATAGCGTGGCATGACAAAAAAGCTAATTCCCGATAACATGTTTTTTTCGTGTTCTCGTAATTTTCCACTTAGATTAGGAGCTAATTTTGCTGTTCTAAAGCCATAACCCACGCCAGCCGAAATGGAAAATTTAGATGGTTTCTCTGGTTGCGGTGCTTCTTGCCCTACGCAGGTAAGAACAAATAAAAGAGATAAACAAAATGTGATAATGGTTTTCATGGTTAAGGATTATTTGGTGGTTAAAAAAACAATGGTGTTTCACTCAAATTGAAAAAATCTATCATTAAGTTTCTTGTTTCTTCAATTTTCAACTTTCGGTTTGGTAAATCAATTTTTAAGTCAGGCTTATGTGTGGAAAAAAAGGCATTAATATCCTTTGGTTTTCTAAAAACAGACACGTTTCTTTTCGAGGTATCAAAAATTACACCACACAAATATGTTGTGTAAACTCCACTAAGCCCACCCATAAATGCTGAACCAACAGAAGCAAAATAATCTTCAAAATAAAAAAATGACCTATTTCCAACTAAAATTTTATTGTAAGTATTTCCCATTGCCCCTTGCATACCCTTACCTCGTCCCTTGATAAGTTTTTTGGTTTGTTTCGAATTGATATATAAATCAACTCCATCGGATAAAGCAAAGGGTTTTTTGATGCGCTTTTGGTTAGCATTTTTGAGTATATAAGTTTTTGTGTTGTATCCCTGAACTTTAGTAAATTCTATAGCTTCAGAGGGGTTAATGTTCATTAAATCATCAATTGTTAAATACACCCCTTTTGGAAAAGGTGATTTATCTAGAGGCTGAGCAAATACAACTGTGGAATGAAGAAAAATACCAATTAAAGAAAGTAAACTGAATTTTAATTTCATGACATATAAGATTTAGGTTACGTAAATTTAGCAAAAAAAAATTAACCCACAAATACCGTCCTAAAACGCTCACACGAAACCAGCATGTTTTCGTTAAAACTCGCACCAGCAGCTTCCATTTCTCTGCGGTAATAGGCTTTGTGCACTTTTCGCCAATAGGCTAAACTTTTATCGCCTTCGCCCTCGGCGTGGGCAAATGCCGCATCCACCTTACTATAGGAAACTTGTTGAATGTTGGTAAGTTCTATAACAGCTTTTGCAACACCATCCCAATCCGTAACAATAAACAAATCCCCAACGTTGGGCATGGGTTCGTTGTGGTGCGCATACCACCAAACCGATGGGGCTGTAGCTTGTTTGATTTTCTTTACCACCAACTCGGCACATACATTGGCATCGTGCGCATTGTCACAGAAATAAAAGTGATCGGGTTGGGGCGTATGCTCGAAATTAGGGTGTTCCTTAACAAAGGTTGCCCACAATTCAGCCACAGATGGATTTGGTAATTTCATAGGTTAAAAATACATATTTCAACAGAAGATTGTATCTTACGGCTATGCAACCCAAAACCACATCACGGCTTAGCGCATACATCGCTTTTTTGGCAGCGCAGTATGGCGTAAAACACGCAGATTATGCTGCTTTGCATCACTGGAGCGTAACGGAACAAGGTGTTTTTTGGGAGAGTATAGCTCGGTTTTTTGCTGTTGATTTTGATACCGCTTTTGAGGAGGTTTTTGTGCCCAAAACACCGTTTTGGGAAACCAAGTGGTTTGGCGGTGCGCGCCTAAGTTATGCGCATCATATTTTTAGAAATGCCACCACAGAGCGCCCCGCACTTATTTACCAGTCCGAAAACGAATACACCGAAATCAGTTGGGTGCAACTGATCGCCAAAACGGTTGTATTGCAACAGCAACTTATCGCTCAGGGTGTGGGCGTAGGGGATTATGTGGTTTGCTATGGTATCAATAGCCCAGAAACGGTAGCCGCCTTTTTGGCAACCAATGCGCTGGGTGCGGTATGGTCTTCTTGTTCCCCCGATTTTGGCACCCATGCCGTTTGCGAACGCTTTGCACAACTCCAACCTAAAGTGCTTTTTGCACATCGGCAGTATGCTTATGGCGGAAAATCATTTGATACCACTTCAAAAATTTCAGAAATCGTTGAAAATGTGCCCACTCTTAAGGCGACTGTTTTTTTAGATAAGCATGCCGTTTTTAACGATACGCCCAAAACGAAAGCCGATATTAGATTTACTTCCGTTCCTTTTTCATCGCCCATTTGGACATTGTTCTCCTCAGGGACCACCGGTAAGCCCAAAGCCATAGTGCATGGCACTGGACATATGCTTTTAGAACACTTAAAAGCGTTGGCGTTGCACCAAAATGTTTGTGTGGGTGATCGTTATTTTTGGTATTCCACAACAGGATGGATGATGTGGAATTATGCCCTGAGCAGTTTGCTCTGTGGCGCAACGCTATGTTTATATTCCGATGCGCCAACCTATCCAACTTTAGATGCTTTGTGGCGATTTGCTGTGCGTGCCAACATAAATCATTTTGGTGGTGGTGCGGTCTATTTTCAACAGCAAATGGAACGCACATCGTCTTTTTTGGAAGAAACCGATTTTTCGTTTCTTAAAACCATTGGATCTACGGGGTCACCGCTTTCAGCTGCGGTATGTGAGTGTTTACAGCAGCAATTACCCAAAACACAAATTATTTCGTTGAGTGGCGGAACAGACGTTTGCACCGCCTTTGTTGGGGGACATCCCGATTTGCCAGTTGTTGCTGGTGAAATTCAATGCAAAATGCTTGGTGCTCCCGTAGAAATTTGGAATGAAAATGGAGAAGAAATCGAGAATAGTGCTGGCGAATTGGTGCTTACCGCACCTTTTTTGGCAATGCCTGTTTTTTTGGTCAATGATCCTGAATTTGAACGCTATCAGCAAAGCTATTCTTCCAAATTTAAGTCCGTTTGGAATCACAGCGATTGGGCAGCAACTACCGAAAATGGTGGGATGATCATTTATGGACGTTCCGATGCTACGCTTAACCGTCACGGGGTTCGTATAGGTACCGCAGAACTTTATGCTGCGCTAGATCAACTCCATGAAATATCGGATTGCCTTGTGGTGCATTTACATGATGAAACCCGAGACAAACTCGTGCTGTTTGTGCAGTCGCAAAACGAAATTGAGGAACATAAAATTAAAGCGCATATAAGGAACATGTGTTCCCCGCGCCATGTGCCCGATATTATGTACCGCACTCCTGAAATTCCCTATACGATAAGTGGAAAAAAAGTAGAAATCCCTGTAAAACGTATTTTGTTGGGTGAAAAACTCGAAGATGTCGTTTCGCTAGATGCACTCAGAAATCCCCACGCGATGCAATGGTTTGAGCGTAATGTTAAAAGGATTACCCCTTAAAAATTCCTGACATAAAAGCTTCCTGCTCCTCGGCAAGTTCTCTGTCTACCAAAATACGACCACTGTGCTCGTCGGTAATAATTTTTTTACGTGAAGCAATTTCAAGTTGCACCTGTGGAGGGATGGTAAAAAATGAGCCTCCAGATGCGCCACGCTCAACAGAAACAATAGCTAAACCATTTTTTACCGATTCTCGAATACGTCGGTATGCATTAACCAAACGTTCATCAGCTTTTTCAGCAAATTCCTTAGACTTTTCTAGCAAGACGTCTTCTTCTTTTTGGGTTTCTGCTAAAATAGCGTCCAACTCGTCTTTTTTGTGCTTTAGATGTGATTTGCGTTCTTCTAGCTTCGTGGTGGTTTCAGTAACACCCTCATTTTTTTGTTCAATTAAGGCACCAAGTTGTTTGATTTGCTTTTCTGCCAGTTGAATTTCAAGCTCTTGAAATTCTAGTTCTTTATTCAGCGAATCATACTCACGATTGTTGCGTACGTTTTTTTGCTGCTCTTTGTATTTTTTGATAAGTTCTTTTGCAGATTCTATCCCGTTTTTTTTCGTCTTTATTTCGTCTTGATAGGCGGCAACCTCAATCCCAAAATTACTAAGGCGTTTTTCAAGTCCAGAAACTTCAGCTTCCAAATCATCTACCTCTAGAGGCAATTCACCACGGACATTGCGGATTTCGTCAATGCGAGTGTCAATGAGTTGGAGGTTGTAAAGGGCGCGTAATTTTTCTTCGACAGTGGTTTCAGCTTTCTTTTTAGCCATAGTTAGAGATAATGAACAGGATTAGTATCCGTTTTAGATGAAATGAACGCAAAATTAGGGAAATTTTTCCTAAGATACTCTAAGATTATTTTTTTGGTGAATTGTTCACTTTCATAATGCCCTACATCAACCAGTAAAATTTGATTTTCCCCCTTAAAAAAATCATGATATTTCATGTCTGCCGTGATAAAAACATCACAGTTTTTTGCCTTTGCTGCATCAATTGCGAAACTCCCCGAACCGCCCAAAAGCCCAACGCGCTCAATTTTTTTCCCTAAAAGTGCGCTATGCCGTAAATACGGCGTTCCCATAATGGATTTTAACCTATTTAAAATATCCTTTTCTGAAATGGGTTTTGGCAATGTTCCAACGCAGCCCATGCCCAAATCGGTTCGTGTATTTTCCAATACCGTTAGCTCAAAGGCTACCGTTTCGTACGGATGTGTTTTTTGTAAAGCTGACAGTACTGCATTTTTACAATGTTTTGGCATTACCACCTGTAGTTGGGTTTCAGCTTCTAGATGGCGTTCTCCTTTTATTCCAACATACGGATTGCTACCCTCTAGCGGTGTGAATCCTCCTGTCCCCTCCGAAGTAAAACTACATGCTGCATAGGCACCCAATGCTCCAGCTCCAGCAGCAAAAAGGGCATTTTGCACCTCGTCAAGGTTTTGCTTTGGTACATAGGTATTAAGTTTTAGTAGGCTTCCTTTTGTAGGTGTCAAAACACTTCTTTCTTCCAAGCCCAGCGCATCAGCCAGCCCTTTGTTTACGCCGTCCAATTGCACATCAAGAGCCGTGTGTAGGGCATAAATGGCAATATCATTTTTGATGGCTTTTGCCACTGCGCGCTCGACATAAGTGCTGTTAGTCAGACGTTTAAGTCCTTGAAAAATAATGGGATGGAAGCAAACAATAAGGTTGCAGTTTCCTGCAATAGCCTCATCAACCACTGCTTCTAGCGCATCGTGAGTGATAAGTACTCCCGTTACATTTTGGGTGTTATCACCCACCAATAATCCCACATTGTCAAAATCTTCGGCATAGGCGAGTGGTGCCCATTGTTCCAAACAAGATGTTATTTCGCGTACTGTCATCGTGTTCCAAAGATAAAAGTTCTACTTTTGTTTTTATGGCTATTTGGCGAAAAGCGTTGTTTCCGTTAAAAATTCTGTTTGGTAGTGCTGTTTTTGCGCGAAAATCCTTGTACAAAAGCGGTGTGCTTTCGCCTTATAAACCGCCTGTTCCCACCCTCGTTGTGGGGAATATATCCACAGGAGGCACCGGAAAAACACCCATGGTGGATTATTTGCTTTCCAAATTTTCCGATGATTTTAACTTAGGAATGCTTAGTCGGGGTTATGGACGTACGTCTAAAGGCTATGTTGCTGTAACGCCAGAGGCTACCGCCGATAGGGTAGGTGACGAGCCGTTGCTGTTGGCGCAAAAACACCCTACTGTAAAGGTTTCGGTTTGTGAAAATCGCCCAAAAGGGATTCAGCAGATGCTACAAAATTTCCCCAACATTGAGGCTTTTATTTTGGACGATGCCTTGCAACATTTGCCCTTGCAACCCTCGTTCAAGATAGTGCTCACTACGTTTCAAAACCCCTGGTTTTTGGATGCCTTGCTCCCCGTGGGGAATCTGCGGGAACCTGCATCTTCGGCGCAACAAGCCGATGTTGTTGTGGTGACCAAATGCCCTGCAACCCTCGACGAAGAAACCAAAAACACCTACAAAACGAAACTTGGTGTAGCCCCCCACCAAAAACTGTTTTTTACCACCCTCGAATACGACACCCACGTTCGTGGCGCGGCAGAAGTACCTCTTGCCGAATTTGTTCAAAACCCTTTTGTGCTGCTCACGGGTATTGCCAATCCGTCTACGCTAGTAGACTTTTTAAAAACGAAAAAGGCAAGGGTTACCCATAAATCTTTCCCTGACCACCATAATTTTTCAAAGACAGAAATCATTGCCTTGGCGAATCTAAACCAACCCATTTTAACTACCGAAAAAGATGCGGTACGCCTTGCGCCTTTTGAACTAAAAAATCTCTATACTCTTGGTGTCAGTACTCGGTTTTTAGCAGATGAAAAACAGTTTTTGGAGGCGGTGAGGGCTGCGCTTGCTAATTAACTACTCAATATGCTTATGCGCTTTATAAGAAGAACGCACCAACGCCCCGCTTTCTACGTGTCGGAAGCCCATTTCCTTGCCTAGGGTTTCGTATGTTTTAAATTGCTCGGGAGTGATAAAATCTGCCACAGGCAAATGTTTTTTTGAGGGCTGCAAGTATTGCCCTAGTGTAATGATATCCACCTTGGCGTTGCGCAAATCTTCCATAGAGGCAATCACTTCGTCTTCGGTTTCGCCTAGCCCCAGCATTAAGCCCGATTTGGTGCGGTGGACGCCTTGGTCTTTCACGTAGCGTAATGCTTCCAAACTGCGGTCGTATTTGGCTTGAATACGCACTTCGCGCGTAAGCCTGCGTACAGTTTCCATATTGTGCGAAACCACTTCTGGAGCAACCTCCACTATGCGATCTAACAAATGTTCTTGTCCTTGAAAATCGGGAATGAGTGTTTCTAGTGTGGTGTTGGGGTTCATACGCCGAATCGCCCGTACGGTTTCCGTCCAAATGATGGTACCTTGGTCGGGCAGGTCGTCGCGGTCAACAGAAGTAATTACGGCATGTTTGATACCCATAATTTTGATGGATCGTGCCACTTTTTCGGGTTCTGCCCAATCTACGGTATCCGGGCGTCCAGTTTGTACGCCACAAAACCCACAAGACCGTGTACAGATATTTCCCAAGATCATAAAAGTAGCGGTTCCTTCGCCCCAACATTCACCCATATTTGGGCAACTTCCCGAGGTGCAAATGGTATGCAGTTCGTACTTGTCAACCAATCCACGAAGTTCTGTGTATTTTTTTCCTGTTGGAAGCTTAACTCTGAGCCACTTGGGCTTGGGAGCGCGTACAGGCGCAGTAGTTGTGGTAGTTTCTGACATATAGCAATTTAGAATGCAAATTTACAAAACACTTTGGCTGTTTCAAAAAACCACCACCAGATAGGCGATACCAAATCCAACTAAAAATATGATGCCCAACACACTTGCGATACGTAGTCCTTTTTTGGGTCGGTGTGTCTTGGGCATATGTTTGCTCGTAACCAAACGCAAATTGGCAGCCGCATAAAAAGGTGCAGTCAAAAATGAAAGTACCGTGGCAATCTGTACCAATAGACCCATTTCTGAGGCGAAAAACAAAAAGATAGCATTAGTGCCTAGCGTAAGGAGCACAAGCCAACTTTGCTGGTTATTTCCGTATTTTCCGTGGAGTAGTCTTGTGGTATGCGCCATAACGCGTGGCGAGGCATCGAGGGTGGTAATGGTGGTACTAAACATGGTAGCTAAGGCAGCAATAGCGATAACGACAAACCAACCGCTTCCCATCAGCGAGGTATACAAACCAATGAGTTGTCCGGCAAAAGTTGCTCCATTGGACGAAAAAGAGACTCCCGAATCAAATAGTACAGTAGCTCCCAACACCACAAAGCAACACCCTAAGATAAGCGTTATCACATAGCCTACATTAAAATCAAACAACGAGGATTTTAGGTTGGTATTGGGATCAATTTTTTTCTTCTCCAATGCCCAAAGCGAATGCCAAATCGAGATGTCTAAAGGTCCGGGCATCCAACCCATAAAGGCGATAAGAAAAATCCATTCTGAAGAAGTTACGGGAAGCACTTGTGTTAGGGGTGTTTCTGTGTGTTTTCCCAAAGCAAAAACAACAGCCAACAGTGTGCTGATGCTTAAAATCAGCACAATAATTTTCATGGTCTTGTCGAGCCAAGCGTATTTTCCACGCCAGAGTACTGCAAAGCACAAGAGGGCAACAGCAACTGAAGTCCAAGCGTTAGATTCTACACCTAAAAGCCGAGCGGCAATTCCTGCCGTAACGGCAGTAACGGCTGCTTGTATGGCAAACATGGTACCCAAGTTAAGGATGTAGTAGGCGACTAAAACACCTTTTCCCATACGGCGATAGCCCTCCAACAAACTCTCGCCCGTGGCTAAGGCATAACGTGGTCCAAACTGGAAAAACGGATATTTTACCAGATTAACCAGTAACAATGCCCACAGCAGCCCATAGCCAAAATCGGCACCGGCACGCGTGGATTGTACCAAGTGTGAAACCCCAATTGCAGCTCCTGCAAACAGGAGTCCCGGGCCTAATTTTTTAAAAGCTGTTCTCAAATTATGAATTTTGATTGGCTAGAATTTCCGCTAAAAGTTTACGAGCTCGCATTAGCTTTACTTTTACCGTACTCTCATTTGTATTGAGTTCTTTTGCCATTTGTTTAATGCTTAGTTCTTGTAAATATTTCAACTGAATAACGTCTCGATAGTGAGGTTTTAATGTTTTTATATTACTTAGTAATGTTTCGAGGCGTTGTTTGCGAATCAGGTCATCTTCGGGGTGGGGAGCGCTGTCAGGAATATTTTGTGCTACTTCATGACTTGCTTCGGTAGCAATAGCCGAAATCGTACTTTTTCTAATTTGGTCTATGTGGAGGTTTTTGGCAATGGTAGTTAGCCAAGTTTTAAAACCATAATCGGAATTGTAGGAGGTGATTTTTTCAAAAGCCTTCCCAAAACAACGAATGGTCAAGTCTTCAGCTTCGTTTTCGTTTTGCGTGCGCTGAAGCATAAAGCCATAGACATCGTTCCAAAAAAACTCGAGCAATTGCCGAAAAGCATGTTGGTCTCCTTTTTGCGCCAACAATATTTTTTCATGAAGTGCGTCTGGCATAGCCACGTTACTAGTTGTGTTCGGGTTTGGGGAGGTCACAATCCGTTTGTTGACTTGGCAATTTTCCGCAAAGGCTACAGGGCTCACCCTCTTTGTTCAAAAAGGGGCTTTGGCTGGCGCAAGTGCCTGCAAATTCACCTCCTTTTTTTGCCCAAATTTTAATGGCAATTCCTGCGAAGGCCAATCCCAAAAGTACGAAGGTGATTAAAAAAAGTTCCATGGTTTAAAAATAGCTAAAATTTAATTGATAAGATTAACTTCTGGTTCCAATGCGATACCAAATTGTTGCTGTACACCATCAATAACGCGTTGGGCATGTTCCCAAAGCTCACTTCCTGTGGCATTACCATAGTTTACCAATACCAACGCCTGTTTTTTATGCATCCCAACATTGCCATAAGGAACACCCTTAAATCCTGCTTGTTCAATGAGCCAGCCAGCAGCAATTTTTGAATAGTTTGCCTCTATTGGGTATGTTGGAATTTCTGGATATAATTTTTGTAAGGCTTTTGTTTTTGTGTTGGGAACTATAGGATTTTTAAAAAAACTACCCGCATTTCCAAGTATTTCGGGATTGGGAAGTTTATTGCTCCGAATTCGAATTACAGCTTTAGCGATATCGTCGATTGTTGGGGAGTGAACTCCCATCTCTTTTAAGGTTTGGCTTATGGCACCATAATCAATGTTTAACCGATGATTTTTTTTGGTTAATGATAGGCGAAGGGTCGTTATGACATACGAGTCCTTGAGTTCGTTTTTGAAAATAGAGTCTCTGTATCCAAACTCACAGTCTTCTAAAAAAAAGATTCTAGAGTCTCCATTTTCACGTCCAATTCCTATAGCGTTGTGGAACACATCGCTAAGTTCAACACCATACGCTCCTATGTTTTGAATGGGTGCAGCTCCGACTAACCCAGGAATTAGACTAAGATTTTCAATTCCCCCTAAGTTATTGGCAATGCACCACATTACCAAATCGTGCCACACCACACCTGCACCAGCAGAAACAATAGCGAAGTCCTCATTTTCTTCGATAATTTTTATGCCCGATATGGCAATCTTGATCACGGGTCTAGACAAGTCGTTTAGGAATAACACGTTGCTGCCACCACCAAGAATGAGTGCGTCTTTAAAACGTGGATCTTTAAGGATTTCCTGTAGCGCAATACTCGATGTTGCCTCAACAAAAAGGGGTGTTTTGGCGGCTACGCCAAATGTGTTGTGTTGCGCTAAAGAAAACGGTTTAGCTTCCATGGTTTTTTAAGTATTCTCCTAAGCCCAACTCAAGGAGTTTGATGGCCCTTTTTAGTTTTTCAGCATTCAGCACAAAAGCAATGCGTATCATGTCTTTTCCGGTAGTATTTCCAGAGAAAAATCCATTTGCGGGTGCTACCATAAGGGTTTCTCCATTATCTTGAAAAGATTCTAACATCCATTTGGCAAAATGGTCACTGTCTGAAACAGGCAGGCGTACCAAACAATAGAATGCTCCTTTTGGAGCGGCGACAGTAACCCCCAGAATGGTGCTAAGATGTTTTATGGCAGTTTCTCTTCGAATTTGATATTCTTCAATAGCGTTTTCTAAGTACTGTTTGGGTTCGTCAAGTGCTGCTTCGCAAGCGTGAAGCGCAATGGTTGGCGGGCATAATCTGGATTGCGCAAATTTTAGTGCCGCATGAACGATTTCTTTGTTTTTGGTAATCAAGCAACCAATACGCGCTCCACACATGCTGTACCGTTTCGACATGGAATCTATAAGAATAGCGTGTTGTTCTAGTCCCTCAAACTGCAACACGGAAGTATGCGTATTTCCATCGTACACAAACTCGCGATACACCTCATCTACAATAAAAAAAATATCGTGTTTTATGGCCAACTGTGCTAGTGCCTCAAGCTCTGATTTGGTATATACATAACCTGATGGATTGTTGGGGTTGCATATAAAAAGCGCACGGGTTTTTTCTGTAATGGCGGCCTCAATGGTTTCAATATCTGGCAACGCAAATTGGCTTTCAAAAGTAGAGGGGATTCCGACTACTTTTACCCCACAAGCAGCCGCAAAGGTTTCGTAATTGGCATAAAAAGGCTCAGGAATGATAAGTTCGTCACCTTCGTTAGTAATACAGTCCAACGCCATAATGATGGCTTCACTTGCTCCTGTAGTAACCAAAATATCTTTAGGGCTTAAATCAATTTGATGTTGCTTGTAGTAATTAACAAGTTTTTCACGAAACGATAGGGTTCCTTCTGATGGTCCATAGGCAACAACTTCTTCGTTATATGTGCGTATTGCATCAAGTGCACGCTGTGGACTTGCTAAATCAGGCTGCCCGATATTGAGGTGATAGATGTAAATACCACGCGCCTTAGCCAGTTCTGCTTGATGCGATAGTTTACGAATGGGCGAGGTCGGTAAATTGGCTCCTTTACGCGAAATTTCTGGCATAGAATTGTTTTGCCTGCAAAGATGCGAAAAATTGAGTGTGAACCGTATTAAATTTCCTACTGCTCGGGGTCTACGACTTCTCCCTTAATTTTAAGCGCAACCATAGGGTTTGTCGCATTCGATGAAACGGTTATTGTTTTCCGAATAGGTCCCACGCGTTGGGTATCATATTTTACCTCAATAACATCCGATGCACCAGGCGCAATGGGCGCTTCCGGCTTTTTGGGAATCGTACATCCACATGAAGAGCGCACTTGTGTGATTTCCAAATCGGCAGTACCCGTATTGGTAAATTTAAATTGGCGTATGCCGTCATCTCCTTTGTTAACGGTGCCATAATCGATGACTAAGGTGTCAAAAGTGATGGTTGCAACTTCCTGTGCAACAGCAATATGACTTAAACTTGCAACTAAAAAAGAAAGAATTATTTTTTTCATGACTAAACATTTGGTGCAACTAAAGTACACAATCTAATTTAGTGGGCAAAATTTGTGCTTTCAATTTCACGTATCGATGCCTACATTTGCCCACATAACAAAAAATTTATGTCCATTCCCTCTAAATTTTCTCCCGCAGCCGTTGAACAAAAATGGTATGATTACTGGACAAAAAACAAGTATTTTCACTCAACTCCTGACGAAAGAACTCCGTACACTATCGTAATACCACCACCCAATGTTACTGGAGTATTGCACATGGGACACTTGATGAACAATACTTTGCAAGACGTATTGATTCGTCGTGCACGAATGCGCGGCTACAACGCTTGCTGGGTACCCGGCACCGATCATGCTTCTATTGCCACAGAAGCCAAAGTGGTGAACAAACTCAAAAACAAAGGCATTGATAAAAATGACATTGGACGAGAAGCCTTTTTAGAGCATGCATGGGATTGGACACATGAACACGGGGGCATCATCCTTGAACAATTAAAGAAATTGGGTTGCTCATGCGATTGGGAGCGCACCAAATTTACCCTCGACAACGATATGTCCAAATCGGTTATTAAGGTATTTTGCGATTTGTACGAACAAGGACTGATTTATCGTGGCTACCGCATGGTGCACTGGGACCCTGAAGCACAAACTACACTCTCTGACGAGGAGGTTATCTACGAAGAAAAACAAGGGAATTTATATCATATTGCTTACGCTATCGAAGGAGGTGATGAAAAAGTAATTGTAGCCACAACACGCCCCGAAACCCTTTTTGGTGATACAGCGGTTGCCATTCACCCTGAGGATGAACGCTATTTGACACTTCACGGCAAAAAGGCAATTGTTCCGCTTGTGAATAGGGTTGTACCCATCATTACCGATGAATATGTTAGTTTGGAAATGGGAACTGGCTGCCTAAAAGTTACGCCCGCACACGACGAAAACGATAAGTTGCTGGGTGATAAACACCAACTGGAGTTTATCGACATTTTTAACCCTGACGGAACACTTAATCATCAAGGGTTACACTACAAAGGTCAAGACCGATTTGCCGTGCGTAAGGCAGTTGTAAAGGAGTTGGAAGCAAATGGAAGTTTGATAAAAGTTACCCCGCACACACACAAAGTGGGAACTTCTGAACGCACCAAAGCAGTGGTAGAGCCGCGCTTGTCCGACCAGTGGTTTCTAAAGATGGAAACCTTGGCAAAACCAGCTATTGACGCGGTGGAAAACGGCGATGTACAATTGGTACCTCAAAAATTTATTAACACCTACCGCCATTGGATGAACAATATTCAGGATTGGAATATCTCACGCCAATTGTGGTGGGGGCACCAAATTCCTGCCTATTATTATGGCGATGCCAATGAAAATGTAGTGGTTGCCTCTTCCAAAGAAGAAGCCCTTGAAAAAGCCAAAGCTGCCTCTGGAAATGCTGCGCTCTCGCTCAACGATTTGACACAAGACGAAGACGTACTTGATACCTGGTTTTCTTCGTGGTTGTGGCCCATTTCGGTGTTTAATGGGGTGCTAGAACCTGACAACAAGGAGATTTCGTATTACTATCCCACACAAGAGTTGGTAACTGGACCGGATATTTTGTTCTTTTGGGTGGCTCGTATGATCATGTCGGGCTATACACTTCGTAAAGAAAAACCATTTTCACACGTGTATTTAACAGGATTGGTGCGCGACAGTCAAGGGAGGAAAATGTCAAAGCAACTTGGGAATTCTCCCGATGCGATAAAGCTTATGGAAACCTATGGTGCCGATGGTGTTCGCGTAGGATTACTCCTGAGTGCTGCTGCGGGTAACGATTTGTTGTTTGATGAAAATTTATGCCAGCAGGGCAAGAATTTTGCCAATAAAATTTGGAATGCATTTCGATTGGTGCAAAGCTGGAACGTTGATGAAAATCTTCCGCCTTGTGAAACTGCAGCCCTTGGTTTAGAGTGGTACACGGCAAAATTTCAACAAACCCTTGCTGTCATTGACGACCACTTCAGTAAATACCGTATTTCGGATGCGCTGATGGCGACCTATAAACTTATTTGGGATGATTTTTGCTCGTGGCTATTAGAGATTGTAAAACCGGCTTATGGCGCAGGAATAGACGCCAAAACCTATAAAAAGGTTTGTGCGCTTTTTGAAGACAACTTACGATTATTACATCCCTTTATGCCCTTTTTGTCAGAGGAATTGTGGCATGCATTAAAAGTGCGAACCGAAGATGAAGCTTTAATTGTTTCAGATTGGCCTGCACAATTAACGGTGAATAGCGATATTTTATCACGTTTTGACCATACTGCCGAATTGATTGCCCAGCTACGTACGTTGCGTAAAAATCAAAACCTATCGTTTAAAGAGCCCATTGCTATTGTTGAAGTCAAAAACGACGCTATTTCGTTGCGTCCAATTGTAACAAAACTGGCAAATGTGGGGTCTTGGAAACAAGAAGAATGCTCTCCAGAGCAAGCACTTTCATTCAGAGTAAACGCGCACGAATATTTTGTTCCTGTGGCAGCATCAAACCTAGAGGAGGAGCGGCAAAAGATGGAAGAAGAGCTTGCTTATCAGGAAGGGTTTTTAAAAGCTGTGGAAAAAAAGCTTTCTAACGAACGCTTTGTTTCAAATGCGCCACAACAAGTGGTGGATATAGAGCGCAAAAAAGCCAACGATGCACTAGAAAAAATCGAGGCACTCAAAGCCCGCTTAGCTGCGTTTTAAGGTGCTGTTTTTTCTGTAATTAGTGTAACACCCCCCTTTACCTTTTGACCTATTTCCACATTCACAGGCGTGTTGGGGGGTAAAAATATATCCACTCTTGAGCCAAATTTTATAAATCCGGCATCGGTTCCCTGAACGGCTTGATCGCCTTTTTTGGCATAGTTTACAATTCTTCGTGCTAATGCACCTGCAATTTGGCGATACAGCACATCGCCAAAGGTTGGATTGTTTACCACAATTGTGGTGCGCTCATTTAGTGTGGACGATTTTGGATGCCACGCCACCAAATACTTGCCTGGGTGATATTTACTGAACACCACTTCCCCCGAAACGGGATAGCGCGTTACATGCACATTTAATGGCGACATAAAAATGGATACCTGCAAGCGTTTTCCTTTAAAATATTCGGGTTCTTCAACTTCTTCAATGATGACTACTTTTCCGTCTACAGGGGCAATAACAGCGTCGGTTCGAGCTAAAGGCGGTCGGCTTGGATTTCTGAAAAATTGAAGAATGATTACTAAAAATAGAACGAGTCCAACTTCCAACAATAGGCGTAGCCATTTTAGTGCAATAAACTGTTCTACAAGTAACGCAGCAGCGGTAATGAGCACAAAACTTACAATGATGATGGTAAATCCTTCTTTATGAAACATATCCAAATAAAAATAATAAAAGTATAAAAGCGGGCACCGCCAAAAGGGTACTGTCTATACGGTCATACATGCCGCCATGCCCTGGCAAAATGGTGCCGCTGTCTTTGACTTCGCATTGCCGTTTTAGTTTTGATTGCACCAAATCGCCCAAACTTGCCATAATTGCTGTAATAAGAATGATTGGGAGAGCCGTATTGGTGTTAAATAAGTTGAAATATCCACTAAAATAAGTCATGATAACCATGGTAAAAACGAGCCCGCCTAGGCTACCTTCAATTGTTTTATTAGGTGAAATGGTTGGCGCTAGTGGTTGTTTTCCTAACCACGAACCCACCAAAAAAGCAGCACTGTCGTTAAGCCAAATAACGCCAAATACAAATGCTACGAGTTCCGGTTTTTTTGTACCTAACACCGCCAATAAAACCATTGGAACAGCTACTCCAATCAAACTGAGTGTTGTAATAAAGGCTTTTCCAATAGCAAGCTTTGTTTTTTTTCCAAGATAAAGAATAGCGAAAAATATTCCAATGATACCAAGTGTTAGGGAAACTATTTCTGCAGCTTTACCATTTGTAGCGGCCCAAAAGATAATAGGAAAAAATAGATATGCTATTGGTGTTTTTTGTCCTGAAATACGTTGAATTTCTCTTAATGCCAACGTGGTCATGATACATGTAATTAGGGAAAATAAATCCCCACCTAGGAATAGACTTCCCAAAAGGAGCCCAACATAAAAAAGCGAAGTAAGTGAACGAACGATAAGGTTCATGAAAAATCTTCTAGTAATAGTAAATACACCTCTTTTACACTGCTGCCATAGTTCATGTAATTATCCCCGTTTTCGACTTCGTTTTTGAATTGCTTAATAGAGGTAATGTTTAAAGGGATATTGTCGGTGTACTGGTGTTTTATGTTTTTTAACGCATCCGAAACTGTTTTAGAAAACTGGCGTGTTCCGGCAAAAATCACAAGTGTTTCGGGGAGGTCTGAAAGTTTGTTAGAGCCTAATTGTCGTTCACAAACCACCACACTTCCGTCATAGGCAACCAATGATTCGCAACTGCATAACATAATTTTAGCATTTAGGTTGGTTTTGGTAAGTGTGATCCCAACGTCTAATTTTTGGGCTAGTGTTGCGTCTAGGCATAGCAATTCACGAACTTCAGAGGGATATTCTTTGACGATGGCATCGAATGCACTGACCGCATCTTCAATACCGTCACAATACACAAATTTCCCACCTCTGGATGTGAATTTTTTTGCAAAGGCCTGCTCAACGGGAACCTCAATATTGGGCATGTGAGGGCCTCTTTCCTCGGGCTTTTCTTCTTCGAGGGATGCTTTTTTACCGAAAAGAGATGACCAAAATTTGCTCACGTAGTATTGTTGTTACACAAAGGTAACAAAACCTACGTTAGTTATCGCTTTTTGCTTTAGTAGAATCTTCTGCTTTTGGTTTTGCAGCAGCACGCTTGCGAGTTGTAGTTTTGGGTTTTTCTACTGGCTCCGCTTCTTTTACTTCCTCTTTTTCAAAAGGGCGTTTTCCAAAAATACGCTCTAAATCATCTTTAAAAATCACCTCTTTTTCGAGCAGGTGTTCCGCCAATTTGGTAAGTTTATTTTTGTGTTTTTTCAAAAGTTGCACAGCGCGTTTGTATTCCTTTTCCACAATTGCTGAAATTTCAGTGTCTATGAGTTTAGCTGTTTCTTCGGAGTAAGGTTTGGTAAAGCCATATTCATTTCCATTTGCTTCGTAATAGGTAATGTTTCCTATTTTGTCGTTGAGTCCGTAAATGGTTACCATTGCTCTGGCTTGCTGAGTTACTTTTACCAAATCGCTCAATGCACCTGTTGAGATTTTATTAAATATAATATCCTCGGCAGCACGACCACCTAAGGTAGCACACATTTCATCCAACATCTGTTCGGTGCGAACGATTTGACGCTCTTCGGGCAAATACCACGCAGCACCCAACGATTGCCCTCTAGGTACGATAGTTACTTTTACAAGGGGAGCGGCATGTTCCAGCATCCAACTCACAGTAGCGTGTCCAGCTTCGTGGAAAGCAATGGTTTTTTTCTCCTCGGGGGTAATGATTTTACTCTTTTTTTCTAGCCCGCCTACAATCCTGTCAACGGCATCCAAAAAGTCTTGACGCCCAACACTCTTTTTGTTTTTTCGTGCTGCAATAAGTGCTGATTCGTTACAAACATTTGCAATGTCTGCACCAGAAAACCCCGGGGTTTGTTTGGCTAGGAAATCAATATCTAGTTTTGGGTCAGATTTTAGTGGTTTCAAGTGAACCTTGAAAATTTCTTTTCGCTCTTTTAGGTCTGGGAGGTCAACATAGATCTGACGGTCAAAACGTCCAGCACGCATAAGGGCTTTGTCAAGTACATCGGCGCGGTTGGTAGCAGCAATCACAATAACGTTGGTATTGGTGCCAAAACCATCCATTTCTGTAAGCAATTGATTGAGTGTGTTTTCACGTTCGTCATTTGAACCCGTGATATTGTTTTTTCCTCGTGCACGACCAATGGCATCAATTTCGTCAATAAATATAATGGCAGGCGATTTGTCTTTGGCTTGCTTAAACAGGTCACGTACACGAGACGCACCCACACCCACAAACATCTCTACAAAATCAGAACCTGAAAGGGAGAAAAACGGCACTTTTGCCTCACCCGCAACGGCTTTTGCTAAGAGAGTTTTTCCAGTTCCTGGAGGTCCAACCAACAGTGCCCCTTTAGGGATTTTCCCACCCAGAACAGTGTATTTGGTTGGGTTTTTAAGAAAGTCTACAATTTCTTGTACTTCTTCTTTGGCACCTTCAAGTCCGGCAACGTCTTTAAAGGTTATTTTGACATCTGCTTTTTCGTCAAAAAGTTTTGCTTTGGATTTTCCAATATTAAAAATTTGTGCACCACCCCCTCCGGCACCCCCTCCAGACATGCGGCGCATGATGAACAGCCATACCGCAATGATGAGAATTAGGGGTAAAAATCCAATAAGCACATCTAGCCAGCGGCTTTCTACGGTCTTGAATTCGTAGCTAAAGGCAACTCCATTCGCTTCGGCAGCCTCAAGTTTTTTCTGAAACAACTCCAAATTTCCTACCTCAAACTGATAATGCGGTCCGGCATCATTGGTGCGTCCTAAGAAGTCACTACTTTTGGCTTTTTTGTGTTTGGTTTCAGCGAGCGCTTCTTCGGTTAGGGTTACTTGTGCCGTATTTTTATTAATTACTACCACACGACTCACTTCGCCATCATTGAGGTAGCGCTCAAACGTTGAGATATTGATTTTTTGATCTTCACCAAGGGAATTCCCATCTCCAAAAAATGACATACCCAAAAAGAATAAAACAATAGATCCGTAGAACCAATACGGGTTAATAGCGGGTTTTTTTGGTGGTGTTTTTTCTTTGTTAGCCATTGCTAGTATTTAGATTCTACAAGGGTTTGTTTTGCATCGCCCCAAAGGGATTCAATGTCATAATGTGAGCGAGTATGTTTTTGAAAAATATGTACAACAACATCCACAAAATCCATTAAGACCCATTCACTGGTATCTTGACCTTCCACGTGCCAAGGCTTTTCGTGCAGGGCTTTGCTGACTACTTTTTGTACCGAACTGGATATGGCGCGCACTTGCGTATTGGAGTTTCCAGAACATACGACAAAGTATTGGCATACATTGTTTTCTATTTCCCTTAAGTCTAATATGTTGATATTCTCACCCTTGACTTCTTCGATTCCTTCAATAATATATGACAATAGCGTGTCTGTTTCAGGTTTTTTATTCATCAATAATTTTGTCTGTGTAAATGTAGGTGTTATTTGCATAACAAGTTTACTATACACATTATTTTCTCGAAGTGTTTAATCAAACTTAATGCCATTGAGAATTTGTAGTCTCATTTGTGCTACTTTAGCGAAAATAAAGGCGAATTGTCAATGCCTAGCATGAATTTATCCATTTTTAGAAGACAGTTTGTCATGAAATTTTAAACTAAACCAACTAAACTATTTTGAAAATTAAAACAACAAGTCTCATTCTTATTTTTATTACCTTAATAAACACTTTTGTGATAACTGCGCAGGTTTCTGTAAGTGTTAATGAAGACGCAAACTGGCTTGGGTATATGCATCGCTTTGAAAATGTCAACGGCACAAAGGGAAATCATATTGCTGGAGAATCATTTGCTGCAACAGATTTAATTGCCTTATTATCAAGCGATGGTTCGCAATCCATTACGTTAAAACCAAATACCAATTTATATAACGCATCAGATTCTTATTGGTCTAACGGAGTAGGCGATGGAAATAAATGGATGGAAGCAAATGCCTATGTTGAGTATAGTTCAGGGTCTTATCTAGGAGGAGTACTAACGTTTTCGGGGAATATTGATTCGTATTCACTTGACACACGGTACAACTTAAAAGCGTTTATTAAAGAATTTACTCCTACTTACGCTCTTGTAAATAGCAGTATAGAAGCTATTTCTAGAACGACCACAACATTTAATTTTTCATACACGCCAACAAACAATAATAATATTATTCAATATGGTTTTGTATTGGAGGGGCTTAATGCTAATCCGGCAACAGATTGGGGCAAAGTAGTAATAACCTCCCCGTTTGTCGACAACAATATGGAATACCAAATTGTTTGGTCTGATGAATTTAATGATGATGGTAGAATATATAAATCTGGGAACATAAACCCTGTTGATGATGAAAAATGGTACCATCAAACTATTTTACCTGTTGGATATCCAAATGGCTACAACTGGTATAATAGTGAACAGCAGCATTACACAAATAGAACAGTTAATAGTTACGTTTCTGACGGAACATTGAAAATTGTTGCAAAAGCGGAGGACTTTACAGATCAGGGACACACCAAACAATTTACTTCGGCAAGGTTAAACTCAAAATTTGCGTTTACCTACGGCAAGGTAGAGGTTAGGGCAAAACTTCCAACAGGTTGGGGTACTTGGCCTGCCATTTGGATGTTAGGTAAAAATATTAGTGAGCCAGAAACCTATTGGGAAACTCAAGGTTATGGTACTACGCCATGGCCTGCTTGTGGAGAAATTGATATTATGGAGCATTGGGGAAAAAACCAAAACTACGTGAGTAGTGCCATGCATACCCCTTCTTCTTATGGCGGTACTGTTAATCACGGTGGACAAACAATCTCTACGGCTTCAACGGAGTTTCATACCTACACACTTGTATGGACGGACGAAAAAATGGTTTTTTCTGTAGATGGGGTTACCCATTACACCTACAATCCTGATGTAAAGAATGATGATACATGGCCTTTTAACAAAGAACAATTCTTGCTGTTAAATGTTGCCATTGAAAGTGGAACAAATAACAATACGTTTGTGGACACCGCTATGGAAATAGATTATGTTCGCGTGTATCAACTACGGCCCTTGAGTACTCCCACAATCAGCGAGGACACATTATTTGAAATGTGGCAGAATGGTAAAGATAAAAGTATTCATCTTAGTGCTCCAACCGAGATTCAAAATATAACCGTATATAATTTGGTTGGACAAGAAGTTTATCATCAAAAAAATCTCAACCGGAATGACGTGATAATCAATCCTGTTATTGCCAAAGGGGTGTACGTTTTAAAAGCAACTTCAAGAAATAACAGTTGGGTACGTAAATTTTTAGTGAACTGATACCGCTTTGTAAAGCGTTTGTTGTAAATTTATACTTAACGTAAGATTATATCCTTGGCTCATGCTATTTATTAGGCTTAGCTCAATTGATTCCACCAGCTCATTTTTAAAGCAATGGGTACAGCAAACCAAAGCCCACAACGCTATTGGGGTTTTGGCGGAATACCAAACAAATGGCAGGGGGCGTATGGGCAATGCATGGCATGCCGAAAGGGGTTTGAACCTGACGGCATCGGTGTATTTGGGGAATATCTCGTTGCAAAATAATGCGCTATTTGAAATCAATAAGCGGGTATGTTTGGCGGTTTTAGATACTTTAAAACCACTACACATTCCTGACGTAAAATTGAAATGGCCAAACGACATTTTGTCAGGAAATAAAAAAATAGGGGGTATTTTGGTAGAGCCTATATTGCGCGGCAATACCATTACCGATGTGGTTATCGGATGCGGTATAAACGTCAATCAAACGGGATTTCCTGAACTTCCATGTGCAACGTCTTTGCGAAATGTTACAGGTGAAACCTATGCTATTGAACCACTTTTTGAAACCTTAGCAAAAAATATTGAGCATAGCGTTCGTGCCCCAATAACAGAAAATAAGCGTTATTTAACCTCTTTGTATGGGCTTGATGAAGTTTGTGAATTTGAACGTAAAGATGGTACGCCATTTTTGGCAACCCTAACTGATGTGGCTCAAGATGGAAAACTTGTGGTGGAGCACTCCGATGGCACACAAGAATGTTTTGAGGAAAAAACGCTGGTGTTTACAGCTTTTGTGCGTTGTCGATAAGGGCTTCTAAAAATTGGGTCAACGGTTTTTTGACCATCATTTGCATCATTGGGTTTATATTCCCATCAAATTCCAATTGAATTTGGGTTTGTGATGCTTCTTCAGCTAAATTTACCACCAGTTCAAAGGGGACATTTCCGCCATCTGCCGCCAATACAATTTGACTGTGGGGCGTTTGGCGTGCCATTTTTAGTGGAATAACGGGCATACTTCCCAACTTAAAGCTAAAGTGTTGCTCGTCTGTCAGTCTAAAACTAGCCTCGTTAGGCATCAAGCGTTCGTAGGTGCTGGCATTTGATAGTTTTTCGAATACTTCTGCAATGGGAATGCTTACCAATGTTTTGCTACTTTCTATTTTCATGCGCTATTGTTTAGGCGACCAAAGTTGTGGTGCTTCCCGCCATTTTTTTAGTATTTCTTCTTGTTCCGGGGCAATATACTTTGTAGCAATAGCAGTATCGATAAGCGCACTGTATCCCGACAAAGTTGTAAGTTCAACATTTGCCTGGCGCATATTTTGAGTCGCTGTATCAAATTCATAACTGAACAGGGCAACCATACCCAAAACGTTAATCGCTGCATTTCGAAGGGCTTCAACGGCTTGCAGACTGCTTTTTCCGGTACTGATGAGATCTTCCACTACAACTGTGGGAGCCTCAGGATCAAAGTGCCCTTCAATTTGGTTTTGCCTTCCGTGTTTTTTGGGTTCGGGACGCACGTACATAAAAGGTAAATCCAATGCTTCGGCTACTAACATTCCAATGCCAATAGCTCCCGTAGCAACTCCGGCAATGGCTTTTGTTTGTGGATAGCGCATCTTGATTTCTTCTGCCATGCGATGACTTAGAAAACGTCTTATTTCAGGGTAGGAAAGGGTAATTCGGTTGTCGCAATAAATGGGAGATTGCCACCCACTAGCCCACGTAAATGGATTTTTTGGTTCAAGCTTTATTGCTTTAATTTGTAACAGGTATTCGGCTACTTGCTGAGCAGTGGAGGATTCCTTAGGCATATAACGCAAATGTATAAAGTTTTTGTCAATAAGAAGGAGATAATCCTGACAACTGTAACACCAAAAAAAACCAAAGCGAAAGTACTTCCGCTAAAGGAATCTTCATTAACAGAAGTTATCCGAATTCTTCGAACCACTCAAGTAAAGACCCTTTATTTGGTACACGATAATCCAAAAAAGCTGGTACCGTTATTTAAGAAAAAACTCCCAGTAACCGTTGCTGCGGGAGGCGTGGTGCAAAATCAAGAGGGGAAGCTTTTGTTTATATATCGAAAAAATAGATGGGATTTTCCAAAAGGTAAAGTAGATAAAGGAGAGACGTTGCAAGAAGGTGCAAAACGTGAAGTCAAAGAAGAAACGGGTGTAAAAAAACTTACTGTGGGCGCATTGGCAGGAATCACCTATCACATTTTTAAGCGCAACAATCGTTACCAGTTAAAAGAATCCCATTGGTTTTATATGACAACTACATATAAGGGAAGTTTAATCCCAGAAACCAAAGAAGATATTACTGAGGCGGTTTGGAAAGGCAGAAAGAAAACTATCAAAGCATTGGAAAAAACCTATCCCAATATTGTACACTTGTTTGACCAAGCAAAGGTGTTTACATTTTTATTTGGGGAGGAATAAAAGTGCTGTAATCGCCCTTATTGCGAATAATTTCACGAACAATACTGCTGCTGATATAAGAAGTTTCCGCAGAAGTTAGTAGAAAAACCGTTTCAATTTTAGACATATGGCGGTTTGTTCTGGCAATGGCTTTTTCAAATTCAAAATCTCCATTATTACGCACGCCACGTAGAATAAAATCCGCTTCGATTTCCTTACAATAGTCTATGGTAAGGCCTTTGTAAGTGGCTACACGTACACGGGGTTCGTCTGCAAAACAGGCTTCGATAAATGCCAAGCGCTGCTCCAACGAAAACATATATCTCTTTTCGCTATTGGTGCCAATACCGATAACGATTTCATCAAAAATCTTGACACCTCGTTTTACAATATCCAAATGCCCTATGGTAAAGGGGTCAAAAGAACCGGGAAAAAGTGCGCGTTTCATGTTTCAAAGGTATTGTTTTTTAAACAGCTGTAAATCATGTCGGTAAACAAGTCACCGAGTGCAATTTCTGCATGGCGGGCTTGTTGGGGTAATAGGCTTTCTTCTGTAAGCCCGGGAATACTGTTCAGTTCCAAAAAGTAGGGCGTGTCTCCTTGAAAAATAAAATCACTCCGACTAGAGCCACGCACACCTAGCGTTTCAAATACCTTTTTTGCGGTTTTTTTTAGGTTTTCCAGTTGGGTTGCTGTGAGTCGGGCGGGCGTTATTTCCTGAGAATTTCCCTCATATTTTGCTTGGTAGTCAAAAAAATCGCCATTGACAACAATTTCGGTAGGGGGGAGTACCACCACCTCATTTTGATATTCCACAACCCCTATGGAAACTTCAGTTCCAGAAAGGAAGCTTTCAACAAGTACTTGATCGTCTTCCAAAAGGGCGGTTTCTATGGCTTTTTGCATTTCGGAGGCTTTGTAAACTTTAATCACACCATAGCTGCTACCTGCCTTATTGGCTTTTACAAAACAGGGAAGTCCAATTTTTTCTACCAGTTCATTGAGATTCCACGCCTCAGTTTTGTGTAACAACTGGTGTTTAGCCATAGCAATGCCGTGGGGCGCCAAAAATTCTAGTGTATCATATTTGTTATAAGTTAGTCGTGCGACCTCTGCAGTGCAACCCGTGTAGGGGATTTTTGCGTTATCAAGCATGGCTTGCAGTTCGCCATTCTCGCCGGGTGCGCCGTGAACAGCGTTAAAAACAGCATCAAAGGCAATTGTCTTACCTTGGTACTCAAAGGAAAAAGTGGAAAGGTTTATCGAAAGTTCTTCTCCTTGGTAGTGTGCTACATAGCCTTGAGGGGAAACCACGACTGCTGTAACATTAAAATTTTCTTTAGGGATATGACTCAAAACTGTTTGTCCGCTCTTGAGTGAAATGGCGTGTTCTGAGGAAGTTCCGCCCATAACTACAGCAATGTGCTTTTTCATAACGCAAATATCATTATTTTTGACCTTCATTTAAGTATATAATGCTTCACTTCTTTCGTTTTTTGTTTAGTCGGCGTTTTTTTTGGCATCTTTTTATATTGTTGGTTGCAATCACCTTGTTACTAATATTAACTTTTTATGGGTTGAATTTGCATACACGTCATGGTAATTTTATTGAGGTTCCTGATTTAAGTACCAAGTCCATTGAAGAAGTGACTGAGTTGCTTGATGAAAAAAAGTTAACTTTTGAGGTTATCGATTCGGCAAGATTTAATCCTGCATACAGTCCTTTTGCTGTTATCGAACATACTCCTCGTGCTGGCGAAAAGGTCAAAAAATATCGTAAAATTTACATAACGCTTAATCCTGCCAATTACAATGAAGTTAGTATTCCAGATGTAATCCAAATTACACGCCGCTCGGCGGAGTCAACCCTTCGTGCTGTAGGCTTAGAAATAGGTGAAATTACGTATATGGACAATATTGGAAAAGATATGGTTTTACAACTTCGACATAATGAAGTTCCTGTAGCACCCGGCGATAAACTCCCCAAAACCTCTCGTATAGACTTAGTCTTGGGTAACGGCGTTAGATCACAGCAATAACGTATGGAGCACGAAACCTTTGACGAACTTCACGAACATTATGCATTTACCGCCGATGCAGGTCAAGAGCCCCTTCGCGTAGATAAATTCTTGATGAACCGCATTGAGAATGCCACCCGAAACAAAATTCAACAAGCTGCATCAGCGGGTTCTATAGTGGTCAACGAGCATTCCGTTAAATCCAATTATAGGGTAAAAGGAGGAGACGTAGTTCGGGTGCTGTTGGCGCATCCACCCCATGAAGATTTGCTTGTTCCTGAAGAAATGTCATTAGATATTGTTTTTGAAGACGATACACTATTGGTGGTCAATAAACCTGCCGGTTTGGTAGTACATCCTGGGCATGGAAATTATTCGGGTACACTGATTAATGGTTTAATTCATCACTTTGGTCAGTTACCCAAAAACAGCAATAACCGCCCGGGTTTGGTTCACCGTATTGACAAAGACACCTCTGGACTTTTGGTCATTGCCAAAACCGAACACGCCATGGCACATTTGGCACAGCAGTTTCATGATAAAACCTCTTCACGGCAATACCTAGCGTTGGTTTGGGGCGATGTAGATGGCGAAAAAGGAACTGTTGAAGGGCATTTGGGTCGTGATCCTAAAAATAGACTATTGATGACGGTTTTCCCCGACGGCGATCAAGGGAAAGAGGCGGTTACGCATTACGAGGTAATGGAGCGGTTTGGATATGTTACTTTGGTGCGTTGCGTGTTAGAGACAGGTCGTACGCATCAAATTCGTGCACATATGAAACACATCGGGCATACCCTTTTTAGTGACGCGCGTTATGGTGGCGATAAAATTCTTAAGGGCACAACCTTTACCAAATACAAGCAGTTTGTCGAAAATTGTTTTAAACAATTGCCTAGACAAGCGCTCCATGCACAAACACTTGGGTTTACACATCCTGAAACTGGTGAAAAAATGTCGTTTACGTGTCCACTTCCTGAGGATTTTGAAGGTGCATTAACCAAATGGCGGAACTATGCGCAACACCAACAATTAGGGAATTCTTAATTTTTTTGTGTAATCCACAGATGAAAGGCTCAGTCACCTTAGTTGAGGGCGTTGAGCGCCCATCGATCTTGTAGAGATGAAGTCGAAACGCCCTCAACGAGTCTGCCTGCAGCAGGCAGGGACACTGAGCTTCGATAGCGAGCTTGTAGAGATGAGCTACTCATAATTGTAAGAAAAAACCTACAGACTTCGCTTCCCTCTCAATATGTCATTCACAACGTTTTTATGTCTGTTTGCTATGTGTTTTTTGCACAATGGCTCAATTACAGGGTAGAAAATACATCCTCGCAATAAATTCGTTAGAACGAATCAACCATACTATGAACTATGAAGAAATTATACGTTTTTACTTTTGCATTTACCGCTTCAATTTTCGCAACGCAAGTTTTTGCGCAAAGTACTGCAATTAAACGTGCCTCGTTATCTACTTCGGTTGCCGATGCGCATAGCATCCAGCACGGGCAATATAAAGTACAACAAAGCATTGGGCACATGGGTATTATGAGTACGGTGAATCATAACCAACACACCGCCACTCGTGGGTTTTTATTGCCGCAAATGGGTGCTTCTACAGCGAAGCCCATTGCTGATTTTGATTGGGTGGTCTATCCCAACCCTTTTGATCGTTATGTCAATATTGATTTCAATGGACCTGTTTCGGGCGATATGGTAATTCGCTTACACGATGTTACGGGACAGCTTATACT
>Ga0209654_1000463_pt1 | contig 39378 bp, 35 predicted proteins | sample SaaInl1SG_22_DNA_FD_184646 | JGI IMG/M metagenome (GOLD analysis project Ga0209654, IMG submission 184646) | Marine microbial communities from expanding oxygen minimum zones in the Saanich Inlet - ESP_161SG_22_DNA (SPAdes) (version 2) | ecosystem: Environmental > Aquatic > Marine > Intertidal... | reverse complement strand
AAACTTTTAGCTTTTAAAATAGAGTAGTCGTACAAATACCGTACAATATAAAAACAAAAAATCCCTAAAACATTGAATTTAAATGTAAAAGGGATTATAAGAGTGGAGTCGGCGGGAGTCGAACCCGCGTCCAAACAAGCGATCAAAAAGCGTTCTACAAGTTTAGATTTCGATTAATTTTCGAATTAGTCCTGACCGAAATCTGCCCAAACCAACCTTATCATCTTTATTGAAAAACACAACCGATGCTTTTGTGTTTCGATGTTGACTTTTATGGTGCCTCAATATAAATCGCCGTCAACAAGGGCTATTCAGAGACATCCAGCTTTCCGACCTAGTCAGAACTTGGCATTAACGTACTATAATTCTGTTAATTATGCAGCTAGAGCGTAGTTATTCTCGCCATTTAAAAGTGTGAACAATGAGATTTACGAGCTGTAATTCAGCGCTCGACTTGCTTACCTTTTCATGCGTCCTGCTGTCAAAACCAGACGACCCCATGAATTTTCAATGAACTAATTAGGTTGCGAATTTACAAAGATTGAGCCAAATCGTATGCGATTCTAATTTTATTAATCAATTCTCTTATAAACTTGATTAATAATCGGTTAGTTTTCTCGCTCTACTGAGAATTAATAATATATTTGCACACTCTTAAAAAATGCTATGACAGCTATCAAAAATATCGCGATAATCGCGCATGTTGACCACGGAAAAACAACTCTTGTAGATAAAATTCTTCACCATTGTAATCTCTTTCGAACGAATGAAGCAACGGGAGACCTTATCTTGGATAATAATGATTTAGAACGTGAAAGAGGGATCACCATTCTTTCTAAAAACGTTTCTGTTGTTTATAAGGATGTCAAAATTAATATCATTGACACCCCTGGTCACGCCGATTTTGGTGGCGAGGTTGAACGTGTTTTAAATATGGCCGATGGAGTTTTGCTTTTAGTGGATGCCTTTGAAGGACCAATGCCTCAAACACGCTTTGTTTTAAAGAAAGCAATTGACCTAAAATTGAAACCTATTGTAGTTATCAATAAGGTTGACAAAGAAAACTGTACACCAGAATTAGTACATGAGTCTGTTTTTGACCTAATGTTTGAGCTTGGAGCAGAGGAGTGGCAACTTGATTTTCCAACAGTATATGGTTCTGCAAAGAATAATTGGATGGGAACGGATTGGAAAACACAAACCGATTCGGTTGAACCCCTTTTGGATATGGTTTTGGAACATGTACCTAGTCCAGATATTAAAGAAGGAAATACTCAAATGTTAATCACCTCTTTAGATTTTTCCTCATTTACAGGAAGAATAGCTATTGGACGATTACAACGTGGTTCATTAGAAAGTGGAATGAGAGTTAATTTAATGAAACGAGAGGGTCAACAGATCGCTTCAAAGATTAAAGAATTGCATTTGTTTGATGGATTAGGACGTAAAAAAGTAGATCAAGTTGAAGCAGGAGATTTATGTGCTGTAATTGGACTTGAAGGTTTTGATATTGGTGATACTATTGCTGACATTGAAGCTCCAGAAGCATTGCCAACTATTGCGATCGATGAGCCTACTATGAGCATGCTCTTTACGATTAATGATTCACCATTTTTTGGACAAGAAGGAAAATTTGTTACTTCTAGACATATTCGTGATCGCCTAGAAAAAGAGTTGGAAAAGAACTTGGCAATGAGATTAGAAACTACGGATAGCTCAGATAAATTCATTGTCTTTGGACGTGGAGTTTTGCACCTGTCAGTACTAATCGAAACAATGCGACGCGAGGGCTATGAATTACAAATAGGTCAACCTCAAGTAATCATCAAAGAAGTTGATGGACAAAAAATGGAACCTATGGAAGAGCTTACAATAGATTTACCCGAAGATGTTTCAGGGAAAGCTATTGAAATGGTTACCCTAAGAAAAGGGGAGATGTTAAGCATGAATCCTAAAGGTTCAAGAATGATTTGTGAGTTTAAGATTCCTTCAAGGGGGATTATTGGATTACGAAATCAGTTGCTTACCGCTACTGCTGGAGAAGCCATTATGAACCACCGTTTTGTGGAGTTCAGTCCTTATAGAGGGGAAATACCTGGCCGAATTAATGGTTCTTTAATATCTATGGAAAAAGGATCTGCTATTCCTTATTCTTTAGATAAACTTCAAGAAAGAGGAAAGTTTTTTGTTCCTGCTAATGAAGCTATTTATGCAGGGCAAGTAATAGGAGAAAATAGTCGTCAAGATGATTTAGTGGTAAATGTTACTAAGACCAAAAAGCTTTCAAATGTTAGAGCTTCTGGTTCTGATGATAAAGTGAAATTGGCACCACCCATTAAGTTTTCTCTAGAAGAGGCTTTGGAGTATATTCAAAAAGATGAGTATGTGGAAGTTACTCCAGATTCAATTCGATTGCGTAAAGTATTCTTGGATGAAAATGAGCGAAAACGTCAAAAGGCTTAAGTTTATTTTTTAGCGACAACTTCGTTTAGCTTCCCGTCATCACATTGAAATATCTTTCCTGGAAATTTCATGATCATATTGTAATCATGTGTTGCCATGATTACACTCATACCTTCTGCATGAAGTTTTCTAAACAACTGCATTATTTCCTGGCTTGTTTCAGGATCAAGATTTCCCGTGGGTTCGTCAGCTATAATAAGTTCTGGATGATTGAGTAATGCTCTTGCAATTGCAACGCGTTGCTGTTCACCTCCAGAAAGCTCAAATGGAAACTTGTTTGTGTCCGCGGGGACGTTTACAAGTTTTAAAACTTCATTGACTCTATCTTTAATTTTAGATTTTTCTTTCCATCCAGTTGCTTTTAACACAAATTCTAAATTGTCAAAAATAGTTCGGTCTGGAAGTAATTTAAAATCTTGGAATACCACACCTAGTTTTCTTCTCAAGAGTGGAATATTCCTGTCTTTTAGTTGTTTCAAATCATGCCCAACTATAGCACCATGACCATTGGAAAGGGGTAGGTCACCATAAAGTACTTTTAAAAGACTACTTTTTCCGCTTCCAGTTTTACCTATTAAAAAAACAAACTCACCAATTCCAACATTGAAATTGATTTCTGAAAAAATGACATTTTTTTCATTGATGATGGTTGCTTTGTCTAGAGTGACAATGGCATTTTGCATAGTAGAAGTACTTTTTGATAAAGGTATGTTATTTGATTAATTCTTAAATATTTTGTTGATAAAATATACGTTTTCAATTGTCTTTTGCGTTAATAAGGTGTCATGAATCCTCTACCTTTGTAATGATGTTCAATATGTTGAAAATCTATCGTATTCAATGGATCTTTGTGTGTATGATTCCCTCCCTATTGGTTGGACAATTGTATGATTCACAAACGATCCCTGAAAATGCCACTCATTTTTTTGGGATGGGATATTTTCCTACCTCATGGCAGACCAATCTTTTTCTGCAAGATGCTTACGCTTCCTCTGAGTTAAAACAAAACATTGAGTTTGGTGTACTTTCCAATGCGCTTCGATTGAACTATGTGGGTACTGAAAAGATGTTGAGCCAATATAAAATGGACCATCCCAATACTCAGGAATCTTCTAGTATTGATTTTGATGTGGCCAACTATTATTTTAATAACGAAAAGTACCGTTATGCCTTAAAGTGGTTTCTTCGGGTTTCAGAAAATCAAGTCCCTAAAGTAAATCTTCCAGAATATAATTTTAACAAAGGCTACACTCTGTTTTCAGCCAAGCGCTACAAGCAGGCAAAACCCTATCTGGAAAAAGTAAAAAACAATAAAGTTTTTGAGTCTGATGCACATTATTACCTCGGACATATAGCATATCAATTAGAAGATTTTGATGAAGCTGAATCACAATTCAGGAATATTTCTAATCCAAGTCAGAAAGAGAATCTTTCTTATTTTCAGGCGGATATGAATTTTAGATTAGGAAGGTTTGAACAAGCAATTGAATTTGGAATCCCTTTTATTTCCTCTGCAAAAGATGTTGAACTTTCTGAGATTTCAAAAATTATAGGAGAGAGTTATTTTAATTTAGGACAATATCAAGAAGCAGTTCCTTATCTAGAAGCTTATAAAGGAAAAAAAGGTACTTGGGCTAATATCGATTTTTATCAATTAGGATATGCCTACTACATGCAGAAAAATTATGAAAAGGCAATCGGACAGTTTAATAAAATTATTGGAAAGAAGAATGCCTTAGCTCAAAACGCATATTATTATTTGGCAGATTGTTATTTGGAAACCAATCAAAAAGCGGCTGCTCAGAATGCATTTAAGAGTGCGTCTAGAATGAGCTTTGACCTTGTGGTTAAAGAAGATGCCCTGTTGAATTACGCTAAGTTAAGTTATGAAATAGGAAATCCATACGAGGAACCCCCTAAGGTTTTAATGAATTTTCTAGAGACTTTCCCTAAAAATGATCAGGCAGAACTCATAGGTGAGTTGTTAATCAATTCTTACACTAAGTCGGGTAACTATGATGCTGCACTCAAAATTTTGGAAGACAATAATGGATATAAAAACAACAAAACACTACAAAGGGTATTAGTTCTCAAAGCAGTGGAGGACTTTAAAAACAGATTGTTTACTCAAAGTAGTAGGGTGTTTGAGAAAGCGATTAAGGTTAAAGAAGATAAAATGCTCGAAGCCTATAGTCTGTATTGGCTTGGAAGATCCTTATATGAACGAAATCAATTTGATGAGGCATTAGATGCTTTTAAGAAATTTCAGAAACATCCCGAAAAAAATCAAATAGAAGCATCTTCTAGACTTCCTTACGATATGGCCTACATCTATTTTAAGCTAGGAGAATATGATTATGCTTTAACGTTTTTTGAAGAATTTAATTCTGTGAATAGCAGTTTTGATTCTTCTTACCAATACGATACTTTTTTAAGAATGGGTGATTGTCAATTTGCATTAAAACAATATTGGCCTGCTATGGAGTTTTATAATACAGCCATAGCTTTAAATCCAGATCGAGGTGCGTATCCCATGTTTCAAAAAGGAATGAGTTATGGTTTTGTTGATCGTAATAATAAAAAAATTGAAACCCTAGTAGCGCTCACTCAAACCTACTTAAAAAGTTCATTGTTAGATGATGCTCTTTTTGAATTGGCGTCTTCCTACAGTCGAGAAGGGAACACCGTGGAAGCAATTAGTTCGTATAACCTTCTTTTAACAAATTTCAAAAATAGTCCCTATATCCCAAGAGCTGCATTAAACAAGGGATTGATATTGTATAACAAGGAACAATATTCCGAAGCTAAGCAAGTGTTGGAAGATTTAGCAATTAAATACAGACTTGATCCAGTTGCTCAACAAGCAGTTAGAACATTAAGAGAAATTGCAGTAGATCAAGCAGAAGTTAATGCCTTTGCTCAATGGGTAAAAGCACAAAGATTAAATACTTTTACAGATGTGGAACTAGAAAAGACATCCTTTGCCTCCGCTGAGAAACAATTTTTGGACGGAAATAGTAATACTGCAGAAAAATTATTGAAAGAGTATATCGAAACCTATCCTGAAGGCGCTTTTGGGATTCCTTCAAAATTCTATTTGGCCGAAGTATATTTTGAAAAAGAACTATTTGTTGAGGCACTTCCATTTTATCAATTGATCGTTGAACAACAAATTTCTAGCTACACAGAAAAATCTTTAGTTCGAATCATTAGTATTCTCAAAAATGAAGATCGTCTATCTGAAGCGATTCGTTATTTAGAAAAACTAGATGAAATAGCATCATTTGAAGAAAATAAACGTTTTGCTAAATTAAATTTAATGCAAGCCTACTATGCTTCAAATGAATTTGAGAAAACACTGGAAATTTCAAATACAGTTCTTGAAATTAAAAACTTAGAGAAGAGTCTTAAGTGGGATGCCACATTACTTAAAGCACGTTCTGCCTTGGTTCTTAAAGATAGTTTGGTAGCTTCTACAGCCTATAAGGAACTGGAAAATGTTACACAAAGAGAGTATGCGTCTGAAGCCTTGTTCTTTAAAGCAGAATCTCTTTTGAAGACAAAACAATACAAGGCGTCCATTGCAGTAATTGAGAATATAGCTGGTGGGAGTGGACAGTCAGGGGAGTGGAGTGCTAAAGCATTATTGCTTTTAGCTAAAAATTATTATGCACTACAAGACTCGTTTCAAGCTATTTTTGTTTTAGAATCCATTATTGAAAACTTCACCGATTATCCAAATGTAACGAAAGAAGCGCAGACGTTACTTGATACATATAAAGCATCAGCGGCAGAGGAAAATAGATCAATCACACAAAAAGAAGATGAAAACTAAGATTGCTTTTATTGGGGCTTTGATTAGCTGTATTTTTTCACCTTCTATGTATTCACAAGAAGAGGAAAAAGAGTCTATTGGGACACAAGAAGTTTTAGTAATAAAATCATATACACCTAGTTTGTCAGATGCGTTTAAAATTAATTCAAGCCCAACTTCACCTGATAGTTTGTCGACTACTGATAAGGTTCTTGAGTTCAAGATTAAATCGATTCCAGTTGTTTCCACTTTTGTTCCAAACAAGGCAACTCCATTGAAGTTACAACGACGTTCTTCTAGCACGCCTTACAATTCTCTTTTTAGTGGTGGCTTTGGTGTGAAGAATCAACTTTATTTCGATGTTTCCAGTGTGATTGAGTTAGATCGTACTCAGCGTTTTGGAGTGAAAATTTATCGCGATGGATTTGGAGCTGACCTTCCTAATACTTTGCTTTCTAGTAATCAACAATACAGTCGGTTTGGAGTACATCATAATTTGATGAGTAATGAGTATAATGCCAATACCTTATTACAGCTTACTAATACCCGACATAATTATTTTGGATTGTACGATAGACAATGGGATAATTTATTAATTCTTAATGTTGATCCAGCCATTAAGAGAAATTCATTTAAAATTCGAACCCATTGGAATTGGTATGATTTCATAGTTAGGGGGATTGAGTTTCAAGCGAACTTGACTTCTGATAATTTTAATACTTCTGAACAACAATTAAATTTAAAAGCTGATTTTGAGGTGGAGTTAGGTAATGGATTGATATCCGCTACAGCTTCTGTAAAAGGATTGAATACTGTTTTTGAAGAAGCGTATTTTGGGCGAGGAACTCAAGAAGAGATGATGGGAATTGCTGCTGTGGGAGTTCATTGGCGAAATATTTCAAGTGCTTTCAAAATGCAACTTGGAGCGGGAATAGCATATGCTACAAAAAGTGATGGGTTTACGAGTGAGTTACTTTACTATCCAGAAATTGATCTTTCCTATCAGAAAAAAGGAGCAGTAATGATTCCATATATATCCGCTCAGGGTGGAGTGAGAATGAATAGTTACCAGTCTCTTTCAGCGGTTAATCCCTACCTTGCCCCAACAACAACATTAAATCCGAGCTTTAATAAATATAACGCAACTCTTGGGGTGCGGTCTAGTTTATCTTCCATCTTGAATTTTAATTTTGGAATCGTGTATGATCAAGTTGAAAATTTCATGTTATTTGAACGACTCCCCTTTGATAACAGAAATAACAATGATGCTTACCGATTGTCTAATGCATTCCAGAATAGTTATGTAAATGTAGATTTATATGGATTTAAAGCGGATATAAAAATAGATTTGGCTAAAAATAATTTTGTTCGTTTTGGAACTAAATACAGTTATTATGAAACTACTAATTCACAGAGTCTTTGGAATATTCCCTCCTTGGAAATGAATTGGGAAGGCCAATTTAAATGGAAAGAGCGAGTAACACTTACGTTTCAAGGAAACCTAATAGGAGATCGAACGGTTGCTTTCAGACCTATATTTCTAAATCAAGAAGTTGAGAATGTACAATACCAGGAAGAAAAAATCCCTTTGTTTGTCACTACAACCTCACATATCACCTTTAAGCTTTCGGAACAATTTGATGTTTTTGCCAAATTAAGACTGAATTCAGAGGGCATACACGGACGTTGGTCTTATTATAGCGAACCCTCATTCTTGTTTTTGGCAGGAGTGACCTATAAGTTTGATTTTCAGTATTAATGATTTCATTTTAAAATTTAGTTAGTATCAACAATTCATTTTCATTACATTTGCGACAATATTTTACTATTATGAAGTATAACTTTGCCTAATCACATATTACTAAAATGAGTAAAAAATTATCCTTACCCCTTATTGTTTTTATTCTACTTCTTTCTACCTCATGTCAGGAGAAGGTAGATCTATTAGTTCATAATGCTGTTGTGTATACAATGAATGACAAGGGGACAGTTGCTACTTCTTTTGTAGTGGATCAAGGTAAATTCATTGCAGTAGGAGGCGAAGAATTATTGGAAAAGTATAGTGCTAAAAAAGTTTTGAATCTACAAAATCTACCAGTATATCCAGGTTTAATCGATTCGCATTGTCATTTTTTAAGTTTAGGTTTAAACCTTCAGCAGATTGATCTTAAAGGAACCCAAAGCTATGATGAAGTAATTTCGGTATTGAAAGAAGCTACAGCAGGTAAGCAAATGAAAGCCATCATTGGAAGAGGTTGGGATCAGAATGACTGGGACGTTAAAGAATTACCCAACAAAGAACAATTGGATGAATTGTTTCCAGAAACACCTGTAGCGCTTAGACGTATTGATGGACATGCTTTATTAGTAAACCAAAAAGCATTAGACCTAGCTGGAATTACTGAAGAAACCGAAGTTGAAGGTGGGACCATTATAAAAGTAAAAGGAAAGCTCACAGGAGTTCTTGTGGATGCACCTATGCGCTTGGTTGAAAAGATACTTCCACAACCAACAATAGAGGATAAAGTGAAAGCCCTTCAGGAAGCTGAAGCAATAGGTTTCGAAAACGGCTTAACTTCTGTTTCTGTTGCTGGGATGAATAAAGACGATATCTTTTTAGTAGACAGCCTTCAGAAAAAGGGGCTCTTGAGTATGCGCATCTATGCCATGATTTCCAATACCAAGGAGAACATGGACTATTTCCTGAAAGCAGGTCCAATCAAGACAGACAAATTGAACGTTCGCTCATTTAAAGTTTATGCAGATGGAGCACTTGGTTCACGTGGTGCAGCTTTAAAAACAGCCTATACTGATCTTAAAGGACATAAAGGAGAATTTATAACCTCTAAAGATTCTATTGAGAAACTAGCATACAAACTTGCAACAACTCCATTTCAATTGAACACCCATGCCATAGGGGATGACGCGAATAAGGCGGTGCTTGAGGCCTATAGAAAAGCACTAGTTTTTTCTGACGATCCGAGATGGCGTATTGAACATGCTCAAATCATCGATACGGCTGATATCAAATTATTCAATAGAAAGATTATTCCTTCGGTTCAGCCAACTCATGCTACAAGTGATATGTACTGGGCTGAAGAACGTTTGGGATCAGAGCGTTTGTTAGGCGCATATGCAAATAAAGCATTATTGTTACAATCAGGTAGAATTGCCCTAGGGACAGATTTCCCTGTAGAAGAAGTAAGTCCAATTAAAACTTTTTATGCAGCTGTGGCAAGAAAAGATAGTGAGCAGTTTCCCGAAGACGGATATTTGTCAGAAAATAAGCTTTCCCGAATAGAAGCTATGCAAGGAATGACCATTTGGGGAGCTTACGCCAACTTTGAAGAGGATGAAAAAGGATCCATAGAGGTAGGTAAAAATGCTGACTTTATCATGTTGGATCGCGATATCATAAAAGTTAGTGAAAGAAGAATACTTAAAGCCAGAATTGTAGCTACCATATTAAATGGTAATGTGGTATATAGTAATCGTTTTCGCTAGAAAACGAATAACTTTCATAAAATCTTTTACATTACACTAAAGAGCTAAATAATTTATACTATTTAGCTCTTTTTAGTTTATATCATATAGCAAAAACATGTTTTAGCTATAATTATTATCACATATAGTTATATTTGGTAAAAATTATTATTATGTGTGGAATTGTATGTGCTTTTGATTTAAAGCAGCCTTCAGCCGAAGTGCGACCTCAGATTTTAGAAATGTCAAAACGACTTCGTCACCGAGGTCCAGATTGGAGCGGTATTTATGATGCTAAAAACGCTATTTTAGGACATGAGCGTTTGGCTATTGTTGACCCTACCTCAGGAAAACAACCTTTGATTAATCCATCAGGAAATTTGATTTTAGCGGCTAATGGTGAAATATACAACCACCGTGAATTACGCGCTCCTTATGAGTCTAGTTATGCATTTAAGACACAATCTGATTGTGAAGTAATTCTTGCACTTTATGAAAAAGAAGGGAAAGAATTTGTAAATAAATTGAATGGTATTTTTGCTTTTGCAATATATGATGAGTCTAAAGATGAATTTTTTATTGCAAGAGATCATATGGGAATTATTCCACTGTACATGGGATGGGATGCTAACGGTACTTTCTTCGTAGCTTCTGAATTGAAAGCTTTAGAAGGCATTTGTTCAAAAATAGAATTATTCCCACCTGGACATTATTTGCACAGCAAAGATAAGGCGCCAACAAAATGGTATAAGCCTGAATGGACTACCTATGATTCGGTAAAAGATAATCCTTCTTCAATTGAAGAATTACACGATGCATTGTCTGATGCAGTTCACCGCCAATTAATGAGTGACGTTCCTTATGGCGTTTTGCTTTCTGGTGGTTTGGATTCTTCAATTACTTCGGCATTGGCAAAAAAGTTTGCTGCAAAAAGGGTGGAGTCTGATGACACACAATCGGCTTGGTGGCCTCAATTGCATTCTTTTTCAGTTGGTCTTGAGGGCTCGCCAGATTTAGCAGCGGCTCAAAAAGTAGCAGAGCATATTGGGACAGTGCATCACGAAATAAAATTCACCATACAAGAAGGTTTAGATGCTATTCGTGAGGTTATTTACCATCTTGAGACCTATGATATCACAACTATCAGAGCGTCCACTCCAATGTTTTTGATGGCTCGTGCGATCAAAGCCCTCGGGATTAAAATGGTTTTATCAGGAGAAGGAGCTGATGAGTTGTTTGGGGGGTATCTATACTTTCATAAAGCTCCAAATGCAAAAGAGTTTCATGAAGAAACCGTTCGAAAGCTGGACAAACTTCACCAATACGATTGCTTGAGAGCAAATAAGTCTCTAGCTGCTTGGGGAATTGAGGGACGTGTACCATTTTTAGACAAGGAGTTTATTGAAGTCGCGATGCGTCTAAATCCTAAGGATAAAATGATTACTGAAGAACGTATGGAAAAATGGGTATTGAGAAAAGCATTTGAAGACTACTTGCCAGCAAGTGTTGCTTGGCGTCAGAAAGAGCAGTTTTCTGATGGAGTAGGCTATAGTTGGATCGATACTTTAAAGGAAGTGGTGGACAAAGAGGTTACTGATGAACAAATGACCAACGCACATTATCGTTTCCCCGTTCAAACTCCACAAAACAAAGAAGAATTTTATTATAGAACTATATTTGAATCTCATTTCCCTAGTGATGTTGCAGCCCTAAGTGTGCCTTCTGTGCCTTCTGTGGCATGTAGTACACCTGTTGCATTAGCCTGGGATGCTGCATTTCAAAATCAAAATGATCCGAGTGGAAGAGCGGTTGCAAAAGTGCATGAAAAAGGCTACGATGAATAAATTTATATTCCTCCTCTTAAATTGATATTGGGCACTTTTTTTTCACACTTAAATGTTGATAACTTCATCACTATTGACAGGGGTTTGAGTCAATTTTGAGTGGCTGAATAGTTATATTTGTTAGTCGGCTAAAAATGCCTTAAAATGCACACTTATGAGTGAAGAAAATCAAAACAAACAATATTCGGAAGATAGTATACAAGCCCTTGAGGGAATGGAGCACGTTCGTATGCGGCCCTCTATGTATATTGGGGATATCGGGGTTAGAGGTCTCCATCATTTAGTTTACGAAGTTGTTGATAATTCTATTGATGAAGCCCTTGGAGGTTATTGTGATGAAATTACTGTAACGATCAATGAGGATAACTCAATAACGACTAAAGATAATGGTCGTGGAATTCCTGTTGGAATTCATAAAAAAGAAGGTGTTTCTGCTTTAGAGGTTGTAATGACCAAGATTGGGGCAGGAGGAAAGTTTGATAAGGATTCATATAAAGTTTCTGGAGGATTGCATGGGGTAGGTGTTTCTTGTGTAAACGCGCTTTCTGAGCAGTTAACAGCAACAGTCTATCGTGATGGAAAAGTTTGGGAACAAACATACCAGAGAGGTAAGGCGCTTGAGCCAGTTAAAAGTGTTGGAGAGTCTAGCGAGACAGGAACATTAGTCACCTTCAAGCCTGATGCTGAAATCTTTACTCAAACAAGAGAATATAGTTACGAAACGTTGTCTTTAAGAATGCGCGAACTCGCTTACTTAAACAAGGGAATAACAATTACAATTACAGATCGTCGTGAAAAAGAGGAGTCTGGTGAGTTTAAATCTGAAACTTTTTTGTCTGAAAAAGGATTGGTAGAATTTATCCATTTCTTAGATGAATCTCGTGAAGCAATTATAAGTGATGTAATTGCAATGGAAGGAGAGAAAAATGGAGTTCCAGTGGAGGTGGCTATGATTTACAATACCTCTTATTCTGAAAATCTTCACTCTTATGTAAACAATATTAATACCCACGAAGGGGGAACCCACTTGGCAGGGTTTAGACGTGGTTTAACATCTACGCTAAAGAAGTATGCGGATAGTTCTGGACTTCTTGATAAGTTAAAGTTTGAAATTGCAGGAGATGACTTTAGAGAAGGTTTAACTGCAATTATTTCTGTAAAGGTAGGAGAACCTCAATTCGAAGGGCAAACAAAAACGAAATTAGGAAATAGAGAAGTTACTTCTGCCGTTTCTCAAGCGGTTTCCGAAATGCTTGAAAATTATTTGGAAGAAAATCCGAACGATGCAAAAACCATTGTTCAGAAGGTTATTTTAGCTGCTCAGGCTAGACATGCTGCCAAAAAGGCGCGTGAAATGGTTCAGCGAAAAACCGTCATGAGTGGTGGAGGTTTGCCAGGAAAATTATCTGATTGCTCCGAACAAGATCCCGCTTTATGTGAGGTATTCCTTGTAGAGGGTGACTCGGCAGGAGGGACGGCCAAGCAGGGCCGTGACCGTAATTTTCAAGCCATCCTTCCTCTAAGAGGAAAGATATTGAACGTAGAAAAGGCCATGCAACACAAGGTTTTTGAAAACGAGGAAATTAGAAATATCTATACCGCTTTAGGTGTTACAATTGGTACAGAAGAAGACAGCAAAGCCTTGAATTTAGAAAAATTGCGTTATCACAAAGTGGTGATCATGTGTGATGCAGATGTAGATGGAAGCCATATTTCCACTTTAATCTTGACTTTCTTCTTTAGGTACATGAGAGAACTTATTGAGTCCGGATATATTTATATAGCGACTCCTCCTCTTTATTTAGTTAAAAAAGGACAGAAAAAAGATTATGCTTGGAGTGATGATCAGCGGGATCGTTTAATGCAAGAATTTGGTTCTGGTTCGAGTGTTCAGCGTTATAAAGGTTTAGGAGAGATGAATGCCGGGCAATTGTGGGATACAACGATGAACCCACAAGAACGTACCTTACGAAGAGTAAATATTGATAATGGGGGAGAAGCAGATCGAGTATTCTCCATGTTGATGGGAGATGAAGTCCCTCCTCGAAGAGAGTTTATTGAAAAAAATGCGATTTACGCAAACATAGATGTATAATAAATTAAAAAAATAAAAATGAAAGTTACCATAGTTGGAGCGGGAAATGTGGGTGCCTCTTGTGCAGAATATATTGCTCAAAAAAGTATTGCTAGTAAAGTTGTTTTACTTGACATTAAAGAGGGTTTTGCTGAAGGGAAAGCACTAGATTTATTTCAAACAGCAACCACTTTAGGTTTTAATACATCCATAACAGGAGTTACCAATGATTATGCAGCGACAGCTGGTAGTGACGTAGTAGTAATCACCTCGGGAATTCCTCGTAAACCAGGAATGACTCGTGAAGAATTAATTGGTATTAATGCTGGAATTGTTCAAAGTGTATCAGAGAACATTTTGGCTCATTCTCCTAATACCATTATTGTTGTAGTGTCCAATCCAATGGATACAATGACATATTTAGCATTAAAAGCAACAGGTCTTCCAAAGAATCGAATTATTGGAATGGGAGGAGCTTTAGATAGTTCACGATTTAAAACCTATTTATCTCTTGCATTAGACAAACCAGCTAATGATATTCAAGGTATGGTGATAGGTGGTCATGGAGATACCACGATGATTCCGCTTACTCGTTTAGCCAGTTATAATGGAGCACCAGTTTCTCAATATTTAGACAAACAAGCATTAGAAAAAGTTGCTGCAGACACTATGGTAGGTGGGGCAACACTAACAAAACTTTTGGGTACTTCCGCTTGGTATGCACCTGGAGCCTCAGTTGCCTATCTTGTTGATAGCATTCTTAACGATCAAAAACGAATGATTCCTTGTTCTGTTTTCTTAGAGGGAGAGTATGGGTTGAATGACATTTGTATTGGCGTTCCTTGTATCATTGGTGCAAATGGAGTTGAATCGATTGTAGATGTTCAATTAAATGCTGAAGAAAAGCAATTGATGAGCGAAAGTGCTGAAAAAGTATCAGCAATGAACGCTGCATTGAGCGATATACTCTAAATTACTCATTTTCACATTCATTAATTCTCCTTAGAGTTGTCAATTCTTTGGTTTAATCCTATATTTGCACGCCTTAATTGAGCTTAAATTTTAATTGAAATGCAAAACAATTCTTTAATTCGAGTTTTCGGTGTTTTATTTGCACTAGTAAGTATTTACCAACTCTCGTTTACATTCATCGCTAGTAGTGTAGAAAAACAAGCAGATTCCTTTGCTGAACAAACTATTTCTGAAGCGGTCCCAAATTATTTAGAAGTCCGTGATCAGAAAGCAGCTGCTTACTTAGACTCTATAGGAAATAACAGTTTATATGGGTTTACAACCTATAATGACGCCAAAGATAAAGAGCTCAATAAAGGGCTTGATTTAAAAGGTGGAATCAATGTTATTCTTCAAATTTCTATACGCGATATCCTTAGTGGTTTAGCTGAAAACACACGAAACCCAGTTTTCAACAAAGCCTTAGACGAAGCTGATATCCTTCAGAAATCTACAGATGAACCTTATATAGAATCGTTCTTCAAAGCCTTTGATGCAGTGAAGAGTGGAGAGAAGCTTGCTTCTCCAGATATTTTTGCAAACCGAACATTGAGTGATGAGATCAATTTCGAAATGACGGATCAAGAAACACAAGTTGTGGTTCGTAGAAAAATTGATGAGTCTATTGTTTCTGCTTTTGAAGTGTTAAGAAAGCGTATTGATAAATTCGGTGTTACTCAACCCAACATCCAACGTTTAGGAACTTCAGGGAGAATTCTAGTTGAATTACCAGGGGCGAAAGATGTTGAGCGTGTTCAAAATTTATTACAAAGTACTGCTCAGTTAGAATTTTGGGAAACTTATAAGAATGATGAGTTAATCAGCTTTTTAATCGAAGCCAATGAATTCCTCAAAACACAGGTGGATGCAACTAAAGTAGCAGTAGATGAAGAAAAAGATGTGTCCTCTGAGATTGATGACCTTTTAGCAGATGTGTCTGCACAAGATTCTATATCTACTTCAGCAACTAACCCTATTTTGGATCGAATTGTTGGGCAAGGTTTTCAAGGGGGTCCTGTTTTAGCTCAGTTTGCTTCTCGAGATGCTGATTTGATCTTGGATTATTTAAACCAACCGAATGTTAGAAAATTATTACCCACTCAATATAGATATATCCGCTTTGCTTGGGGTAAACCTGTAGCAAATAGTGATGTAATCGAATTATATGCATTGAAGTCAAACAGAGATAACCAAGCTCCTTTAAGTGGAGGAGTGGTTGTTGATGCGCTACAAACCTATGATCAAGTAGGGAATGCAGCAGTTTCCATGCAAATGGATACCAGAGGTGCAAGAATATGGGAAGCCATGACGGGTAAAGCCTTCAAAGAAGCGAGTAATATCGCCATAGTATTAGATAATATTGTCTACTCTGCTCCTGGAGTTTCAAGCGGGGCTATTGCTGGTGGACGTTCTGAAATTACAGGAAACTTTACACTTAATGAAGCAATTGACTTAGCAAACGTATTACGTGCGGGTAAACTTCCTGCTTCTGCTGAGATTATTCAATCTGAAATTGTTGGACCTTCTCTAGGTCAAGAAGCTATTGAAGCGGGTGTATACTCTTTCATTATTGCTTTGATCTTTGTTCTAGGATGGATGATCTTTTATTACGGTAGTTCTGGAATCTATGCTGATATAGCTTTGATATTAAATATCCTACTCATCTTTGGAATATTAGCAGGGTTAGGAGCTGTACTTACATTACCTGGAATAGCGGGGGTTGTATTAACAATCGGTATTTCTGTAGATGCCAACGTACTTATTTTTGAACGTGTTCGGGAAGAATTAGGAAAAGGAAAAGGAATTCGAAAAGCAATTGCTGATGGATTTAACAATGCACTTTCTTCTATTTTGGATGCCAACATTACCACAGGGCTAACCGCTTTGATTCTGTTTATATTTGGAACAGGACCTATTAAAGGTTTTGCAACAACTCTTTTGATCGGTATTGGAACCTCTCTTTTTACAGCGATTTTTATCACTAGAATCCTTGTTGATGCTAGAAATGAAAAGGGTAAAGATGTTTCTTTCTCTACTAAGGCGACTAAAGGATTGTTTTCAAATATTAAAATATCTTTCCTTCAGCGTAGAAAAGTAGCTTATATCGTGTCTTCAATATTGATCCTAGTAAGTTTGGCTTCTTTATCTTTTAAAGGATTAAATGAAGGAGTTGATTTTGTTGGAGGTAGATCGTATACCGTACGTTTTGAGCAAGCTGTAAATCCTACAGAAATTGGATCAATTTTATCCAATGAATTTGGGAGTGCTGAGGCAAAAACCTACGGAGAAGAAAACCAACTTAAAATTACCACAAAATACAAAGTTGATGTAGAGGGTATTGAAGTAGATGAAGAGATTCAAAACAAACTTTTTGCTGCTTTGCAATCATATTTACCTGATGGGATGACCTATGAAAATTTTATCAATGGAAGCTCTCAAAAGCAAATAGGAATTATGTCATCAATCAAAGTGGGACCAACCATTGCGGATGATATCAAAAACAATTCCTTTTTAGCAGTAATCGGATCCCTAATTGTTGTGTTTTTATACATTCTTTTACGTTTCCAGAAATGGCAGTTTTCATTAGGTGCTGTAGCTGCTGTATTCCATGATGTGTTGATTGTATTGGGTATATTTTCAATTACCTATACGTTTATGCCTTTTAACATGGAAATCAATCAAGCTTTTATTGCAGCAATCCTAACTGTGATTGGGTATTCTCTAAATGATACAGTGGTCGTTTTTGACCGAATTAGAGAGTTTTTAGCCGAGCACACTAAATGGGATTTAGATACAACTGTAGATGCTGCTTTGAATAGTACTCTAAGTAGAACTTTGAATACCTCACTCACCACTTTAATCGTATTGTTAGCGATTTTTATCTTTGGTGGGGAATCTATTAGAGGATTTATGTTTGCGCTTATCGTGGGTGTTCTAGTTGGAACCTATTCTTCTGTGTTTATTGCTACTCCAGTAATGTATGATACACAAAAAAAGAAAGCTCTAGAGCAAAAATAATAAAGTAACTTACTTTCAATAAAAAAGCCAAATCGTGAGATTTGGCTTTTTTATTTAGTATCCTTTTTTCTTAGCATTTTCAATATGCGCTAAATGATGTTCTCCATGCCAGGCATAGATTAAAATGGTGGTGTTTAATGGATAATGTTTTGCTCGTTCTGGATGAAAGTATGATCTATTTAGCTCTTCAGGAGTAAGTGATTTTAAAAAGAGTGTCCAGCGTTTATGCAAGGCAGTTATCAAATCTAAGCTATAAGATAAGTCCGTACTAGAGGCGTCTGGGAGTTGTGCCCAGTTTGCTTCCTGATAATCTTTTATGGAAGGTGTATCTTCCAGTATTGCATGTTTAAACCGAAGATATGAATGCATATGACTGTCTGCTAAATGATGTACCACTTGCGCAATATTCCAACCTTCTGGGCGATAGCAATTATGTAAAGTATCCTTTGAAAGTCCTGCAATAGCGGCCTTTAATTTCTTAGGAAATTCTTCTAGTCTTTTAATTCCCTGGTTAATTGCCTCTGATGTCGGATTTTCTGGCCATTCAAATTTTCCGATAGGATAAGTTAATTTTACTAATTCCGTTTCATTCATAACTCAGTATATTTAATTTTCATTCCTTCTGTAAATTGATGTAATTCGCTTTGTCCAGAACGAAGTTCTAAAACATATTTAGCTGGGGCTAATGATGGAATGCTGGATTCATCATAGGGTGTAGTATTTTTATAGATACTTATAATTTCTAGCGATTCATTGAGAAAGATAAGATCAAGTGAAATCAACGTATTTTTCATGTAAAACGAGCGTATAGCACTGTCTTCAAAAATAAATAACATTCCATTATGGGAGTTCATTTCTGTTCGATACATTAAACCAGTTTGACGCTCGTAAGGTGTATCAGCAAGTTCTATGTCATACTCTTTAATTAGCTCCCCATTAAGATTAAAGATCGCTAAGGAAGCTTCTTTTTTAAAAACCACACTAGCTTCTTTAATTGTTCTTGAGGGTGTGTTATTGCATGCACTTAAAAAAAATAGTACCCCAAGAATCAAAAAGACACTTTTAAGCTTCACTAGTTTCAGTATTTGTTTTTCGTACCATAAGATATATTCCGAATAAGACAAGAGGAATACTGAGCCATTGCCCTGTAGAAAGTATGGGAAGATAGGTTTCAAAACCACCCTGACTTTCTTTAAGAAATTCTACTAAAAAGCGAATGATAAACATACTTGTGAAAAAGACTCCCACTAAGAAGCCAGGCTTGTCTTTTTTGGCGCTTTTATATATTTGTCTGAGCAAGAAAAACAAGATTAGATAACCGATTGCTTCATAAAGCTGTGCGGGATGTCTAGCGGCATTTTCTCCTCGATTTAAAAAGACAACTCCAAAATTTGAATTGGTGTATTCCCCTACAATTTCTGAATTAAAAAAGTTACCAATCCTTACAAAAAAAGCGCCTAAACTGGCAGGAACAACCACACGATCTAAAACCCAGGTGAGAGATTTTAGTTTGAATTTACGTCGGTATAAGTAAAGTCCTAAAAGGGATCCAATAACAGCTCCGTGACTAGCAAGGCCTCTAAATCCTGTAAAAGTATATCCTGTAGGGGTATCTCGAATAGGGAGTAATATTTCAATCAAATGATCTTGATAATAATCCCAACTGTAAAAAAACACATCACCCAATCGAGCGCCTAATAAAATGGAAATAATCATATATACAAAAAGAGACTCTAAATGTTCTAAAGGAATTTTTTCCTGGTCAAAGATTTTTTTCATGATGTAGTATCCCAACCCAAATGCGATGATAAACATCAAACTGTAGTAATGGATTCCAAAACTGCCGATTTTAAATAGTGTTTCGCTGGGAGCCCAGTCGATCTTTGAGAGAAACATAAGTGCGTTATTTATCTATGTAAATGTAATTAAATTCAAATCGATAGTAAATTTTTCCTTAAGGAATTGGGTCATAACCTGAACCTCCCCAGGGATGGCATTTTGAAATCCTTTTTATTCCTAAAATCCCTCCTTTAAGAAGACCATATTTTCTAAGAGACTCCAGGGTGTATTGAGAACAAGTGGGTTGATACCTGCAACTAGGTGGGAGTAGGGGAGATATAAAAGATTGGTACCCTTTTATTAATAAAACAAAAGGGTAAATTAGAATCTTTTTCAAAACGAGTTAATCTTAATTGATTTTGAAAGTTGTGCCTTCTGCCGTATCATTTATTTGAATATTCATTTCTTTTAATGAATCCCTAATCAGATCAGAGGTTTCAAAGTCTTTGGAAGTACGTGCTTTGTTTCTAAGTTCCACGATTAATTTTAATGCTCCTTCTAATTGTTGATTCCCTTCTTCAGCAGAATTTTTTTCTGTATGCAATAAACCTAAAACATCAAAAAAGAAGGCATTCATTTCTTTGGAAAGAAACTCTAAATCATCTTTGCTTATGCTCTGAAGTCCATTGGCAACTGCATTAATGTATTTGATCGCATCAAAAAGATGAGCAATTAGCAATGGGCTATTGAAATCGTCATTCATGGCCGCATAACATTTATTTTTCCATGCCGTTAAGTCAAATCCAGAACTTTCAGCGCTTAAGGGTAGGCTTTCTAATTTAGATAGACCTTCAATCAATCGTTGAAATCCTTTTTCTGAAGCTTCTAAAGCGGTTTCACTCAAGTCAACTATACTTCTATAATGGGCCTGAAGCATAAAAAAACGAACCGACATGGGAGAAAATGCTTTTTTAAAAATACCATTTTCACCGCTAAACATTTCACCAGGTAAGATGTTATTCCCTGTAGATTTGGCCATTTTCTTTCCATTCAAAGTAAGCATATTTGCATGGAGCCAATAATTTACCGGAGGTTTTTTGTGTATGGATTCAGCTTGAGCAATTTCACATTCATGATGTGGGAATTTTAAATCCATTCCACCTCCATGAATATCAAATTGAGTGCCTAAATATTTGGTGCTCATTGCAGTACATTCTAAATGCCATCCAGGAAAACCTTCACTCCATGGAGAGGGCCATCGCATAATATGAACAGGTTCTGCTTTTTTCCACAAAGCAAAGTCTTGAGGGTTTTTCTTATCACTTTGACCATCTAAGGTTCTAGTGTTGTGTATGAGATCCTCTATGTTTCTTCCACTCAACTTTCCGTAAGGAATGTCTTTATTAAATTTGATTACATCAAAATATACAGAGCCATTAATTTCGTAGGCATATCCCTGATCCATGATTTCTTTGATCAATTCAATTTGTTCTACGATATGTCCAGTTGCTGTGGGTTCAATGCTTGGAGCTAACGCGTTAAATTGCGCCATTGTATCTCTAAAGTCAACAGTATAGCGTTGCACAACTTCCATTGGTTCAATAGACTCTAAGCGAGCTTTTTTCGCAATGCGATCTTCTCCTTCATCAGCATCGTTTTCTAAATGTCCAGCATCCGTAATATTTCTAACATATCGAACTTTGTAGCCCAGATGTTGGAGGTATCTGAAAATTAAGTCAAAAGAAATAAACGTTCTGCAGTTTCCTAAATGCACATTGCTATATACAGTAGGACCACAAACGTACATACCCACATTGTTTGGGAGAATTGATTTAAAAGTTTCTTTTTTCCCTTTTAATGAATTGTATACGGTTAATGAAGTATCCATTAAAATTCAGTTTCAAGTTTGAGATAATCTAAAAACTCTCTTTTCTTATCTTCCGATTGAAATATTCCTCCAAATTCGCTTGTAACGGTACTACTAGCGGTATCACTAATACCTCTAGAATTTACACAAAGATGTTTTGCATCAATTACACAAGCTACGTCTTGTGTACCCAAGATTTCTTGAAGTTCCTGAACAATCTGAAGTGTAAGACGCTCCTGAACTTGAGGTCGTTTTGCATAATAATCTACAATACGATTCATTTTAGAAAGCCCTACTACGGTTCCATTTGAGACATATGCAACATGGGCTTTTCCGACTATAGGGAGTAAGTGATGTTCGCAAGTAGAGTAGAGGGTAATGTTTTTTTCCACTAACATTTCACCATATTTATAGGAATTGTCAAAGGTGGAAGCTTTAGGTTTTTTGTTAGGATGTAGCCCTCCAAATATTTCATTTACAAACATTTTGGCAACACGAAGAGGAGTTCCTTTAAGACTATCATCTGTAAGATCCATTCCAAGGGTTTCTAGGATTTCACTAACATGATCTTGAATTATAAGTATTTTCTCTTCATCACTTTTCTCAAAAGCATTCTCTTTCAGAGGTGTTTTGGCATTATTAGAGAAGTGATCTTCTCCTTCTTCCATACTGTTATCAGTGATTAATTTTTCAACTTTCATAGGCAATAAATACCCGCAAATATACTTAATTTCTGAAGGAAATATAGCCTAACCCAAAGATCAAAGTTTGAAGTTATAGCTCACGGTAAATTGTGAGAGATTTTGATTTAGAGCATATACATCTGTTAGGCCCTCTGAATAGAGTTCATACTCTTTGTTTTGCTCAAAGTTTACAAGTGAAAGGGAAAGACTGCTGGATCCAAAATCCAGTCCTAATCCCAGAGTAATCGCAGTGTTGTTTGAGGTACTTTTTCTTTGGTAGGCATTTTGATTCAAAAATCCTGCTCTCAGACTAATGTCTTTAATACGAAACTCACCACCTACTTTTAGAGTGTTTACTGAATCAAATCTAGATTTTATTTCTTGGCTAACCTCATTGAGGTAATTACTTCCAAATTGATCTTTATAACTAGAGTTTGAAAGATTTTGATTGCTGTAGTCAATGGAGATCAACCCTTTGTTACCAAACAGATATGCAAAACTTAATGTAGTTTTAGATGGGATTTTGAGTTGGTACTCCTCATAAAAATTAGTAATATTTGGCTTGATTTCCTCTTTAATATTTAGTCCCCCCTCATAATGAAAAGCACTGATGCTTTGTTCAGTTTCATCAGCTAGAGTGATCCATTGGGGGCTGTCATAGGTTGCACCAAGACGTATATTTTTTAGTTTTAAAATTGCCCCAATTTGAGTAGAAATTCCATTTCCAAATGTGACGAGTTCATCATAAAAATTAATGTTATAAGTTGGTGAATTTTGATCCTGATTCGTTTCAAATAGTGTTTGGGAATGATTCAAAAAGATTTTATGAAAATTCACATTCACACCCAAATGAAGTAAATTCTTATAAAGTCCGCTAATATTTAAACTTGTTTTTTTGTGCCAACCTCTGTTTACAATATCTACTTGATGGTTAACATTTTGGTATTCTACATTAGATTCGTAGGAGGTGTTTTCATCTTCTAAAGACTCTGGATCAATGATATATCCTTGATAGCCTAGGAAAGCCTGTTGAGCTGCAAAACCTTGCTCTTCTCCTAGAATTTGATACACCTCTGAAGGGGTTTCATCATCATATAGAGGAAGATTCTCAAATGCGAGACCATCGGCATAGTATAAAAAGTATTGATCAATTCCCGTTGAGTTTTGTCCTTCAATTTTTGCATTTTGATCATACTGAATTACTTTGTGAAAATTAATTCCCATGCTTATTCTAGACCACGGACTTTCTTCGTTATTGTTGTTAAAAACAAATACCCCTCCAAAATGATCTAAACGAATGTCATCATTTTCATAAGTTGCGTTTGAATTTAAATAGGCACTTTCAGTTAGCTTATTTTTATAATTGGCTGAGAGACCAAGTTCAGAATGTAAAAAAACAGAGGAACTGGCAGGATTGAAACTAATTGCAGTTAAATCTCCACCTAATGCACCAAAGGCACCTGCCATTGATGTGTAACGTGCAGATCCATTTAAATCCGATGAAACAAGTCGTGTAAAATCATTAAGAGTCTGTGCCACAGATAGTTGATTTATAAGTAGGGATGCAATAAGATAGTTGGTAATACGCATTTTTAAAGATTTTTGAATTAGTTTCTACGACCACTTGAAGATCCTCGACTTGAACTACTACCAGCACTACTTCTACTACTGCTTCCAGAGTTATAGGACCTTGCTGGGCTGCTATAGTTACTAGATCGACTGGAATTAGAACTTCTGTATGAATTAGATTTAGTATTGTTATAGCTTCTACTAGTGCTGTTGTTTTTGTATTGATTTCTGTTATTTGATCGAGTTACAGACCTAGTTGTAGTACTTCTTTTTCTTGGTGAAGTAGTATTTGTTCTATTTCTTGTTGCATTAGTATATCTTGATTGAGAAAAACGACCACTACTACTGTTTGCAGTTTTTGTTGGATTTACATTACCGCTTCTAGAAACACTAGTAGTTCCTCCATTTATTTTGGGTCTAGCCGTTACAGAGTTACCAGCTGTTTTGGTTCCTAATCTTGTGTTACGACTGTTTCCAATGAGTACAGTTCTTCCGAGTGAATTTACTCCTCTTCCTACATTAACGCGGTTCAGTGTGCGTTGTACATCAGCATCATTGTTTTTTGATTGACGGTCTCCTTTAGTTTTTGAATTCCTTCTAGAATTACCATAATTTTTTTCGCCTCTTCCGGATTTTATGCGTGCAACTGTGCTGTTGTAATCTCTGTTGTTAAAATTGTTGTAGCGATTCCCGAAACGGTTCGCATAACCAAATCGATTCCATCGGTTAAAGCGATTCCATGGGTTTCTGAATCCATAAGGATTGTAAAATCCGCCATAGTATGCAAAAGGGCTATAAAATGAGTTAAATCCACCCCAGTAACCTGCATATCCACCATAAAAGTCAAAGTAAGGATTGTAAAAATTGCCATAACCAAATCGGAATTGATTTCCGTAATAGTTGTTCCAAAATGGTGAATTGTTAAATGCAAATCCTGATAAACCCCAGAGGTAATTGGGGGTGTTATTTACAACGATGATTTCGGTTTGTGTTGTCTCACCTCCCCATGGAATTTGAGAAATATTGTTGTCAACAGCTGTTTGTTGGTATTGATCTGCGCTTGAGTAAGTTTCTGAATCTGTAAAATAAGTATCGTCAGAAGCTAAGGGCATATTTCCGTCAGCAACATCTTTAAAATATTGGCTGTAATAATTATTTTTATTTAATCCTGCTGTTTCTTGTGGTCTTTCTTGTTGAGTTTGAGTTTTAGAAACATAAATCCCATCTGATTCAAAATATGAAGCACTCTGAAAACTTCCACAACTAAAAACAATAGTAGAAGCGGTAACAACTAAAAATGAATTTTTAATTTTTCGTAAAGATAAGTCAGCTTTCATAATGATTCGTTTTAGAGATGTGGTTCAAAAAGTTTAGTTTTGCATCACAAGAATTAATATAATCAAATATAGGCAAATTTTATGCCACGTTTTTATGGCCAACAAATTAACTTCTAGAAATACAGATTATTCCAAGTGGTATAATGAAATCGTAGTCAATGCAGATCTTGCTGAAAATTCAGCAGTTCGAGGCTGTATGATAATTAAGCCATACGGTTATGCTATTTGGGAAAAAATGCAAGCTGAATTGGATAAAATGTTTAAAGCGACAGGACATGAAAACGCGTACTTTCCCTTGTTTGTTCCTAAAAGTTTGTTTGAAGCGGAAGAAAAAAATGCTGAAGGATTTGCAAAAGAGTGCGCGGTAGTCACTCACTACCGTCTTAAAAATGACGAAAATAATCCAGGAAAATTGATAGTCGATCCCAATGCAAAATTGGAAGAGGAACTTGTCGTAAGACCTACAAGTGAGGCAGTGATCTGGAATACATATAAATCTTGGATACAATCTTATAGAGACCTTCCAATTTTAATTAACCAATGGGCTAATGTGGTACGATGGGAAATGAGAACACGATTATTTCTTCGAACCGCAGAGTTTTTATGGCAAGAAGGGCATACGGCACATGCAACCAAAGCTGAAGCTATTGCAGAAGCAAGACAAATGAACCAAGTATATGCAGATTTTGTCGAAAATTATATGGCAATTCCTGTAATTCAAGGAATTAAAACAGAGAGTGAGCGTTTTGCTGGAGCAGTTGAAACCTTTTGTATTGAGGCACTCATGCAAGATGGAAAAGCTTTACAAGCAGGAACATCACACTTTTTAGGGCAAAACTTTTCAAAAGCATTTGACGTAAAATATGCCACTGCAGAAGGGGGATTGGATTATGTTTGGGCTACATCATGGGGAGTTTCAACTCGCTTGATTGGGGCATTGATCATGACACATAGTGACGATAACGGTTTGGTGTTACCTCCAAATTTGGCTCCTATTCAAGTAGTAATGATTCCAATTTATAAAGGTGAAGAGGAACAAAACGAAGTAGCTATTACAGCAGAAAAGATCAAACGAGATTTAGAAGAGAAAAACATCCGAGTGAAGTTTGATAATCGAGATAAGTTCAAACCAGGATATAAATTCAATGATTACGAATTAAAAGGAGTTCCATTACGTATTGCAATTGGTCCCAAAGATTTAAAGAATGGAACAGTAGAGATTGCACGTCGGGATACATTATCCAAATCAATTGTGAACCAAGGAGAAATTGTTGACTACATCACCTCAGAATTGGAAAAAATACAAACTGATTTGTTTGAAAAAGCAAAAGCATTCCGTTCAGAGAATATTACCAAAGTAGATGATTTTGAGAGCTTTAAAGAAGTCCTAAATGGTAAAGGTGGATTTATTTCAGCGCATTGGGATGGAACCAACGAATCTGAGGAAGCCATTAAGAAAGCTACAAAAGCAACCATTCGATGTATTCCTCTTGACAATGAGCAAGAAGCTGGAGTATGTGTTTTCTCTGGAAAACCCTCTGTACAAAGAGTTCTTTTCGCGAAATCTTATTGATTTATAGGTTTTTGAGTAATGTTACTTTGTCTTTATTAAAATCCTTGTAATACAATTCGTTTGTATTGGATTGATAGTGATAGCTTGTACTGCTCACCGTTTTAATACCCGCATTTTTTATAAGATAAACATCACTGTTTAATGGCTGTGATACTGACTTATGAAATTCCAAGATTGAATCTCTTGTTGTCAATACATTTAAACTTTTTTCAAAACTTTTACGAATTTTTTCAAACTCCATACCCGAATACAAAGTGTTGGAACACCAAATTTTAGGTTGGCTAATGTCAATATTGTTTATTCGTAAATCGCTCCCATTCCATGAGTATTCTTTGAAAATAGGATGTTTTTCAAAAGAATAGGTTAAAAGCACACACGGAGCAATTTGATCTAACCTCTTCGTGTCTAGTTTAAAATCATGATTCACTATGGATTCTAAAAGTAATTGACCTCTGCTAAAAGGATATTCCTCTTTAGGTTGTTCTGCTACTGCATTGAGTATGCACGCTATACTTTTCTTTCCGCTGTTTAATGCGAACCATGAGCCTCCTTTTGTAAGATCTTTTGGATATATAATCGTTTCAGTATCATGAGTATACTTCCTGGGAGAAAGCGTCAAACGTTGATGGTTTTCGTCTCTATTACTGGTGAGTATAAATCCTTTTTTTAGAGGGACATACGTTACGATGCACATTGGTTTCTATAGTTTTGAGTTGAAAATGCAACTCCAAATTTATCATTTATCAAATGATTAAGCCCTTGATCAATTAAGGCTATTTTTATTAAGCTCTGATGATGTATTCCGTGATCCATACAGTAAATCAACTCTCTAAAAAAGGTCGTTTTCACCCCTTTTTCATGATCTTCACTACTTTTTAGAATAAGGTTTACATCATTGGAGCCCTCTAATTTACTTAAAGAATTTAATAGGGTATCAATTGCAATAATTCCTTTTGATTGGTCGCATTCAAGTTGCTTATTCCGTTCTCTTAGGTCATAATTTACAGTGATGTTTTTAGACTGTTCTAGACAACATTGATAAAACTCTATTATATGTCTAAAATGTTCTCCAATTGAGGCGCCAGATAGAATATCATTTTTTTTAATAAATGCTTTTGACTGAATCTTTACGACTAGAGAACGTAAGTCGTTTAAGACTATTTTATGAGGATCTACATTCATGTTTTTAAAATTAGGGGAGGGTGTTTTTTATTAGAGAGCTCAATGACTCCTTTGATAAATTTAATTAAAGATTGTGGTTGTTTCTTCTCTTTTAATTTTTGTTGACTCAACTCAAAAATAATTCGCATTTGATGCACTATATCCTTTTGGGCTTGCCAATAGGGGTATTTGGGATCATAGATATGAATAGGTTCTGAATTAACCCCATTTACTTCCATTATTTTAATGCCAGTTTTATTGCGAAAAGCATTCCAATCTTTAATTTTTATATCAAAACGACCATAATCAAAACCTGAAATATATTTTGCGTTTTGTGCGATCCATTGAAGCATTTCAGGAGTAAATTTTTTTCTAGAATCTAGAAAAGTAGTTCCTCTATTATGATTTCCTATGGGTTCAATCAAAATTCTTTCCTCCTCATCAAGTATGGAGTCCCATTGTTCTTTAAAGCGTGTTTTAATTATTTTGCTACGATGCTTAATCCTGTAATTATTTAAGACTAAATCTTTTAGTGAGTCTTTTCCATTTCCTACAATTTCGCAAAATGACTTTTCTCCAATTGAACTTATTTTAGGTTTTCCTTCCGCATCCCAATAGAAAAGAACTCCAAGCTCGATAGGATAATTAATGAATTCTTGAATTAGAAGAGCATCATCATTTTTGTACTGCATGAGATAGGCTAAAAGCATATCAAATGACTCAAGTTTTTCAACACCTTTTCCTCTTTCTCCCATGTCAGGTTTAATGATTAAAGGGAATTGAAGTTGTTTTGAGTCGATAAGCTCTTTTAGTTTAGTCACTGATATTGATTTCGAAATCACTAGTGTAACTGGAGTCGATTCTTTTGGAAGTTGTTTTAGGGATTCATTTTTTGAGCTTAGAAAAGCTCCTCCAAGTTTCATGTTCAAATTTAGGTTTGAAAAGTAGACCCATCGTCTTGACTTCATCACAAATAAAAAGTAATAAAAGTAAGAGGGGAAGTAGTAGATCCAAAAAGGCCAAAATTCAGGTTTAAACACCCTTTTCCATATTATTTTTTTCATCGGCTTCTTTTCAATACCTCCTTAGTGATCAATTGAATCAAGGAGAGGTTTTGTTTTTTAGCATAAAGGATTAAGTTTATTAGGCTTAAAAAAAACGCAATACACGCCATTATAAACAATTCTCCATGATCAGAATTTCCATCCCATTCTATCACAATTCCTACAGGTGTAAAGAGGTGTGTTCCTATAGCACCTATCATAAGCCCTAAAGCTCCAAAAGAAGCGAGTAGTTGAGTTTTTGGAAAAAGTAGGGTTAATCCAATGATGAGTTCTATAACACCTAAAACTCTTCTTCCCCAAGGCTCTGCATCAAGAGTGGAAAAGATATACATTGCCTCTGGATGTCCAGTGAATTTAAAGTATAGTGATTGAATTAAGATTAATGCAACGATTAATCTGAGAACGAATAAAAATGAAATTTTCATAAAGCAGAAAGAAATAGGGTTATTGAATTAAAGTATTCCAGTTAGAGTAAGCTTTGGGTTTTAGGGTGTCATGATCATTAAGCCACTTTTCTCGAGTATCATTAAAGATTCCGTTGAAAAAAAGATAAAGTTTTCCTTCTTCTATGGTAAATGATTCAGGGTCAATTTCAACTTTTTTTGAAAAAGCTCCAAGAGCATAGGCACACCAACCTCCAAATTCAGGAGTATATTGATCGGGATTTGCGTCAAATAGTAATTTATTTGATTCATTCTTAAAATAATAGAAGACCCCTTTGTAATTACTTTGCCACTTTTTGGAGCCTTTTGAAGGTTCATCTTGAGTAAAATAAGTGGTCAAATCATAGCCCTCTACGGCAACTTTATTTTTAGGTAAGTTTAAATCGGCTATTGAAATTTGAGAATTTTGAGACCAAAGCGATACAGAAAAGAATAGGGTGCAAAGTAAGATTTGTTTAATGTTTTCCATGGGATAGTTAAGATTTGGAGTATTTAACTTCAACAAAAATAGTGTTTTTCCACAAGAAAATTGTTAAAGTTTATGCAAAGTAGAAATTTAAAAATTCAACACTTTAGAAAAAAAAATAGTTAAGTGTAGTTTTAGGTTGTATAATAATATTTTTACATGTACATTTGCGCACGAAAAATATGGCCCGTTCGTCTATCGGTTAGGACGCCAGGTTTTCATCCTGGAAAGAGGGGTTCGACTCCCCTACGGGCTACAATTTAAAAATAAGACATGGCAAATCACAAATCGGCTTTAAAAAGAATACGTTCAAACAATAAAAAGAGACTTTTGAATCGTTTTCAGCACAAAACTACTCGTAATGCGATCAAGAAATTGAGAGATATTACTGATAAAAAAGAAGCGGAAAAATTATTCCCAAGCATTGTTTCGTTAATTGATAAACTTTCTAAGCGAAATATTATTCATACAAACAAGGCTGCTAATTTAAAATCTAAATTAGCGAAGCACGTTTCTTCTTTATAAGTTTTTCAAACTTGTACTAAATAAAAAAGGCTCCAATTTGGAGCCTTTTTTATTTTAAAGTATTTCGTATTAAGAATTCATTGAGATTAAGAACTCTTCATTGCTCTGAGTGCGCTTAAAACGATCGTTAATGAACTCCATCGCTTCAACGGGGTTCATGTCCGCTAAATACTTTCGCATGATCCACATGCGCTTAATCGTCGTTTCATCGAGAAGTAAATCATCTCTTCGTGTACTCGATGAGATTAAGTCAATAGCAGGGAATATTCTTCTGTTGGCAATTCTTCTATCCAATTGAAGTTCCATATTTCCAGTTCCTTTAAATTCCTCAAAGATCACTTCATCCATTTTAGAACCAGTTTCTGTAAGCGCTGTAGCAATTATTGAAAGTGAACCTCCGTTTTCAATATTTCTAGCTGCACCAAAGAAACGTTTTGGTTTGTGTAAAGCATTTGCATCTACACCACCACTTAAAATCTTACCGGAGGCAGGCTGAACGGTATTGTAAGCTCGTGCAAGACGAGTAATGGAATCCAATAGGATCACCACATCATGACCACACTCTACAAGGCGTTTAGCTTTTTCTAAAACAATATTAGCCACTTTTACGTGTCGGTCTGCTGGTTCATCAAAAGTTGACGCTACAACCTCACCGTCAACATTACGCTGCATGTCTGTTACTTCTTCTGGGCGTTCATCTATCAGTAAGATTAATTGATACACCTCAGGGTGATTTGCTGCGATAGCATTGGCAATGTCTTTTAACAACATTGTTTTACCCGTCTTAGGTTGAGAAACAATCATTCCTCTTTGTCCTTTACCGATAGGGGAGAACAAGTCCATGATACGTGTGGAAATTGTGCTTGACTTGTCTGCAAGGTTGAATTTTTCTTGAGGAAATAAGGGAGTCAAGTGTTCAAATGCCACTCGATCACGAACAACTTTTGGATCTAGACCATTAATTTTATCAACTTTAATCAAAGGAAAATACTTTTCTCCTTCTTTGGGTGGACGTACTGATCCTAAAACAGTATCTCCAGTTTTGAGGCCAAACAAACGTATTTGTGATTGTGAAGCGTAAACATCATCTGGAGACGATAAATAGTTGTAATCTGAGGATCTTAAAAAGCCATACCCTTCTGGCATGATTTCAAGTACCCCTTCAGTTTGTACGATTCCATCAAATTCAAAATCAGGTTCGCGATACCTACTTCGATTGTCTTTATTGTGATTGGATTCGTTTCGATTGTTATTTTTTCCTTGGTTAGGATTTGTTCTATTATTTGGATGTCCATTTCCATTGGGATTATTTCCATTGGGATTATTCCCATTGTTCTTGGCAGCTCCTTGTGGTGGATTATTCTTGTTTTGTTGTTTATTGTTGTTAGGGTGTTTCTGTGTCCCTTGTTTCTTATCGTGCTGAGGTTTTGGTTTAGATTTTTGAACTGGAAATACTTTAAGGGGAGCTTTCTTTTCAGTTGCCTCTTCCTTTGCTTTTTCAGGTTTTGCAGGAGCAGCTTTTGCTGGCTCATCATCTGGCTTAGAGGCAATAAAGTCAACAATTTGATAAATCAAATCTAGTTTTTTCAAACCAGCGATTCGTTTAACACCTATTTTTTTTGCAATTTCTTGTAATTCGGGGAGTTTCTTTGTTTTAAGAGTAGCTATTTCGTACATGAAGTTTTTGTGATTATTACTTTAAAGATTTTGAAATTACCTTCAAAGGTTTAAGAGTTGTAGAGCAGCAATATTACAAATTTTATTTTAAAAATGCTGCTTTTAAAAAAAAGTTAATTTTGTAAAAAAAAGATCATGATTCAACGCATACAATCCCTTTACCTGCTTTTAGCTGTTTTATTGTCAAGCGGACTTTTATATGTTTCTCATCTTACTGAATATGCTACGAGTTTAGAATCATTCTTTTCCGTCAACTATGGCTTCTATTTAATCCCTTTTCTCACTTTAATCACACTTTTATTCTTTAAAAAAAGAAAGATTCAGGGGGTATTAATTCTTTTGATTATTCTTTTTACTTTCTTTCCGATTGTTCTTTATGTTCAAGATATTTACAATGGAGTTCAGGCTTCAGTCCTTTACGCTACTGTGAGTGTCTATTTATTGAATATAATTTTCTTGCTTTTGGCTAGAAAAGGAATCATAAAGGATGAAAAATTAGTCCGTTCCATCGACCGCATTCGATAAAGCACCTCGAAGTCCTAATTCAATTGCCTCTAGATTTTGTACTTTTCCTTCTGAAAGTTCAAATCTGAGCATGGTTCTTATTTTATGAAAGCCAGAAATACCTGCTGCTCCAGGATTCATGTGTAAATGCCCCTTTGTTTTATCTTGCATTACCTTTAGTATATGTGAATGTCCACAAATAAAAAGTTTAGGTCTGTATTGAGTAATCAAACTTCTGGCCTGTGGTGTGTACCTTCCTGGATAGCCAGCAATATGTGTAATCAATACAGCTACTCCTTCACAAGAAAAAGAAAGCACTTCAGGAGCCTGTAATCGCACTTTATTACCATCTATGTTGCCATAAACAGCTCGTAAGGGTTTAAGCGCTTCTAACTCATCTAAAATGGAGAGTTTTCCTATATCCCCTGCATGCCAGACCTCGTCTGCTTGCTTGACATAGTTCTTAATTTTAGAATCTAAATGACCATGAGTGTCAGAAAGTAGAAGGATTTTCTTCAAAATTTTGTAATTTGATTTCAAAATTAGTCTATTCCCCTATCTTAACCAATGCCCCATGGAAATCATTAAAAGCCTCAGTTCTTCATCAAAAAAGGAAGGTATCATTCATTTTTATAAGGAGTATATTTCTTTTCAATTGGAATCTGACCATAGTTTACGAAAGCTATTTTATTCAGAAATAGAAACTGTTTTAATTCAAAATAGCAGGAAGGTATTCCTCCGAGTATTGTTATTTTTTAGCATCATATTTTTATTGGTTACAATCTATTTTTATTTATTTGAGGAGGCAACTATTTTGAATATAGTTTCAGGGATTTTACTTGTAATACTTTCTTTATCAAATTGGATTGCATCTGATGGTAGGATGATTCAAGTTAAAAAGGAAGGTTTATTGATTGATGTGTTTTATTCCAATAAAAAGCAAGAAGTTTTGACTGTCTTTAATTGGCTTCAGCAAAAATTAAATGAAAATTCAATTCATTAATAAAGGGTATTAATAGAGGTAGAAAGAACTTTTGTTTTAATCCAACAGGATAGATCCCATCGCATAGGTTTTTGCTTTTCCGCTAATTTGGACACGATCCTTTTTGTTTTGACAAAACAATTCTCCTCTCCGTTTTGAAAGTTGAAGGGCAAATAACTCTTTTTTATTCAATCGCTTTGCCCAAAAGGGGATCAATGAACAATGAGCAGATCCCGTTACGGGATCCTCAAGAATGGAGGCCTGAGGAGTAAAAAAACGAGAAACAAAATCAGCCTGCTCTCCTTTGGCAGTGACAATTACTCCACCTGGATTTAAATTGATTTGGTCAAATGTTTGTCGATGGATTTGGATTGATTGGATCTCTTTTTCGTCATTATAGACCAAAACATAATCCCTCGCTTTATAAACTTCTTTGGGTTGGATAGATAAAGAGTTCTTTATGACTTCTGGAAGTTCAACTGCGACAGGCATTCGTGAAGGAAAATCCAAATGGTACATTCCATTTTGTGTGGTGACGCCCAAATCCCCACTTAAGGTTTTGAATTTCATTTCATCTTTATCAAAATCTAAATGATTTTTTAAACAATGGGCAGTGGCAAGGGTAGCGTGACCACATAAATCCATTTCAATATCTGGGGTAAACCAACGTAAATGAATGGACTCTTCATGCTTTACAAAAAAGGCCGTTTCAGGAACAGCATTCTCTTTAGCAATATTAAGTAAAACAGTATCATCTAGCCAGCGATCTAGTGGGACAACACAGGCTGGGTTTCCACCAAAGCTTTGGTCAGTAAACGCATTTATTTGAAAGCAATTGAGTTTCATTGGGTCTTTTTCATTTACTAATGTAGAGAATAAAGGTTATAATACAATGTGTCTATTGAAGAGTTTGTTCAATGGAAAAGCAGGAGGATATTTTAAAGGTCATCTGTGAAATGTTGTTTTCTTTTAGGTTTTGAAAACTTTACACGGTTGTATTCTTCAGAATTCCCTTTTGGAATAGAAAGCGATTTCCAATTGTCTTTTTGAATTAACTTTCCAAGGAACACAATTTGACCAATATGATAGGGGTAGTGGGCTAATTGTCTGTTTATTGCCTCTTGAACAGTATGTCCCATATTCCGTATATAGATTACTTTTTCTAAGTCCCCTTCGGTCAATGTATCAATAGCTTTAAATAAGCATTCCCAGCCTTGATTCCATAACAGCATCAAAGAAGCTCTTGTTTTCAAATCTTCTTCAAACTCCTTCTCACGGTTTCTACTCGCTTTTTCTCCATCTGTAGTGAGGAAGTCTGTCCAACGCGATAGCATATTTCCATTTAAATGTTTGACGAGTGTAGCAATACTATTGCATTCTTGATTGGGTTTCCAAAATAATTTTTCATCCGCTATTTGCTCAAAAGTTTGATCTCCTAGGAATTTGTAATATGTAAATTGTTTTTTTACACTTTCTAAATATGAGTTCATAGCACTATGGATTTTATTATTTGGTTTTATTTCTAGGATCGGTTTCAAGTATAGAATAAAGATAGTTGTCAGACCATCCCGTTTTTAAAGGTAATATTTGTCTTCCTCTTCCTTCTCTTTGAAAACCAGCTTTTTCTAATACTTTAATGGATCCAATATTGTCTACAGCACAACCCGCAGTAATTCTGTGTAGTTGTAAGGTTTCAAATCCATACTCAAGTACTGCCTCTAAGGACTCGGTGGCATATCCCATGTTCCAATGGTCTGGATGGATTTTATACCAAACCTCAGCGCTTTTGTATTTTGAACCACCAAGTTTTAATCCAAACAAACCAATGAATGTTTCCTCCAAATTTGTATCGATAGCAAAGGTGTAATTTTTTATTGTTGAGGATTCGTGTTCTCTCATCCAGGGATTAATGATGGATCGTGTTTGCTCTAAATTTTTTGGAATCCCCAAGGTATTGTATCGATCTGTTTCGGGTAGGGAATGTAAGTTATGTATTGACTCTAGATCAGAAGCTTTAATCAATCTTAACTTTAGTCTTGTAGTTATTATTTTGGTCTTTATCATTGTACTTTATTCAAGAATAAGAAAGCTATTTAATCTAATGTACTCCAATTAAAATAAATTCCAAGCCCGATAAAAAAATTATAGAAAATAACACTAAGGGGTCTCCTTTAGCATGGATAAAAATTGTAAAACTCTCTTGGAAGCGTCTTTTTGTGCAGCTTGATCTCCTGTTATAGTTCCACCATAATTAAAACGATATGAAGTACCGTCGATCCACATCTCTCCTTGTCTATTGCTTGGTGCATAATTAGGATTTCCTGAGATCAAATGTCCAGCGTTTTTATATTGTATGTTTTGAATCTCATATTTGAAAGAACTGTTTTTAAGTCTTGCTTCAATTTGGTCACTCATCATGGCTGAGGGCCATACGTTGTCGTCAAGACCTGAAAAAAGTAGAATAGGGCCATTAATTTTTTCAACTCGAATGGAAGCTTTTTTGACAGCAACAGTATCCGTTAAGCCTTGTTTCCAATAATTCAAGGTTTCTATCATCTCTTGATTTCCACCTTGCAGCTTGTCCATGGGAATATAGGGAATGGGTTTGTTTTCAAAAGTCCAACTAGGTTTCATTAAATCCGAATTGAAGGGAAGTACCGTATTGGACCAACTCACCGACGAAGGACTATAAGCAATGACACCATCTATAAGTTCTGGATAATAAGAGGCAAGTATCAAGGCCAGTTCTGCGTTTCTTGATGCTCCCATTACAATAATTTTATTAGGGTTAACTTGAGGTTGATTTTTTAACCAACGGAATGCTTTTTCAAAATACTCCAAGGGGATTTCTTCTGGGAGTGCAGGTAGTCCTTCTTCGCGATGATAGGGTAATGATAAACTCACATAATTGGCTTTGGCAAATTCCTGTCCCCAATATGCCCCCCAGTCTCCACCGCCAATTAAAACAATCGTTGCTTGATCTTTAGTAGTTTTTTTCGCAAAAAAGCTAGCTCTAAATCCAGCATCCTTTATCAGTACAGGTTTTATTCCATCAAATAAAATAGTGTCAGCAAAAAAGTACCCAATGGTTAAGATCGCCAGTATCAGAATGCTGTTTCTTGATTTTTTATTCACCTCTGCTTTTATTAAATATAACAAGGCTAAAGATAAGTGGTTCAAACGAAAGTTATAGGCAGTGATTATTGTAAACGCTTGGCTCTTCCTTTAATCATCATCAAGGAGTCTGATTTGTTCTAAAAGGGCTATGAGGTCTTTTTTCATCTCCTTGTTTAGGTGAGTCACTTTTAAGTGTCTTCTGTATTTTCCAGTTCCCTCTAACTTTAATTTAGAGGTTAATTTATAACCGTAGGAAAATTCAAAAGAAACATGTTTTTTTGAAACAAATAATCCTCCAAAATTCTCCTTTAGTGAAAAGAGGATGCCGCCATACTTAAAGGTTTCATTAACCTTGGGGAAGGTATCCCAGACAATGTTTCTTAGCCAAATAAGGATTTCATATTTCTCAAAATCACTGGTGCTGAGTTCTTTTATGAATTTGTCAATCTGATTTTGTGTTTCCATGCTTTTGAGTTGTTTTTTTGATGACGTATAATTTTTTATTAAAAGTTGAGATCCATTGTAGCATTACTACTTCTTTTCTTCACGTAAAATTTTCTCCATTTTACGACCTTTCGCCAATTCATCGATCAGCTTTTCCATTTGCCTGCATTGTTTGTACAATTTAAATTCTTCTGTAATTTCCTCAATGCGATAACCACAAACGACTCCTTTTATTAGGTGTGCGTTGGGATGTATTTTTGCTTGTTCAAAAAATGTTTGATAGCTTGCATTTTCATCCAGATGAGCTTGTAAACTGGCTTGATCATAATCCGTAAACCATCGAATCACCTGATCGAGTTCTTCTTTTGTACGGCCGTTTTTCTCTAACCGATTCAAGTAGAGCGGGTATATCGAGGCAAAGATCATCTTGGCGACCTTTTCGTTTTTTTCGGGGGTGACATTCATAATTGACGTTTATGTTTGTTGAAGTGTCTTGAACTAAGTTAAGTAATTCTTTCCAGTAGCATCACATTCTATTGGAGTAGCCAAGTTGGTCATGTGTTTCAAACGCGGGCTAGAGGGATCACCAATAGCGCATAGCGGGAAACCCTTGTGAAAGAGCAGGTTTACGGTTTTTGTTGAATATCTAATACAATAAAAATGAGACAAAAATGATTCCAACAGTTGCTAGCGGTAGAAAAAGAAAGAGATAGGTTATACTAATAAAAGCACCCTTATAAAAAGCCCACTTCCTACTGCTTTCGTAAAAGTGACGCAAAGCCATCATTAAATAAACAATAAATGACATAAAAACAATGACATCAATCCACAGAGGAATACTGACCATTGTATTGACTAATATTCGGGCACAGAAAGTGGTGAAGAGGAAGGTGAAAAAATAAAAGCTAAATACGATATGGTGGGCAAATGTTCCCCGCTTCCAGTACATTAATTTTAACAAAAAGGCAAATAAAGGCAATAAGACAAACATGGCAATAGGAATGGTGTCATATAGCGCTTGAACAATTCCGCCGCCCTTCTGCTCGTATAATTTTAATACCTGAACGAACACTCGGGTGGTCAATAGGCCTGCCTCCTCTTTTTTCCCCATGGCCGAGAGCTTTTCTGCTTCTGGAGCTCCATGAGCAATGAGCGAATCGAGGACTTCTTTCTGAAAGCTGAGGCTATTTCCAGCAATTTTTTGTTTTGCGGTGACCAGTGAGTCAATGGCTTGGTCAATTTCTTCCCGATAAATGGCCAAAGAGTCAATAGACACTTCTTGAATGAAAACATTCTTAAGTGTTCTTGAGATTTGATCATCGGCTTTTCGAACACTAAAAGAGAAAAGAAAAAAGAAGAGGATTGATATAAAAAGGTAAAATTGCGCCGGATGAAGATAGAGGCGCCGTTTTCCGTCAACAAAACGCTTTGCCAATGCGCCCGGTTTTATCATCAAGGGGATAAAGCTTTTAAAAAAGCGACCATCTATCGAAAAGTAATTACTGATGGTATTGCTAAAAAGTACGCCTACGGTAAGTTCGTTTGCAGTTTCTTGTCCGCAAGAGGGGCAATAGGCGAAAGAAGGATCACAGGTTTTTTCACAATTTTTACATAGATAATTGGTCGCCATAATTATTTTTTTTGTTTGTTTTAGATCTACTACCGCTTTCGGCTAAAGTCCGTATTTGTTTTTTTTGTTAAGGATATCCGCTAGCATGGGAATTTTAGTCATTGTATGCTCGCGACTTTTTAATTTAGTTTAACTCCTTGAATCATAAAAGTAGATTCAATTGATTGCGCTTTTAAATGAAGAAATTTCTTTCGGTCTTCATCCCTCTTAAAATTGTCAAAATCCTCTTGTGTATCAAATTCTACTAAATGAATTTCGTAAGGAACTTCAATATTCGTTTCTATAATAGAAGTTTTATTTGGACGTATTCGCAACCTAAGTCGTCCGTTGTATTTTAAGATGGTGGGAATAGCTATTTCTTCAAATTCGTGAAACACTTTTTCCTGCCCCTTCTTAATGTAGATTAACTGCGTTATATAGATCATTTGGGTTTGGTTAATTTTTGGTTTTTCAATGGGGTTTTTTAGCTTGTAATTGACGGTCTCAGCTATGAGTAGTTGGGTGGGTTTATACTAATTATTGCAAGTACACACCACACTGAAAATCAGCTATTGTTGAGCTTGTCGTAACAAGGATTTTCAGAAGCTATGTCTTGAGCATCTCGAAGGTTAGACGAGAACAAGCAATTATTATAACCATTGTTGTATGTCGTTTTTAAATTTCCAATATCCTAACTTTTAAATAGAAATCAACTTTCTTTCTATCAAATTCAATTTCAGTTTTTCCTTTTTTGTTATTCTTTTCTGCATTCGCATACATAGAAATTTCTAAAACATAATTCGTATTTATTTCTTTCAAATGTTTGTTTTCTATGTAACCATTCTTTCCATTTTCAGGTTCCCATCCGCAG
>Ga0209654_1000460_pt1 | contig 39602 bp, 43 predicted proteins | sample SaaInl1SG_22_DNA_FD_184646 | JGI IMG/M metagenome (GOLD analysis project Ga0209654, IMG submission 184646) | Marine microbial communities from expanding oxygen minimum zones in the Saanich Inlet - ESP_161SG_22_DNA (SPAdes) (version 2) | ecosystem: Environmental > Aquatic > Marine > Intertidal... | reverse complement strand
GGATTCAGCCCTCAAATCTGATTTCTTCGTTACCTATAGAACCAAGAGTAGTAAATCTATTTTCACTGTAACGTCATAAGACTGATTGTATGACGTCTATAATTGTTGTATTCTTCTGTTTTTTTTTTAGAGAAGGAGTGTGTTTGAAGTAGGCAGGATAAAGTCATTAATTAAAAAAAAAGAAATTGATGAAAGAAATTAAAGGATGTATTAACAAAAAAAGAACCCAAAAAATTAAATTATGAATGACATATTAATCGTATTAATCTTATCCCTAATGGGTATTCAATTTGGAGTGGCATTAACCGCATCGGTCATTATTCATCCAATTTTAGTAATGATAGACAAAATCGTTGCTATTGAAGTTTTCAAACCCTTCTTTGATAAAACGCATATCTTAGTTTTGATTTTATCAATATTTATAACAATTTTAGCATTGGTATATTCCATATTCACTGGTAATTTATGGTGGGTTGGTGTGTCTTTATTACTGCATCTAAACGGTCCATACACACTGTTATTTATGATGCCTATAAACAAGAGGTTGATGGATAAAAATGTTGATGCAGGGTCTGAAAAAACAGCTGAGGATCTTAAAAAATGGGGGGAACTGCATTTAGCAAGAACAGTTCTAAATGGAATTATATTCTTGGCATTTGTCATTTTAACAGTTTACAACTTCTAAAAATTGATAGATATGAATAAGACAGAAAGCAATGCGTTTTAATTACCATTCTTAAAACAAATCCTTTAACAACTCGAATTCAATAAAAAATTAGACAAGCTCAAACTACTGCGTTTTCAACCACTTTAGGTAAAGAGTTTCCACTTTGGTTCGTGCCCATGGTGTTCGCCTAAGAAATTTAAGACTGGACTTCAGTGTTGGTCCATCTGTAAAACAACGAATGTTAATTTTTTGTCCCATCACTTCCCAGCCATAATGAGTTTCGAGTGCAATAAGTATTTGCTCTAATTTTACCCCATGTAAGGGATTGTTCGGTTGAGATTCCATAAAAAATTATCGGCGACGGTTATGATTCGATCGGTTACCTCCTCCAGCCGACCCTTGTCGGTTTTTACTTGGACGCCCGCCTCCGCGCCTTTGACGTCCACCACCTTGTTTTGGTGGTACGGTAGAGGCATTTGGATCTGGCTCAAAACCTTCAACAATTTCTTTTTTGAAACGTTGTTTGGTCAATTTTTCAATAGAAACTAAATAAGAGGTTTCTTCTGCACATACTAGCGATAAAGCAATGCCATTAGCACCCGCACGACCTGTTCGACCAATACGATGTACATAATCTTCGGGGATGTTTGGAAGTTCGTAATTAACCACATGTGGCAATAATGGAATGTCCAATCCACGAGCTGCAATATCAGTTGCTACCAAGACTCTAATCTCGTTGTTTTTGAACCCTTTTAAAGCTTTGGTTCGCGCTCCTTGACTTTTATTTCCATGAATAGCCATCGCAGAAATCCGAGCACTTTCAAGTTTTTTACAAAGATTATTTGCCCCGTGTTTCGTCCGCGTAAACACCAAAACTTGATTCCACTGTCCTTCTTGAATCAATTTGATAAGAAGTCCCGTTTTTTTCTCTTTAGCAACTCTGAATATTTGTTGAGCAATAGCTTCAACAGTCGTGTTTTCTGGAGTTGCTTCCACTAGTGTAGGACGTTGTAAAATGGTTTGGGCCAAACTTTTGATCTCTTTTGAAAACGTTGCAGAAAACATTAAATTTTGTCGTCTGGATGGGATTAAGGATCTGATTTTATCAATATCTCGTTTGAATCCCATATCTAACATACGGTCAGCTTCATCGAGAACGAAAATTTCAACTTTAGATAACGATAAGTGACCTTGGTTTTCCAGATCAAGCAATCGTCCTGGAGTGGCAACCAAAACATCAACACCATTTTGCAAGTGTTTAATTTGTGGATTTTGATTTACCCCTCCAAAAATAACCGCTGCACGCAAGTCCAAAAACTTACTGTAATGCTTCACATTGGTATAGACTTGATCTGCTAATTCTCTAGTTGGCGTTAAGACCAACGCACGTACTGGGCGCCGATGTGGCACGGGATTTTTAGATAAAATCTGTAGCATTGGGAGGGTAAACCCTGCTGTTTTACCTGTCCCTGTTTGGGCGGATGCTAATACATCCAAACCTTCAAGAATTGGTGGAATGGCTTTTTGTTGAATAGGAGATGGAGTTTCGTAGCCCTGTAAACGAACTGCTTTTAGTAGGGCTTCAATGAGGCCTAAAGATTGAAATGTCATATATTATATTTTGAAAATGACATTATACAATACGATAGGTCATTCCGAACGATGGCACAAAGGTACGTCATATTTTAAAGAAACTAACGCGTGAACACCAATTTAGTATCTGTGGACAAATTCGCGTCAAATGCATAACCATCGGTAGCAAACGTTTTTAAGCCTTCGACAGTCTCCACAACGTTATCAATAATATGCCGTGTCATATATCCTCGTGCAAGTTTAGCAAAGATAGCAATGGTTTTGTACTGCCCATTTTTAAATTCTTTAAAATCGACATGAATAACCGGTACTTTAAGAGTTTTGACATCAATCGCCTTAAAATACTCTTGACTTGCTAAATTGACAAACAACTCCCCTTCTTTGAGCTCCTCATTCAAAGCAGTGGTTACTTTCTTACGCCAAAATTCATAGAGAGTTTTCGATTTGCCAACTGGAAATTTAGTTCCCATTTCCAAGCGGTAAGGCTGTATAAGATCCAAAGGCTTTAATAAACCATACAAACCAGATATAATTCGAACTGAGTGTTGTAGTATGTCTAATTTTGAAACAGGAATACCATAAGCATCAATCCCACGATACACATCGCCGCTAAACGCATAAATAGCTGGCCGGGCATTTTCAGCTGTAAAAGGAAGCGACCAGTCTTGATTTCGTTCAAAATTGAGTTGCCCCAAATTGGGTGAGATATGCATCAACTCCGAAAGTGCTTTGGCTGATTTCTTTTTAAGAAGTCTGTTCAGCTGTTGTGCTTCGCTCAAAAAAATGTTGTCAGTGCTTGATGTGGTTGGCAAGGCACTTTCATAATTTAATGATTTTGCTGGTGAGATAACTAGTTTCATCTGTCTTTAATTTTCTAAAATATGATTCGAATAGGATTGCCATTTCTCAATACAGTTTTGCATATCTTCAGGGATTTCGGATGTAAAAGACATTTTTTTGCTTGTGGATGGATGTACAAACCCTAAAGTTTTGGCGTGAAGTGCTTGTCGTGGAAGGGTTTTAAAACAATTCTCTACAAACTGCTTGTATTTGGTAAAGGTCGTTCCTTTCAAAATGCGATCACCTCCATAACGTTCATCATTAAAAAGTGTATGACCAATGTGTTTCATATGAACCCGAATTTGATGGGTTCGTCCGGTTTCTAATTGACAACTAACAAGTGTTACATACCCCAAACGTTGCAAAACTTTATAATGAGTCACTGCGGGTTTTCCTTTGTCTGCTTCATCGCCAAAATAGACAGTATTTTGCAATCGATTTTTGGGATGACGTCCTATATTTCCTTCAATTGTACCTTCATCCAATTCAACATTCCCCCAAACTAAGGCTACATATTCGCGTTCACTTGTTTTGGCTTTAAATTGTGCGGATAAATGCGCCATTGCAATCTCGGTTTTGGCAACGACCAATAGCCCACTTGTATCTTTATCAATTCGATGGACCAATCCCGGACGGTTGCTGCTATTATTGGGTAAATGGTCAAAATGAAACATCAAAGCATTAATCAAAGTACCCGAATAATTTCCGTGTCCTGGGTGAACAACCATTCCTGGAGCTTTATTGACCACCAATAAGTCTTCATCTTCATAAACAATGTCAATAGGAAGATCTTCGGGAACTAATAAATTTTCATATGGAGGATGCTCAAATAAAACACTAATTTTATCCAATGGTTTCACTTTATAATTTGATTTGACAGCAATCTCATTAACAAAAATACAACCATCCTTTGCAGCTGCTTGAATTTTATTTCGTGTGGCATTTTCAACAAAATTCATGAGATACTTATCGATTCGTAAAGGCTGTTGCCCTTTTTCGACCATAAACGTATAATGCTCATACAGCTCGTTTTCAATCGATCCTATTTCATTTGATTCTTCCATGGTTCGGTTATTCCTTTAGTATGCCGTTTCCTAAAACGAAGTCGATTTTTGAGGTTTTTGGTAGCAGTGTACCAGCTTCAATGACCCGACCATTATGGCGAATTTGCAACACTTCATCTTTACCTAAATCATCTTCATAGGTTTTTTTTCCTATTTGAAAGCCCATTGCTTCTAGCGAAGGCTTCGCTTGTCTAAATGTACGGCGAATGACATCTGGGACTGCCACCATTCTATAGGCCGAAGGATTAAGGATTAAATATATTTTTCGACCTTCTTTGACCTGACTTCCTGCCAAAGGATCTTGTTCAATTACAGCTCCTTTAGGATAATTAGGGTTGTAGTTAGAAGAATCCTGAACTTCACTTCGTAAATCATAGTCATTAATAAGAGCCTGAGCAGCATCAAAAGTTTGACCTCTAAGTTCTGGCACCGTGACAAATGTCCCATGATTGGTATAGGATTTGAGCCATTTGAGCGCTAAAAAACTCAAAAACACTAAAACTATGAACACAAGAATCAATTGCTTTATAAATGATTTACTAAATAAGAATTTAATGAAATTCATAATACTTTTTTATAATGTAACAAAGCTAAACAAATAATTGTGTCCTTGAAATCTTTAGCTTGTTTAGTTTAAAGTAAATTTATTTGATTGAAAATGATTTTGATTTAGATAAAAGTAATATTTTTACTGTACAAACGAAGAAATGAAAAAAAATATTGCCATCATAATGGGTGGATATTCTAGCGAATATTTGATCTCTTTAAAAAGTGGAAGCATCGTTTACGACAATTTACCGACAGCAAACTACAATGCGTATTGCATTCATATTTTTAAAGATAAATGGGTCTATGTAGCAGAAGATTTAACAGAGCATCCTGTAAATAAAGCTGATTTTTCCATCGTTGTTGCGGGCTCAAAAATCAATTTTGACTGTGTCTTTAATGCTATTCACGGCAGTCCAGGAGAGGATGGAACGATTCAAGCTTATTTTGAATTATTATCAATTCCACATACCAGTTGTGGTATGTATCAAGCGGCACTTACGTTTAATAAACGTGATTGTTTAAGCGCGTTAAAACCTTATGGTGTGCTTACTGCAGATTCCTATTTTTTAAATGCTGAAGATGCAATTGATTCTTCAGCTATTGAAAAGGCCGTTGGATTTCCATGCTTTGTAAAAGCCAATAAAGCTGGCAGTAGTTTTGGAATTACCAAAGTCTATTCAAAAACCGACTTGCCAAAGGCCATAGAAACTGCTTTTAAAGAGGATGATGAACTCATAATTGAATCCTTTTTAGACGGTACAGAAGTGTCGGTTGGTGTCATTCGTTATAAAGGAAAAGTTACCGTGCTCCCAATTACTGAGATTGTAACTGAAAACGACTTTTTTGATTACGAAGCAAAATACTTGGGTAAATCACAAGAAATTACCCCAGCACGTTTGAGTCCAACACAAGAAGCAGAAGTTCGTAAACTAGCAAAACGCATTTATGAAGTTTTAAAATTAGATGGGTTTTCTCGAAGTGAATTCATTTTTAAAGACGGCAAACCGCATCTCCTAGAAATCAATACAATTCCGGGTCTTACCAAGGAAAGTATTTTACCACAGCAAGCGGCACAGGCGGGAATTTCATTGGCTGAGTTGTTTGAAAACGCAATTCATGAAGCACTTCACAAAAATCCTTAACTTTACAGCATGAAGAAAGCAATTTTTCCAGGCTCATTTGACCCCATTACCTTAGGGCATTTAGATATTGTTAATAGAGGTGTGACCTTATTTGACGAAGTGATTATTGCCATTGGCGAAAACTCTTCAAAAGAGTATATGTTTTCATTGCAAGAGCGTAAACAATTTATTGAAAACACCTTTAAAGACAATCCAAAAGTAAAAGTGGTGTCTTATCAAGGACTGACCAACGATTTTTGTAAAGAAATTGGTGTAGATTTCATTTTAAGAGGCTTGAGAAATCCAGCAGATTTTGAGTTTGAAAAAGCCATCGCACATACCAATCGGGAGTTGTCAAAAGTGGAGACTGTCTTTTTGTTAACCTCTACTCAAACCTCATTTATTTCCTCCTCTATTGTGAGAGAAATTATTCGTTTTAAAGGCGATTACAAAAAACTGGTTCCCAATAGTGTGCGTACTAAAAAATCCTAGAATTTATATTCTGAAAGTCCTTTTGTAAAGGCTTCAGGGTTTTCAGCCAAATGGTATCGTGGATCATCGATAGCTTCAATTATAATCTCTTTAAAAAGTGGGCTTGATTTGTATAACAAAATCTTACAATCTTGACTTAGGTGTTTTAGGTGAATTGTTTTGCCTTCTTCTTTATATTTATTGACAAGATTCGATATGGCTTCAATAGCAGAATGATCACTCACTCGCGACTCAACAAAATCAATTTCAACAGATTGAGGATCGTTTTTTACATCAAATTTATCATTAAAAGTTTTGATACTTCCAAAAAACAAAGGTCCCCATATTTCATACACTTTAGTACCATCTTCTTTGATACGTTTTCGAGCACGAATACGCTTCGCATTTTCCCATGAAAATACTAGGGCACTGACTATTACACCCGAAATTACAGCAATTGCTAAATCAAAAAAGACCGTCATCGATGAAACTAATATCAGTACAAATACATCGGTTTTTGGAATTTTATTAATAATTCTAAAACTCGACCAAGCAAACGTACCAATCACTACCATAAACATGACACCTACCAATGCTGAAATAGGAACTTGTTCGATAAGTCCTGATGCAAAAAGGATAAAAACTAGGAGTGCAAGTGCTGCTACAATTCCAGAAAGACGACCTCTTCCTCCTCCTTTGATATTGATAATAGATTGCCCTATCATTGCACAGCCACCCATACCACCAAACAATCCGGTAAGAATATTTGCACTGCCTTGAGCGATACACTCTTTGTTGGAATTTCCACGTGTTTCGGTGAGTTCATCAATGAGGTTTAATGTCATTAAAGATTCAATCAACCCTATCGCTGCAAGAATCAATGCATACGGTCCAATAAACTTTAAGGTTTCAAAATTAAGAGGAATTTTTTCGAAAATAGCCCACTGTGGAAGTGGCAAACCACCTTTTAAGCCTTCTCCACCACCATCTCTTATAAAGCTCCCAACAGTTGCAACCTCTAAATCGCCAAAAATAACAATTGCAGAAACCACCAAAATAGCAACCAGTGCTTCTGGGAGTTTTTTTGTGATTTGAGGCAGTCCAAACATTATAATCATTGTTAAAACAACCAAACCAATCATGGTCCATAATGAAGCGCCTTGCATCCATACCATTTCGCCATTTTCAGACGTCATAAACATACTTAATTGAGAGAGAAAAATAACAATTGCCAATCCATTTACAAAGCCCATCATCACAGGATGTGGAATCAAACGGACGAATTTTCCAAGTTTGAAAACACCTGCAAAAACTTGAATACCACCCATTAAAATAACAGTCAAAAACAGATAGTAAAGACCTAATTCATCGCCTTCAGCTCCCATTGCATTTCCGCGTGCTACGAGTGTAACCATTACCACTGCTAAAGCTCCCGTAGCTCCACTAATCATCCCGGGACGACCTCCAAATATAGAGGTAATCAACCCAATCATAAACGCTGCATACAACCCAACCAAAGGATCAACCCCTGCTACAAAAGCAAACGCTACTGCTTCTGGCACTAAGGCTAAGGCAACGGTAAGACCACTTAAAATATCATCTTTAGCATTACTTGAACGCTTTCTAATAAACTCCATCATTTTCTGTCAATTTTGCTGGCAAAAATAAACTTATTGAGAATGATAACAACTGTAAAGTGGGTTTAATTGAAGAATTTTATAAAAACATAACTATTAACTCTCTTTAAATGAGTAATTTGATATTTGCATAGGAGTTGTTAAATACTTTTTGAAGTTTGGTTTCTGGGATCCATTTGACTTTAGTAATTCCTTCATTTTCTTGTGGAATTAGTTTTCCGTCGTATTCAGAATACATCTCAAACCAATAGGTTACCTTAATATAGTTCCGATCATTTCTTTTAAAAATGTGGTAAGTAATTTCTAAGGGCTTGGTAATTCTTAACCCTGTGATACCAGTTTCTTCTTCCACCTCACGAAGTGCAGTAAAATTAATCGTTTCTTTAGCCGCTGCTTTGCCTTTTGGCAAATCCCATTTACCATTTCTAAAAATAAATAATATTTCATTTTTCTGATTATAAACCTTCCCTCCGGCTGCAATCACATTCGGTAATAAGGAAAGAAATTTTTTGAGAAGCATATCTTTGTCGGCTCCAACAAGACGAACAGAATTATATTTATCTTTTTTAAGTTTCGAAAGTACTTTGTTGATATCTACTGAATCAATCAAAAAATTTTTGAAATCTGTTTCAGTTTCTAACTCCGTTGTGAGGATAATTGGTTTATTCCCAACAAATATTTTATACATTGTTAATTAAAAACAAGTTAATAGAAAGTAAAAGTAGTAATTTTTAGTAATTTTGGCCTATGATTTTTAACAAAACTACCGCCAAAAAAACCGCAGAAGTATTACTTCAAATAAACGCCATAAAATTAAACCCAAAAAAACCCTTTACTTGGGCATCGGGATGGAAGTCTCCAATCTATTGTGACAACCGTTTGGTGTTATCGTTTCCAACGGTCAGGGACTACATCAAAAAAGAAATTGCCAAAAACATAGAGATAGAGTTTGGAAAACCAGACGTCATTGCTGGGGTAGCTACAGGTGCGATAGGTATTGGTGCTTTGGTTGCAGAATATCTTGGACTTCCCTTTGTTTATGTGCGTCCAGAAGCAAAAAAGCATGGACGTCAAAATCAAATTGAAGGGTATATTGAAAAGGGACAAAATGTAGTGGTCGTCGAAGATTTGATCAGCACAGGAAGGAGTAGCTTGGTGGCAGTAGATGCATTAAAAGCTGTTGAAGTTAACGTAAAAGGAATGGTTGCAATTTTTACCTATGGGTTTGATGTTTCAAAAGAAAATTTTAAGACTAACAATGTCAATCTTTTTACACTTAGTAATTACGAAAGCTTACTAGAACAAGCATTAGACACCAACTTTATCAACCAAAACGAATTGGATATTTTATCAAAATGGAATTCAAACCCGTCTGAGTGGACTGGTAAATAAATATAGATATGAAATTAGAATCAACAAAAGTGAGTCTTGACAAATCGGCGCAAGAAGTATTTAATTTTTTAACGAATGTTGAAAATTTTGAACCATTGATGCCCGAAAATATCAGTAAGTTCAAACTCATAGACGCCGACACCTTTTTGTTTGCATTGAGTGGAATGCCCGAAATTGTTTTAAAGAAAAAATCTATAGAATCTCCACATACAATTGTACTAGGAGCAGCAGGTGGGAAATTAGACTTTTCATTAACCGCTAAAATTGAATCTGTTTCCGAAACTAAAAGTGAAGTTCAATTGACGTTTGAAGGGGATTTTAATGCCATGATGGCTATGATGATCAAAGCCCCTATCTCTAAATTTATTGAAACTTTAGCACTTAATATTCCTAATGAAATTTAGTACAACAATTTCACTTCTTTAAAACCAAACTCCTTTGTCGCATCTTCCATTTGCACACGTAATTTACCAGTGTCTGCGATCCCTCTTATAATCCCTGTAGATAAGATACCATTAGGCAATTCAAACGTTGAAGGTTTGCCTTTTCGGAATAGATACGATTCATATTCGGCATTTACGATATCTTCCCCCTTTTCGGAAAATAACTTAAAATAAATTTGAAGATTCTTGATGAGTTTATCAAGGAGTTCATCCTTATTGATAGGCATTCCTAAAATAGATTTCATGGAGCTTACCTTTGGCAATCCTATAAATAATTCTTGGTTGACATTAAGTCCAATTCCAATGATTGAAAAATCGATTCGATTTGATTTGATTTGATTTTCGATTAAAATCCCTGATATTTTATGATGGTCTGACAAAATGTCGTTAGGCCATTTGATCGCTAATTTTCGGATAGAATAGTGTTCTAATGTTTTCACAATAGACAAAGAAACAAGGATGTTTAAATGGAATTGTCGAGGTAACTTAATGGGCGGATTCTTCTTTAAAACACTAAAAGTTAAGTTTTTACCTTTTTCAGATATCCACTCAGCACCGATTTGTCCTTTCCCTTTGGATTGGTATTTGGTGGTTACCACACAAAAATCTTCTAATGCAGTATCCATCAACAATTGTTTTAAATAATTGTTCGTAGAATCAATGGCATTAAGTTTGATTATTTGCATAGTTCAAAATTGTGGCTCTAAATTATAATTTAATTAAGACAATATAACACGTTTAGAGCCAAAAAAGTAATAAATTTGCACAGTAAAATTAATTCATGACAAAAAAAACACCTAGCGCAGACGAACTCATCACTTTCACAATTAATGGAATTGAAGACGTCAAAGGTCAAAATATTACTATTTTAGACTTAAGAGCTATCGAAAATACCGTTTGTGATTATTTCATCATTTGTGATGGAACGTCTAATACACAAGTAAATGCTATTGTTAGTTCTATACAAAAAAAAGTGAGTAAAAACACAAAAGATAAACCTTGGCATATTGAAGGCAGCGAAAACGGCGAATGGGTATTGATGGACTATATCAATGTAGTGGTGCATGTGTTTCAAAAACACATTCGAGAATACTACGATATCGAAAACCTATGGGGTGATGCTAAAATTACCGAAATACAAACTAGTTACTAAATAAACACGACTCATGTCTAACGATAAAAAACCAAAAAACACAAAGTTTAACGCCTATTGGATTTATGGAATTGCGATTGCACTTTTCCTAGGCTTCAATATTTTTTCAGGGGGTATAGGAGGCTCTTTAGAGAGTTCTACAACTCCATCTCAATTTTTTAAATTTCTGAGAAATGGAGATGTAAAAAAAGTTGAAATCGTTAACAAACGAAAGGCTTTGGTATATCTCACAACCACAGGATCTAACAAAGAAATTCACAAAAAAAATAAAAAGAAATCCTTTCTTCCAACGGCTACTTCAAGCCCAGATTATGAATTTGAATTTGGGGATGTTCAATTGTTTCAAAAACAATTAGAAGATACGATTCAAGAAAAAGAACTCGAAACCGTTTTAGACTTTAAAACAGAAACCAATCCTTGGGGAGATCTTTTATCTTCTCTACTTCCTTTCATTTTAATTATTGGAGTTTGGATTTTTATCATGCGACGTATGTCTGGTGGTAGTGGCCCAGGTGGTGGGGGTCAAATTTTCAATATTGGAAAATCAAAAGCAAAATTATTTGATCAGAATCTAGAAACCAAAACAACCTTTGAGGACGTAGCAGGATTAGAAGGTGCTAAAGAAGAAGTTCAAGAAATTGTAGATTTTCTAAAACATCCTGAAAAATATACCGCTTTGGGAGGTAAAATTCCAAAAGGGGCCTTGTTGGTAGGCCCTCCCGGAACAGGAAAAACCTTGTTAGCAAAAGCAGTGGCAGGAGAAGCTAAAGCACCCTTTTTCTCGTTGTCGGGATCTGATTTTGTTGAAATGTTTGTTGGAGTTGGAGCCTCAAGAGTCAGAGATTTATTCAAACAAGCGAAAGACAAATCACCATCAATTATTTTTATTGATGAGATTGATGCGATAGGTCGAGCACGTGGAAAAAATAATTTTTCTGGCTCTAATGATGAAAGAGAAAATACACTAAACCAGTTATTAACCGAAATGGATGGATTTGGAACCAATACAAACGTGATTGTTTTGGCAGCGACCAACCGAGCAGATGTACTTGATAAGGCCTTAATGCGAGCAGGACGTTTTGACCGCCAAATTTATGTTGATTTACCAGACATCAGAGAAAGAAAAGAAATTTTTGAGGTACATTTAAATCCCCTAAAAAAAGCAAAAGACTTAGACACCGACTTCTTATCAAAACAAACTCCTGGTTTTTCTGGAGCAGATATTGCGAATGTCTGTAACGAAGCGGCACTAATTGCGGCACGAAACAACAAAAAAGCAGTTGAAAAACAAGATTTCTTAGATGCAGTCGATCGAATTATAGGAGGTCTCGAAAAGAAAAATAAAATAATAACACCAAGTGAAAAAAGAGCAGTCGCGTTTCATGAAGCGGGGCATGCTACAGTAAGCTGGATGCTAGAACATGCTTCTCCTTTAGTGAAAGTAACCATTGTTCCAAGAGGACGATCTTTGGGAGCCGCTTGGTACCTTCCTGAAGAACGACTGATTGTACGACCAGAACAGATGTTAGATGAAATGTGTGCTGCTCTAGGAGGTCGGGCCGCCGAAAAAGTAATTTTTGATAAAATATCAACAGGTGCTTTGAGTGACTTAGAAAAAGTAACCAAACAAGCAAGAGCGATGGTCACTGTTTATGGTCTGAGTGATAAAGTTGGTAACTTGACATATTATGATTCTTCAGGAGAAAATGAATATGGATTTTCAAAACCATACAGCGAACGCACTGCTGAGCTGATTGACAAAGAAATCTCAAACATCATCGAAACGCAGTACAAACGTGCTGTAAAACTCTTAGAAGATAACAAAGATAAGTTAACAGAATTGGCTGAAGTACTTCTGAAAAAAGAGGTGATCTTTAAAGACAACCTAGAAGCCATCTTTGGAAAACGTCCTTTTGTAGTAGAAGAAGCCGTAAAATCCTCTCCTAAAAAAGAAGAGGAGGAAGAATAAGTTGAAAATAACTTTTTATTAGACCTATATTTTTTATCTTTGAAATAATATAAGCTCAAAACTTATATTTAAGATGAAAGATGAGTGTATTTCGTAAAATATTTGGCTCAAATAAGGATGATTCTAAAAGCAAAACTGATGAAAAAGATCAAAGTGAGTTTTTAGACACAAGCAACTTACCTGTAGATGAAGCCTTTACCATCAACTTTAATAAAAACGGTGGTAAATTTTTGTATTGCGAAACTAACGATGAAGTTCAAGGGTTTCTTGAAAATATTATTAAAGAAAATAATTGGGATAAAAAAAAGGCACTCATCCTAAATAACCAATTAAAAGAAAAATTCAAACATTTTAAGCTAGGAACCGCTCAAAAAGCAAAAGACGCAGATTTTCTATTTACTAGCTGTGAGTTTCTAATTGCAAATGACGGATCCTTGCTCATATCTTCCAATCAAATTGCTGAAAAAAAATTGGTTGAATTGCCTGAAAATTTCATTGTATATGCAACAACAAGTCAGTTTGTAAACACCATTAGTGAAGGGCTTCAAGGAATTAAAGCACAGAATAAAACTAAAATACCTTCAAATATTACCACCATTAAACATTTTAAAGCCAACCATACCAACGATTTTTTAAGTTATGGAAGTAGCACAAAAAACCTATATTTGCTGCTATTAGAAGATTTATAATATAACATTGAAAGAACTAACCACAAGAGCTTTATCAGGCTTGTTATTTGCAATTATTTTAATTGGTTCACTCCAATTTAAATACGCCTGTATCGCTCTATTTTTTATATTTGGATTGACTTGCTTATCAGAATTCAATAAATTAATTAATCAAAAAAATACGGCCTCTTATTTCATTTTTATAGTGTTGTTTTTGACGTCCGCGTTCTGGAATAATCTCTTTAAATCTGAAGAGAGTCTTTCTGAAATTTCACAAATATTACTCGTCATTTCGTTGTTAGTAAACCTATTATTGATTCGTGATTTATTTTCTTCTAAGAGCCTCCCAACCTTACTTACAAATCGTTTTATAAATACCACTTTTTATGTGAGTAGTGGGTTTGTATTTTTATTATTGATTGCTCTAAATTCTAAAAATTACAGTGCGGAAATCATTATGTATATTTTTATTTTGATTTGGATCAACGACAGTTTTGCATATGTAGTTGGTAAAAATATTGGGAAACAAAAACTTTTTGAAAGCATTTCTCCCAAAAAAACAGTCGAAGGATTTTTAGCTGGTGTATTTTTTGCGGCAATCGGAAGTTATGTCATTGCCAATTATACAAATTCATTAAACTTTACCCATTGGTTAATTATCAGTGTTATTGTGAGTATTTTCGGAACTTTAGGTGACTTGGTAGAATCTAAATACAAACGTCAAGCAGGAGTTAAAGACAGTGGTAAAATAATGCCAGGGCATGGAGGTCTGTTAGATCGCTTGGATAGTGCTATATTTGCAGCACCATTTATCTATTTATTTTTAAGAATATTAAATTATGTTTCATAAAGAAGGCCAAAAAATAATTTTTATTACACTTGTTTTTGTAGTGGCTACCTCACTACTAATTGACAATTTACAAATCCCTTGGCTTGCAAAACTCATTCAGTTCAGCTTGTTGGTAATTCTTGTGCTTATACTGCAGTTTTTTAGAAACCCTAAACGTCATACCCATCAAAATGACTGTCACGTAATCGCTCCAGTCGATGGAAAGGTTGTGGTAATCGAAGAAGTTGAAGAAACAGAATATTTCAAAGAAAAACGGCTTCAGGTCAGTATTTTTATGTCCCCTATCAATGTTCATGTAACACGCTATCCTATAAGTGGATCCGTACTTTTTAGTAAATACCATCCAGGAAAATATTTGGTTGCATGGCATCCAAAAGCAAGTACTGATAATGAACGTACGACGATTGTGGTTGAGAATAATTCCTATGGAAAAGTGCTCTACAGACAGATTGCAGGAGCGTTGGCACGACGTATTGTAAATTATGCAAAAGAAGGTCAAACAGTTGTTCAAGGCACCGATGCAGGTTTTATAAAATTTGGTTCTAGAGTGGATTTATTTTTACCTTTGGATACCAAACTAAAAGTCAATCTAAATCAAAAAGTTAAAGGCGGAGAATGCATCATCGCAAGTGCATAGTATGAACTCAGATGTTTTAGACATAGAATTTAGAGAAGCTGTCAAGAGTATCAATAATCATGACCAGCCGTTCCCTGCAGATATCCTCCTAAAGCTCTATGCCTATTACAAAAAAGCTACTAACGATTACAGCCGACCAAGCAGTAGTAAAGCGATCATAAATGCTTTTAAAACAAACGCACTGTTTCAGGTTGAGGACATTACTCAAGACGAAGCAAAAAAACGCTACATCGACCTGGCAAATACGTACCTAATTTACCGAAAATAAGATTATTTTAAATTTTTCAAACTTGCTTTAAGAGTGTCAATTTTTGCGACGGCATCCGCTTCTTTTTTCTTTTCACTTGCCACAACTTGTTCTGGAGCTCCCGAAACAAAACGTTCATTAGACAATTTCTTTTGAACCGATTTCAAAAAGCCTTCTGTGTACTTCAGCTCTTCTTCTAATTTTAATAATTCGGCCGCAACATCAATGCTGTCATTTGCTGGAATAAAATATTCATTAGATTTTACCCTGAAAGACAATGCATTTTCAACTGTTTCAGTAGTATAGGTCAAGTTTGAAATATTTCCTAATTTAGTAATGATCACATCAAAATCTTTGGTTTGAGATTCCTTGTTCAATACCAACAGTTCAATCGGATTTTTAAATGCAATATTTTTTTCTTTTCGAATTGTACGAATTCCCGACACTACATCTGAAGCAAATTCAAACCCATCTAACAGTGCGTGTTCATAGGGCTTTTGTTCTGGCCAAGAAGCAACAATTAAAGCTTGTTCAGGCGTTCTTTTTTCCAAGAATTGCCAGATTTCTTCACTAAGAAATGGCATAAACGGATGTAAAACTTTCAGATTTGATTCCAATATGGCTACAACAGCCCTGTACGTTATTTTATCAATTGGCACCCCATAAGCCGGTTTTACCATTTCTAATAGCCAAGAACAATAATCATCCCATATTAATTTATAGGTTGTCATCAAAGCATCACTTAAACGATACTTACTAAAATGATCTTCTATTTCTACTAAAGTTTTTTGAAATTTTGCATGATACCAATCAAGCGCTATCACGGCATACTCTGGTTGTTTAATTTCGGCAACTTCCCAACCCTCGATAAGTCGAAAAGCATTCCATATTTTATTTCCAAACGCTTTTCCTTGTTGACACAGCGCTTCATCAAACATTAAATCATTCCCAGCAGCTGAACTCAATAACAATCCTACACGAACACCATCAGCACCAAAATTATCTATGAGTTTTAAGGCGTCTGGAGAGTTTCCTAATGACTTACTCATCTTTCGACGCTGTTTGTCTCGCACAAGCCCCGTAAAGTACACGTTTTTAAAAGGTTTTTGATTTTTATATTCGTACCCTGCAACAATCATACGGGCCACCCAAAAAAATAAAATATCTGGTCCCGTTACTAAATCATTGGTTGGATAATAATAGTTGATGTCTTCATTTTCAGGATTTCGAATTCCATCAAAGACAGATATTGGCCACAACCACGATGAGAACCAGGTGTCTAGAACATCACTATCTTGTCTTAAATCTTTAATCTCTAGTTGTGTATTTCCCGATTTGTCTTTTGCTAATTCTAACGCTTTTTCAATAGATTCAGCTACAACAAAATCGTCTTTGCCATCTCCATAAAAATATGCGGGTATCTGTTGTCCCCAAAATAATTGTCTCGAAATATTCCAATCGCGGATATTTTCCATCCAATGACGATAAGTGTTTTCAAATTTATTTGGAAACAGCTTAATTGTTTTATCTTCTAAAACCGCTTTGATTGCTGGTTTTGCCAGAGTTTCCATTTTCAAAAACCACTGATCTGATAGGCGTGGTTCAATGACTACTTTTGTGCGTTCTGAAGTTCCTACTTTATGTACATGCTGTTCCGTTTTAATCAGAACCCCTTTAGAGTCCAGCTCTTTTACAATTTCTTTTCGAACAACAAACCGATCTTTCCCTTCATAATGAAGACCAAAACTATTCAGCGTAGCATCGGCATTAAAAATATCGATCACTTCTAGGTTGTGTTTTTCGCCAAGTGCTTTATCATTGATATCATGTGCTGGTGTTACTTTCAAACAACCCGTTCCAAATTCAATATCAACATAGTCATCTTCAATGATAGGAATGACACGACCACATAAAGGGACAATTGCTTTTTTTCCTTTCAGATGCGTATAGCGTTCATCATTTGGATTGATACAAATTGCCGTATCCCCTAAAATCGTTTCGGGACGTGTGGTCGCAATGACAATCTGCTCATTACTGTCTTGAATTTTATAATTTAAATAGAATAAATTGCCTTGACGTTCTTCATAAATCACTTCTTCATCAGATAAGGTAGTTTGAGCTTGAGGATCCCAATTTACCATTCTAAATCCTCTATAAATCAATCCTTTATTAAATAGATCAATAAACACTTTAATCACGGACTCACTCATTTGGTCATCCATCGTGAATTTAGTACGATCCCAATCACAAGAACAGCCCAATTTTTTAAGTTGCTCAAGAATAACGCCTCCATATTCTTCAGTCCATTCCCAAGCATGCTCCATAAACTGTGCTCTAGAAAGATCGTTTTTATGAATTCCTTTCTCTTTAAGTTTTGCTACCACTTTGGCTTCAGTAGCAATCGAAGCATGGTCTGTCCCTGGCACCCAACAGGCATTTTTGCCCTGTAACCGTGCACGACGCACCAAAACATCCTGAATGGTATTGTTCAACATATGTCCCATATGCAAAATTCCCGTTACATTTGGTGGAGGTATTACAATCGTATAAGGCTCTCGCGAATCGGGAGTTGAATGAAAATAGTTATGAGTCATCCAATAGTCATACCATTTGTTTTCAACAGTTGACGCATCATATTTTGAAGGAATAGACATACTTTGGAATAGTTTTTGAATAATAATTTACAAAAGTACTTATATTTTAGTTTCTTAAGAATTAATAATTGAATTTATATGAATACATTTTTGTAGTTTTACAAAAAGTCCCTAAATTTACAATAACAAACACTATATTATGAAAAACCTTTTTACATTAGTATTCATTTCTGTCTTTAGTTTAGGAATCTATGCACAAGACAAAATTGCTAAAATTGAATTTGAATCAGAAACAATCGATTATGGAGTCATAGAAAAAGGTTCTGATGGTGTGCGTGTTTTTAAATTCAAAAATACAGGCAATGCCCCTTTAATCGTTTCTGCTGTAAAATCGAGCTGTGGTTGTACGGTTCCTAAAAAACCAACAGCGCCTATTTTACCCGGAGAAAATGGTGAAATTGAAGTGAAATACGACACAAAGCGCGTCAACCCAATTCGAAAAACCATTACAGTCACTTCCAATGCGGATAGACCAACAGTTGCCTTAAAGATTAAAGGTACCGTTATCGACTCTAGTAAGGCGAGTGTGATTGAAGATAAAGATAAAAGTGTTTTAGAGCAATAAGCTAAAAACCACATAATAAAAAAAGCACCTTAATTGGTGCTTTTTTTATGCAATAAATCGCGAAGTTTAAAGTGATATTTCATAACAACCCCTTCGCGCTCAATTATCATTTTAATTCGTTTTCCATCAGGCCCATAAAATTGGTCAATCGCATTTTGAAGTGTCAATGAACTAAGGTTTTTATTATTGATTGAAAGCACCACATCCCCTACTTTAAGCCCCGCCTGATGTGCTGGAGAATCGGGTCTTAAATCTGAAATAATCAACTCTGGAACAACCTCAAATTTGTAAGTAGAACCAAAAGTTAATGTATTTGAACTTTGGGTCGAATTCGCAGCAGCAGAACCAAGTATTTTATTTGGAATTTGAATTCGTGATTTAACCAATCGAACCCCCGCATATTGCATTATAATCCCACTTTTATCATACTCAAAAGGTTTATTAAAAAATTTATTTTTTTTGAAAGCAACCCATTTTGATTTATAATTAAACACCCAATTAAATCGATGCAATACATCTCCAAGTAAACTCCCATTTCTGAACTTATTTATTTTGGCTTTTTGAATGGATGAGGAATCTGGAAAAGACACATTAACTGCGTTTAACTGAAAATCTTTTAATCGGAAAGACTCAAGTACCGCACGTTTTCCAAAGATAGAACCACTCAACCCTTTACCCAAAAAAGCATCAAAATTAGTTGTTGGAACTTTAAGGGATTGATCTGAATCTTCGAAAATCCACAAGGCATCACTCCCTCCTGTATCGATTAAAAGATTGACTGGAACAACTTGATTTTGATTTGTAATTGAAGCTTCAACTATGGGTTTTTTATTATAAAAAATGAGGTCTAATTTTCTCCATTTTCGTGATAATTTTGAATCATAAAAAAGAGGATTATAAAGTTTTATGAATTTTCGACTGTAATTTATTTCGACTACAAAATCTTTAAAAATATCATAGCCAATAATCCCGTGAATTGGAATCCCCAAGCTAGGGGCAAAATTTATAGAAGCATCTATAATTGCAAATAAATCTTGATTGAGAGTTACAGCTTCTCCAATAATGACTGTGTTATTTGAAGATCGTAAGGCTTCAACTGGTTGTTCGTTGCCCAGTCCTTGAATATAGATTAATTCGGTTTCATGGATCGATAACTCTTCTTTTAAATTAAAGAAATTAAAAATAATGGGTTTTGAAACTCCAGTATCTAGCAAAAAAGACAATGAAACACCATTTATGGAGACAGGAATGACGATTAGATTATTGACTAATTTAAAATGAATTTTATCACTTTTACCATTTTGAAGTTCAAAATTACTCTGAGAGAAAGCACTCAAATGAAAGCCAATAAAAAAAATAACAAAAAGTAATTTCTTGTTTATAATCATAAAAGTAGTAAGAGTGATACACAATTTACAATAGTTTTGTTTAAATAATAGTTAAAGGGCTTTATTTTATACAAACTTTAAGATAAATTTGTAAACAATCTATACTATAGAACCATGCCAAATATTTCTCGAAAAGGGCAATTAATGCCGCAATCACCGATTAGAAAACTGGTACCTTACGCTGAACAAGCAAAAAAAGAAGGTGTAAACGTCTATCATTTAAATATTGGTCAACCTGATATTAAAACCCCTCAGGTAGCATTAAATGCTGTCAAAAACAACACCTTAGACACTTTAGCCTACAGTCGCTCAGAAGGATCAGACACCTACCGTACAAAATTAGCCGCGTATTACAAAAAACATGACATCCATGTCCGTGCCGATGACATCATCATAACCACTGGAGGTAGTGAAGCTTTATTTTTTACGTTTGGAAGCATTATGGATCAGGATGATGAAGTGATTATCCCTGAGCCTTTTTATGCAAATTACAATGGGTTTTCTACGGCACAAGGGGTAAAAGTGGTTCCTGTAGTTTCTAATTTTGAATCCAATTTTGCCCTACCCCCAATTGCTGATTTTGAAGCGTTAATTACCCCAAAAACAAAAGCAATATTAATTTGCAATCCCGGAAATCCAACAGGATATTTATATAGTAAATCTGAAATTAAACAGCTCGCTGCCCTTGTTAAAAAACATGACTTATTTCTAATTTCTGACGAAGTCTATCGCGAATTCACCTATGATGGACACGAGCATTATTCCATCATGCAAGAAGAAAACTTAGAATTAAATGCCATTATTATTGATTCGGTATCAAAACGGTACAGCATGTGTGGCGCTCGAATTGGATGTATTGTAACAAAAAACAAAACGGTTCTAGATACGGCTTTAAAATTTGCACAAGCCCGATTATCGCCACCTACCTACGCTCTTCTGGCAAGTGAAGCAGCTTTGGAAACTCCAGACAGCTATTTTCGTGAAGTAATTTCTGAATATGTAGAACGTAGAAATGTTTTGGTAGAAGAACTTGAAAAAATTGACGGTGTAAAGGTGGCCAATCCCAAGGGTGCATTTTATTGCATTGTTGAGCTGCCAATAAACGACTCGGATGTATTTGCACAATGGTTATTAGAAACATTTAGACTTGAAAATGAAACCATCATGGTTGCACCCGCTGCTGGGTTTTATTCCACACAAGGGCTTGGAAAAAATCAAGTAAGAATTGCTTATGTCCTAAACAAAAAAGACCTTAGAACTTCGGTTGCTATTTTAAAAGCCGCCCTCTCTCAGTATAAAGATTAATGACTATTAAAAATAACATCTCTCTTAAACCTTTCAATACTTTTGGAATAGACGTAAATGCTTCACAATTTGCGGTCATCAGCTCTGTAGAAGACCTTAAGGAAGTTTTAAACACAAATCCATCTGACTTACTAATTCTAGGCGGCGGGAGTAATATATTATTAACCAAGGATGTCGATGCTCTAGTATTACAAATAAACCTTAAAGAGATTCGAGTTCTCTCAAAATTTGAAAACAGGGTTCAAATAGAAGTTGCAGCAGGCGAAAACTGGCATGAATTTGTATGTTGGTGTCTCAAAGAAAACTATGGAGGGCTTGAAAATTTGTCATTAATCCCTGGTAATGTAGGAACTGCACCTATCCAAAATATAGGCGCTTACGGAGTAGAACTAAAAGATTCTTTTGTGAGCTGTGAAGCACTTCATATTCAAACTAAAGAACTGAAAGTTTTTACTAATGAGGATTGTAATTTTGGCTATAGAAATTCTGTTTTTAAGCAAGAATTAAAAGGCCAATACATCATTACTTCGGTTGTGTTTGAGCTGAGCAGTCAACATCACAGTCTCAAAACCAATTATGGAGCCATTGAGTCAGAGCTCGAAAACACTGGAATAAAAACTCCTTCAATTCAGGACGTTTCAAAAGCAGTTATCTCTATAAGAAACTCAAAGTTACCTGATCCAAAAATTATTGGAAATAGTGGCAGTTTTTTTAAAAACCCTGTAATTTCGGTTTCTAAGTTTCAAATTTTACAATCTCAATTTCAACTAATTCCACATTACAATGTTTCGGAAGATTCAATAAAAATCCCTGCAGCTTGGTTAATTGATACGGCAGGTTTTAAAGGAAAAACATTTGGAAATTTTGGTGTGCATGCAAAACAAGCTTTAGTTTTAGTAAACTACGGAGGAGCTTCAGGAAATGATATTTTAAATCTATCTCTACAAATTCAGAAAGCTGTAAAGTTAATTTTTGATATTGACATAGAGACGGAAGTCAACATCTTATAAAACAGGTTCTACGCTTTTTTACTTAATCTACAAACGAGTCCTGAAACAATCGCTCCAGCGATAGGTGCCAACCAGAACAACCAGAGCTGACCAACATAGTTACCTCCTTCAGCAAAAAACACCTGTCCTGTAGAACGTGCAGGATTTACAGAAGTATTTGAAATTGGAATTGTAATCAAATGAATCAATGTCAGGGCTAATCCAATAGCAATTGGAGCTAATTTCTTAGAATCTGTGTGAGTAGTGCTTCCTAAAATAATAATCATAAAAAAAGCAGTGGTCACAAATTCTGTAATTAATACAGATGACATAGAATATCCCCCTGGAGAGAGGTCAGCGTATCCATTCGCAGCAAAACTACCAACAGAAACAAAATCAGATTTTCCTGAAACGATTAAAAACAAGGTCGCAGCAGCTACAATCGCTCCAAGAACTTGAACAATAATATAACCAAATACGTCTTTGGTTGGAAACTTTCCACAGGACCAAAAACCAAGTGTAACTGCTGGGTTAAAATGAGCTCCAGAGACAGGCCCTACTGCGAAAGTCATTGATAAGACCGTCAAACCAAATGCAGTGGCAACTCCAAAAAACCCAATCCCTAAATCTTGATAATTGGCTGCAAAAATAGCACTACCACAGCCTCCAAACACAAGCCAAAAAGTTCCAAAAAATTCTGCAAATAATTTCTTCATAATACTAAAAGTTTTTAGGTTCTTTTTACTTTGACACAGAAATTAAAATAAGTCACATAAGGATTTCAAATTCATGAAAAGTGTATCTTTGTAAAAAATTTAAAATGAATTTATTTTTAATTACGTTAGCGCTCATAGGTATTGCTGTTTCAGGGATTTCGATAAAATTATGGGCAAAAAAAGACGGTAAATTTGCAGGGACTTGTGCCAGTCAAAATCCTATGATTAATAAAAAAGGAGAAAATTGTGGGTTTTGTGGCAAATCCCCAGATGAATACAAAAACTGTTCTGAACCCCAACATTCTTAAAATCTTTAATAGCACACAACGCTGTTAAATAAACACCAAGCATTGGAAGTAAACGACGCCATTCAGAAAGCTAAAAAAAACGATCAAATTGCGTTCAATTTGTTATTACATACATTTTGGAACGATGTGTATGGATTTTTAATGAAACGAGCTCGAAATGAGAATGATGCGGAGGATATCACAATTGAAACGTTTTCAAAAGCCTTTGAGAAAATCGAAACTTTTGATGAAAATTTCAAATTCAAAACATGGCTAATTACCATTGCCAAAAACACGCACTTTGACAGTTTAAGAAAACAAAAAACATCCTTCAGCAACCAAACCTCACAAGAAGATGAAGAACGTGTGTATTGGATTCAGGATGCAGCACCTTCACCAGAAGACAAATTGATTACTGAACAAAATCTGGCAGAATTATTAAAAGACATTAAAAAATTAAAACCTCATTACCAGCAAGTAATTAATTTACGGTATTTTCAAGAGTTATCCTATCTCGAAATTTCCAAAGAAATTGAAGCACCTGTAAATAATGTAAAAATTAAACTTTTAAGAGCAAAAAAACTGTTAGCCGAAATTATTTTGACAAAACAATGAATTATTCATAACTAAATTTTCTATACACAGCGGAACGATTAAATATAACATGTGACCATTAAAAATCAATAAATTAAACACATGAAACGTTTTATACAAAAACTAGGTCCTGGGCTTCTTTTTGCGGGTGCTGCCATTGGCGTTTCCCACCTTGTTCAGTCCACACGTGCAGGAGCAGATTATGGATTTGGACTCCTTTGGGCATTGCTTCTCATTCACTTGGTTAAATATCCATTTTTTCAGTTTGGTCCTCGCTATGCCAGTGCAACTGGTGAAAGTTTGCTAGAAGGCTATCGAAAATTAGGAAAGGGCGTTTTAATCCTATACGGACTGCTCACTTCCTTAACCATGTTCACTATTCAAGCGGCTGTCACGATTGTAACGGCTGGAATTGCCACTTCTTTATTTGGCGATTTCATTAGTGTAAAAATTTGGACTGTGGTCATTTTATCTGTGTGTTTTATCCTCTTAAATATTGGGAAATATCGATCCTTGGATGCCATGATGAAAGTCATCATTATCACCTTAACCCTTACAACCTTAGGTGCCACGGTAATGGCAATTTACAATTCAAGCGAAGCCGTTTCATTTATACAATTATTGCCAAAAGGCAGTATGGAGATTACATTTTTAATCGCCTTTATGGGATGGATGCCCGCTCCATTGGATATTTCGGTGTGGCACTCCTTATGGACCACTGAAAAACAAAAAAACAGCAGTGAAAAACGCAGTCCAAAAACAGCCTTATTGGATTTTAATATTGGATACTTAGGAACGATTCTTTTAGGGATTAGTTTTGTAGTGCTTGGTGCACTTGTCATGCATCCAACAGGCCAAAGTTTCAGTACAAGTGCTAGCAAATTTCCTATTCAACTTATTGAAATGTACACGCAAAGCCTCGGAAACTGGACCTCTATTATTATTGGAATTGCAGCGTTTACAACTATGTTTAGTACGACCTTAACAACTCTTGATGCCTCACCCCGATCGATGCATAAAACAATTGAATTGGTTTTTGAAAAACCGTTCAAAAATGGGTATTTGACATGGAGTACCGTATTGGTTTTAGGAACACTAAGCATTTATTTTTTCTTTCTATCGGAAATGGGAAGTCTTGTAAAAGTCGCTACGGTATTGTCATTCCTAACAGCTCCTTTTTACGCACTTACCAACTATATTTTAATTACTAGCAAACATACTCCAAAAGAGTGGCGACCCTCCAAAACCCTTCACATTATGAGCTGTATTGGAATTCTATTTTTAATCGGTTTTAGCGTGTGGTATCTCACAATTTTATGATTAATTTATAAGAATACTTTGTATCTTTGCCATTCAAATTGAACGTATGGCTGTAGAAACACTTTCAGATCCAATTGTAAGACAACCGAAACCGAAATGGCTTCGTGTCAAACTACCAACAGGCAAAAAATACACTGAACTAAGAGGGCTTGTTGACAAATACAACCTTAACACTATTTGTGCTTCTGGAAGTTGCCCTAATATGGGAGAATGCTGGGGAGAAGGCACAGCGACCTTTATGATTTTAGGGAATATTTGCACACGTTCTTGTGGATTTTGTGGCGTTAAAACTGGACGCCCAGAAACCGTAGATTGGGACGAACCAGAAAAAGTAGCACGTTCCATCAAAATCATGAATATCAAGCATGCTGTATTGACAAGTGTAGATAGAGATGACTTAAAAGACATGGGAAGCATCATGTGGGCAGAAACCGTCAAAGCGGTGAGACGCATGAATCCAAACATCACTATGGAAACTTTAATTCCAGATTTTCAAGGAATTGAAAAACACATCGACCGTATTATTGAGGTCGCACCCGAAGTTGTATCTCACAATATGGAAACGGTAAGACGTTTGACACGTGAAGTACGAATTCAAGCAAAATATGACAAAAGCTTGGGTGTTTTAAAATATCTAAAAGATCAAGGGCAACGTCGCACAAAAACAGGTCTAATGCTTGGTCTTGGTGAAACCCGTGATGAAGTGATTGAAACCCTTCACGATATAAGAAATGCAGATGTGGATGTGGTTACAATAGGTCAATACTTACAACCAAGCAAAAAACACTTACCTGTAAAGCAATTTATCACTCCAGATCAATTCAAAGAATATGAAACAATTGGATTGGATTTAGGCTTTCGTCATGTTGAAAGTAGTGCCTTGGTAAGATCTTCTTATAAAGCTCAAAAACACATCAACTAACCATGGTACGGGTTGCCATTAACGGCTTTGGGCGTATTGGCCGTCGGGTGTTTAGACTCCTGCAATCCCATCCTACAATTGAAGTGGTTGCTATTAACGATCTGGCGGATACTAAAACCTTAGCGCATCTGCTCAAATACGACAGTATTCACGGCACTTTAAAAAATCCTGTTTCTAGCAATTTTTCAAACATCCTCTTTGATGGAAAGACGATTCCTGTTTTAAACAATACCCATCCTAAAAACCTCAACTGGACGCCTTACGATGTGGATATTGTAATTGAAGCTACTGGAAAATTTAAAACCCAAAAAGAGTTAACTCACCATATTATCAACGGAGCTTCTAAAGTGATTTTGAGTGTTCCTCCAGTAGATGACGATCTTAAAACAGTTGTATTAGGAGTTAATGATAATTTATTAAACACAAACGACCGTATCATTTCAAATGCTTCATGCACCACCAATAATGCCGCACCAATGGTGTCCATTATCAATGAACTTTGTGGTATTAATCAAGCGTACATCACTACGGTTCATTCTTATACATCAGATCAGAGTTTACATGATCAACCCCACAAAGATTTAAGACGGGCTCGCGCTGCTGGACAGTCCATAGTCCCTACAACCACAGGAGCAGCAAAAGCATTGACAAAAGTTTTTCCAGAATTAGCCAACTGTATTGGAGGTTGTGGAATTCGAGTGCCCGTTATTAACGGATCGCTCACGGATATTACATTTAATGTTAAAAAAGAAACCTCTGTAGAAGCGATTAATAATGCATTTAAAAAGGCTTCAGAAACGACTTTTAAAGGAGTTTTAGAATATACCGAAGACCCCATTGTTTCGATTGATATTGTAGGAAACACACATTCTTGTATTTTTGATGCACAAATGACGTCTGTCATTGGAACAATGGTAAAAATTATTGGATGGTACGATAATGAAACAGGCTACTCCAGCCGTATCATAGATTTGATTTATAGAATAACTGTTTAGGTAGTTGTTTCACAAATTAGCCTAATTTATAAACTCTTATACTCCTCAATATAGGTCTCCACTATACGTTCAAACTCCGCTTCTTTATCAATTTTTAATTGAATAGGCAAATAGTAAATCTGATCTTTGGATTCTGTGTGTAAACGTGAAAAATCTTTTTCGGTAGTTACTACAAGCGATTTTGAATGAATCAATTCTAATTCAGATTTAGAAAACTCATGATGATCTTTGAAATTCAAATGCTCAAAATCAAGTCCTAAATTGATTAAATACTCAACCAAAGAAGTCGGATTTGCAATTCCTGTTACCAATGTAAAATGTGTTCCTTTTAGATCTTTCAGAGCACGGCTTGAGGTGGATGACCTCAACCTATCACTGTAGTGAATACTACTAAAAAATACGGCTTGATTGAATTCTGGATTTAACCGTGTTTTGATTTGTGTTTTCTCTAAATCGCTCATCTGTTCTGGACACTTGCTGACTACAATTAGCTGTGCACGTTTGGCTCCCGATTTAGGTTCTCTAAGGTTTCCTGTAGGCAAAACAAAATCATCACAATACAATTGATCGTATGCGGTTAAAAGAATATTAAACCCTGCCTTCACTTTTCGGTGTTGAAACGCATCGTCTAACAACACAACTTGCAAAGAAGGATCATTTTGAATCAGACGTTTTAATCCATTCTGTCGATCAGTATCAACTGAAACCGTGATATTTTTAAATTTATTATAAATCTGTAAAGGCTCATCTCCAATATCTTGAGACCTTACCCCTGAACTAGCAATACGAAAACCTTTGGACTTTCGTCCATACCCACGGCTTAGGGTTGCTAACTTATATTTAGAATCGAGTAGAGAAATTAAATATTCGATCATGGGTGTTTTTCCAGTGCCACCAACAGATAAATTACCAACACAGAGTAATGGAAACTCATAAGATTTGGACTTATAGAGCGACCAATCATAAAATTTATTTCTAAAAAATACCGCCGTATAATAGAGGGGTACAAAGGGAAATAATATTTTTCTAAAAAGCTTCATTGCCACGAAAGTAATTATTTTATCTTTGAACTTAAACAAAAACTTATGATAGTTCAAGAAGTGATTACGCATTTAGAGGCTTTGGCTCCACTTGCCTATGCTGAAGAATTTGATAATGTTGGCCTTTTGGTCGGAGATAAAAACACAGAATTAACAGGGGTAATGGTCACATTGGACACCCTTGAAGCGGTTGTCGATGAGGCTATCGAAAACCACTGTAATTTAATTATTAGTTTTCATCCTATTATTTTTAAAGGACTCAAAAAAATAACGGGAACAACTTATGTAGAACGTGTATTAATCAAAGCAATCGAACATAAAATTGCTATTTATGCCATTCATACTGCTCTAGACAATGCGTTTGAAGGAGCAAATGCTGAACTTTGCGAACTATTAGGACTCAAGAATAAAGCCATTCTGATTCCACAAGCAGGGACTGTAAAACAATTAACCACTTATGTCCCAGAAAAAGATGCAGATACCCTCAGAACAGCCTTGTTTGAGAGTGGTGCTGGAAGCATAGGGAATTACACTAACTGTAGTTTCAATAGTACCGGTACTGGAACTTTTAATGGAAATGAGCATTCCAACCCTGTTATTGGAGCTAAACATGAATTACAAAAAGTTGCAGAAACAAAAATCACGGTTCGCTTTGCGAAACATCTAGAAAATGACATTCTGAAAGCACTTTTTAGCACCCACCCCTACGAAGAAGTTGCTTATGAAGTTGTGACGTTAGAAAACAAAAATCAACATATTGGGATGGGGATGGTTGGTCAATTGGAGCAACCAATGGATGGCATCTCATTTATAAATTTTCTAAAAAGCCGATTAAACTGTTCGCTTATAAAACATTCTGAATTATTAGAAACTCCCATACACAAAGTAGCTGTTTTAGGCGGATCTGGAAGTTTTGCAATTGAAGCTGCTAAAGCTGTTGGTGCAGATGCCTTTATTACGGCAGATCTAAAATATCATGACTTTTTTAGTGCAGAAAACAAGATAGTACTAGCAGACGTTGGGCACTATGAAAGTGAGCAACATATAAAAAATATTTTAGTTGCATATCTTAAGAAAAAAATTACTAATTTTGCAGTCCTTTTATCAAAGACAAATACAAATCCTGTAAAGTACAAATAAGCATGGCTAAAAAGAAAGAACTAAGCGTAGAGGATCGATTAAGAGCTCTTTATGATTTACAATTAATCGACTCAAGAGTTGACGAAATTAGAAATGTAAGAGGAGAACTTCCTTTAGAAGTTAGAGATTTAGAAGACGATGTTGAAGGATTCAAAAACAGAGTTAAAAAGTTTGAAGAAAGTCTTGCTGAAATCGAACACCAAATAAAATCTAAAAAGATTCTTATTGAAGAAGCTACTGGATTGATTAAAAAGTATACTGAGCAACAAAAAAATGTTCGTAACAATCGTGAATTTAATTCTTTAACTAAAGAAGTTGAGTTTCAAGAATTAGAAATCCAATTGGCTGAAAAACACATCAAAGAATTTATGGCTCAAATGGAACAAAAAAATCTTGTAATCGCTTCGACTAAGGAACGTTTAGAAGAACGCGAAACGCATTTGAAACATAAAAAAGCCGATCTTGATGCAATCCTCGCTGAGACCGAAAAAGAAGAAAAACTTTTGTTAGCTAAATCAGAAGATTACAAAAAGAATATTGAAGAACGCCTTGTAAAAGCTTATACTAAAATACGCACAAACGTCAAAAATGGCTTAGCCATTGTTCCTATTGAAAGAGGTGCTTCGGGCGGATCTTACTTTACCATTCCCCCACAAGTACAAATGGAAATTGCATCTCGTAAAAAAATCATAACGGATGAGCACAGTGGTCGAATTTTAGTAGATGCTGTTTTGGCTGAAGAACAGAAAATTAAAATGGAAAAATTGATTTCTAAACTTTAATTTTTTTCTATACTTCATTCAAGAAGTTGTTTCTTATTCCCTACTACGAGTCCTCCTATGGCCCTCCTGCACCAAACAGACCGGAACGAACTGTCATGCTGAAGTCGTTTCAGCATCTCCTACTCGTTTATGAGATTCCGAAACAAGTTCGGAATGACAAGGTGGAGCAAAGCCTGACTGCCGCAGTCAGGAATGATAAGGTGGGCGCGCAGGCAAGGGGATCTTCATAAAATCAAGGTTAAGAAAATCAAAGAAACGCCGTTTAAAAATAAAATCTGTTTGAACGAGATACGCTCGTGAGTTCTTTTATTTTAGGGGATTCTGCAAATTTTTAGTTGATTTTATACGGTCTTGAATTTTTGGTTCGTTTTGTTTCAAGACAAAATGAACATACACAACACTAAAAAGACCTCTAAATGAAAAGATAAACTATTTTTATTTAATATAATTTTCACACTTTTATAAAATCTGGATTGTAGTTTTATTCCATAAATAAACAAATACTTTCATGAAAAATCTTGCCACATTACTGCTTTGTCTGACTTTCAGTTTTATAAGTTGTCAAACAAAAAAAGAAGACTCTAAAAATCAACTTGACATAAAGAATGCTTCCCCAGTTGAAGTCCCTCTCAAAGATGGTATGGCACGTGCCTATTTTGCCAGTGGTTGCTTTTGGTGTGTCGAAGCAGTTTATGAAAGTGTCAAAGGCGTTTCAGAAGTCATTAATGGCTATGCAGGCGGTCATACAAAGAACCCAACCTACCAATCGAGCAACACAGGTAGAACTGGTCATGCCGAAGCTGTAGAAGTTATTTACGACCCCACAGTTGTCAGCTTCTCAACCCTACTAGACGTGTATTTTGGCTCTCAAAATGCGACGCAAGTCAATGGTCAGGGACCTGATAGAGGGTCGCAATACCGCTCTATTATCTTTTATCAAAATGAAACTCAAAAAACACTTATAGAACAAAAAAAAGAAACCGTTGCAAAATTGTTAAATGCAACCGTTGCAGCAGAAGTCTATCCATTTCAAAAATTTTGGAAGGGTGAAGACTATCATCAAAATTATGAGCGTTTACATCCAAACAATTCCTACATACGAAATGTTTCTATCCCTCGTTTACGAAAATTTCAACAGAAATTTCCACACTTACTCAAATCAAACCATTAATTTTAGACTGCTATTCCATTTTTTTTCAATCAAAATTGTTTATTTTTGAGAGAATTCAAATTACTAACTGTTGATAAGTCATAAGCCTGGAATCGATTATGCTAAAGCTCAAGATCAAACAGATCCTTTAGCAAACTACCGCAAAAAGTTTCATATTCCTAAAAATGCAGACGGTGAGGAATGGTTGTACTTCACAGGAAACTCCTTAGGACTTCAACCAAAACAAACCAAAAATCACATACAACAAGAGTTAGACGATTGGGCAAAACTGGGCGTAGAAGGTCATTTTGAAGCCAAAAATCCTTGGATGCCTTACCACGAATTTCTTACTGAAACCATGGCGGAGATTGTGGGAGCAAAACCGATAGAAGTCGTCATCATGAATACACTGACCACAAATCTTCATTTACTGATGGTTTCCTTTTATCAACCGACTAAAACAAAATACAAAATCGTGATTGAAAGTGATGCCTTTCCATCGGATCGGTACGCTGTAGAAACACAGTTACAGTTCCATGGGTTTGATCCTTCAGAGTCACTTATAGAATGGAGTCCTAGAGCTGGTGAAACACTTCTAAATATCGAAGATTTAGAATCTATCTTAAAAACTCAGGGCGATGACATTGCTTTATTATTAATTGGGGGCGTCAATTATTATACAGGACAGTACTTAGATTTAAAAACAATTGCCGAATTAGGTCATCAAAAGGGATGCAAAGTCGGAATTGACTTAGCACATGGCGTTGGAAATATTCAGCCAAAACTACATGAATCGGGAGTGGATTTTGCAGCTTGGTGTACCTATAAATATATGAATTCTGGCCCTGGCAGTCTTGGCGGTATTTTTGTTCACGAACGTTATGCCCATGACACTTCCTTAAAACGATTTGCAGGTTGGTGGAGTCAAAACAAAAAAACTCGTTTTGACATGCGACAACCTTTAGATATCACCCCTGGTGCAGAAGGCTGGCAATTAAGTAACCCGCCCATTTTATCCATGGCGGCAATTAAAGCGTCTTTAGAACTGTTTAGTGAAGTTGGAATGCAAGCATTAAGAGAAAAATCTATACAACTAACGGGATACTTGGAATATCTTATTTTGGAATTAAACAATAAAAATATTTCTATAATAACTCCAAAAGACCCTGCACAAAGAGGATGCCAATTGTCCATACAAGTAAAAAACGCTAACAAAACTCTTCACACTAAACTCACTGAAGCACATGTGATTACCGACTGGAGAACACCCGATGTCATTCGTTGTGCTCCTACCCCATTTTATAATTCCTTTGAAGACGTTTTTAAAATGGTAGAAATCTTAAAAACTATTTTAAATGACTAAACAAGAATCCATATTAATTATTGGTGCAGGACTCTGTGGATCCTTACTCGCTTTGCGACTGGGTCAACGTGGATTTAGAGTACGTGTCATTGAAATGCGTCAAGATTTACGAAAAGTAGATATCAGTGCGGGACGTTCTATCAATTTGGCATTTTCAAATCGTGGACTGAAAGCGATTAAGATGGTTGGGCTGGAATCAAAAGTTGAATCCTTATGCATTCCAATGCACGGAAGAATGATTCACGATACTGAAGGCAATACCGTTCTTTCTAACTACAGCGGGCGTAAAAATGAATTTATAAATTCCATATCGAGAGAATTACTGACCGCTCTTTTATTAGATGAAGCAGAAGCCTTGGAAAATGTAACCATTGAGTTTGAAAAACGCTGTCGAAAAGTAGATTTCGAATCCAAAGTCGGGTTTTTTGAAGACACTACTACTGGCGAAGCATTTGAAGTCTCAGCAGACCTCCTCTTTGGAACAGACGGTGCAGGCTCCTCCCTAAGAAAAAGTTATTTCCAAAAACGTAAATTTTTATTTAGTTTTTCTCAGAATTATCTGACTCACGGCTATAAAGAACTTACCATTCAACCTACAAAAAATGGCGACTTTAGGGCCTATAAAAACGCCCTTCATATATGGCCAAGAGGCGATTTTATGATTATTGCATTGCCTAATTTAGATGGTAGTTTTACGGTTACTCTCTTTTTAAGTTATGAATCGGGAGCCTATAATTTCAATAATTTAACAACTCCTGAAATTGTAACTGAATTTTTTAAAAAGGAGTTTCCTGATGCACTGGACTTAATGCCCAATTTAGTAGATGAGTTTTTCGAAAACCCAACTGCACCTTTAGGAACGGTTAAATGTTTTCCTTGGCATTATAAAGGCAATAGTCTTTTACTCGGAGATGCTGCCCACGCTATTGTTCCATTTTACGGACAAGGCATGAATTGTTCCTTTGAAGATGTGGTTGAATTTGATGCGTTTTTAGATACTCATGACGGCAATTGGGAAGCTACATTCAAAGCCTTTGAAACACACAGAAAAGTGGATACCGATGCTATTGCCGATTTAGCAATCGACAATTTCCATGAAATGAAAGATCATATCGCCAACCCAATATTTCAAGAAAAACGAAAAATTGAAATGGCTTTAGAAGCTGAATTTCCAGAGACTTATTATTCAAAATATTCAATGGTAACTTTCAAAGAAACGATTGGTTACAACGAAGCCATGACAGTGGGTCGTGCCCAAGACAAAGCAATTTTGAGCATGCTATCCAATAAAAAAATAGATCCCAAAGAAAGTAGATCCAAACAACTAAAAAAAATACAAAAAGAAACCAACGCTATTCTTGCGGAAGATGCAATTTCAAAAATATTAAAGCACTAAAAAATAAGCACTATGAGTACGAACGTTAAACCAAGAGGCGCCTATCCACACACCAAACGAGTTGGAGATTTTATCTTTGTATCAGGAACCAGTTCGAGACGTGCAGACAATAGTATTGCGGGGGTGGATCTTATTGATGAAATGGGTACAAAACACTTAAATATTGAAACACAAACACGTGAAGTCCTTCAAAATATAAACACCAATTTAATCAACCAAGGAGCCAGCCTAAAAGATGTAGTAGATGTAACTACCTTTTTGGTAAATATGAACGATTTTGCTGGATACAACAAAGTCTATTCTGAGTTTTTTAATTCAGAAACCGGTCCTACACGTACTACGGTTGCGGTTCACCAACTTCCACATCCCGATTTGGTTGTTGAAATTAAAGTAATGGCCTATAAAAAACAAGCATGATTCAAATTCAAAACTATATAGACGGTACGTTTGTAAATCCAATTCAAAATGAATGGATAGAAAATACAGATCCCTCAAATGGTTTAGTCTATGGGAAAATTCCAAACTCATGTTCTAAAGACGTACAAGTGGCTTACAAGGCGGCTCAAAAAGCATTCATCACTTGGTCTGAAACTTCCATTGAAGAACGGAGTTCTATTTTACTGAAAATAGCCCATTTAATTGAAGTCCATTTGAACCGATTTGCAGAAGCAGAAAGTAAAGATAATGGAAAACCTATTTCTGTTGCAAAGACTGTCGACATTCCTAGAGCTGCGAGTAACTTCCGGTTTTTTGGACATGCGATCACTCAGTTTTACAGTGAAAGCCACGAAGTTAAAAGTGAAAAAACAATCAATTATACCTTAAGACATCCCATAGGGGTTGTGGGATGTATCTCACCTTGGAATTTACCATTGTATTTACTCTCATGGAAAATAGCTCCAGCGCTCGCTGCGGGGAATTGTGTCGTTGCTAAACCTAGTGAAGTGACCCCTTATACTGCTTTTTTATTAGGAGAAATTTGTACCGAAGCAGGACTTCCTAAAGGAGTTTTAAATATTGTACATGGATTGGGGGCAAGTACTGGAAAAGCGATTGTAGAACACCCTCATATTAAAGCAATTTCGTTTACAGGAGGTACAGAAACAGGGAAGTTTATTGCCAAAACAGCGGCTCCTATGTTTAAAAAATTATCGCTCGAATTGGGAGGGAAAAACCCAAATATCATATTTGCTGATTGTGATTACGAGAAAATGCTGACCACCACAATTAGATCCTCATTTTCTAACCAAGGTCAGATTTGTTTATGTGGAAGTCGGATTTTTGTGGAAGCATCCATTTACGAACAATTTAAGATTGATTTTATAAAACGAGTTCAACAACTTGTTGTAGGACCACCTTCTAATCAATCAACACAGGTGGGAGCCTTGGTATCTAAAACTCATTTTGAAAAAGTACAGTTGTATATTGAGGGTATTGACAACAAACAAAGCAGATTGTTATGTGGAGGCAATCGCATCCATATTGAAGGCTTTGAAAATGGCTACTACCTTTCCCCAACTGTCATTGAAGTGAATTCAAATTCATGTAAATTAAATCAAGAAGAAATTTTTGGCCCCGTGGTCACTTTAATGCCTTTTAATTCAGATACCGAAGTTTTAGCCTTGGCCAACGATGTAAAATATGGCTTATCCGCTACGGTATGGACCAATAATTTAAAGCGAAGTTTGATGTTCTCTGAGAAACTAGAAACAGGAATTGTCTGGGTAAATACTTGGATGCAACGTGACTTACGAACGCCATTTGGAGGTGTCAAATCTTCAGGTGTTGGTCGTGAAGGTGGATTTGAAGTGCTTCGATTTTTCACAGAAACAAAAAATATATGTATAAATTACGACTAATAAACAAATGAATTTAAATTTAGAACATAAAAGCGCCCTTGTTTGCGGAAGTACTCAAGGCATTGGAAAAGCAACTGCTTTTGCATTGGCATCCGAGGGTGTAAGACTGACCTTAGTAGCTAGAAATGAAGCCAAGCTAAAAAATGTTATTGCAGCACTTCCAAACGCAGATCAACACGATTATATCATTGCTGATTTTATGAATCCCTTGGATTTAAAATCTAAAGTGGAATCTTATATTCAAAACAATCATGGATTTCATATTCTTGTCAACAATACTGGAGGACCAAGAAGTGGTGCAATTATAGACGCCAGTTTAGAGGCATTTGAAGAGGCATTTACACAGCATTTGAAATGTAATCATGTACTCGCGCAACTCACTGTTCCTTTTATGAAAGAGGTGTCTTATGGGCGAATTATTAATATCATTTCAACTTCCGTAAAAGAACCGATTGAAGGCTTGGGGGTGAGTAATACCATTCGGAATGCGGTTGGCAACTGGAGTAAAACACTGTCCTTTGAATTGGGACGTTTTGGGATTACGGTCAATAATGTATTGCCTGGGTTTACAGAAACCGAACGTTTGAATGAAATTATTAAAATCAAGGCCAGTCAAGCACAGACGAGTATAGAAGAAATGACCGCACTTATGAAAACTTATACGCCTGCAAAACGCTTTGCAAAACCAGAAGAAACAGCCAATGCAATTGTGTTTTTAGCAAGCGCTGCAGCTAGTTATATAAACGGAGTTAACATCCCTGTGGATGGTGGTCGTACAAAATCTTTGTAACTTGAAAAAATAATTTAAAAACAATATCCCATGAGCAAGCTAGTATCTCCCTTAAATATCAAAGCATGGATTGAAGAAAACAGAGCATTACTAAAACCTCCTGTTGGTAACAAATGTGTATGGAACGATGGTGAATTTATTGTGATGGTCGTTGGTGGCCCCAATAACCGAAAAGATTACCATTACAATGAAACCCCTGAATTTTTCTATCAACTGGAAGGGGATATCATTCTAAAAATAATTGATAATGGCATTGCTAAAGATGTTCACATAAAAGAGGGAGACATTTATTTATTACCTGCAAAAGTCCCACATTCCCCACAACGAGGAGCCAATACAGTTGGAATCGTTATTGAATATCCACGCCCCAAAGGCATTGAAGATGCTTTGGAATGGTATTGCGAAAATTGTAACCATCAACTGTTCAGAGCTCCTTTTGCTCTTGATAATATTGAAACTGACATGCCTGTGATTTTTGACCGCTATTATTCGAATGAGAAACATTGTACCTGCTCACAGTGCGGCACTAAAATGGAGGCACCAAACAAAATCTAAACAATGAAACATTCATATCTAAATCTTGATTTCCAAAACAAATGATTAAATGGATGTAACATGTAACAGTTAAAAAACAATAAATAGAGATACATGAAACGCAAACTTCGTATCAACGGACATTCACATTTACTCCCTTATCCAGAGGAGATTCCAGAGTTCATGAAAGAAAAAGAGATTTTTTGGGTGGATGATGAGCGCAAGTATATGCTTCAAAAAGGCTGGAGTCGACCGGTGACTCACTCAAGTTTTTTCTTGGATGAAAAACTGGAGTGGATGGATGAAAATAAAATTGACCATGCAGTAGTTTTAAATTTATCGCAACTCTATGGAAATGGATTACGATTAGAAGAAATGAAAAAAGCATTGCGATTTCAAAACGATTACAATGCAAAAATACAACAAAACAATGCCTCCAAATTTACCTGTGGATTTGTAGTTCATCCTGGTTTTATTCAAGGTGCTTTATGGGAAATTGAGCGCTGCGTCGAAGAATTGAATTTAAGAGTGTTGTGTTTACCCACTCACTTTATGGATAGTATTGGGCAATGGCGAAGTGTATTTGACAAAGAAAATGACCCTATTTTTGAACTGGCAAATAACTATAATCTAGCCATTGAAGTGCACCCTTATGATGGCGAAAAAATGATTAAACTCGAAAACACATCTTGGCGTTTTCATTTAATCTGGATGTTAGCACAATGTGGGGATGCCTATCACTTTTATACTCTTAATGGGATGCAAGAACGTTACCCAAACATCCGAACATGTTTTGCACATGGAGGACAAATGGCGCAGATGAACCTTGGCAGACGGATTCAAGGGTTCGATGGCCGTCCTGACTTATTTGAAGGAAAAACCCACCCTCGTAAAGCGGTTGGACATCCAAACATCTATTTTGACACCTTGGTTCACGATACCGACTCCTTAGGTTTAATGTTAAAACGTCAAGGGAGTAATCAAATAATTATGGGCTTAGACGATCCCTATCCATTAGGTGAAATGGAAAGTGAAGCACAATCCTCTTACCCAGGAAAACTATTAGACTTGGCTTTTGATCGGAAATTAATATCCCAAACACAGTACGATGAAATTTGGGAAGATAATGTCCTAAGATGGCTGTATGGAGATGATAAAGTACAAAAAGAAAAATTGATTCAAAAAATACTTTCTTAAATGCATTTTATTTCAGAAAAATTGGATGACTATGTCGTAAGGCATTCCGAAGAGGAACCCGCACTTTTAAAAGCGCTAACCAGAGAAACTTATCAGAAAATTTTACAACCACGAATGCTTAGTGGGCATTATCAAGGACGTATATTGAGTGTCTTATCCAAACTCATAAGACCCAAAACGATTTTAGAATTAGGAACATTTACAGGCTATTCTGCCTTGTGTTTGGCAGAAGGCTTGGACAAAAATGGAGTCTTACACACAATTGATATCAACGAAGAGTTGGTGGATTTTCAAAGACGGTACTTTGACAAATCCGATTATGGAACCCAAATTGTACAACATTTAGGTTCGGCATTGGACATCATTCCAACCATAGACACTACTTTTGATTTGGTTTTTATGGACGCTGATAAACCTAATTATATTAATTATTTTCATCAAATTATTGACAAGCTCAATCCTGGTGGAGTGATTCTTTCAGATAATGTTTTATGGAGTGGAAAAGTAATTGAATCTCTTGACCCATCAGATATTTCAACCAAAATTGTATTGGAATATAATACCTTATTAAAAGAAGACTCGAGATTGGAGACTGTATTACTTCCTATTAGAGATGGGCTTACAATCAGTATAAAAAAATAAATCTAGAGGTTTCTACGAATAGATCCTGTCAAATCTTTGACCCCCTCTTTTACTTTATCAAGCTCTTCTTTTACATCTTTAGAAATAGAGGTGTCAATCCCGTTTTTATCGGCACTTTTTTGAATTTCTCCTTTGATATCATTGGTTGCATCCTTGAGTGTACGCATACCTTTCCCAAGACCTTTCGCAATACCAGGAATTTTATCTGCCCCAAACACGAGTATCACAATAAATAAGATAAACGTAATTTCGGTACCACTTATAAATAAAAAATGCGTGTGTATCATGGTACAAATATAACGAGATTTCTTTGATCCATTTGATTATTTTTTTGACAAACTTGCTGTCTTAAATTCTTTTAGTTTTACTTCTAAAAATTGTAAAATCTCTACATCACTCCGGCCTCTACAGCGTTGTTGGAAATCTGCTGCATCGGCACAGAAATAATAAAACTCCATCCGTTTGTTTTCTTCTAACTCATTGGTTTTAAATAAAAGTGGTCCTACAACTTCTTTTATATGTTGGATGATTTGCTTGTCTCTGTCAAGCTTTACCTGTTTTTTTAGCATTTTTGTACGACCAGAAATCATATTAAGAAGTTTAGAGACATTTAAACCAAGACCCGTGACTAGGGAGCCTGCATCCGCTTCAAAAAGCCGTCTTTCTAAAAGAT
>Ga0209654_1000459_pt1 | contig 39708 bp, 31 predicted proteins | sample SaaInl1SG_22_DNA_FD_184646 | JGI IMG/M metagenome (GOLD analysis project Ga0209654, IMG submission 184646) | Marine microbial communities from expanding oxygen minimum zones in the Saanich Inlet - ESP_161SG_22_DNA (SPAdes) (version 2) | ecosystem: Environmental > Aquatic > Marine > Intertidal... | reverse complement strand
CTCTCATTATTCTATTTAGTCCTACAGTTGGACACATTTATTATTTCGAAAAGCAAGGAATAATGAATATCCTCATTACAGGCGGTGCTGGTTTTATAGGCTCGCACGTAGTGAAGCGTTTTCTAAAAGACAAAACGTATCATGTTTTTAATTTAGATAAGCTTACGTATGCTGGAAACCTCAACAACCTTGTTGGCATAGAACAAAACGAGAACTACACCTTTATTCATGGTGATATTACAGATGCGGATTTTATCCATAAACTTTTTCAAAAACACCACTTTACCCATGTTATTCACTTGGCAGCAGAGTCGCATGTAGATCGCTCCATTACAGACCCATTTGTATTTGCCAAAACGAATATTCTAGGCACATTAAACCTGTTGCATGGCTTTAAAGCAACGCATCAATCAGGCGGATTGTTTTATCACATCAGTACAGATGAAGTATATGGTACACTTGGCGAAAAAGGACTTTTTACAGAAACTTCCCCTTATCAACCCAACTCTCCCTATGCCGCATCAAAAGCAAGCTCCGATCATTTTGTTCGTGCCTATGCCGAAACCCATAAGCTACCTGTGCTTATATCGAATTGTTCCAACAATTATGGCCCAAACCAGTTTCCAGAAAAGTTTATCCCGGTTTGCATTCAAGCGATTGTAAACAACACGAATATCCCCATTTATGGTGACGGAAATTACACCCGTGATTGGCTGTATGTAGCAGATCATGCAGCAGCCATAAAAACCATTTTGGAAGAAGGAAACCCTGGAGAAACCTATAATATTGGGGGATTAAACGAATGGAAAAATATTGATTTGGTAAAAGTTTTGATTCGGGAAACCGATAAGGCACTCGGGAGACCTGAGGGCGCTTCATTGCCTTTAATCACGTTTGTCAAAGACCGCCCTGGTCACGATAAGCGTTACGCCATTGACAATGCAAAAATAATGCGTGAACTACAATGGAAGCCGGAGCACACTTTTGAAGAAGGCATTGTAAAAACCATTGATTGGTATTTATCCAATCAGGTATGGATAGATGATATTCTAGACGGCTCATATCAAAATAGTACATTTAAGGCATGAAAGGCATTATACTAGCAGGCGGTTCAGGAACACGACTTCACCCGATTACCTTATCGGTAAGCAAACAGTTGATGCCCGTTTACGACAAGCCGATGATATACTATCCGGTATCAACGCTTATGAGCGCAGGAATTCGAGAAATTTTAATTATTTCCACGCCAAAAGACCTTCCGCTTTTTGAACGATTATTGGGTGACGGCAGCCAATTGGGGTGTTCGTTTTCCTATGCCGAGCAACCCGAACCAAAGGGATTAGCACAGGCTTTTTTAATAGGAGAATCCTTTATTGGTAACGATTCGGTAGCCCTCATATTAGGAGATAATATCTTTTACGGAACCGGCCTGCAAGCAACGCTACAAAACAGCACAAATCCAACAGGCGGAACTATCTTTGCCTATGAGGTACAAGATCCTGAACGCTACGGCGTAGTAGCTTTTGATACATCAGGCAAGGCAACTTCACTAGAGGAAAAACCCAAAAATCCAGCTTCAAAGTTCGCCGTCCCTGGGATTTATTTTTACGACAACGAAGTTATTTCGATAGCGAAAAACATAGCTCCAAGTGCTCGCGGAGAGCTGGAAATCACCGACGTGAATAAAACCTATTTGGAGCAAAACAAACTTCAAGTACAGGTGCTGGATAGCGGAACGGCGTGGTTAGATACGGGTACATTTACTTCGCTTATGCAAGCAGCGCAGTTTGTACAAGTACTGCAAGAGCGTCAAGGCATACGGATAGGCGCCATTGAGGATGTAGCACTTCAAATGGGCTATATCAATCAAAAGCAATACAAAGCTCTAACAGCTCTCTTTATAAAAAGCGGCTACGCAAAACGGTAAGTATGCAGATAGAAGAAACAAAACTTAGCGGCTGTTTGTTGATATCTCCCAAAATATTTGCGGATGATCGCGGCTATTTTATGGAAACTTACCGCGAATCATGGATGGATTCGTTACAGGATTTTTCGGGTAATTTTGTACAAGACAACCAATCTTTTTCCCACTTCGGCACCATTCGGGGATTGCATTTTCAAGAGGGCGAACATGCGCAGGCAAAGCTTGTTCGGGTATTGCATGGGAGTATTTTGGATATTGTTGTTGATATAAGAAAAGAATCGCCAACGTATGGCCAACATGTTGCTGTTGAATTATCAGCAGAAAACAAACAGCAGCTTTGGATTTCAAAGGGATTTGCGCACGGCTTTTCGGTATTGTCCGAAACGGCAGAGGTTTCATATAAATGTGACGCCTACTATAGCAAAGAGGCGGAATCTGGAATTCATCCCTTAGACGAAACATTAAACATAGATTGGCAAATTCCCACACACAAGCAACGTATATCGGAAAAAGACCTGCTACTCCCCACCTTTAATAAGCCAAACAAATGAAACAGGTATTGGTTACTGGAGCAAACGGGCAGTTGGGACTAGCCATAAAAGCAGTACAAAAAAACTACCTAAAGCTATCTTTTATTTTTGCGGGCAAGAAGGAACTCGACGTTACCAGCTCCCAACAGATAGACGTGTTTTTTAAGGAAAACCGTTTTGACTATTGCATCAACGCGGCGGCCTATACCCACGTAGATAAAGCCGAGGAAGAGATCGAAGCAGCATATTTATTAAACGAAACTGCACCACGCCTTTTAGCAGAAGCGTGCAAGAAGCACGGGATTTTTCTTATTCATATTTCCACAGATTATGTGTTTGATGGCACCAAAGGCGCTCCTTATACCACTGATGACAAGCCTAACCCGATTAACGTATATGGCGCATCAAAGTTGGCTGGAGAACAAGCCCTGGCTGCTGTTGGTGGCGAGTCCTGTATTGTACGCACTTCTTGGTTATACTCGGAATACGGAAGCAATTTTCAGACTAAAATTTTAGAAAAAGCGAAAACAGCTCCACACCTACAGGTAGTTAGCGACTTGTTAGGTACGCCGACCTACGCTCCGAATTTAGTTGTATTTTTGTTAAATAAAATTAACGATTTAGCGTTTACAAGTAATGTGGAACACTTCAGCGATGGAAAAACCATGAGTTGGCATGCGTTGGCGAAACGTCTAACCCAAATTGAAATTAAAGAAATAGCTTCAGAAGCATTAAACCTTAAAGCGAAAAGACCGAAGAATACGGCAATTATATAATTTATGACTAAATTTTTAGAAAATAAAGTAGCGTTAATCACAGGAATTACGGGTCAAGACGGTTCCTACTTGGCCGAATTTTTAATTGAAAAAGGATATGAGGTGCATGGCATTATTCGACGCTCGTCTTCATTCAATACGGAACGTATAGAGCACTTATATATCGAAGAGCTGATACGTGACCTACACTCTGACAGAAAAGTTTCCCTGCATTATGGCGACATGACAGACTCTACAAACCTTATTCGTTTAATTCAAGAAATCAAACCCGATGAGATTTATAATCTTGCCGCACAGTCTCACGTAAAGGTTTCTTTCGATCTTCCTGAATACACAGCCGAAACAGATGCAGTTGGCACGCTACGGTTGTTAGAGGCCGTTCGCATATGTGGTCTAGTTGATAAGACACGAATCTATCAAGCATCAACATCAGAGCTTTACGGAAAAGTTCAAGAAATCCCCCAAACAGAAACAACACCTTTTTATCCAAGATCGCCATATGGCGTTGCTAAAATATACGCCTATTGGATTACGAAAAATTATCGTGAATCTTATGGGATGTATGCTGTTAATGGTATCTTATTTAACCATGAGTCTGAGCGTAGAGGGGAAACTTTTGTGACTAGAAAAATATCACTCGCCGCTGCTCGAATAGCTGCAGGCAAACAAGACAAGTTATACCTTGGGAATCTAGATTCACTTCGCGATTGGGGCTACGCAAAAGACTATGTAAAGTGTATGTGGTTAATGCTCCAGCACGACACCCCTGAGGACTTTGTTATTGCAACGGGAATTCAACATTCAGTACGCGCATTTTGTACACTAGCCTTTAAAGAGGCAGGTATTAACCTTACTTGGGAAGGGCAAGGGGTTAAAGAAAAAGGCGTATGTGTTGCTACTGGAAACGTTTATATTAAAGTTGACCCAAAGTATTATCGTCCAGCAGAGGTAGAAACGCTTCTTGGAGATCCTACCAAAGCAAAAGAAGTTTTGGGATGGAACCCTAACGAAACCTCTTTTGAGGACTTGGTTAAGATAATGGTCATGCACGATATGGAGTTAGCCAATAAAGAAACGACCATTAAGAAATCCCACGACTAAATGGATAAATTGGCTAAAATATATGTTGCAGGACATAGAGGCTTAGTGGGCAGTGCGCTGTGCAAGGTCTTACAGCAAAAAGGATATACAAACCTAATTTATCATACCCACGCTGAGTTGGACTTGACCGATCAAAAAGCCGTTGAAGCGTTCTTTGCTAAAGAAAAGCCAGAATATGTTTTTCTCGCTGCAGCAAAAGTAGGCGGTATAGTTGCCAATAACACGTATAGGGCCGATTTCATTTATCAAAATATGATGATTCAAAACAACGTGATTCATCAAAGTTATGTGCATGGCGTGAAGAAGCTGTTGTTTTTGGGAAGTACGTGTATTTATCCAAAAGAATGCCCACAACCCATGCGTGAAGACGCCTTATTAACAGGCCCGTTGGAATATACGAACGAGCCATACGCTATTGCCAAAATAGCAGGCATTAAAATGTGTGAAAGTTATAATGTACAGTACGGCACGAATTTTATTTCCGTGATGCCTACAAACTTATATGGACCAAACGATAATTTTGACTTAGAGACATCGCATGTATTACCAGCCTTGCTACGCAAAATGATTTTAGGCAAGTATTTACATAACAATGATTTTGGCTCTATAAAAGCAGACCTAGAAAAAAGGCCCATAGAAGGTGTAGATCATACAGCTTCTGAGGAGCAAATAATGGCTGTTCTTGACAAATATGGTATTCGAGAAACAGCAGAAAGCGTTGAAGTAGAAATTTGGGGGACAGGAGCGCCAATGCGCGAGTTTTTATACAGCGAAGACATGGCAGATGCTTGTGTGCACATCATGGAAAGAGTTGACTTTAAGGACACTTATGACAACAGCCAAAAAGAAGTGCGCAATACGCATATTAACATTGGAACAGGAGAAGAGATTTCGATTAAAGAACTAGCCGAAACGATTCAAGAAATCGTTGGGTTTAAAGGGAAGTTGTATTTTAACACTTCTAAACCTGATGGAACCATGCGGAAGTTGACGGATGTAGAAAAACTGAGGATAACACTGTGGAGAAAACCTTTAGAATTAAGCGACGGAATTAAAAAATGCTTTGAAGACTATAATAATGGAAGGTAAAAAAATATTTGTCACAGGAATTGCTGGGTTTATAGGTCATGCATTAGCAAAAAAAATGACGCGTTTAGGTTATAAAGTTGTAGGGATCGATAATTTGAATGATTATTACGACGTGGACCTTAAGTTAGCTCGACTAAAAGACATGGGCCTCAGCGGGCCTTTTGAAAATCATAAACAATCAAAATCGGAAAATAGTCAAATTACATTTTACAAAGCAGATTTAAGAGATAGTGCATTTTTAAAAACCCTTTTTAACGAGCATGGTTTCAAACAAGTTGTAAACTTGGCTGCGCAAGCGGGAGTTCGCTATTCAATAGTTAATCCACAAACCTATATTGACTCTAATATTAGTGGATTAGTTTCTCTATTGGAAGCCTGTAAGGATTTTGGCGTTGAGCGAGTTTTATTTGCTTCTAGCTCTTCTGTCTATGGGAGTAGATTTGAAGGGCCCTTTACTGAGAATAACAACACAGACCATCCAGTAAGCCTTTATGCCGCAACCAAAAAAGCAAATGAAGTTATTGCACACTCTTACAGTAGTCTTTACAACATTCAGACAATAGGCCTTCGGTTTTTTACTGTTTATGGTCCATGGGGGAGACCCGACATGGCACCGATGAAGTTTTTAAAAAAAATGCGTAAAGGGGAGAAAATAGAAATCTATAATAATGGTCAGATGACTAGGGATTTTACTTACATTGAAGACGTTGTTGAAATAGTATCCAGAATAATCACCTTGCCTATTGACTCCTTTAGTGTTTATGAACTTTTTAACATAGGGTCATCAAAACCAATTAAGCTACTGGACTTTATTAGCATCTTAGAGGAAGTTTCAGGAATTGTGGCTAAAAAAGTTTTTTTGAAAATGCAATTAGGAGATGTTAAGCTCACATATGCCGATTCATATAAGTTATTAGAAAAATTAGGGTCATTATCGTTTAGATTTGAATCATTGGAGAAAGGGTTAGAAAAGATGATTCAAAAGTAAGATATCTTCATGACAAAAATAACTTCAAATTTTATTTATTTAGCAATTTTTCAATCGTACAACCTACTGATTCCTGTGTTTATTTATCCACATTTAATTTCAGTTTTGGATTTAAAAATTTGGAAAGAAATCTTAATTGCTCAGTCTGTTGCTTATTCTTTAGGGGTACTTATAAATTTCGGCCTTGACCGGTTAGGAGTTAAGAAAATCTCTTCTGCAACAGGCCATTTTAAAGTAAATGAAATTGTTAATGAAATTTTATTTCTTAGAATTTCCCTTGCAATTGTAACATTTACACTTTTGTTTGTTGTTAGCTTTTTTTTAATAGAAAAATGGCTTTTGTATGTACTTTTTTTTGGAGTTAACTTTAATCTAATTTTTTTTCCTAATTGGTATTTTGAATCTTTATATAAATTAAAAAAAGTAGTTATATTAAATGTCCTAATTAGATCTTTATTTATTGCTAGTGTCTTTTTTATAGTTAAAGATTCGAGTGATTATTTACTTTTTCCGTTGGTCATATCTTTAGGAACATTTTTTGGATCAATTGTTGGCTTAATTATTCTTAAAGGAAACGGAATCAAATTAATGATACCATCAAAGAGAGGCGTTTCAGTCCTTATAAAAGAAGGTAGCTATCTTTTAATTCCTGACATTTTGGGATTGGCGCGTGGTAAAGGATCAATAATCCTACTCGCTTCTTTTTTTAGTCCTCATACGATTACTATTTACGACATAATTCAAAAACTTAACGCACTTATTAACCAATTTACGCTATTCATAAATGCATCTATATTTCCATTAGTTTGTAATACATTTAACATAAGAAAGTACTTAAAATACATGTATTTGTGTGTTTTTATATCTATTCTTTATTTTTTCTTCATGTTTTTTTACCAAAACAAGATATTCTCTTTAATTGGAGTAGAAATTCAAAACAACACCCACACTTATTTATTGTATGTTGCACCTTTTACATTATCTATTTCATTTTTCCTTGCTAGAAATATTTTATTAGTTAAGTCTATGTTCAAAGAATTGTTGTACGATTCTTATATAAGTAACTCTATTTATATAATCGGGTTTTTAGTTATTATGTCAAAATTGAATTTGGTCAATTTTTCAATTCTTCTTCTCACAACGTATTTATCGGAACTAATTTACAGGTATGTAAAGGCAAGAAAATTTATATAAAATGAAACATATTTTAAGAAAAATTATTTTTGGATTAATTTCAAATGATGAATATTATCATAGATTAATTTATTTTTTAAAGCACAAAAAAAAATTAAATATCAAAAACCCCAAAACCACTAACGATAAGTTATTTAAACTGATGCTTACCCAAGATAATTATAAACTTTCAAGGCTTGCAGATAAGTTTTTGGTTAGAGACTATGTAAAGAGTATGATAGGAGAAAAGCATTTAATTCCACTTATTGACAGTGCCAAGGATGAAAAATGTATTTCTAAAAACCTTTTAAATCATCGCCCATTCATAATTAAGACAAACCATTTAAGCGGACCACCAATAAAAATTGTAACAGAAAATGAAGATTTTAATATTGATGATACTAAGAAAAAGTTTAGAAGAGCATTAAATAAAAATCATTATAATCGAAGTAGAGAACCGCATTACAAAAACATAAAACCAAGAATAATTATAGAAAAACTTTTAATTGATGATAAAGGCAAAATACCTATGGATTTTAAATTCCATGTTTTTAATGGGAAAGTTAAGTTTATTCAGGTGGATATAGATAGGTTTTCTAATCATACGCGAAACTTTTTTTCAACTAATTGGGAGCTTTTGCCATTTCAATGGTCACCAATTGTAGAACGAAAACTTTACAAAAACTCTTATCAAGAAGTAAGTCCCCCTAAAAACCTTGAAATGGGCATTAAGTTATCTGAAAAACTTTCTTCCAACATGCCATATTGTAGAGTAGACCTTTATAACATTAAAGGGCATTATTTTTTTGGAGAAATCACATTTTATCCCGGTGCAGCACTAGAGTTTTTTTCTAATTCACAGTGGGATAAAAGAGTTGCAGATTTTATTGAATTTTAAGTTTATTAAGCGCAAATTTATATAATTTAAAAGAGAAGGCATGAAAATTTTAATTATTGGCCCTTTGCCCCCTCCAGTTTATGGAGTAAGCTTGTCAAACCAAGTTTTAAGAAAAGGGTTAACAAATAAAGAGCATCTTGTATATTCTATAAACACTTCTTCCTCAAAAAGAATTGATGCAAAAATTGGAAGTTTAAATATTCTTAAACTGGGTTTTGCTTTTAACTATTTCAGCTTATATAAAATAATGTTTGTTGATTTGGTTTACATAACCACTGGGCAAACTTTTTTTGGAATAATCAAGTACGCTCCATTTGTTTTTATTTCTAAACTTTTAGGGAAAAAAGTAATCGTTCATGTTAAAGGGGGCTATTTGAAGCGCGCCTACAGTGAAATGCCTTTGCTAAAGCAAAAAATAGTGAGAATTATTTTATCTAATTATTCCTCAGGAATTGTCCTATCAAAATCACTGGTGCAACTTTTAGAGCCTTTTTTACCTAAAGAAAGAATATTCATTCAACATAACTTTATTCAGAAGACCTTAATTAATGATGAACACGAAAGTATTTTGCATAAAAAAAGACACGAAAGACTAAATGTTATTTTTTTAAGTAACCTTATGCGTGAGAAAGGAATTTATGAGCTTTTAGAAGCTCTTAAATCTTTAGAGGACATGAAGATACCATATGAGGCTAGAATAGCAGGGAATATTCCAATTCAAGAAAAAGGAATTTTAGAAAAAATAGAAAATTTAAAAAACACTTCATATTTAGGGGTTGTTAACGGCAAAGAAAAAAAAGATTTATTAGTTTGGGGCAATGTTTTTTGTCTTCCAACATATTATAAAATGGAAGGTCAGCCTATCTCAATAATTGAAGCGATGGGTTTTGGTAACTTAATCTTGACAACAAGACACGCAGGAATACCCGATATATGTAGTGAGGATAGTACATTTTTTGTTGAAAAAAGAAACCAAAAAGACATCTTAGAAAAATTAATTCATGCAAACAATAATTTAACTAACGTTTTAACTATTGGAAGGTATAATTTAAATTTTGCCAATGAACTTTACAGTGAAGAAAAATTTATTGATGGCATGATTAAGATATTTGAGAGTTAATATATTTTTTGCTTATTATACAAAATGGGCAAAAAGTTAAAAATATAACTATATTATAAAGAAATTAATGGATAATATTAAGAAGTTATATATATCAAAGTTTATTCTTTCATACTTATTGTTTGAATCACTATTATCCTATGTTGTTTCAATTATAGACATACATCGATTTGCATCTGGCCCCTACACTAGAGCGGCTTTAATAATTTTTACTTTTTTATATTTTTCCCCCGAAATCCTTAAAATTAAAATAAGAAAGCAAATTCAAAAGAAAATAATTTTTTTTGATGGGCTTGTTATGCTTTGGGTAACTGTAGCCGTAATTTCTTTTTTTATTGGTTTAATTTACGGAAACCCAACAATTTATTTGCTTTCAGACTTTGTTTATATAGGGTTTGGAGGAATACTTTATTATATAGCAAAACATAACCGAAACATATCCTTTGAAATTTCAAACTTTTACTTAAAAAGGGTAGGTTTTATTATATGCTTCCTTCTAATAATACATTTACTTTTAGGAATTGTCCCCTCATCATTACTGATGGTAACAACAGTTGCATTTATTTTTACTAATGTTCTAAAAAAAAACATCATTCCAGCAAGCGTAATGACAGTCCCCTATCTTTTGCTTGTATCAACTACAAATCGAACTCAGCTAATTATTTTTTTGATTATGATTCTTGTATTCGCTTTAAAATTATTAAGAAAGAAATATAATTTGAACTTTATTTTCATGTATGTTTTTTTATTTACAACGATTATTTATTTATTTAAAGTAGAGATTTTAGAATGGCTTTTGAAGTTTTTTGAAAACAATGCGATGGCCTATAGAATTAACCAATTATTAATTATTTTCAAGGAAGGGATAGATTACAACAGCCCATATTTATTATCTGTGACTCAACGGATAGTTGAAGCAGAGTTGGTAATTAATTACTGGACAACGGATATATTATCTTTTATTTTTGGGTCTGGCTCTGGCGGAACAATTGACGGGTCGAAAATATTCAAAGACACGGGAGTTTTAAACACCGCACTTCTTGGCTCTGAAAAAATTCATAACATACATTTATTGCCTTTTGCTTTGATCTTTAGATATGGAGTTTTTGGACTATCCCTTTTTGTTCTGCTTTTTTTTATCATATACAAATCATTTGTGCGTTTGATGAATGAGGAAAGAAATAATTCAACAATAGTTTGTACAACATTTATTTTGTTGTGGATAATATATTCGATGCCTGCCGCTGCCTTTCTTTGGTCACCTCCAATATTTTGGCTTTTTTTACAAGGAGCCATAAAAGACAGGCTTCCGCAGCCCTCTAAAACAAGCAGCGTTTTGAGATAATAATTTGTTGGTTATTGATGAAATTAGAAAAAGGTCTAAGTATAATGCACACTAAACAATATTTAAAGAAGTCTGGAATAATAGCCTCATTTTTATTAATCTGGACATTTCCTTTGATGTCTTTTTCTCTCAGACCTCTTACAATAATAGTCTTTATGGTCTGTTGTGTGCTTTTTCTATTTAGCAAAAAAGACTCCAAACCACACAATGAACTATTAGTGAATAGCTTCCTTTATTTAACGTACTTAATTAGTTTAACTTATACAGAAAACATCAAGGATGCTACAGACATACTCATAAGAGCTTTGCCCATTTTAGTTTTCCCATTAGCTTTTATAATTATTTCTAGAAAAGAATCTGCCGTTAAGAGTTTAATTAACAAAAGGAGCCTCTTTTATAAGATATTTATTTATTCATCAGCCGTAGTTGCTTTATTAATACTTATAAGATCACTACAATTCTTTGAATTATCACAGGGAAAAATCAAAGTAAACCCTTTAATAGACTCATTACAAAATAATTTTCATTGGATATCGGATCACCCTATTTATCTCTCAATGACGCTAGCAATATCACTGATAATGTCAGCTTGGGTTCTAACAACCACAAAAAAATGGGAATCTATAGTTATTATCATTTTAATCTTACTGAAAACAGTTGCAATTATCATAATGGCTAGAAAAGGAGTTTTAGTTTCCCTTTTGTTAACTGTTTTTTTGATAATATTCTTATCCAAGAAAACGGTTTTTAAAAAAACCCTCTTGTTCGCGTCTATTTTGATATCGATTATAATAACATCAGTTTTTACTAAAGACACAACCAAAAGATTTAAGGAAGTTTTTGATAAAAAAAGTTACGTTGAAGTAAAAGAGTTTTCATCAACTAGCATAAGGTATTTCATTTACTCATGCTCAATAGACAAAATTATTGACTATCCAATTCTTGGGTATGGTGTTGGTGATACAAATCATGTACTTTCAAAATGTTATAAGGAAAAATCTAATCACCTTTATCATGGCAAATACAACAGTCACAATCAATATTTGGGCATCATACTCACTTCAGGGGTAATAGGATTAATGATGTTTCTTTATTCTTTATTTTGGAACTTTTCCTTATATAGGAAAAGTCATGATTACAATTCAATAGCTATATTAATTTTTTTTATATTAATGATGTTTTTTGAAAATATTTTAGATCGACAAAATGGAATAATTTTATATTCATTTTTTGTTAATTATATGAGTGCTCTAAATTTTAATTCAAGAATATTAAAAGCCAAAAGTAATTAATGGAAAAACTAAGATTATTTAAAGTTCCAAAAGGCTTTAGAGGCAAATCAAAGCTTTATATTCAGCTTTGGTGGCTTGTACAAGCAATTCTTATTGGCCCCTCTCCACAAGTGTTCTATGGCTGGAGAAGATTTTGGCTAAGAATGTTTGGTGCAAAAATTGGAAAAAAAGTACTTATTAGACCCTCTGTGAAAATCACATATCCTTGGAAAGTATCCATTGGGGATTATTCTTGGATTGGCGATGATGTGGTTTTATACAGCTTAGGGGAGATTGAAATAGGAAGCAATACCGTTATTTCTCAAAAGAGTTATTTATGTACAGGATCTCATGATTACACCAAAGAAACCTTTGATATATTTGCAAAGAAAATTACAGTCGGCAATGGTTGTTGGCTGGCTACTGACGTTTTTGTTGCACCAGGAGTTACTATTGAAGATGGTGCTGTCATAGGAGCAAGAAGCTCGGTTTTTAAAAATATAGAAATGAATACTATTAATATTGGATCTCCAACCAAAAATATTGGAAACCGAACAAAAGCATAGTGTGAAAATCCTTCTAATTTCTCCTTTTTTTTATCCCGATGAAATTGGCATTGCCCTTTACAATAAACTTACTGTAGAGTATTTTTTAAAAAAGAAACATGATGTCAGTATCATCACAGCAGTCCCCTATTACCCTGAATGGAAAATCAAGCAACCATATGATAAGGCTAAGCTTTTCTCAAGAGAAAAGTATTTAGCAGCAACTGTTTTTCGAGTAAAGCATTTTGTCCCAAAAAAACCTACTGCTCTAAAGAGGGTTTTACAATTAATTCACTTTACATTGCTTTCATTAAGATATGTTTTTTCTGTCCCGAAAGATTGTAAAATTATAGTCGTCTCACCATTTACAAGCGGAATTATTACAGCGCTAGTTATTAAGTTATTTCGAGGGGGAAAGATATGGTGTCATATTCAAGATTTTGAATTTGATGCAGCAGCAGCGACTTTTACCTTTAAGCGAGTTACAAAACCTCTTTACAAAATAGAATCGTTTTTATTCAATAGATGCGATAAGGTTAGCACGATAAGCAACGCAATGTTTGAAAAGCTAAAGAATAAGACAAATACTCAAGCGATTTTATTTCCGAATTTTATTAATATCGAAAGTTTTAAGAACACAAAAGACGAACCACACCCTTACTCCCTTGAAACAGGCAGACCTCAACTTCTTTACAGTGGCAACCTTGGAGAAAAACAAGATTGGGATTTTTTTCAAAGTTTTTGCAAAGAGGTCAAAGATGATATTGACATTACCGTTGTGGGTAATGGCGCCATGGGTTACAATCTTAAAGAAAAACTCAAAGGCTTAAGTAACATCCGCTTTTTTAATTTAGTCCCATATTCAGAATTGCCACAACTTTTGTGTAGTTTTGACGGACATATATTATTTCAAAAAAAAGAAGTTATAGACAGTGTTATGCCATCCAAACTTATAGCAATGATGTTAAGTGGAAAACCCTCTTTTCTTTATGGCAATTCTCTATCTGAATCTAAACTTGTAGTTGAAGAATCAAGAGGTGGGATTTTTTACAGTGGAAATAGCGTGAAAGAGCTTTCGGAAATGGCAATTGATTTATTAGCTGATGATAAAAAGAGAGAATCAATGGGCAACGCCGCAAAAAGATACGCTCAACTTCATTTTTCTGATAAAAATATTTTAAGAGATTTTGAGAACAACCTAAAGCAATTATAGGATGAAAATAACCGTAATCGGCACCGGCTATGTAGGCTTAGTCACAGGCACTTGTTTGGCAGAAGCAGGCAATGACGTATTGTGCATTGATATCGACAAGAAAAAAGTTGAAAAAATGCAAAATGGAGAGGTACCCATTTATGAGCCGCACTTAGAAACCTATTTTGAACGTAATATCAAAGCTGGAAGGCTTCATTTTTCAACCAAAATTGAAAAGGGCGTTGCACACGGAGAAGTTATTTTTTTAGCGCTACCAACGCCTGAAGACGAAGACGGTTCTGCCGACTTATCTTATGTCCTGGGCGTTGCCAACCAAATTGGCGACATGATGAAAGACTACAAAATTGTGGTCAGTAAAAGTACTGTTCCGGTGGGCACAGGCGAACGTGTAAAGGCAGCGCTTAAAGCCAAAACGGATATTCCTTTTGATGTGGTTTCTAACCCTGAGTTTTTGCGTGAAGGCTTTGCTGTGGAAGATTTTATGAAACCCGATAGAATCGTAGTGGGCGTAGAGTCAGAAAGAGCTCAGAAAACCATGCAAAAGCTTTACAAGAATTTTGTTCGTTCTGGTAACCCCATCGTCTTTATGGATATTAAATCATCAGAGCTGACCAAATACGCTGCCAACGCCTTCTTGGCAACCAAGATCACCTACATGAATGAAATAGCCAACTATTGTGAAAAAGTTGGTGCAAATGTAGATGATGTGCGTATGGGTATGGGTCTTGATGCGCGTATTGGCAAGCGCTTTTTGTTCCCTGGCATTGGTTATGGCGGATCTTGCTTCCCTAAAGACGTAAAAGCATTACACAAATCGGGCAAAGATGCGCAGCACCACTTTGCTATTTTGGACAGTGTCATTGAAGTAAATGAAAAACAAAAAACAGTGTTGTATCCTAAGATGGAACAGCATTTTAATGGAAATTTAAAAGGCAAAAATATCGCCGTTTGGGGATTGGCATTTAAACCCGACACAGACGATATTCGTGAAGCCCCCGCGCTTTATATGATTGAAAAACTCTTAGCTGCCGGAGCAACCGTTACGGCATTTGACCCAGAAGCCATGGATAACGTAAAAGCGAAATTGGGCGATACCATCTCTTTTGCATCAAGCATGATGAGAGCCGTTCAAGGAGCAGACGCACTGTTGATTTGTACAGAATGGCATGCCTTTAGAAATCCAAATTTTGACAAACTTAAAGCAGCCTTAAACAGCAGCGTCATTTTTGACGGGCGTAATATTTACAGCCCCGAAGAAATGAAGGCACTAGGATTTTCATATTATTCCATTGGTCGATGAAAACAGCACTAATTACAGGCGCCGCAGGTTTTTTAGGATCGCATTTATGCGACAAATTGCTGGCAAATAATATGGCCGTAATTGGCATGGATAATTTAATTACAGGCTCCATGTCTAATATTGCCCACTTAGAGTCAAATCCCAATTTTCGTTTTGTAAAACACGATGTTTGTGATTTTATTGATATTGATGAGAACATAGATTATATCCTACACTTTGCCTCTCCTGCAAGCCCCATAGATTATTTAAAAATACCGATTCAAACATTAAAAGTAGGTGCCCTAGGAACACACAATGCCTTAGGCTTGGCACGTGCAAAAAACGCCCGTATTTTGGTAGCTTCTACTTCTGAAATTTATGGCGACCCCCTTGTTCATCCACAAACTGAAGACTATTTTGGCAATGTAAACACCATTGGTCCGCGAGGCGTATATGATGAGGCTAAAAGGTATTTAGAGTCCATTACCATGGCCTATCACCGCTACCATGGAGTTGACACCCGCATTATCCGTATTTTTAACACCTACGGCCCTAGAATGCGCCTAAACGACGGTCGTGTTATTCCTGCTTTTATGGGACAAGCGCTGAGAGGTGAAGATTTAACCGTATTTGGCGATGGATCACAAACCCGTTCATTTTGTTATGTGGAAGATGAAATAGAAGGGATTTACAGGCTTTTAATGAGCGATTATCATTTGCCAGTAAATATTGGAAACCCTGATGAAATTACCATTTTGGATTTTGCCCAAGAGATTATTGAATTGACGGGCACCGATCAAAAAATCGTGTTTAAACCGCTCCCAAAAAACGACCCGCTCCAACGTAAACCAGATATTACTAAGGCCAAAGAAATTTTGGGCTGGGAGCCACAAATTGGGCGTAAGGAAGGGATGCAACGCACCTATGCCTATTTTAAATCGCTAACAATAGAAGAATTAGAAAAGATAGAACATCGAGACTTTACTTCTTTTAAAAGCTAAAATAGTACAATAAAACACGCTGTTGCCCGTTTTAAACCTACCAACCTAATAAGCATTGAATACTTTTACGCTCGGTAAAACATCATTATTACATACTCCTTTCTTTTTCTTTGAGATAGGAGTTTCGGTATATTTACTATACAAAAGCAATTTTCAAGATCATTTAACAAACCCACAAGTTTTTTTTGTTACGTCTATTTTGGTTTGGAGTTTAAGTGCATTAGCCGCCAAATTCTATTATTATGAGCGGAACATCACCTATACCAAGCAACTTCAGCGGTTTATTTTTTCTTGTTTGCTTTTTTTAACTTTTTTTTACATAAGCGTTGTAACCTTTTTAAACTCGCCTTTTTTTCCGCTCAAGTCTGTTGGATTCTTTTTTTTAGCTGCGTTTATTGCAAAAGCAATTACGCTTAGTATCGTATTTTGGTTAAGAAAGAATTCTAAAACTTTCCAAAAGAACATTCTTGTTTATGACTCCAAAACGGGCAAACAGTTTGTTCAAGATATTAAGGAACTAAAAAGAACGGGGTATAACCCCATCATTAGCAATAAAGAGTTATTCGAAGAGAAAGCGATTGAAAAACTACTTGACTCAGTTCGAAAAAACAAGGCGAGCACTATTTTTATTCCTTTAGAGTTAATGCTAAAAAAATCAAAAGAGCATATTATTAACTTTGTTTGGGCTAGAGAGTATAGAATAGGTTTAATAGCGAGTTATGACTTTCCAATTACAGGGAGGAGCTCTCGCTTTTTTGGACTTACACAAGTGATAAGGCATAGCGTAAGTCCGCTTGATACAAAAGCCAAAAAGTTATTAAAAAGAATCTTTGACATCTTCTTTTCTTCGATTGTTGTTCTAGCTTTTTTGTCTTGGTTTATTCCAATTTTAGCAATTCTTATCAGAATAGATTCTAGAGGTCCAATATTTTTTATTCAAAAAAGACCTGGTCGTCATGGGAAAATGTTCCCATGTATTAAATTTCGTTCTATGATTATAAATAAAACTACTGAAAAAAAAGCCTCCAGGAATGATACAAGAATCACACGAATTGGAAAATTTATTCGCAAAACGAGTATCGATGAGCTACCTCAATTTTTAAATGTTTTATTTGGACATATGTCCGTAGTAGGGCCAAGACCAAACCTGACTTCACAAAACGATCATTATGGCAGGATATTCAAAGATTACACAAAAAGGATGTATTTGAAACCTGGAATTACAGGATTGGCACAAGTAAGTGGGGCTAGAGGAGGAATTGAAAATGATATCGAAATGAAACACCGCATCAAATACGATATTTTCTATATCCGGCATTGGTCTTTTGCGCTCGATATTAAAATTATCATTCGCACGGTTCTCAATATCTTTAGAGGAGAAGACAAGGCGTATTAAACCGTTGTTTCATAGCGTTTGGTTACCAAGTAAACGCCCAGAAACACCACTACAGCAGCAATCAATTTAGAAGGCGTAAAAACATCTGCTCCTACAACGATAGCATATACAATGCCAATAAGCGGTTGCAAATAAGTGAACACGCCTATGGTACTGGCTTTAAGTTGTTTTAGTGCATATACATTGAGCAGGTAGGTCATAAAAGTTGTCCCAACAATCACATATCCAAACCGCCAAATGGCTTCAAAAGGCAGTGTAGTCCAAGAAACCGCATTAAACTCCTTGAAAGTTACAGGGAGTGACATCAAAAACCCAAACAAAAACAACCATTTGAGCAAGTGAACGGTAGTGTATTTCGCCGAAAGCGATTTCACCAACACCAAATACATACCAAAGCCTGCAGCATTAAATAAAAAGAGTAGATTTCCCAATGGAATATTGGGTGCGTCCTGACGTATTTCACCGCCAAAAAAGATTAGTACCAGCGCGCCAACAAACCCCAATGCAACCCCAATAATTCGCGGCAAAAGAAGCCTTTCTTTGATCAAAATAGCAGAAAACAAAAACACCAAAATGGGTGTAACCGTAATAAGTACCGCACTATTTATAGGAGTTGAAAGCTCAATTCCCTTAAAAAAACAAAGCATATTAAGCGCCATTCCCAAAAAGGCACAAAGCACCATCCGTGGAAAATCAGAACGAGCAATACGTTGCTTAGGAATAAAAAAACTCACGATCCAAAAAAGAGGTGCCGCACCCATTAATCGAATTTGCACCAAACCAAACCCTTGAACATAGGTAGGCATTATCTCTTTGGCAATGGTGTGTGAAAGCCCATAAATTGTAGTTGCACCAAAGGCGGCTAGAAGAGCAAGTGTGCGTTTATTCATTTAGCGCATGCTTCATTTGTACGACAGTAGCCTTACTATTTCCCAAAAACACCTCGTCATTCCAGATTAATATGGGGCGCTTTAAACAACTGTATTCTTGATCAAGTAGTGTTTTGTAAGTGGCTTCTGTAAATGATTCCCCCTCTTTTTTTAATTGTGCATATACACGCCCTCGCTTATTGATTAGCGATTCGTAGCTGTGCGTGTGTGCATACAAAAACGCCAATTGTTCAGGAGTTATCTTTTCTTTTTTTACGTCTTGTAAAAAGGGAGCACCCTCTATGTCGAGCTCTTTAATAATACGTACACATGTAGAACAGCTTGATAAGTAAAGAAATGTGTTTTTCATAGTAGTACAAAGGTCAGTAAATTCATGGGATAATGCGGTCTCTTAACGTAAACTTAAATACATTTGCTCAAATTACAGTCATGGCAAAGAAAAATCTACATTTCAACTCCCGAACCATTCACGGCGGACAACAACCTGACAAAGCGTATGGAGCAGTTATGCCCCCCGTTTACCTTACTTCAACCTATGCGCAAAGCAAACCAGGAGAACACCTTGGCTATGAGTACAGTAGGTCGCACAATCCTACACGCTCTGCCTTAGAAGCGTCACTCGCAAGCATTGAGTCTGGGAAACACGGACTCACATTTGCATCGGGCATGGCTGCCATTGATGCTGTAATCAAATTACTAGAACCGGGAGATGAGGTCATCTCAACAAATGATTTATACGGGGGAACCTATCGTATTTTTACTAAGGTATTTGCATCCTATGGCATCAAGTTTCACTTTGTTCCAATGGGGGATATTGCAGAAGTGGAAAAATACGTCAATGCAAACACCAAATTGCTTTGGGTAGAAACACCAACCAACCCATTAATGCAAGTCATTGACATTAAAGGCATGGCGTCAATAGCCAAAGCAAACAAGCTATTGTTAGCCGTAGATAATACGTTTGCCTCGCCTTATTTACAGCGCCCTTTGGAATTGGGTGCAGATATAGTAATGCATTCCGCAACGAAATACCTTGGAGGCCATAGCGACGTGGTGTTGGGTGCTTTGGTACTAAAAGACGATGGTATTGCCGATCGCTTGGCATTTATCCAAAATGCGAGTGGTGCAGTCCCAGGCCCTATGGATTCTTTTTTGGTACTTCGAGGCATAAAAACATTGCATGTAAGAATGCAAAGGCATTGTGAAAATGGACGTGCCGTTGCCGAGTTTTTGGCACAACACCCTGATATTCAAACTGTTTATTGGCCTGGATTTGTTACCCACCCAAACCACGAGGTGGCCAAAGCACAAATGGATGATTTTGGTGGGATGATTTCTTTTATTCATAAAGACAATAGTCTCACAAAAGCCAATCAAATTGTTTCTTCCTTACACGTATTTACCCTTGCAGAGTCTTTGGGAGGAGTAGAAAGTTTAGCGGGGCACCCTGCAAGTATGACGCACGCATCTATTCCAAAAGAGGAGCGCGAAAAAACAGGTGTAACAGACGGGCTAATACGTCTAAGCGTAGGCATTGAAGACAGTAAAGATTTGATTGCCGATTTGACCCAGGCGATAGGCTAATTTTCAAATTTAACGTACATTCGATTAGCAATTTAAATCTTATGGAACACATCATCAATGGTTTTTTGAGCGAAGTCAGCAAACGTAATGCTCACGAACCCGAGTTTATGCAAGCAGTCACTGAAGTGGCTCAAACAGTATTGCCTTATATTATAGCAAATGACATCTATCACGGAAAGAATATTTTAATGCGGATGGTTGAGCCTGAGCGTGTGGTTATGTTCCGCGTGCCTTGGGTGGATGACTCTGGTGAAATTCAAGTAAACAGAGGGTATCGAATAGAAATGAATTCAGCAATTGGCCCTTATAAAGGGGGGTTGCGTTTTCACGAATCGGTGAATTTGAGCGTTCTTAAATTCTTGGCTTTTGAGCAAGTTTTTAAAAACGCGCTGACAACCTTACCCATGGGAGGCGGTAAAGGCGGTGCTGATTTTAATCCCAAAGGCAAATCGGATGCGGAAGTAATGCGTTTTTGTCAAAGTTTTATGACCGAGCTTTTTCGCCACATTGGGCCTAACAGAGATATTCCCGCTGGTGATATAGGGGTTGGTGGCCGTGAAATTGGCTATATGTTTGGGCAGTACAAACGTTTAAAAAATGAGTTTACGGGTGTTTTAACAGGAAAGGGGATTTCTTGGGGCGGATCGCTTATTCGACCAGAAGCGACTGGATATGGTGCTGTTTATTTTGCACAAAATATGTTGCAAATCAAAGACGAAAGCTTTGAAGGTAAAAAAGTAGTCATTTCTGGGTCTGGAAATGTGGCACAATATGCTGCCGAAAAAGCCATTCATCTTGGCGCAAAAGTGCTTACGTTATCCGACTCCTCAGGGTTTATCCATGACCCAGACGGCATAGATCAAGATAAGTTGAGTCACATCATGGAGCTTAAAAACATAAAACGAGGACGCATTGATAAGTACACAGAAAAATATACCTCTGCAAGTTTTCACAAAGGCGAAAAACCATGGGGGGTAACTTGTGATATTGCCATGCCCTGTGCTACCCAAAACGAGTTAGTCGAAAGCGATGCAAAAACACTTATTGCTAACGGCTGTTATTGTATTAGCGAAGGAGCAAATATGCCATCTACACCAGAGGCTATTTCACACTTTCACGCAAACCAAGTGCTTTATGCTCCGGGCAAAGCTTCTAACGCAGGTGGCGTTGCTGTTTCAGGTCTTGAAATGGCACAAAACTCACTGCGCTACAATTGGACACGAGAAGAAGTAGATCAGCGGTTACAGGACATTATGGAAGACATTCACGACGCCTGTGTATTGTATGGTACTGAAAATAAAACCATCAATTACGAAAAAGGGGCAAACATAGCCGGCTTTGTAAAAGTAGCCGACGCGATGTTGGCACAAGGGGTTGTTTAGCATACCACAGCGGCGTATTTTACGTTTTGTTTATGATGAAAGCTAGTTTTTTACGCATCCTTTTTGTTGCTGTTTTATGCGCTCCTAATTCTTGGTCGCAAAATAAACAGTGGGACTCCATGTATTCCTACAACAACACTTCTATTGGAACAACCTATAACCAAACAATAATTGCTGCAGCGGAAAACGCACTTTTTCTTTATGATTCCACTCAAAACAGTACAGAAACCATTACGACTGTTGACGGACTTTCAGGCGATAACTTTTCGGCAATAGCCGTTTTTAATAATAATATTATAGCTGGGTTTGAAAATGGCCTTGTTGCAAAAATTGATATCAACACAAAAAAAGTGGATCTCGACAACGCTATTGAACGCAACACGATCATTGCTGCTGATGAAAAGCAAATCAATCAAATTTTGATTGATCAAAATGCAGCTTATTTGGCTACTGGATTTGGTATTGTTGAGTTAAACCCCACTACCTTGGAATTTGGCGACACCTATTATTTTGGTACACCTAATGCTAGAATTAAAATAAATCAGGTGGCAGTTTTTGAAGCGTATTTATATGCAGCAACGCCTCAAGGCACTTACAGAACGCGGATTGATAATCCAAACAAACTAGAATTTTCTTCTTGGGAATTACATACATCAGGTAATTGGACTGCAATCTGGAGTCAAGACAATACACTGTATGGGGCAAAAAATGAGGGAAGTGCTGTTTCCTTTTTTCAGTTGGGCGATAGTGTTGAACAAAAAGCTACATTTCCAGGTGTTGTAAGAGATATTGCGCCCTACGAAAACGGGGTCATTATTACGGTATCAAATCGTATTTATGACGTCAACAAGTCGTTTAAAAGGACACAAACCATCGGAGATTTGGAAGATGTTCAATCAAACAATTTCACATTTGGGCTGATGCTGAATAATGAGAGGTGGATTGGTACTAAAACCAAAGGTCTTATTAACTACAAAAGTGACGATAATTTTAGTTTTGTAAGTCCAAAAGGGCCGCTTGAAAATCACATATTTGATATTGAACCACTTCCAAATGAGCTTTGGGTTGCACATGGAGACCATGATTTATTTTATTTACCGTCTGGTAAGAGATCAGGAATAAGCCACCTCATTGAGGGTAATTGGCAAAACATAGATTTCGGTTTACTGTTTGGGGCTAGAGATATTTCAAGAGTGGTACCTCACCCAACTCAACTGCAAACCGCATATGCCTGTTCTTTTCAAAGCGGGATTGTAGTGATTGAAAATAACGAGCCAGTTGTGTTATGGAACGAACAAAACACAGGGTTGAAAACCATTTCTTTCACTAAAAGTAGTCATATAAGAATTCCCGACATTAAGTTCGACGACGACGAAAATATGTGGTCATTGACTACAATGGTAAAAGATGCTTTAAAAAAGAAAAGCTCATCTGATGAGTGGGTCTCCTATGATTTATCGGAAGTTATATCCAATTATACCAAAGAGCTTGGATTTTCTAATATTGAAATCTTTAATAACAAGATAATTTTTTTTGGAAGTCATAAAAACGCCCTTATTGGAGTTGACATCACGCAATCACCCCCGCAAATGAAACGCCTGATGGGAGGAGACTTTGGATTACCATCAGACGATGTACGCAGTATTCGCTTAGACAAAGACAACCGCCTATGGGTGGGAACACGGGAGGGTATTGCCGTTCTGTATGCACCGAACCGTTTTTTTGAAGATGAAACCCAACTGCGTTCTATTGTCGTTGAAGATGGTGGAAACCTTCGAGAATTGCTCTCTGGACAGCTAATTACAGATATTGAAATTGACGGTAATAACCAAAAATGGGTAAGTACGGCAACTTCTGGCGTCTTTTTACTCAGTCCAAACGGAACCGAAATTTTACAGCACTTTACCAAAGAGAATAGTCCATTGCCGACTTCTTCTGTTAAAACCATTGGAATTGATAGTGACACAGGGAAAGTGTATATAGGCACCCTAAAAGGTATGGTGGTTTTTCAAGGAAATGCCTATGCCGAGTCTGAAAAATTATCCGAAATAAACGTATTCCCCAATCCTGTAAGACCTAATTTCACAGGGAATTTGGTTGTCCGGGGGTTGCAACAAGATTCTCGTGTTAAAATCACGGATATAGCAGGAAACTTGGTGTATGACACCACCAGCGAAGGAGGTAGTATCAGTTGGAACTTACGCTCTTTTTCAGGTCAGCGGGTTCGCTCGGGCGTTTACCTCATTTTTGCTTCAACCAAAGACGGCCTTGACAGTGCTGTCAAAAAAGTGATGATTGTAAATTAATGGAACAACCCACGCAAGCAATTGTGCTAAACGCCACAAAATACGGAGAAACAAGTGTGATTTTACACGCCTATACACAACAAGCAGGCTTGCGCTCTTATGTGGTAAAAGGGGTTCGATTGGCAAAGCGAAAAAAAACATTTTCTATGGGAATGTTTCAACCACTCACACAATTAGAATTAGTAGCAACAACGCCCAAAGGCGCGGGACTATCTGTCTTAAAATCGGCTAAAATTACCAATCCATATACCACTATTTCAACCCAAATTACCAAATCGAGTATTTGTATGTTTTTGGCAGAGGTATTGCGATCAGTTCTTAAAGAAGAAGAAGAAAACCCATCCTTATACCACTTTTTGGAGCATGCACTTATTTGGCTTGACACCCACGATAAGGTAGTCAATATGCACATTCACATATTGATACAACTAACCAAATACCTAGGGTTTTACCCCGATATTTCTAATATCTCACAGCCTTATTTTGACGTGCAAAACGGACAGTTTTGCCGATATGCAAATAGTAAGGAATGTATCGCTGGAAGTGAAGTATCTCTTCTAAAAACCTATTTAGGTATGAAATTTGATATGTTGGATACGATTTTGGCTACTACTGAAGAGCGACGTGCATTATTAACGCTACTCATGCAGTACTATCAACGGCACCTACAGTCGTTTAGAATGCCCAAATCCTTAGATGTGTTGTATGAAGTTTTTAGTTAACACGATTTTTCTTTGCATTGCTTTGTGTGGTATAGCGCAACAGGTTGTGGTAAAAGATGCAATCACGCAGGAGGTGCTCCCAGGTGTGAGTATTTATGACATCGAAAAATCACATTTTGAAACCTCTTCTGAAAACGGCAAAGCACAGCTCGATAGATTTCGCTTAAATGCAACACTGTCATTTTCTTACATGGGCTATGAAATGCAAAACTTGCAAAAAAGTCAAATCAAGCCCATGCAAGTAATTTGGATGACACCAAACACGGAGCAACTGGGTGAAATCGTACTCTCGGTTTCTCGTTCTTCTGGTAAAAAACAAAGGTTGGCACAGCAGGTAGGGATTGTTACCGAGCAAAAAATAGCACAATTAAGCCCCGAAAATACAGCGGTCTTATTGCGAGAGGTTCCAGGTGTTCGAGTACAACAGTCACAAGGCGGTGGTGGTAGTCCAGTGCTGCGTGGTTTCGAGGCAAATCGGGTACTTTTGGTGGTTGATGGCGTTCGCCTAAATAATGCTATTTTTCGTTCTGGACATGTACATAACGCCCTTTCTGTTGACCCCCTAAGCCTAAGCCGGGCAGAGGTTATTTTTGGACCGTCTTCTGTGGGCTATGGTTCCGATGCGCTAGGTGGCGTCATACATTTTTACACCCGTACGCCCCTAATCAATCAAAATAAAAAATGGAGCCTTGCAGGCTCATCTTCTTACACGATTAATCAAAACACATCTAAACAATCCGCAGTAATTGAATACAGCGCGCCAAAGTGGGCCGTTTTACAACAGATTTCGTATTCCCAATTTGGTGATATTGTTATGGGGGAGCGACGCCCACATGGCTATGAAAATTGGGGAAAAGTTTTTGAATACTCCCAAAACTCAAACACCAATTACAAGGCAACACCCTCTAAAAACAACAACCCCAATGTGCAACGAAATTCGGCATACGAGCAAGTAGATTTGTTACAAAAATGGATTTATCACACCACAAATGGAATCAAACTTACGCTCAACCTTCAGGGGTCTCACTCTGGAAATATCCCTCGATTTGACAAACTTTCAGAAATTAGAGATGGTGCTTTGCGCTTTGCGCGTTGGGAATATGGACCCCAAAAGCGCTGGTTGATCTCTCCTCAAATTAGTTTTGTGGGCAACAAGCCCTGGTTGCACTCTGGAAAAATAATTGCCGCGGTTCAGTTTTTAGAAGAGTCAAGAATACAGCGAAAGTTCGCAAGCCTAAACAGAGAAACGCAGCGAGAACAACTTACCGTATATAGCCTTAATGCCGATTTCACGGCCAAAACACGAAAAGGGCGTGACTGGTCTTATGGGTTAGAGATGACACATAACCAAGTACGCTCATCAGCATATGCACAAGAACTCAATCTTCTTGCTAATAGAATCATTGGGTTAAAGCCAAAAATAGCTATTCCAACGCGTTACCCCAGCGGAGGAAGTACATATGCCACGTTTGCAGGGTATGTGGATTATAGACATGACATTAACCCAAAAAGCACCCTGAGTTTAGGCGCAAGACACACCATTACAGAGCTGGACGCCACATGGAGTGAGCAAGCATTCATTGATGCAGAATTGGCAAAGGCCTATCAAAAGCATCAATCCTCAAATATCACGCTTGGCTATAGTTATACTTCCAATTCACAATGGCAACTCAAAACCCTTTTCTCTACTGGATTTAGGGCGCCAAACATTGATGATTTAGGCAAAACTCGTGAAAATCGGGGTATTTTGAGTGTTCCCAATTTGGAGCTCAATCCCGAATATATTTACAGCACAGATATTGGCATTCGAAAACAATGGAACAACGGATCCTTTTTAGATATAAATGGATATTATGCCTTTGTGAATGATTATATGGCTCGAGTGTCTCATCATATAACCTATGACTTTACAACTACTGACGGAGACACCGTTATATTCTCTGAGGAAGAGGTACAAACCACGACAAACGCCAATGTTGGTACAGTGGACATTTATGGATTTAACGCACAAAGTAAATGGAGGATTTCTCCCAAAGTATCGTACCAAAACTCACTAACATACACGAGAGGAATTGGAAATAACATCAGCGGAAATCTGCCATCTATAACCCCGTTGTTTATTACACAAAAAGTGCAGTGGCAATTGCCGAAAGGGGAAATTTCATTGCATTGGCATCATGCAAAACGAAAAACACCTGAAACTTACTCACCGTGGGGCGAAGACGGACTTGAGGAAACCCCACTTCTTGCAAACGAAACCTTTGCAGGTACACCAGCTTGGCATCGTTGGGATGTGCAATTTGCACTCCCTTTGGGTAATGCTATGAATCTTTCTGGGGGAATTTTTAATCTGAGGGACACGCACTACCGTGAATTTGCGTCGGGTATATCTGCACCCGGGAGAAGTGTAAAGCTTGTCTTAAGGTATGAATTGTAACGATTCTACACTATTAGAATACAACATTTTGCCCTAAATTAGTTACTTTCGCATGCATAATTTTAGCACAAAATTTTGTTTCCAACATACTCACATCTTGATTTAACTGCCGCAGCAGATGAAATAGCTTCTTTCTGGGACGAACATCTCATTTTTGAGTCGAGTATAGACACTCGCGAAGGAAGACCTCCGTTTGTGTTTTTTGAAGGACCGCCCTCTGCAAATGGACTGCCGGGGATTCATCACGTATTAGCCCGAGCGCTCAAAGATATTTTCTGCAGATACAAGACGCAACAAGGTTTTCAAGTGAAACGCAAGGCTGGTTGGGACACGCATGGACTTCCCGTAGAACTTGGTGTAGAAAAAGAACTGGGCATTACCAAAGAAGATATTGGCAAAACCATCAGCATTTCGGAGTATAACAACGCCTGCAAGGAAGCCGTAATGCGATATACTGACGTATGGAACGACCTCACTAAAAAGATGGGGTATTGGGTAGATATGGATGATCCATATATTACTTACACCTCAAAATATATGGAATCGGTTTGGTGGCTGTTGGCAACACTCTACAAAAAAGGATTGATTTATAAAGGTTACACCATCCAGCCGTATTCACCCATGGCAGGAACAGGTTTGTCTTCGCACGAGCTAAATCAACCCGGATGTTATCGCGATGTAACCGACACTTCTGTAACAGCGCAATTTAAAACCAAAAACGACTCCCTTCCAAAAGCCCTCAAAAGAGAATTGCCGTTGCATGTTCTGGCATGGACAACAACACCTTGGACACTTCCCTCAAATACTGCACTTACGGTAGGACCAAAAATTTCTTACGTTGTCATACAAACGTTTAATCAATACACACACAAGTCTGTCCGTGTATTACTTGCAAAAAAATTGATTGGGAAACAATTTGGAAAAAAGTACAATCAGGTTGAGGCACAAAACGAATTAGGAGCCTACGACAAAGCCAATAAAACCATTCCATTTTGGATTGAGCAAGAAATATTGGGTACTGATTTGGTAGGCATTCAATACGAACAGCTATGGACCGAGGCACCACTTCCATATCAAAACTCAGATGATGCGTTCCGCATTATTGCTGGAGATTTTGTCACTACAGATGACGGAACAGGAATTGTACACACGGCACCTACTTTTGGCGCTGACGATGCCAAAGTTGCCAAAGAAGCCACTCCGCCAATTCCACCACTCTTAATTCTAGACGAAAATGAAAATCCTGTTCCCCTTGTTGATTTGCAAGGGAAATTCAGAACAGAGGTGGGACTAGTTGGCGGCAAATATGTAAAAAACGAATATTATCCAGAAGGCGAAATACCAGAAAAGTCAGCTGATGTAGAAATTGCCATTCGGCTCAAAGAAGAAAACAAAGCCTTCAAGGTTGAAAAGTACGTGCATAGTTATCCACACTGCTGGCGTACGGACGCCCCTGTGCTATATTATCCACTTGATTCTTGGTTTATAAAAGTTCAAGACCACAAAGGACGGATGGTTGAGTTAAATCAAACCATCCAATGGAAACCCGCCAAAACAGGCGAAGGACGTTTTGGAAATTGGCTTGCCAATGCAAACGATTGGAACTTGTCACGCTCTCGTTTTTGGGGCATTCCGTTGCCCATTTGGCGTACCGCTGACGGAGATGAAACCCGCGTAATGGGATCTGTTGAAGAACTTAAAACAGCCGTTGACGAATCTGTTGCTGCTGGACTGATGATGAAAAATCCATTGGCTGATTTTGTGGCAGGCGATATGTCAGAACGCAATTATGAGCGTGTAGATTTACACAAGGACACTGTGGATGAATTGGTGCTTTTAAGCGAATCGGGAAAACCCATGTACCGGGAATCAGACCTCATTGACGTTTGGTTTGATTCTGGCGCAATGCCTTATGCACAATGGCACTATCCATTTGAAAATAAAGAAAAAATTGACGAAGGCACTACATTTCCCGCCGATTATATCGCCGAAGGTGTGGACCAAACACGTGGTTGGTTCTATACGCTTCACACCATTGCAACGCTAGTTTTTGACTCGGTTGCCTACAAAAATGTTGTTTCTAACGGATTGGTGTTGGACAAAAATGGACAAAAAATGTCTAAGCGTTTGGGGAATGCCGTAGATCCATTTGATACACTAAAAAAATACGGGCCAGATGCCACGCGTTGGTATATGATTAGCAATGCCAATCCTTGGGATAATTTGAAATTTGACTTAGAAGGAATAGAAGAAGTACGACGCAAATTTTTCGGAACGCTATACAATACCTATTCGTTTTTTAGTCTTTATGCCAATATTGATGGCTTTACTTTTTCGGAAGACGAAATTCCAATTTCGGAACGACCAGAAATTGACCAATGGATTTTATCGGAATTGCATAGTTTGATTGAAAGCACCACACAATTTTATGATGCCTATGAACCTACGCGTGCTTGTCGCGCGATTTCTCATTTTGTAACGGAAGACTTGAGTAATTGGTATGTACGTTTATGTCGTCGTCGTTTTTGGAAAGGAAGCTACGAGGCAGATAAAATTGCGGCATACCAAACCTTGTATGAATGTTTGATGAGCGTCGCGAAAATGATGGCGCCTGTTGCACCATTTTATGCCGATAGGCTTTACCAAGATTTGAATGGTATTACCAAACGAGAGCAAGCTTCTTCTGTACACTTGTCGTTTTATCCAAAATCAACTCCGGATATTATCAACGCTTTACTGGAGCAAAAAATGCAACGCGCACAAAAAATCACTTCTTTGGTATTATCGCTGCGTAAGCGCGAAAAAATCAAAGTGCGTCAACCCTTACAATGCATTATGATTCCTGTGTTGGACGAAGAAGAGCGTAAACAAGTAGAGGCCATATCAGCACTTATTGCTGCAGAAGTGAATGTGAAAGAAGTTGAAATATTAGACGACACTTCATCTATTTTGGTAAAAGAAATTAAGCCAAACTTTAAAACATTAGGCCCTCGTTTTGGCAAAGACATGAAGCAAGTGGCACAAGCCATTCAAAATTTAAACGAGGCGCAAATACAAGAACTGGAAAAACAAGGTGCGCTAACCATCCAATTAGACAATAAAAATTGTACTTTAGAAGCTATAGATGTTGTTATTAGTTCTAAAGATGTAGCGGGCTGGTTGGTAGCTTCCGAACAAGGCGTTACCGTTGCACTCGATGTCCAAATGAACGAAACCCTTAGATTAGAGGGAATGGCGCGTGAGCTTGTAAACAGATTGCAGAACATGCGTAAAGACCTTGGATTTGAGGTAACCGATACAATACAAGTTACACTCCAAGAAAGTGATGAATTAAACGCTATTTTAAATGAAAACAAAGCGTATATTCAACACGAAATTTTAGCTACAACCATATATGTAGCAAAAGCAGTGAGCAATGAAGCTATGGAACTAACGTTCGATTCGTTGCAAACACAGGTAGAAATGGTCAAATCATAAAAACCTAATTATTATGGAACAAAAAATACGATATACCGACGAGGCCCTTCAAGAATTTAAGGTGCTAATTGAAGAGAAAATTGCAAAGGCTCAGCATGACTTGGAGCTTATTAGGAGTGCTTATATGAATGATGGGAATAATGGCACCGACGATACTGCCCCTACTTTTAAAGCATTCGAAGAGGGCTCAGTAACCATGTCTAAAGAGGCAAACACCCAGTTGGCTTTGCGTCAGGAAAAGTTTATTCGTGACTTAAAAAATGCCTTAATCCGCATTGAAAACAAAACATACGGCGTATGTCGCGTAACAGGTAAACTCATTAACAAAGAGCGATTGAAGCTTGTGCCGCATGCTACGCTTAGCATTGAAGCAAAAAATATGCAGCGTTAATTTATGCCGCTTCGCAAAATTTGTTGGATTGTTTTTGCCGTTTTGGCATTGGATCAAGCATTCAAAGTGTATATCAAACTTAATTATTCCCTTACTTTTTATGGCTCTGACGCCATTATAGACTGGGGATGGTTTCGCTTATTATTTGTAGAAAACAAAGGCATGGCTTGGGGTGCTCGACTAAATGACATTCTGCCATTTATTTCTGATAATTCAGCCAAACTACTTCTTAGCATTTTTCGATTATTAGCGGTTTCGGCCATTGGTTACTGGCTAATTCGAGCCGCAAAAACAGCAATGCCAAAAGGACAACTTATCGCCGTATCCCTGATTTTTGCAGGTGCTTTAGGAAACATTATAGACTCTGTTTTTTATGGTGTTTTATTTTCTAATAGTTACGGACAAATTGCTGCGTTCCTTCCTGCCGAAGGAGGCTACGCTCCGCTTATGTTTGGCCATGTAGTTGATATGCTTCAATTTCCTATGTTTACATGGACATGGCCTGAATGGATGCCCTTTTTTGGAGGAAATAGCTTTACTTTTTTTGAACCTGTTTTTAATATCGCCGATAGCGCAATAAGTGTTGGCGCAATATTGTTATTGCTTAAAACCCGCAAGGGAACAGCTTAAAACGAATAAATACTTTTTGAGGTGACTACTATATCCAACGCCTTATCTGTTTGAGCAATATCTTCAATTTTTTTTACGGGCTCAAAATAAGAAACGCCTATGGTTTTACACTCAGGCGAACATCTTGATAAAAACCGGTCGTAATAGCCTTTGCCGTAGCCAACTCGATGGCCCTGCTGGTCAAAACAAAGCAACGGAACCACCACGGTTCTAATGCGCTTAGGGTCTATATATTCAGTGCTTTTGGGCTCTAAAATCCCCCATTGATTGGCATTAACAGGTATCCCATTTCCCCAAAGTACGGCTTCCATTTCCCCATTTGTATTAACAACTTTTGGAACACAAATTTGATATCCTTCAAAGGCATCAAACCATTTTCCCATTGGAATTTCGTGATGATTACTGCTATCTATATAGAGCATTACAAGCCCTTCACGAATAAGATTTCCGTCAATGATTCGCTTTAGTATAGCAGTACTTGCATGCGCCAGCTCAGGGACAGAGAGGACCTTACGCTTTGCACGATAAATTGTCCGTAATGCGTTCTTTTTAGGCATGCATAAATATAACCGTTTCAGAAGTAAGTTTTTGTATTTTAGTGACATGACAAAAGAGGGACTGAAACGGCAAGTTGCTTCGCTTCCAAACGAGCCCGGGGTGTATCAATACTACAACGAGCAAGATGAAATTATTTATGTGGGCAAGGCAAAAGACCTTAAAAAACGCGTGTCATCGTATTTTAGGAAACAAGTGGACTCTCGAAAAACCAAAAACCTTGTTAACGCCATTCACAAGCTTAAGCATATTGTAGTTCCAACAGAATCAGATGCATTGATTTTGGAAAATACGCTCATCAAAACGCATCAACCCAAATACAACATTTTACTGCGCGATGATAAAACCTACCCTTGGATTTGTATTAAAAAAGAACGCTATCCTAGAGTATTTGCCACACGGAGAATCATTCAAGATGGCTCGGAATATTTCGGCCCTTTTACCAATGCTAAAACCGTTCGTGTACTTCTTAATTTGATCAATGAACTTTATCCACTTCGTACCTGTCATTACGACCTAAGCGAGACGCATATTGCAAGCGAAAAGTACAAGGTTTGTTTGGAGTTCCATATTGGAAATTGTTTAGCTCCTTGTGTCGGAAAGCAAACCACATCGCATTACGACGAGGCAATAGCGCATATTCGTAATATTTTGCAAGGAAAATTTAAGCAAGTAAATAATGCGTTTGTTAGGGAAATGAAAGCTGCAGCGGAAACCTTACAGTTTGAGCACGCACAAAAAATAAAGTTAAAAATGGAGGCCTTACAGCACTACCAGTCCAAATCTGCTGTGGTCAGTGCAAAAATCAATGCCGTAGATGTATGCACGATCGTCACAGATGAGTCCACAGCATTTTTTAATTTTTTACAAGTCTCTTACGGATCTATTGTCCGCTTTCACAGCATGTCCATTAAAAAGAAATTAGACGAAACGGATGTTGAACTATTGCGTGTGGTTGTGGTGGAGTTGCGCCGCAGATTTGAGTCTTCATCAAAAGAAATACTACTTCCTTTTGAAATTGACTTGGGCAGTGATGTGAGAGTAACCGTACCCAAAATAGGCGAAAAAAAGCAGCTTTTAAACTTATCGTTACGCAATGCAAAGCAAAACCGATTGGAGCAACTTAAACAAATTAAACTTACCGATCCAGAGCAACATAGCCAACGCGTGATGGCTCAAATGCAGCGTGATTTGCGCCTTTCCAAACTGCCACTCCACATAGAGTGTTTTGATAATTCCAACATACAGGGGAGTAATCCCGTGGCGGCTTGTGTGGTTTTTCGAAAGGGGAAGCCAAGTAAAAAAGAGTATCGCCATTATGGCATTAAAACCGTAGTAGGCCCCGATGATTTTGCCTCCATGGAGGAAGTCGTTTATCGCAGATATAAACGCTTGCTCAGCGAAGGTGAAGCATTACCACAATTGGTTGTAATTGATGGTGGGAAAGGACAATTGAGCGCAGCGTTAAAAAGTTTTGATGTATTGGGGATTCGAGGCAAAGTAGCTGTTTTAGGAATCGCCAAACGTCTCGAAGAACTCTATTTTCCAGATGATCCAATTCCACTATATTTAGATAAGCGTTCAGAGACTTTACGCATCTTACAACAGTTGCGAAATGAAGCTCACAGATTTGGGATTCGTTTACACCGTAACAAACGCAGCAAAGGCGCAATCAATTCGGCCTTGGAAAACATCCCTGGAATTGGAGAAAAAACAGCGATAGATTTGCTAAAAAAATTTAAGTCGGTAAAGCGTATTAAGTCTGCCAAAGAAGCGGAATTAGCTCAGATAGTTGGTTTTGTCAAAGCTAAAATCATCTTTACTTATTTTAACGGGTCTGTAAAATAAACAGTATAACTTTCGATGGTTTATTTTAACATTTAAGATAAATGCTTTTACGTACTTTTGCCCATATGGCTCTTAATCGATGGCTTTGGATAGTAGTGGTTGCGTTTTCGCAGCTTATATTTTCCCAAGATATTCTTGACACATCTGATACACAAAACACAAACTCCCTTTCGGCTCAAAACCCTGCATTCAAAGGCGGCGAGTGGTTTAAATTTCGCATTCATTACGGAATTTTTAACGCCAGTTATGCTACCATCGAAGTCAACGAAACGACTTGGGAAGGCAAATCCGTTTTTCACGCAAAAGGTATTGGTAAAACTAATGGTTTGGCACGCTGGTTTTTTAAGTTGGATGATTATTATGATTCTTATTTCACCAAAGATGCTATTCGCCCCTTGTTTTTTATTCGAAATATAAATGAAGGAGGATACAAAAAACACGTTACCATTCGTTTTGACAACGACAAAAACAAAGCATTTGTTGATGACAAGCTCAAAAACAAACAAGGTACTTTTGACACAAACCCTAAAATTCAAGATCTGATCTCTTGTTTTTATTATTTACGGAACGAATTTGATATTAGTGAAATAAAAAAGGATGAGTTTGTGGTGGTTAATCTATTTTTTGACGAGTCTAATTATGCTTTTAAATTTAAGTTTTTAGGAGTCGAAACCATTAAAACCAAATTTGGACATGTGAAAACCCTAAAATTCAGACCTTACGTACAGTCCGGGCGTGTATTTCGAAGCAATGAAAGCATCACCCTTTGGGTAAGTAACGACCATAATAGAATCCCCTTACGCTTACAGGCCACTTTGCGCGTTGGTAGCATTACCGCCGATTTAGATGAATTTAAAGGACTTAAAAATCCATTTGAAATTGTTGTCAACAACTAAACTTTTTTTCGCACTCTTCGCTTTAGCACTCTTTGTCGCTTGTAGCGGAACAACCAAGCAGCCAGTTGAGATTTTACCCCCTAAACCACCCGATATTTTTGCCTTTGGCTATAACCTTAACGACTTTGAGGTGGTACAAGACACCGTGCGTAAAGGCGATACTTTTGCCGATATTTTTTTGGAAAACGGATTTACATATCCGCAGATATACGACATCAACAGAAGAACAAAAAAGAAATATAATTTTAGAAAAATACAGCCCAAAAAACCGTACACCTTTTTATTTGCCAAAGACTCTGTAGCTACTCCTGTGGCGTTTATTTATCAGCCCTCTATGCTAGATTATGTAGTCGTAAATTTGAAAGATTCCATTTTTGCAGAAACACAAAAAAAGGAAGTGAAACTGCGGACATTTGAAGCGCAAGGTATCATTACGAGTTCGCTTTCCGAAACCTTGGACGCGCAACGCCTTAGCCCCTTATTGGCCTATGATTTATCTGATATTTATGCGTGGAGTATTGACTTTTTCCGACTTGAAAAAGGGGATAGATTTAAAATTATATACACCCAAAAATACGTGGACGATTCCATTTATGTGGGACTAAATCGCATTCATGCGGCATACTTTGAGCACCGAAAAAATCCGTATTATGCTATTGAGTTTGAGTCGGATTCTGTTCGCGGGATTACTGAGTTTTTTGATGAAAAAGGAAAGAACTTACGTCGGGCATTTTTGCAAGCTCCCGTGCAGTTTTCACGGATATCATCACGCTATAATAAACGTCGTCGAATTTCATATTACGGCCGTACCAAACCACACTACGGAACCGATTTTGCCGCACCAGTTGGAACGCCTATTCGCGCTACAGCAAGCGGAACAGTAGTTGCCGCCAGTTATACACGAGGTAATGGAAACTATGTAACCATAAGGCATAATGGCACTTATAAAACGCAGTATTTACACATGAAAAAGCGCGCCGTGCGAAAAGGACAATCCGTAAAGCAAGGCGATCTCATTGGAACAGTTGGTATGACCGGATATACTTCTGGGCCACACGTTTGTTATCGCTTTTGGAAAAACGGAAAACAAGTAGATCCCTTTAGACAAAAACTACCTGAAGCCAAACCCATTGACTCAAAATTAAAAGAAGCCTACATGGATCATATGCAACCATTTAAAGAAGCATTAGATTGTATCGAATTTTACTAAACACAAACAGATAACTCATGTCATTTCCAAAAATTAACCCAACAACAACGAATAGCTGGAAAAAGCTAACGGAACTTGCAGCCAATCGCAAAACCTTACAAGCCTATTTTGCTGAAGACGATTCGAGAGCCAAGCAGTTTTCCATTGACTGGGACCAATTCTTTGTGGATTATTCTAAAAACCACCTGGACAAGGATATCAAAGAAGCATTAGTGTCTTTGGCAAAAGAAGTGGGCCTTGAAGATGCCCGGGCGGCGTATTTTGGTGGCGAAACCATTAACCAAACGGAGGGGCGCGCGGTGTTGCATACGGCACTTAGAGCAAATGCAGCCGCAGACATTCGTGTGGATGGCGAAAATGTAGTACCAGAAGTATATAATGTACGAGAGCAAATCCGAACATTTAGTCAATCGGTTATTGACGGGAGCCGAAAAAGCAGCTCAGGACAAGCGTTTACAGCTGTGGTAAACATCGGAATTGGAGGCTCAGACCTTGGCCCTGCCATGATTACCGAAGCCTTGGCTTATTATAAAAACCACCTTGATGTGCACTTTATTTCCAACGTTGATGGCGATCACGTGATGGAAGTGCTGAAAAAAGTCAATCCAGCCACGACATTATTTGTAGTGGTGTCTAAAACATTTACCACGCAAGAAACCCTATCGAATGCAACAACTGCCAAAAAATGGCTCGTTGAGGCATTGGGTGAAAGCGCTGTTGCAGCTCATTTTGTAGCGGTATCGACAAACCTTTCTGCCATTGGTGCTTTTGGGATTCAGTCCGAAAATGTATTCCCGATGAATGATTGGGTAGGCGGACGTTTTTCGCTTTGGAGCGCTGTTGGCTTATCCGTTGCACTTGCAGTAGGACCAGACCACTTTGAAGCACTTTTAGAAGGAGCACATGAAATGGATATGCATTTTGCTTTAGCACCCATTGACGAAAACATTCCTGCAATCTTGGCATTGCTTACGGTTTGGTACACAAGCTTTTTGGGCGCACAGTCAGAGGCAGTAATTCCATACACGCAGTATTTGCATCGTTTGCCGGCATACTTACAGCAGGGTATTATGGAAAGCAATGGGAAGTCTGTTGACCGTAATGGCGAAGCCGTTTCATACCAAACAGGGAATATTGTTTGGGGCGAGCCGGGGACCAACTCACAACATGCGTTCTTCCAATTGATGCATCAAGGCACCAAATTGATTCCCGCACACTTTATTGGATTTGTGGAATCGTTACACGGCAATCAAGACCACCACGACAAGCTAATGGCGAACTTTTTTGCGCAAACCGAAGCCCTAATGCAAGGAAAAACGGAAGCGCAAGTGCGTGAGGAGTTAGTAACAAAAGGACTTTCCGGCGACGCCTTAGAAAAGTTGGTGCCCTTTAAAATATTTACAGGCGACAAACCAACCACGACCTTGTTAATTGAGAAGCTAACTCCCAAAACCCTTGGCGCACTTGTGTCCATGTATGAGCACAAGATTTTTGTGGAAGGCGTGGTGTGGAATATCTTTAGTTACGACCAGTGGGGCGTGGAACTTGGAAAGCAATTGGCATCAGTTATCTTAGACGAGTTTGACATCAAAAAGACAGCCTCACATGACGCTTCTACGGCGCAATTACTGCAGCGTTTTAAATGTTAAAGAAATGTTAAAAAAATTAACATTAAACTAACACAGGGTGTTAGAAATGTTGTCATTTTTGTGAAAATATTTAAATATTAACAATGAAAAAACTATTATCTATTGTTGTTGCTTTGGCATCAACTTTTGTGTTTGCACAACAGACACAAGAAAACGACTCGATAGCTATCACAAGCCTCACAGAGGTTGTAGTTGTTGGAGGAGGTGTTATTGACCTTGCACAAGATCGTGTAACGCCAATTGCTGCTAGTACAATTACTGCTGAGGAATTTGAACTTCGTGGTGTAGGTAATGTTGAGTTCGCTGAAACATTAAAGATGGTTCCTGGTATATATGTTGGAGGAACTGCATCTGGTTTTGGAGAAGCTCAAGTATTTACACGAGGATTTAATCAAGCAAATACTGCATTACTTTTAAATGGTCAACCAATCAACGCTGTTGAAGATGGACTTGTATATTGGTCTAACTGGTCAGGAATGAGCGATGTAGCACAACAAGTGCAAGTACAAAGAGGACTAGGTTCTTCTAAACTTGCTATTTCATCTGTTGGAGGTACAATAAATATTGTTACCAAAACTTCTGAAGCTAAAAAAGGAGGATACTTACGTCAAATCGTAGGATCTAACGAATACTTTAAAACATCATTTGCATACAACACTGGTATGAATGATGCTGGCTTATCTTTTTCAATGCTTATAGATCACTGGCAAGGTGCTAGAAAATGGGCTAAATGGACACAAGGACAAGGACAAATTTATTTCTTTTCGGTTGGATATAAGCCGAACAACAATCACAACCTAAACCTTTTATTTACAGGTGCGCCACAGTGGCATCACCAAAATTTCGATCAAAGCCTAGACGTATATGATGAGTACGGTAGAGATACCAACGGAAATGGTGGTTTGTATAATGGAGAGGAGCACTCTGAACGCCGTAATTTTTATCATAAGCCTGTAGCTAACCTTACTTGGGATTGGAAAATTAATGCATCTTTAGACCTTTCTACTGTAGTTTATGGTTCTTGGGGTCGTGGAGGCGGAACAGGATCTTTAGGTTCAAGTAGTAACCGTGTACGTGTTGATGGAAGTCAAGATATTGACTTTGATGCTATCAGACTTGGAAACCTTTCTAGGATTGATGCTCAAGGTAACGGTAACTACGGCTCAGCATACATGCGTAGAGCTTCAATGAACTTACACGACTGGTACGGAGTTATTTCAAACCTTAGTGTTGATAATGAAGGTGCTTTTACTTATAATGTTGGGTTTGACTACAGAACTTACACGGGAACACACTTCCGCCAAATTGTTGACATGTATGGTATGAACGGCTATGTTGATAATTTTCGAATGGGCGATCGTCCAAGCGACTACACAATTACTGAAACATACCCAGCAAACCCTTGGGCAGTTTTCTTTGGGGATTACGCTCCAGAAGATCAACGATATGATCGTGATTATTCTGAAACCATCAATTATTTCGGTGGCTTTGGGCAAGCAGAATATGCAACAGATAATTTTTCTGCATTTGTTCAAGCCGCAGTATCAACCCAAAACATGCAACGTACAGGAAGACATGAAGGCTATGGTGATGGTATGGGCCAGTCAACCAAACTTACGTTTGGCGGGTATAATATCAAAGGAGGTCTTTCCTATAAACTTGGTGAAAACCATACGGTTTTTGCAAATGCTGGATTTTATTCAAGACAACCATTCTTTGAAAGCGTAATCGACGATTCGCGTTACAGTAATACGTGGGTAAATGATGGTGATGTAGATAATGAGGAAATCCTTGGTCTTGAAGCAGGATATCGTTATGAGACTGAAAACCTTCGCTTGATGTTAGATGTTTATTCTACAGAATGGGGAAATCGTTATGTAGCTTTCGGAGCAGTAGCGCCTAACAATGACGAATTATTTTACCGCCTTTTTGATGTTACACAAAAACACCAAGGGATTGAGGCTCAGTTAGACTATAATGTATCAAAAAGCACTAAGCTGTCTTTGGTAGGTTCTTTTGGTGACTGGAAATATGCCGGTGAAACACCATTTGAACTTCAAAGAACTAGCGACGCAACTGGTG
>Ga0209654_1000458_pt1 | contig 39868 bp, 42 predicted proteins | sample SaaInl1SG_22_DNA_FD_184646 | JGI IMG/M metagenome (GOLD analysis project Ga0209654, IMG submission 184646) | Marine microbial communities from expanding oxygen minimum zones in the Saanich Inlet - ESP_161SG_22_DNA (SPAdes) (version 2) | ecosystem: Environmental > Aquatic > Marine > Intertidal... | reverse complement strand
GACCACCCGCGTTAATGGCCGTCTGTTGGACTACATGAACCACCGATTCAAAGAGGAACAGCGCGAATTGGGTTCGAGTATGTGGGCCGGTTACAACGCCCTGACCCACTGGGCGACCCACGTCGACGAAACATGGGAACGCCAGAATGAGGATGGATCGGTATCCGAACTCACGACCGGCCGCGAAAAATCCAATCCGCACCGGATCAGACTCCAACGTGAAGCCAAGGTGCGTCAGGTTCTCGAGTCGCCACACTGGCTCGCACTGGAACAGGCCGCATGACTGAATTACTCGCGGCCCTTTGGCGTTTCTTAATGATTGTAGTTTTACTCGCAATACTTGCGAAAATCTTTTGATAGGAATCAAACCATGAAAACATTGAACGAATTTAAGACCGACCTCGGCACACTACGCACCGACCTCAACGCAACGACCTACCGCGTCGAGAAGGTGCAGGAACTCTTGAGCGACCTAGTCGAGAAACTGGATGGACTCTACGACCAGTCAGTCAGCAACAAGGATCAGGCCGTTGATCTAGTACGCGCCGCCGACGACATCAAACCATCGAAAGACAGTCGCTCCCTCTGTTCTTCTCATTACCGGATGCTAGCCATCCTGAACGAGTATGGCGTGATGCACCGCGAACATGTGGCTCGGTTGCTCGGGGTCAAAGACTCAACAGTCACCCAGATGATGCACACCTGCCGCCATCATGGCATCGCGGACTTGAAAACATCACGGGGTGTTGTTAGTCTTCAATCACTGGCCGATGGGGTCAGCGATAATACAAACTTTATGATCTAAGGGGATCGAACATGAAAACTGAAACAACCTTGAACTTCACAGCCGAGCAACTCAACGAACTGAAGCGCATTGTCGACACTGTTGGTTGGGCAACCCGCGACGAAAAGACCGGGCATATTGATGCTTACGTCTCAGAGAATCGGATGAAGTTTGCGAAAGACCTCGCCGGTGTTCTCGGCCGCATGGATACCGCCGCTATCGTCGGGAAATCCGAGGGTCTCTAAGGCCCTAAAGCATTCCCTCTTCGGGCCCTTCGGGGCCCTTTTTTTTGTCCCCATGCCGGCCTACCTTTGGGGTGTCCGCCGGTTGACTGCCGATAACCCAGAAAAATACCTGAGGTCTTGCCGCTGTTGGTGTTGGGGTTTTTTCGGGGTGTCCAGTGGGGGTTATAGAATCCCCGACCGACAGTCTACTTTTTGAACATCCCACCGGTATTGCACTGGGTTTGCCCAGAATGTTTCGTCAAAGGGTCCACCTAATTTCGTATGGTGTCGCCAATAGGGAAGGGGAAAAGAACGCTAAGGGTTAGGTCTCGAGGAAAACCCTAGGGAGCCTGTATGGTGAGCTTCACCGAGGATAAAAATATGGACCCCAATGAGGGCGCGGGCTAGGGCCACGGGGGGGTAGGGGTATAGCACTAGCAATCTCCCCATAATTTTGTGGATTTTAGGGTGTGTTTCACAGAGTGTTTCACATGCCGGCTTACCGTTGGGGGTAACGGGGAGCCAGCCGGCTTACCGTCGGGGGTACCGGGGTACCGGGGGAACCAAAAAAAACCCCCGACAGCAGGGGGTACTGTCGAGGGCTCGGGTGGTAGGCGGTAAGCTGGGGATACCGGGGAAGAATATATGGGTTTACCCCCGCGGGCTTACAATCCCATTGTACTGTCCAGAAATACTCCCGTCAAGAGGGTGCGAAATATATTTTTTTTATATTGACAAACTTTTTTACCGCCCCCCATAATGAACTTGTGTTGAAACAACGTGGTACGGAGAAGCGACTTAATCTTGTAAAACCCTTTTAAACGTAAGAGTCTCACAACCACACGTGGAAACACCCCTTTTTTATCTCCCTATCGAGGAAAAACTATGAGTAATCAGCGTCACCCCGACGAAAGACTACCGGAGGATGCTCCCCGAGGATTTATTCCCCCACAGGAATGATCACCCATGAATCTCCTTCCCCAACAACAGAAGAAAAGAGAACTCTCCGATAAGCAGAAGGGTTTTCTCGAGGCACTCTTTGAAAATAACGGCAATTTTAGCCGTGCCTGCGAAGTATCCGGGTACTCTCAAGGATCAATAGGCTACCTAAAGGAAAGTCTCGCGGATGAAATCATCGAAAGATCACGGAGTATCCTCGCAGGGGGTGCAATTAAGGCGGCAAATAAGCTGGTTGCCACTATCGACGCACCTGAAATTGAGCGTGGAGATAACATACGCCTCCAAGCCGCTGAATCCCTCCTCAACAGAGTCGGACTCGGTAAGCAGGATACCATCAATCATAACGTCACCGCAATTCATGGCGTGGTATTACTCCCGCCGAAGAAAGAGATGGTCATAGAACACGGTGAGTAGCGACGATACCACGGCCGCGCCCGCCCCAAAGCGGAAGCGCGGACGCCCAAAAAAAGACCCGAATGCACCCAAAAGCCGTTATCATCTCTCCACGGCTGAAAAAGCCCGTCGAGCAACTCAAGCGTCGATAACTAGGTCAAAAAAAGAGGCCGCACGTAAAAAAGCGGCCGCTCAGAAGCAAAATCAACGAGCAAACCAGAGAATTAAAGCCGCCTCGAAGGTAGAAACAGCCCTAAAGGGTGAAAAGTCACGTGTAATCGACCAAGGAGACGTGAATGTACTACCGAAAGCAGTTCGAGAACTCGTTGGCGAGTCTGAAGTTGTATTTAAGCCCAATGCTGGACCTCAGGAAGAGTTTCTCTCGGCTCCTGAACAGGACGTACTCTATGGTGGTGCGGCTGGAGGAGGAAAATCTTTTGCTCTACTGGCTGATCCTCTACGTTATTGCCATAATGGTAATCACCGGGGTCTTCTATTACGTCGTACTCTCGATGAGTTAACGGAACTCATAAGTAAATCAAAACAACTCTACCCGAAAGCATTCCCCGGTGCCGTATTCCGCGAGAGTAAGTCTACGTGGGTCTTTCCGTCGGGGGCCACTATCTGGTTCTCGTACTTGGATAAAGACAAAGATGTTACACGATATCAGGGGCAAGCCTTTAACTGGATCGCAATTGACGAAGTTACACAATACCCTACGCCTTACGTCTGGGAGTATCTCCGTTCTCGTCTCCGGTCAACCGACCCCGAGCTCTCTGCCAATCTCTCCATGCGATGTACTGCCAACCCGGGCGGCGTTGGTGGCTGGTGGGTCAAGAAAATGTACATCGACCAAGGAGAACCCGGTAAGTCGTTTGTACCGACTGATCTCGAGTCTGAGAAACAGCTAGTTTATCCCGATGGTCACGCTAAAGCCGGCAAACCTCTCTACTGGCGTAAGTTCGTCCCGGCCCGTCTCACGGATAATCCCTTCCTCATGGCCGACGGACAGTACGAAGCCATGCTACTCTCTCTCCCCGAAACTGAGAGAAAAAGACTCCTCGATGGAGACTGGGATGTCGCAGAGGGGTGTGCATTCCCCGAGTTTAACAAGTTTAAGCACGTTGTCGATCCTTACGAATTACCGACCAATTGGCCCCGTATCCGTGCGGCTGACTACGGTTATGCGAGCCCTTCGTGTGTACTCTGGGGTGCAATCGATTGGGACAACAACATATGGGTTTACAGGGAACTTTACGTAAAACACTTTACAGCAGAGCAATTGGCCGCTAAAATATTAGAGATGGAGGAGTACGATCCTACTCCACACTATGCTGTGCTCGACTCTTCGTGTTGGAACCGTACTGGTTACGGACCCTCAATCGCTGAAACCATGATACGGATGGGATGTCGTTGGACACCCTCCGACCGTGCTCGTGTTCAGGGTAAAATGGAGATTCATCGCCGTCTCGGTGATAACGAGTTTACGAGAGAACCAACTCTAAAAATATTCAATACCTGTACAAACACAATAAAACAACTAGCTGGTATACCACTGTCGAAGTCAAATTCTGAAGATGTCGATACAAAAGCTGAAGATCACGCATATGACGCACTACGTTATATGTTGATGACTCGCACATCAGGCTATGTCTCCATCCAAAAATCTTTGAACGATATTAAGACTAGCACATTCCAGCCTCAAGATTCAACATTCGGATACTAAATGGCATTAAGTTACGAAGAACTTATTAGTAAGGCGGCTGACCAGTCTCTCACTGTACGTGACGTCATAGACTACGGACTTTCTCGTCCGGGCGTATCCGCAAATGCTAAAAAGAAAATTAGTGCTCTCCAGTCTGGTTTCAAGACTATGGGCCTCGATGTAGACATGCCCTACGTCGATCTTCGTAACTCCACTACCCTCGAGTTATTTAATCCTGAATTTGCACCTGATGAATCTAACAGGTTCGGCAATTTAAGTTCATTAGAGTTACCCTTACAGCAAGCTATCGAAGCGGCAGAGTTTCCCCCTGAAAAGCGGGCACTATACCCCGTATTAGCAGGTGCGGGTAACAGAGCAGACAAACTTGGCCTCGGGGGTACCCAGCGTACAGGTCTAGTTGGCGAACGGCCTATGAGGGGCCTAATTACGAATGCTGAGCTCGAAGAAATATACGACGACAAATTAAAAACGATACCCGATGGAGACACTCGGGCGGCTTTATTGTACCACCGATACACGGGTACTCGTATTGAGCACTTAGTAGGGGAAAATGGCATTAAGCTCTCCGATATTAGTGTTACGACTTCCGAAGACGGTGCTAAAAAAGTCACCGTCGCTATGTACGGTAACCCAAAAAAGAATCGTCCGCAAGTCGTTTTAACGGGCCCTCTCGCTGATTTAATCGCACAACAAGCCGATAGTCGTAAAACTGCCGGGGCAAAACCCGGAGAAAAGCTGTTTAGTGTATCGAAAGAAAAGTTTACTAGCACATTCAACTCGACGATACGTCCTGTGCTCGAAGAAAGATACGCGGATCGTTTACCGATAGACAACAAGACAAAAAAAGTAGTCTCGTCTCCTACTGCCATCCGACACATTCTACCTCGTATGTTGAAAGATGAGTTCAGAGTTCCCGTAGATATGCGTAAGGCATTTATGGGGCACACAGAGACCGAGATCGTAGATAGAAACTACGCAGGTAAAACAGGTAATGTTGCAGTCGGAAGCCTCGTTGAAAATCTCCTAGGTGATGCGGCCGCAAAAACTAACAACACTACGATTGATGCGAAAATAGCATCTTACGGTTTTGAACTTCCCGCTTTAAACAACACCCGCCAAGCTACACCAATTACTCCATTTACCTTTTCTGAAGACACGATGGAAAGAGGAGTCGAAGCTCCTCGTGTTCAAGTTTCCACTGAAACTGAGGAAGAGATCAAAGCAAATGCTAAGGCCGCTGTCGAACGCGCAGGACGTGTAGCTCAAGAGGAGTCTCTCAAAAAGCTTCAAGCAGAGATCGAGGAGATGGAAACAAAAACATCTCCAGAGTACTTAGCCTTGCAGGAGAAGTTCCTCCGCGGTCAAGCAGAAGAGAAGCGACTAAAAGACGAGATTAAGAAAAAAATCTCAGATGAGGATAAGCCCGCTCCTAAAGTCTTCGATGAAGAAACAACAAAAAAAGCACAGGACATGTCTGACTTTTTTAAGGGGTTTGGTAAGTTTGCTCTCGCGGGACTAGGTATAACAGGCGTCGTAACGGCTTCAAGAGACGCGTACGCAAAAGAAATGCAAGAAAGTGGTAGTACCCTACGCGCAATAGGCGCAGGAGCCGCTACAGGGGCTTACGAAGCGTTAGAGCCTACTCCGCTAGCTTTTATGCGCCCTCAAGAGGCAGGTAAAGGTTCTGATATTGTGCCTTCAGATGCCGCAGGAAAACCGAGTTACCCCTTCGTTGAAAGAAAAGAAAAAGAACTACTACAACAGATGAAAGCTGGACTAGCCCAACGAGGTGCTCCAGCCCGTCCTTTGGACAAGCAAATGAGTGAGTTACAGGGCATCCGTCCTGACATTGAAATTACATATCCTAATGAGGAGAAATAGTATGAAGTATGGTGCTTCTGACATCATGAATTCCGATAAAAAAGGAGTTGACTACAACTGCGGCGAGAACAACCTATACCGTGAGAGTATGGATTTCGACACTGTAGCAAAAACAGACGTACTAATCGAAAGTGCCCCTAACTCAGGTAAAAAAGCACCTCTCGATTCCGCAATTCTTAATGCGGACAAGCAACCTGTATAAAGGTAAGTAACCATGTCCCAAGAGGGTTTCCTCAGTGCTCCTGATGATGGGCAAGTTGAGGTTCAAAACGCAAAAGATAAAATGCCGGGTCTTGCCGGGTATGTAAGGACGAAGTTCGAGGACTCAGAAAACGGTCGTAGAACTTTTGAGCAGAAGTGGCTTCAAGCTTACAAAAACTTCCGCGGTATTTACGACTCGACTACCCAGTACCGAGATTCTGAGCGATCCAAAGTCTTCATTAAAATTACGAAGACGAAGGTCCTTGCCGCTTACGGCCAGATTATCGACATTCTTTTTGCAAACAAGAAGTTTCCTATCGTTGTCGAGTCTTCTCCTGTACCGGAAGGTATTGAGGAGTTCGCACACGTATCAACCCCGGCAGACGAGATCAAAAGTCCGTTTGGCTATGCGGGTGATGGTATGGAACTTGAGCCGGGTGCTACCGCACTTAACTTCGGTAAGTACCAAGAAATGGCAGACCAAATATCTGAAGGTCCGTCTAATCTAGGTGAACCTCAACTTGAACCGGCTAAAGAAGCCGCTAGAGCCCTCGAAAAGTACATACACGACCAGCTTTTAGATACTAATGCTGTCAACGTGATGCGGAATGCAATTTTTGAGTCCTCGTTACTCGGTACTGGCATCGTAAAGGGCCCCTTTAATTTCTACAAACGAATCCACAAGTGGGAGCGGGACGAGAATGGGGAGCGTGTGTACGTCCCGGACGAAAAGGTAGTACCTAGGATAGAGCACGTGTCTTGTTGGGATTTCCACCCTGATCCTTCAGCAAGTAGCATCGAGGACTGTGAGTACGTTATTCAACGCCACCGCATGAGTCGCCAGCAATTGCGAAACCTCATGAATCGCCCGTATTTTGACGCCACTGCTATTGAGAACACAATTGTAGGCGGGCCAAACTACGAAGATAAGTATTACGAAGATACTATCCGTGAGGATGATACAGAGCCGTACTACCAAGAAAATCGGTACGAGGTTCTGGAGTACTGGGGTGTGTTAGATGCTGACTTCGCTCGTGAAGTTGGCCTAGACTTGCCAGCTACCGTAGGCGAACTCGATCAGGTACAAATTAACGCTTGGATTTGCGGTAATGAAGTTCTTCGATGTGTCTTGAACCCTTTCACGCCTGCCCGCATTCCATTTCACGCTTTCCCATATGAAGTAAACCCATACCAGTTATGGGGTGTCGGGGTTGCGGAGAACATGGAAGACGCACAGATGCTAATGAACGGCCACGTTCGTATGGCAATTGACAACCTAGCCTTGGCAGGCAATCTGGTGTTTGATGTCGATGAGGCAAGTCTCGTACCGGGGCAGAACTTTGATATTTTCCCGGGGAAAGTTTTCCGGCGTCAATCGGGAGTTACAGGCACGGCTATTAACGGGCTTAAATTCCCTAATACTGCACCTGAGAACATCCAGATGTACCAGATTTCACGTCAATTGGCTGACGAAGAGACGGGTATCCCTTCGGTGCTTCACGGACAGACAGGAGTTAGCGGCACCGGCCGTACAGCCTCAGGTCTTTCAATGATGCTGAGCTCGGGCAGTCTATCAATCAAGACGGTGGTCAAAAATATTGACGACTTCCTCTTAAAACCCCTCGGAGAGGCATACTTCCAGTGGAATATGCAGTACAACGACGAGTCCCCCGATATTATCGGAGATTTGTCCATTAAACCTCGCGGGACTTCTGCCGTCATGCAGAAAGAGGTACGAACTCAACGACTCACCGCCTTGTTGCAGACGGTCGCCAACCCAATGCTTGCGCCGTTTATTAAGCTACCTAACTTGGTTAAAGAGCTTGCGATTTCACAGGACATTGACCCTGATGAACTCGTCAATGACTTAGACGAAGCACAACTCTACGCAAAAGTACTACAAGGACTCCAGAATGCTCAACAAGGAACAGGCCCAGAAGGTGGGCCCGCTGGTCAACCACCCGCAGGCATGGGAGGCCCTGAATCTGTACCTAATGGACCTCCACCAGTTGACAATTCGGGGGTTGGTGGCGGCACAGTCGGAACGGGAAATGTTCCGGTTGCAGGGGAAGCTGGATTTACTGGAAACCCTCCTACACCTGAAGGATAACCACATAGCTGTCCTAGACGCTGAGAGATAATAATGAGACCAGACGAAGACACCGACAACTCAGTATCAAACACTGCCGCTTCTGAAGATGTGGGAGCCACTTCATCTTCTGATATGGGGGGTTTAGGGGTCTCAATCGGAGGCACAGGTGGTGGGTATGACCCTAACTACGGTTCCTCCGGACTTGCCAGTGACTTAGGCATGGGGGCGTATGGTACCTCAGCTATTTCGGACTTCTCTACGGGGGATTCCGGCCGCAACTACTTCTCCCCTCCCGCTGTAGATGATTACAGCCTGAGTACCGGCATGACAAAATACGGCTACAGTGTCGGGGGCTATGGACCAAACTACGGAATTACCCAACAACCTGAAAGCTACTCAGAGGGTGCTCGGCGGGTAGATATTGAAGAAGCCAAGACATACGGAGAATTTTTAGGGAAAGACCTATCCGTTATTCCCGGGTACTCCGAAAAGGGTAAGGGGTTTATTGGAACAGTTACTAACCTCGTTGCCGATTGGATGGGCACTCCTAGAGGCTTGGACTTCACAATTGATCCTCAGACCAATTTTATTGGGCAGACAATTGACGACCGAGCTATGATGGACGGTATAGGAAACCTCATGGCATCTGTGATTTCTCCTATCCCCGGCATGTCTATTGATACCGCACTAGTTAAAGACATCGTAGACGAGAAAGCTGAACCTAGCATGTTCGTAAAAAATGTCTTTTCAGATACGGGCGCGGTAATGTCCGTGAAAGAATTTGAAGATAAGACAAATGTATGGGGCGTGAATAGAGATGACAGCAATAATCCAAAAACTCAAGCTATCGCAAAAGCCCTAGGCCGCAACAATATCTTTCTTTCCACGTTTTTACGACAGGCTGAAACACCTCCTATTGAGCCGGCGGAATTTGCAACCCCTTACATTCAACCAACTTTTGGTACACCCGTATCTGAAATGGCGGAAGGGGGTGAAGTTCAGCGTATGATGAACGGGGGAGTGGCTAAGAACATTACAGTCGACATCCCTGACGTTGTTGATCTTGCGGGACAGGCCGAAGAAGTAAAGGGCAATCCGGATTCTTTCTTCATTGATCCTAGTGTAGCAAAAACCGCAGACGATTTGAGTGCTGTGTATGCATACAATAAAAAAATCATGGATGTTGCAAGTGGAAAGTTAAATCTACCTACTCCAATGCAACAGGGCGGCGAAGCCCTGAATGGTCCCGTGGGATTTGTAGGTGCTCCTCCCGAACAGGTAGCTCCTGAAGATACAGTAGCGGATGACGTACCTATGGACGTCGAAGAAGGTACCTTTATCCTGAATGCTTCTGCTGTTGAATTCGCGGGGTCGGATGACATCAAAAAAATGATTCTGAACGCAATGCAAGAAGCTGAAAGACAGGGTATTGACATTTCAACAGGCGACAATAAAATATCAAGGGAGGAGACTGTTTCTTTACTCGTATCAAAAGGTGAAGTAGTTGTCCCCAAACTCTTAGCTGAAATTATCGGCTACGACCGCTTAAATAAAATTAACAATCGCGGAAAGAAAGAAGTTGAGAAACGCCAGCAACAGGCTGAGCCTCAACAAGATCAAGAAGTTCAACAACCTCCTCCACAGCCAACTAACCCTTCGGAAGGGATGACGATGGCTGGAGGTGGTATCGCGTCAAGTACGACGTAAACTCCCGGTTTTCTGGCGGCTACCCCATTTTATGGGCCCCGCGTATATCAACCTAACGGCTACCCTCAGCCATGAGGCCCCGTGAGATAGGAGAATAAAATGGCAAAAGCAAGAGGGCCTCGTGCCAATAAACCCAACGATAGTTTTGGAACTATCAACGACGAGTCACTGTATCGCGGAAGTTACCGAGATGAAGTGTACAAGGATGACGAAGAAGACGCAACACCTGAAGACCCCTCCACTCAAGTAGAGGCTACTCAACAGGAAAATGAAGAAAGTTTCGTTGCCCCAAAAAAACAGGAAGGCGAGTCGGAAAACGGCTACAAAAAACGCTACGACGATTTGAAACGTCACTATGATTCAAAGCTCGAAGAATGGAAACAGGAACGAGACGAGATCATGAAGACACAACAAGTCGGACGCGAAAGCGGCATCGCACCTTCTCAATTACCTCGAACGCCTGAGCAATTAGAGGATTTTAAAGAGAAGTACCCCGATGTGTACGCGGTAGTTGAAACTATTTCGACACAGCAAGCTGAGTATAAGTTGCAGTCACTTAAAGAAGAACTCGACACCATAAAGGCGCGAGAAGAACAGCTTAAAGTGCAGTCAGCCTATAAAGAACTCGTTGCGAAACATCCTGATTTTACAAGCCTAAAGACAGACGAAAACTTTTTGATGTGGTTAGACCAACAACCACAGACGATTTCAGATGGAATCTACAAGAATAATCGTGATGCACAATGGGCTTCTCGAGTCGTTGATCTCTACAAAGCAGATATGGGAATTAGCACTGCAAAGAAAAAAAGGGCCCCAAAGGATGATCCGGCCGCTTCTGTGAAAGTACCTTCGGTAAAAGACGTTGTGTCTGAAAACAGTGGTAATCAGAAGATTTGGACAGCATCCGAAATCGGCAAAATGAAGCCGTGGCAATTCGAGAAAGTAGAAGCTGAACTCGATGCCGCACGTGCAGAAGGCCGAATAGACTACTCACAATAACTAACCTAACTATCTCATAAGGAAGGGTAAATAAAATGGCATTTCCAAGCACCGGGGGGTATACCAACCTCCCAAATGGTAACTTTACTCCAGAGATTTTCTCACAGAAAGTCCTGAAGTTTTTCCGTCGTGCTTCTGTAGTAGAAGACATCACCAACACTGACTACGCTGGTGAAATCGAAAACTACGGTGACACAGTACGTATCATCAAAGAGCCTACAATCACTGTCTCTGCATACTCTCGTGGCGCAACTGTGTCTCCACAGGACTTAGCAGACGATCAGATCACAATGGTTGTAGACCAAGCGAATGCTTTCGCGTTCAAGATCGACGACATCGAAGAGCGTCAGTCACACGTTAACTTTGAAGCGTTGGCTACATCTTCAGGTGCGTTCTCCTTGAAGCGTAAGTACGATGCTAACGTCCTCCAAGCAATGGCTGACGGTGCGGGTACTACTGGTGCCGCATATGGTACAGCGGCTGGCGGTATCGACATCTCAGGTGCAACTGGCGGCGACACTGCTGTCAACTTAATCTTGGCGATGGCTCGTGCTCTGGACGACAACTCAATCCCAGAAGAAAATCGTTTCTTCGTAGCACCTCCTGCATTCTATGAAATCCTGTTCAAGGCAGGCTCTAAGTTCGCAGAAGTACAGGTCACTGGTGATGCAAGTTCACCTCTCCGTAACGGTCTCGTTATGCAGGGTAACATTGCAGGCATGAACTGCTACAAGACAACGGCGTTAAACAACACTGGTACTGATGTTGTAACTATCGCGTCACAGCTCGATGATGAAAACGTCGTACTTGCTGGTCACATGTCTTCTACAGCGACTGCATCGCACATCGCTAAGACAGAAGTCGTACGTGACACTGGTACGTTCGCTGACATCGTACGTGGTCTCCACGTATTCGGCCGCAAGGTTCTTCGCCCAGAAGGTCTTGTTCGTGGTGTTATCGACACTGACGCCGCTACAGGTACTGCACTTTAAGTACCACTAAGTTGGGGCCTTCGGGCCCCTTCTTTACGTCAGCATCTCAAAAATACATGTGGGGTGTTGACATAAAGAAACTTTTACTTTAGGCTCGCACCAACGGTACCGCAGGGGTACATATACATGGCGTATGATAAAAAGAAGATGGGTGGTTACACAGAACGGTGGTCAAGAGCTCGTATGGCGAGTGGAGGAGAGAGCCGTGTCAATGAGGCCGGCAACTACACCAAGCCGGGTATGCGAAAACGAATCTTTAACAAAGTCAAAGCCGGAGGGAAAGGCGGAGCACCCGGACAGTGGTCAGCCCGCAAAGCCCAGATGGTAGCGAAGCAATACAAAGATGCTGGCGGTGGCTACACATCATGAAGGCCCCTCAGAAGTCCCTAAAAAACTGGACTAAAGAAGACTGGGGAACGAAAAGTGGCAAGCCATCGACACAGGGTTCGGAAGCGACCGGTGAAAGGTACCTCCCCAAGAGTGCAAGAGAATCCCTCTCTTCCCAAGAATACGCCGCAACTACCCGAGCAAAGCGAGCCGGAAAAGCATCCGGGAAACAACACGTAAAGCAACCCAAGAAGATTGCGGAGAAGACAGCAAGACATCGTGCCGCAATGGGTGGCTATACACAACGATGGAGTAAAGCACGTGGCGGTTGAATATCGGGGTGAGAAGTTTTCCGGTTACAACAAACCGAAGAGAACTCCCAATGGTCCGAAGAAGTTTGCAGTACTTGCAAAGAAGGGAGACAAAGTTAAGCTGGTCCGGTTTGGTGATCCTGATATGAGCATCAAGAAAGATCAGAAAGCCAACAAGAAATCCTACTGCGCTCGTTCTTCCGGAATCAAAGGAACGGACGATAAATTCTCAGCCAACTACTGGTCACGCAAGAAGTGGAATTGCTAACATGATGAAATACACCCTTAAAGACCTCGAAGATCAACTCATCGACCACGAAGGGTTGGAGTTGAAACCATACCGTTGTACAGCAGACAAGCTAACTATCGGTGTAGGTCGAAACATTGAAGAGCGTGGCATCACGGAAGACGAAGCGCGGTATTTGCTACAGACAGATATCATGATCGTTGAAGATGAACTTCTTGAGAGAAAACCCGAAGTGGCTGGACTTGATTCTGTTCGTCAGCGTGTGCTTGTTGACATGGGTTTCAATCTAGGCATCCCAACCCTGATGAAGTTCCAGAAAATGTGGGATGCCATCGAAGACGAGGACTGGGAAGAAGCCGCAGACCAAATGATGGATTCAAAGTGGGCTAGACAAGTAGGTCGTCGGGCTGAGCGTCTCTGTCAAGCGATGGCTACAGGGGAGTGGGTCTAAGTGTTTAACACGCCCTACTCGAGTCGGATGCGGACCGTAAATGTAGAGTGCACCGTAGACGCTCAAGAAGAGACCATATACACTTGCCCCGCAAACTGTCAGGCACACGTGTCCCTGCTCTTCTTCTCAAATGTAGGGGGGACTGTAACAGTCGACGTAGAGTTTGACCGTGCGGACGGTACTCACCAGCACATCGTAGGCGGAAAGAACATGGGCACGGGCGAGTACGTACAATTTAGCGATGGCATTGTTGTCATGGAACCCGGTGACGTTTTCCACATCACAGCGACCGGAGCCACACCCCATGTCGACGCGATGGTTACCGTCGAAGAATTCTTCCTAACACCGAGATAAAAGATGTCACTAACGTACTTAAACTTGACTAACACGGTTCTGCGTCGAATTAACGAGGTTACTATTACGAGTGCCGACTTTGCTGACGTACGAAATATACAGGCGGTAGCAAAAGATTCTGTTAACGCTTCCATCAAAGAGATTATCTCCTACGTTCAACAGTGGCCGTTCATGCACTCTACCCGTACAGTGACGCTAGTTCCGGGTACACAAGAGTACAACTACACCGCAGATACACACGTCATAGACTGGGACTCCTTCTTTTTACGTAAGGACGACACTCTTACCCCCGAAGTTAAGTCAAAAAAACTTGATGTATTGAGCTTAGACCAGTACAATAGAGGGTATCGAGAAGACGATGAAAACTCCTCTGTATCTGACCGGGGACAGCCTGAGTTAATCTACCAGACACAGGCCAACAAGTTTGGCGTGAGCCCTGTCCCAGACAGAGCGTATCAAATACGCCACAGCTACTTCTCCTTCCCTAATCCACTCGTAAACCACGACGATACGACCATTATTCCTGATCGTTTTGACTTTATTATTATTGAAGGGGCGTTAACTCACATGATGCGATTCCGCTCCAACGAACAGGCCGTACAGTTTCACGTACAGAAGTTCCGGGATGGGCTGGAGTACATGAGACGCGTTCTTCTAGATTTCCCTACAGAGTTTGTATCCCGAGTAGTCCGATAAATGGCTGATGATCTACAGGTAGTAACAGTATCGTGCGAGGGGGGTTTAAACACCAACCAAGACGTTCTGTACCAAGGAGAACAACAGCCCGGTAGTGCAATCTCCCTGATCAACTACGAGCCCTCTATTTTTGGGGGCTACCGTCGTATCAACGGATTTGAAAAGCTAATCAACTACGTTGACATCGATTTGTCTGGTGCAATTACTTTTAGTTATCAACCAGAAGTTCCCGGTACAGGACCTGTACTCGGAGTCTGTGTCGCCAATAACATCAATGATTCGTTCTTTGCTGTTAGGGCACCGGAGACAGGGACGGACTACTTCTACAGATATGACGTGTCAGGAACAATTATCGGGGGTACAGCCTACCCGGCGTGGATTCCTGTGACGACTCCTGCTAGCGTTAACATGACTGGTGTTTCTCAAGTTAAGATGGTGCGCTACAATTGGGTAGGTGAACGAATACTACTCTTAGATGGTGCTAATCCTGCGGCGTACTACGACGGTACAACGTACACCCAGATAACTCACGCAAATGCGCCTACCAATCCTTCGGTGGGGCAGTCGTTTAAAAATCACATCTTTTTAGCCGGTGCATCTGCAAATCCTCAAGAGCTCTACTTTTCAGCTCCTTTGAATGAGGATGACTTCTCTCCTGCAAGTGGTGCTGGTAGTATTAATGTCGGTTTCGATATTGTACAGATCAAGCCTTTCCGCGATGAACTGTACATCTTCGGCCGGAACAACATCAAGAAGCTCGCGGGCACAAGTATCGCAGACTTTCAGGTTGCGTCTGTAACAGATGATCTTGGGTGTGTTGCCGCTGATAGTGTCGTGGAAATTGGGGGAGACCTCCTCTTCTTGGGTCCTGACGGTATCCGACCGGTATCTGGAACGGATAAAATTGGGGACGTAAACCTCGAGACGATCTCGAAAAATATACAGGGCTTGATGAAGGACGTTATCTTCAATCAGGACCTCACTCAACTACGTTCTGTTATTGTCAAAGGTAAGTCTCAGTTTCGTTACTTCTTCCAGAATGAAGATACGTTCGGCGTTCTAGGAGCCATCCGGCAGAATAAGCAGGGACAAATAGGGTTCGAGTTTGCTCAGCTTGCGGGCATCCAAGTTACTTGTGCAGACTCGGACTACATCGGACAAGAGGAGTACGTACTTCACGGCGACGCTGATGGATACGTACATCGTCAAGAATTTAAAAACACATTCGATGGGCGAGACATATTTTCTGTGTTTCAAACACCCTACATTTTTATGGGTGACCCAGAGATGAGAAAAAACTTCTCGAGAATATCCACATACATTCGAGCCGAGGGTAGTGTGGAACTAATACTAAAAATAAACTACGATTACGAAGACCTCGCGTCATCAAAACCGGCGGATTATAACGTAGAAGCTTTTGGACGTCCGGAATACTGGAACGTCGCTAAGTTTGATAGTGATGCCGTGTATGATGGTAACCCCACACCTATTGTGCGAACAAATGTAGCGGGTTCAGGTTTTGCGATTTCTCTTCGGTACTCGGCAAACGATCAATTTGGAAGCCACAGTATACAAGGGTTTAGTATGCTGTTTGGAGTAGGAGATAGACGCTAAATGGCTGGATACACTCGACAATCCGCAGGGGACATCGTACCCAATAACACCGTGAAATCGGGGCCCGTCAATAACGAGTTTAACGCCGTTGAGGATGCTTTTAACGATACTACCGGTCACCGCCACGACGGTACTACAGGCGGCGGTGCGTATATTACGTCGATAAAAGACGTTTACACAGACACCACAGTACTTACGAATCCTCTTTTTGGGACGGGTGCGCCTAATAACAGACTGGGTGGCGTGGGGATGTACTTCCCGGATGGTGCTTCAGGAAGTAATCTCGAGCTAGTTTTTGGGAGTGGTGGAGTATACCCTAACGCAACACTCTACGATCTAGGATCGGATGCGTACCGTTTCCGTAACATCTACAACTACGGAACTATTGATGCTTCTACGGTCCAGCCAGCTTTCATCCAGTTTAAGCAGGGGGACGCCTCTTATGGTATGTACTCGTCTATCCCTATGCGAGGGTATAAGATTACCGGCCTCGGTAACCCTACAGACCCACAGGACGCCGTCACAAAGTCGTACATGGAGTCGGTTACCGACACCCTCGCTAGCGCACAAACTAGTGCGTCAAATGCCGCCGCTTCTGCTCAGGCCGCCGCAGACACCTACGACACTTTTGATGACCGTTACCTTGGTATCAAAGCGACAGCCCCGACGGTTGACAATGACGGTGACCCCCTTGTAGCGGGAGCTCTGTATTTTAACTCGTCGAGCAACAAGACATTCTTCTGGAGTGGTACAGCGTGGATTGAGGCTGGCTCGCCTGTCAACGGCACCGCAGAGCGGGCTAATTACATAGCAACTGAGGGCCAGACTACCTTTGCGTCTACATATGACCCCGGTTTTGTGGATGTTTATTACAACGGTTTGAAGCTCCGTGCTGTAGACGATTTTACAGCAGACGATGGGGACAACATCGTTTTAACACAGGGAGCTACCGCAGGAGACGAGATTGACATCATCGCGTATGGTGCTTTCACTATTGCTGACACTTACACGCAAGTCCAGTCGGATAGTCGTTTTCTCAACTACGCAAATAACCTGTCTGACCTTGAGAACGCCACTACGGCGCGGACGAACCTCGGTATCAATGCCACGTCGGCAGAGATAGATCGCCTTTCCGTCGCGACGGAGGGTCAGTCAGAAGCTAGTAAGGTAGTAACCGCGTCCTCTACTGGGGCTGTAACTATTAACAGCACACTTTTCGTAAACCGTATTGATATGGGGAATGCTTTTTACGGAGACTTAGATGACTTATCAAGTTCTTCTGGCGTTCTCGACATTGACGTAGCTCTCGCTAATACCTTTGCTATCACTCTATCCGAGGATATCACAGCAGTAAATTTGACGAATACAATCAGTGGTCGTAGTTCAGCTTTTATTCTTTATATCAAGCAAGATGTGGGTGGAAGTGGGTACACTATTGACTGGACTGGGGGTACCACAATATATTGGGCTAATTCCGCTGGGGCTCCTACGCTTTCTACGCAGGCCAACGCAGAAGATTCCATCGTATTCCAGTACCAAGGTGGTTTTTGGTATGGTCATCCGCTATCAACAAGGTATAGCACGTAATGTCAACTGATTTACTACTCGCCGCCGCCGCCGCAGGTGCAGGTGAGGCCACCTATGTCGAGGGTGTGTTTTCAACGTATTTGTATACTGGGAATGGTGGCACTCAAGTTATTGAGAATGGTATTGCACTGACCGATGCAAACTCTGGCGGGTCTGTGGAGTTTGATGGGAGTGGGGACTATTTAAGTGTTGCTAATGACGCATCTTTAAATGTACTTGGTAGTTCTTTTACAATTGAGTGTTGGTTTAACTTATCAGAAGCTCAGTCAAACGCAGGCTTAGTCAGTAAACACGATGGTTCTGGCGGTTACCTTATTCGCCTAGATACAACTTTTATTCGTTTTTATACGACAGCCGGAACGATAGATAGAACCTATTCGTTTAATCAAGGGGAATGGTATCACGTTGCTGTGGTATCAAATGGCACTACGGGCACAATGTACATCAATGGTGTTGCTCAAGGTGCAACCTTCAGCACCAATGGAACAAACGCAACTAGCGCATTGCAAGTGGGCCGAACCAACACCGTAACAAATGATTTCGGTGGGTACATTTCTAATGTTCGTATTACAAATACAGCGGTCTACACCTCTGCCTTCACCCCTAGCACCACAGCCCTTACTGACGTATCGGGCACTTCACTACTGACTTGCCAAGGCGACACACCCCTTGTAGACAACTCAAGCAACGCCCTCACTCTTACAGTCAATGGTGATGCTAAGGCTAGAGCATTCGGCCCCTTCACATCGGAAACTGAAGGCAAAGGTGGGTTGGTTTGGTTAAAAGAAAGAAGTAGTACAGGTAATTACAGCCACAATTTATATGATACAGAGCGTGGTGCTACTAAATATCTACTTAGCAACTCCACTAATGCTGAAGGTACTTTGTCCACAGGATTAACATCGTTTAATGCCAATGGGTTTACTCACGGTTCTCACATGGGAGCCGGGAATGACGTAGTTTCATGGACATTCGCCAAGCAAGAGAAGTTCTTTGATGTGGTGACGTATACTGGGACAAATCCAACTCCACAAAACATTAGTCATAACCTTGGTAGTGTGCCGGGTATGATTATTGTCAAAAAAACAAGTGCGGGAGACCCTTGGATTGTGTATCACCGCAGTTCTAACGCATCTCCAGAAGATTATTATTTACGTCTTAATGAAACTTTTGCGGCGGCAAATAATGTCAATACATGGAATAGCACTGCCCCAACTGATAGCCAATTTACAGTTGGTATTGACAACACTGTCAACGAAAATAACGCAACCTACGTAGCCTACCTATTCGCCCACAACGATGATGATGGTGGCTTTGGTGAGAATGGCGATCAGGACATTATTAAGTGTGGGAGCTACAACGGTTCAGACCATCGTAGCAAAGAAGTTGTAGAGCTTGGATTTGAACCTCAATTTGTTTTGATTAAAAATATTACTTCTACTAGAAATTGGCAGATTTGTGACATAATGCGAGGTATGCCATACGGCAGTAATTCAGCGGCCTTAGAGCCAAATACATCTTCAGCAGAGGCTTTAGATGCCGCCGCCCCTAACCCAACCGCAACTGGATTTTTCTTTCCTACTAGACAAGGAGAATACAATGAAGCCGGGTCTACTTTTATCTACATCGCCATCCGCCGTGGCCCGATGAAGACTCCCAAGAGTTCGGCGGAGGTGTTTGCTACTGACATTACTTATAGTAGCACCTCTCCTCAATACTATTCGGGATTTCCAGTAGATTTTTGGTTGCGGCGTTATAACCGATACGGCTCCGATTATTTTATTGCTATGGATAGATTAAGAGCTAACGGAAATTTATATCTTGCTACAACCACTACGGCGGCTGAGTCACTATTTAGTGGCACAGGATTAGCTCAAATGGATGGTGCGGATTTAAATGGCACGAGTAGCTCATACGCATACATGTTCCGCCGTGCGCCTAAGTTCTTTGATGTCGTTACGTGGACGGGCGACGGTACCTCCTTTAACCGCCGTATCTCCCACAATCTCGAGCAAGAGCCCCGGTTCGTTCTAGTAAAAGCGAGAAATTCGACGGTATACAATTGGACTCTCTACTACCACTTTTCGAGTGCAACTGTCCCCCATGAACGATTCTGGTTCGTCAATACGGGTAGTCCTGTTTACGGTACGACAGGTTCATACCAGTACCTCTGGGGTAACGCCCCAGCTAGCACGACTGATTTTGGTGTTGGATCATACAATAATACGGCCAACATCGACTACATTGCTTACTTATTTGGGGGATCAAATATCGCCACCACCGGACTTTACATCGGAAATGGTACGAGCAACACGCGATACCCCACCGCTACACCAGACGATGTTAGGTTCCTACTCATTAAAGAGTACTCAGCCACAAGCCCGTGGTACGTATTTGATGTTGAGCGGGGCATTGTCGCTGGGAATGATCCGTACCTCAAGTTAAACACCACGGACGCTGAAGTCACAACTACCGATGTCATTGACCCCGTCCCCGGGGGTTTCACCGTGAATCAAACAGCTACAGAAAACTTAAACGCGGACGGGTCTTACTACCTGTACTACGCAATTAAATAAACGGAGAGGAAATGAAACAGTTCCGTAATCGAGAGACAGGAGAGCTTAAAACACAAGCTCAGATCATGCGAGAAAATCCCGGCAAGTCGTTTCCCAAAAAATGGCCTGCCGCTCTCCTCGACCGCATGGGGTATGACCCTGTCATTGCCAGCCCCAAGCCAGACCCGAGTGGGGACTATAAGATTGTTGTGAAGGATGGGGCAGTCCAAGATGCGAACGGCCACTGGGTTGACGCGTGGGTTGAGCGGGATATGTTTGTCGAGATGACAGACATGGATGGCAATACGCTGACTGTTGCGGACCAGATCGCGACGTACGAGCAGAACAAGTCCGATGAAGCCGCGAGGAGTGTTAGAACCCGCCGAGATCAACTGTTGAAAGACACGGACTGGATGGGTTTGTCAGATGTCACGATGAGCACGGAGTGGGAAACCTACCGGCAAGCTCTCCGTGACATCTCGAGCCACACGAATTTCCCATTTCTTGACGAGGAGGACTGGCCGTCTAAGCCAGTATGATGTATAATGAGTAAAGCAAGGGACTTAGCAAGTAACCTCTCAAACATTCCGTCTCTCGAGTATGAGGCGGTGGCGTCTCCCTACTACGAATTCACGCACACGACCGCCACAGGTAACGCCTTTGCGGGATACCACTACGTGCCTACGCCGTACACTGTGTCGGGAACGGAGCATCTCGCAGGAGAGCACACTGTGCGCCGCGTTCTTCCTTATGAAAGTGGCACGTACACCCACGACAAATCAAACTATCTTTCAGCAGATGCAACTATCGCGTCTGATGCTAAGGCCGTCTCTATGACGGCACACTATTGGATTCACCCCGAGGCTACCTTAACAGTCGACGGTGAGTTCTTCTTACATGACCCTCAGTACGTTGCAGTATACGACTAAATTGGAGAAATAAAACATGGGTAAAATAATCGTAGATCAGCTTCAACGTGCTGGTCAAACAGCATTCCAGCTACCATCTGCTGATACATCAGGCGGCGGTCTCGTACAGACTGACGGCTCTGGAAATATCTTAGTAGCTAATACGCTACCAACTGGCGCGGAAACAACTGTCACTGACATCGCAGATACGGCTGTTTTAGGGGCGTCTACTGAAGCCTCTAAGATGTACAACTTCACTACCAATCCAGTGGATACTTTAGACGTCTCATGGTCCGACATCCTACCTTCAGGTAAAACTTTCGCGGGTGATGTCGCATACATCAAGATGGAAGGCTCGGGTATCTCTGCCGCAGGAATAGGGTATTTTAAAGTCTTCGGTAAAGACGCAAGTGGACAAATCTCTACCGGATACTTCGGGTACACCTACCACGGAAGCCACTATGGTAACGCAAACCAAGGGGCCTCTCACAACTCAAACCAAGGGTGGTGGCAGTTTCCTCAATACACTACGGTGGAGAACACAGGGCAAACTTACTCGGGGGGTATCTCCTTCGCTATTGAGTGGCATCCCCACCTAGAGGATACATACGGCAACCATAACGTACATATCCGTAGCACGTATAAACAAAACAACCAGACGTACCCTAACGTGGAGCAACTCGGGTGGATGAACCAAGGAACAAGTGTGCCTCCTGCTTCCCCCACACATGGATTCACACTCACCAATACAGCCGCCGGGGACATTGACCGCGGGTACCTTCGTGTAACTTTGGTTTATAAATAGGATTTTAGGAGTAAAACATGTCAAAAATTATTGTAGATGAATTTCAGCGAGAGTCGGGCACGACATTTACCCTACCCTCCGCTGATCTTTCTGGCGGTGGTAAGCTCATTACCGACGGTTCTGGGGTAATGTCCGTAGCAACAGACGTAGATGTCGATGCCGCTATTGCGAACTACGTTAATTCAAACCAGAAAGTCTGGACCAAAAGTTACGACCTGTCAGTAAATAACGCAGATTACACTGACGGCCTTTCGTTCTTATGGGCTGACATTCTACCTGCTGGCAAGTCCTACACGGACATTGCAACTGTCCGAATTCAGGGTACAGGTGTATCCGGGGACACAGTAGGAAGACTGTACTTTTACGGAAAAGGTAGTGCGGGCAACATTACTTCGGGGTACCTCGGATACGGGTACTTCGAGTACTACAATGGGACGACGGTGACAGACACAAACGGTCACAATAGTGACAACGGATACTGGTACGTTCCGGGATATGCCGACCTTGCTATAACGGATTACAACTATGGTAGTGGTCTATCCTTCGACATGCTCTGGCACTTCCGTAAAGAAGGAGACTACGGCAACTACCAAATTCACTCGACGTACATGTACCAACAGAATACTTCCTACAACTTTCCTAACCTAGGGCAGATGGCATGGGATAGCTACGCCACAAGTGCTCCCCCAGCTACTGCAACGCACGGTTTTTGTGTGAAGCATAGTGCTTCCGCCGGGACGTACAACCGCGGCATGATTACTGTTCAAGTTACTCTTCTTTAAACTTAAAGGCTAAAGCGATGCCCAAGCTACTTGCAAACTCGATAAGACTCCCTAGCGGTGAGGATTTTAAATTCCCATCTTCACTAGGGGTTGCACATCAATTTTTATCCTTGGGAGAAACCGGAGCTCTAGCTTTTAACGATATTGTTGTTTCTTCAGTAGAAAATCCCCCGGTAAATTACAACAAAGGACCCCGCCACCAACTATGGTTCAACTCGAGTACAGGGAAGTTGTTTGTGCGAGTTTCCGATACTAAAAACAAGAACCAGTGGATATCGTCCGATGGCTCTGTTACGGTGGGGATTGCCCAAGGACAGAGACTTTTTGAGTCGTCGGGAACTTTCACGGTGCCCGCTGGTGTCACTCGGATATCTGCGGTAGCTGTCGGAGCAGGCGGAGGGGGAGACGAAAGCTGGTCTAACCACGGGGGCTCCGGCGGGGCCCTCGCATACGCTACTTTCGCAGTTACTCCGGGAGAGTCTATATCGATTACCGTAGCTTCAATTACAGAGCAAACGCTAGACGGGGGCGCAACTTCTATCGGAGACTACTTTTCTGCGGGAGGAGGGTATTATCAGGGCACCCCGTCTAGCGCAGAATCAGGTAAACCCATCGCAGGAACCGTCACTCCTTTTGGGGGACGAGGCGGATACACATCAGTCAACGGTTATGGTGGCGGTGGCGGTGCCGGTGGGTACGGGAACACGACCTCTGGTGCCGATGCATTTGGGGGCAATGGTGGGTATAGTAATGACCAGTCCGACGGCAAATTAGGCGGCGGTGGAGGCGGCGGCGGCTATGCCTCCTCTACATACTCTTTTGGAGGTGGCGGCGGCGTGGGTCTCTTCGGGCGAGGAGAGAGCGGAACGAAGGGTGACTACAACAACGGCAACTCTTTCTACACAGATGGAAGGTACGGCGGTAACGGCGGTTCTGGGGGTTTTGACGGCGCAGACAACAGCAACTCAAGTCAGCCTGTACGTAAAAACGATACGGTAGTAACCGGAAGTTCGGCCTACACCATATACCACGGTGAGGGTGGAAAGTTTGGTGGCGGAGCCGCTGGTGGAGGAACTTCTGTCAATAGCAACGCTCTTTTTTGTAGGGGCGGCCAAGGCGGTGCTCGAATCGTGTGGGGATTAGGTCGTGAGTACCCCCTCGCAGAAAACGTAAAAGATGTAGACACCGTAGAATAGGAAATATCATGACAGACACGTACGATGCAGACACGCTTGCCTTAGCAGAAGAAGGACTTCGTCTCTTACGTAACGAGGCCTTATCGGCAACGGACTGGGCCGTTCTCCCGGACTCCCCGTTGGACGACGCAACAAAAACAAACTACACAAACTACCGGCAGTATTTACGGGACCTCCCCGCGAATACAACGGATGAGGGGTACATGACGTTTACGGGGATCGACTCGTACGCGGACTGGTTAGCGGCTCAAGGAGAGTAGCCGTGGACATGATGCTTTGGAACATAGTCCTCTCTGCCATTCTAGGCTTTGTCGGTTGGTTTGGCATACAGATGCACTCAGAAATGCATCGCCTATCCATCCTCCTCAACAAAACCCGTGAAGAGATTGTGCAGTGTCAACTATCTATCGCTGAGAAGTATGCACGTAAAGATGAAGTCAGGGAAGATATGGAACGACTCATGGATCGTCTAGATGCCTTAGACGCTAAGATTGACCGACTCATAGAAGCACGACAGTGATATTTGAGGCAATAGCCGCAATTAAGATTGCCAACGAGGCTATCGGTGCAATCAAGGAGTTTGCGGGGCACGTATCCTCTGTAGGCGAGATGGGGCCACAGCTTACCAAACTGGCTGACGCTAAAGAAGAAATAGAAAAGAAAGCGAAAGACGGTGACATGGAATGCTTCTTTGAACTTGAAAAAATCAGGAATCATGAAGCTGAAATCAAACGCCAGTTTATCTACGCAGGCCGTCCCGGCTTGTGGGATGACTACTGTAAATTTATTCACAACAGAAAGACACTTAGAGAGAATGAAAAGAAACGCATTGCCGCACAGAAGGCCCGTAGACGTAAACTCATTAAAGACTGGAGTATTGGTATCCTTGTTACCGTTGCCACCCTTTCTGTTGTTGGCATATGCGCTTACTTCGTATATTGGCTCATAAGCACAAAAGGAAAGTAGCATGGTTACGTGGATTCTATTCGTAATACTCCTTGATGCGGATAGATACTACGTCTCTCCCACAGGGTTTTTCACCACAATGGATAAGTGTTTTGAGGCACGGCAGGAATTCATGATCACTGCCCCTCAACCAAAGATTAACTACGAAGCTGTATGTATACAGTCAGACAGGGTACAGATGCAATGACAGAAGAAATGTATGACTTGAATGGCGATGGAGTGATTGATGCTGAAGAACGCAAGATCATGCTGGAAGACATGCGGAGACAAATGGAAGATGCAGATGCCCAACGTGACTCCATTCGTAAGATGGCTTGGTTTGCTCTTATTGGTCTTCTATTGTATCCATTTGGTATCTTTCTTGCTGATGCCTTCGCTATGGGTACAGCCGCTCAACTCATCGCAGACATTGCACCAACATACTTTGCCTCAATCGCAGTACTTGTATCAGCGTTCTTTGGTGCATCTGCAATAACATCTACTAAGAAGGAAGGTAAGAATGCTCCAGATGCTCCTAGGGCCAGCAGTAGAACTCGCTAAGGACTTCGTTAAGGGCAAGGCCGACGAACAGAAGGTCAAGCAGGAAGTCAAAATCAAGGCCCTCCAGAACGAAGGGTCTTGGGAAAACATCATGGCAGACGCCACGAAGTCATCTTGGAAGGATGAATTCTTTACAGTTGTGCTATCTGCCCCTATAATATTAGTAGGTTACAGTGTTGCAACAGGCGATACCGCAATCATCGACCGTCTCAATGATGCCTTCTTGGCCCTCGAAAATCTTCCCGATTGGTACAGCTACTTATTATTCCTTGCGGTCAGCGCGAGCTTTGGAATGCGCTCCGTCGATAAACTCATGAACTTAAAGAAGAAATAAAGTATGGCAGTAAGTGACGCAGACGTAAGAGCGTGGTTCGCCGCAAATCCAAATGCTTCCGACAAGGAAATCGCAGAGGCGGCTAAGGCGGCGGATGTTTCCGCGGCACAGATAGCTCTTGCTACAAAAGCTAATGTCGCGGATGTGATTGACCGTGCAAAGGCGACAGGGGTTGATATACGGTCGGGAATGACATCGGGCAATGATATTGCGACGGCCGGTGGGATTGACGCATACAAGGCACAGAACTCCCCTGTTACTTTCGGTGCTCCAACTCAAACGCTAAATGTGGCCGACACAGCGGGTCTGTCTACCGGTACGGGATCAAGTAATGTTACCACTCCTATCGAAACTCCTACGGCACCGACCACCTCATTAGGGCAGGCTATTGAAGCTCCCCCCACTGATTTTGCCGGCTTTTCTCAGGACGATATACAGAGCTACGTTGGTCAGGTCTACGCGGCAAATCCCGGAGATTACTTTGGGGCAACAGCCAAGATTAACGAAGACTTGGCAAAGTTTAATCAGGCCGGTTACAACATTAACTTTGACGATGTGTCGAAGGCTGTTCAGCAGTACACGAGCGGTCAGACAGACGCGTCGGAAACAGGAACCGGTACGGGGGCAGACGAGAAAAAAGAAGAAGAGGTGAAACTAGACCCCGAAATCCCCGCCGATCCTAACAGAACTCTCTCAGACTTAACTCCCCTAGAGGTTTCCGCACTCACGGGAACTCCCGCTGAACTGACAAAGGGTTTGATAGCTCAGGCTACAGGCCAGTCCATGCCAAATACTACTATAACGGCTGAGAAGATAGGAGAGGCGGATACTGACCAGCTAACGTCGTATACTAAGCTCGGAGAAATTGACGAAGTTACCGCAACAAAGGGGGCCGCTCCTACCGAAGTCGCGAAGCCTACCACACCTGAAAAGGGTGACTACGACATTGAAGCAACTACAGTAGGTGACGTGGATGAAGCTACAGCCGCTAAGCTCGAATCCGCGGATGTATCTACAGAAGTAAAAATCGGAGCAATCCAAGGGGCACTGTCTCCCGAAGCGATAGCGTCTGCCGCAGAAGCGGATGTTTTAGAGAAACAACTTGTTAGCTATCAACTCGGGGACCTTTTTAATTCTATTCAAAGCGGTGCCCCCCTACCCCCTTGGGCCGCAGGAGCGGTTCGTGGTGTCACTCAAGTAATGCAAAAACGGGGCATGGGCACAAGTAGTATGGCGTCTGCCGCCGTTACCCAAGCAATACTAGAATCCGGGTTGCCTATCGCCGCCGCAGATGCCGCTGAGTACTCGAAAATTAATGTTGCGAATCTGAACAACCGACAGCAGGCGGCTCTACAGAACGCCGCTACCGTTGCTCAAATGGACATGGCTAACCTCGACGCTCGAATGAAGGCGGCCGTTCAAAACTCTCAAAGTTTCTTAGCAATCGATCTGCAAAACTTGTCGAACGAACAGGCAACGGAGACCATTAACTATCAAGGCCAGCTACAGACAGCGTTTACGGATGCGGCCGCAAAAAACGCCGCGTCTCAGTTTAACGCAAAAACCCAACAACAGGTGGATGAGTTCTTTGCTGAGCTTGGGGTTCAAGTAGATAACGCCAATCAGAACCGCGCTTCTGCGATGGAGCAGTTTAATGTCGATCAAGTAAACTCGATAGCGCAATTTAACACGTCTCTTGAGGATGCCCGAGACCGTTTTGATAGCACGATGAAAGCCCAAATCGAGCAGTCCAACGCTCAGTGGCGGCGGGATATTGCGACGATAGATACGGCTACGCAAAACGAAGTTAATCGGCAAAACGCCGCTAACGTACTACAAACCAGTCAGGCGGCACTATCTGCTCTATGGCAGAGATATCGTGATGAATCGGCGTGGATTATGCAGTCCACAGAAAATCAAACCGCCCGCGCACATCAACTAGCTATGTTGGAATTTGAGAAAACTTCTAGCATCGACATGTTCGGGCTCGAAAGCGAGTACGCGACAGCATCTGCCGTAGGTAATGCGGCGTTGTCCGGTATTCTGGGTATTATTGTTCCGAGGGATGATTAATCGTGCTTAATATGTTAAAGAGTGGCTGGGAAGCAGTCAGCAGTTTTGTGTCAGACGCATACAAAGGTAGCTTCCTTGAGAGTACTTACGACGGAGCTACAGACTTATACAAAGGGGCGCAGGCTTGGGGTAAAGAAAACCCCATTGCCTCTACGTTTGCCAGCTCTGCGGTCAAATCCTTAACTAGCAAAGAAACTGCCGCGAATTTACCCAAAGCTAAACGCCCTACAATTAAGTCAGGGGTAGAGGCGGGATCGTACGCTTCTACGGCAACGAATATGGGTTACACCGCACGTGTTGTGGATAAGATTCGTGCCGTCCAAAACTCTAAGGTAGGCGGGTCTATACAGGGGACAATTGATAGACTGCAAACAAAGCCTTCTAGAGGCCCCACCTTATCTATAACCTCCCCTCAAATTTCTGTGAAGCCTCGTTCACGGTAACAGGAAACCTAATATGCAACGGCCAATGAGACGTAAACAAACACTCACACCGGAAAGTCGCTTTAATAAAGCACCTCCCGGATTCTCTCTCACGGGAAGCCCTAAAAAATGGCCGTGGGAAGGCCCGCCTGAGCACACATCTCCGGGGGAAGCTGTGGACGCTATCATCGACAATCTCGAAAAACCAGAAGTCGAGGAGCAATACGTTCAACTACTTGCCGCAGGGGTATCTGTCGAAGAGCTCGTATCTACAATGACCAAGGTGGGGTTTACTGAGGGTAGATTTACGGTCGATGTTGCAGAACTAATTAAGGCACCTCTCGCGTTTTACCTCATGGGGCTAGCGGCAGAGTATCAAATACCTGCAAAAGTATTCAACACAAAAGACGGTCTGCCGCGCACTAACTACGGTATGGAAGACGCGCAACTTCTTAACATCATGAAAGACCGGAACCCCGAGTTTGCCGCGTACATGATGAAGCGTCCCGAGGTTAACGACAAAGTCCAAAGAGAGACTGCGGCCGCAAGACAGCAGAGTTTCCTAGCTGATATGCCAACACCACCGGCGGAAGAAGCACCCGGCATTGACGCGGATACTATGGAAGAGGAAGAGAAATAATGGCTGGCATTTTCACACTAGGTTTTATCGGCGGTGCCGCGCAAGCGTTTACTGAGGCTAAGCGGGCAGAGGCAGAGCAGATAGCTTCAGAAAAAGAGTTTGAACGCCAGAAAGAGCTCTACGCCTTCCAAGCGCAAGAAAACTTTAAATACGACCAAGCGCAAACCATGCTCAAGTATGGATTAGATAAAGATATCGTAAAGTTTAGAGCGGAGACAGAGAATGAATACGCAATAGATCGAATGGTTAGAGAGCAAGGCAATGCTATGGCTATACGAGCGTATGAAGAAGAACTAAAGCAAGTTACTGATCAAAAAAAACGAGACGACCTTCTAAGCAAAATTGACAACTTAACTATAAAAGCCAACAAAGCCGCGGAAGAGGGGAAGTCCTTTGTTGCCCCTGCTGGGTGGACAGTATACGGTTACGACAACGCGCAGGAAGAATCGGGTAAATTGACGGGGGCTATCCCGATGGCTGGTGTCGATACTGACCTCCCCATGTTCAACTTCAAAAGTAAGTCCGGGAATACGCTGTACGTTCCCGGAGTAGACGTTAAGTATCACAAAAGTGATATCGCCAGAGTTAATCAGAAGATTTATAATGTTGCTGACGGCATCGGCACAGAACTGTGGTGGCACATTGAGAACGGGGACCCACATGGGTTGTTGAAAGAGGTGCGTACCCAGTTAGTACAGAATATTGACAAGAAAGCTATCCGCTCAAATCTTCTGTTAAATAAGGATGAGGCGGGAACCCAGTACATACAAAACCCTGTGACGGCATTCCCTGCTTTAGAGATGCTCACAAAGAACGGTCAAGTAGACAGGAAGACGCAAGAGTGGTGGATTGACAATATCATTGGTCCTCAGCTCGGGGTCACTACCGACGCTTTAAAAGAAGCGATTGGGTATCCTAAGCAACTACCTCTCACGTATGATGAGGTTAATGACCAGTTTGTAGGGGCTTCTGAGGATTCTTATAACTGGGCCACGGAGTACGTCGGTATGGGTAGTCCTAACTTTGATCCCGACCGCTCAAACTCTCAGCAAATTCGCCCAGAAATCTGGGATAAAGTGACTAAAATTCGAGCCGCTAGTGGTGCGTCTGCAATACGTATTCTCGAGACAGTGTCCCGGGCAAAAGAGCCGGAAAAACTACTATCTGCAATCGTAAATACCCAGACGGTTGTGAAACCTTTAATCACGAGACAAAATAGCGGGGCGATTCAAATTAACCCCGCGGCAAACGATAGACTGTACAAGCTCGTTAAAAACTTAGAGCCTCAAGACGGTATCGAAGTAGCCCGCCTATTTACCCGAGATGATAGCCCCCGTAAGGTCACTGCTGTAGAAATATCGCAGGGGCAGACTAAGGCCGTTTATAATAAAAAATTCAGGGATATGTATGGCATCAGCCGAGAAGATGCCCGCGCACGTGCTTACGCCTCTAAGAAAGCAAAGACAGTAATCCTTCAGATGAAGGACCTGATGGCTAGTGGAATGGTCGGTGCGGGTAAAGTGTCTCAAGTTAAAAAGACGCTTGCCGGATTGGGCGAACTTGTCCAAGATTTCAACGTCCTAGTTACCCAAATATCTGGGGAGAAAAACCAAGAGGCCTTATCCGGAATACAGAAAGGTCTGGCAGATATTGAGCAGAACCCAGAAATTAGTGATTCAGCACGACTACAATATGTGTTCGATCTCCTCGGTGAAACTCTAGCGTATTACCAAGCCGCGGCCCTTCAGGGTGGCGCACAGGGACGTGATATCTCTAACCAAGACGTACAGTTCCAGAGAGAGAAGCTCGGCCTTACTGGATTTAGCGTCTACACCCCCGGGGTTATGGCTAACTTAGACTACCTAGAAGATCAGATGAGTTCTACCTACGCAATCCACAATGGGTACGCCAACGCAGTAGATGACGCAGAGTTTGAGGCCGTCTTCCTATATGACCAAGCAATGGGCGGTATGGCTCCTAAGAACTACGCAGAAGCACGATCTGGGGCTCCGCAAGTTTTTGAGGGTAGGGGTACTATAGGCTACACAGGGCCTCTCGGTTCTGGCGAACAATACGTAGAACGGGTAATTAACGGGGAGACCCGTCGTTTCCCTATTCTTCAACTACAGTAACAGTAGGAATTACACATGGCTGAACAACAGCAGGGCGGATTTGCTTTCGATCCATTCGAGGGTACGCAACTTAGTAATGTGATGCGAGACGAGGAGGAAGAGCAAACCCTCCCAGAGGAAGACATGACCATTCAGGTTGATCCTCCCACGCCCCCGCAAGAGTCTGCCCCTACTGAAGAGGAGGTGGCACCTACTGCCCCTGAAGATGAAGACCGAGTTGTTGTGACACCTGATATGGTGGTGCAGTACCCTGCAAGCCCTTACAGAACACCTGATCCCTACTCATCGGATGAGGAAGAGGCGCAGAGAGTTCAGGAATTTTTTTACACTCCCCGTGAAAAGGGCATGCCAAAAAGTCAAGCTGACCTAGAGCAGGATGTGCAGGTAGGTAATGCTCCATTCTTTATAACCCCCGACGGGACTAAGGTAGACTTCGACCGGCCTGATCTGCCCTTGACGACTAAATACCGATACATGATGGCAAATGACGGTGTTGCAGTGCCCCTGTCCAAACCAGATGGCTCCCTCGATAGAGAAGGAGGAGGTTTTCTACGTTACGATCTAATTCCTGCCCAGCAATACCGCCAGTACAAAGAGATGCCCGTGCGTAAGGGAGCCCTCGATCAAGCCGGAGGGTTTGTTTCTGACGTACTCGTGGGGCCGACGGGTTACGGGGATATGCAAGAAGCAGACACCTACCTAAAAAACCTAGGACTCAACCAGAACGCCCGTACGTATATTATGCGGGGCATAGCTACAAACGAGTTCGAGTTCGACAGTATTATACAGGGTCCCGCAGATATGGCGGGCTTTGTATTGTCTCTGCCCGCTTACGCGCAGAAAGGCGTTAACTTCCTGATGAAGGACGTCGCCCTCCCTTTCTATAGCTTCCTGTCAGGTACGGATGTTTCTGATCTACGTAAACACGTAGAGAAGATGCAAGACGATCAGATTCTAAACTACGAAATCCCTTCCTACTCTCAGTACATTGCTGAGAAGTACGACATGTTACCTGAAGTTGTTGAATACGCTATCCAACCGCAAGGAGCTATTTCGAGGGCTGGTAAATTTCTTGCCGAGGATGTGCCCCTTTATGTGGCGGCCGGTCTCAAGCGCACAGGGTCTGCTCTCCGTCGGATGACAGAGCTCGACCTATTCATGAAAAGAAACTACGGCGGGGACACTTTTGTAGACGCCCTACGTAATGCCGCCGATGAAGGCGTCGATTTTATGAAGATTCAGAGTGACTTTGTCACGGAGAATGCGTCGAGGTTTTCGGCAGACAAAATCCAGAAGGACCTTGACCTCGCATTTGGTTTGGCCGTCATGCGTCCGGGAAGCCAACAGCGTGTCGAATTGTTGCGCCCACAGATGGACAGCCTACTCAAAGAAAAGGATGCTATTCAAGGGGACCTCACAGTTGCTCGTAGCCAAAACAATAAAGCGGCTATCAAAAGAGCGGAGGCTCGCGCAAAGAATATTAACAAGCAGATCAGAACTATTGAGGGTGATCTCCTCCTTCCGAAGTACCTTAATGATGCGGCTAAAGAGTTGCGGGGAACGACAGCTTGGGTCACGGGAACAACCACAGTCTACGCGGAGTTCTTCGGTAGCGATCCTGCTGTAACTCCATTCCTCGAAATGGGGGGCGTCATCGGTATGCTAACAATGCCGAAGGTAGGCCAAGGAGTTACACGGTTTTCAAAGGGCGCATTAAGTGAGATCGTAGCCGCACGACACCTCCTACGTATGGACCCTACCTCGTGGAAGGAAGCTCGCAACTCTCAAAATATGTCGCGGGGTGCCCGTAATGCTCTCGACGAAATCATGGCTCTGCCTAGTGAGTTGAGGCAGTCTTTCCTCGCCGGTGCAGAAGAGGCGGCTGTTATCCGCAGGGGTCTAATCGAACTCTCTGAGAAAACAGGCGTGGATATCAACGAAGATGCCTTCATCGAAAACCTAGCGACCCTCTCTGATATTGGTGCTCTAGTAACTCTCTCGAGAAACATCTCCGAAAAAGTTGTAGTGACTAATCTCGGCAATCTGGCTGGAGAGCTACAGAGAAGCCAGTCCGTGATGCAAGCACAGCAAGGCTTGATAACGAACATGGCAACAGCGACTCGCCAGATGCTCAACCTCAAAATAACGGCGGGCTTACCCGACGATCACCCTATCTCAGAGCTCGGCTATCGCATGAACAAATTTGTTCAGGGACAGGCTCAGCGTCTAGAAGCAGACAAGCAAGCCCTCTCTGAATTTGTGGCGGCGCAAGGTAAGCAACTAGAGACGATGGTAACTGGCGGCGCACTCCTAAAAGACGATAAAACACTCGAGGGGGTCAACTCCGCGATTGAGTTCATGGATATGCAAAGTCGAGCGGCCCGCCTCGATGTCGATCCTGAAACTCTTGCGGAGACGGGTCTAGACCCTTCCCAAGCGATGATAGACGCGGCTAAGACCATCGACAGTCTCGAACAACAACACGTCAAGCTTGTGGACAACCTTGTTAATAACCTAAATAAAGAACAGGCGGCAAACGGGGATGCTTCAGTAGTACATACGGTTGCAGTTGCGGTACGTAAGAACCAGATTCTTAATCGTGTGGACAAGATGTACTCGAGTTTCGATAAGGATTACCCCAACGTACGCGCTAATGTAGGCCCTTTATATGACCTAATCTTCTCTTCTGAAGCGCAGAAGGAACTTTCTGGGTACCTACCTGACGAAGTAACATCCGGTGCTCTCTCGATGGCCGGTGAGAACCTTTACGGTAAAACTTCACGTGGCTTTGGGTCTCTGTTTAACGGCGGAGCAAAAGGTGGGCTCAAGCTTGTTCGACAGCGTCTAGGTGATAGGGCCGGAGAGTTCGATGCCCTTCTTTCTGAGATGGGTGTTGAGGGAGCTAACCCTATCAACCAGTTTATGCGTATAAAGACAGTCCTCGATGACCCCAACGCAGAGGAAGCCCGGGATGCATACCTAAAATTCTTCGGGGGTAATGAGCAGTCTGCCCGTGATTTCTCGGAAAACTTACCGATGCTCATCACGACAGCCGACTGGCGATTGGTGAACAAGCACCTAAACAAGATGGCAGGTAAAGGCGGGGATAACGCCGGCATGTACATGGCCTTGAAGGACCGCTGGCAGGAAGTAGGCCAGAAGCAACTTGACGATGGTCAGGGTAACAAAGTAAACAACCCCATAGCATTCCAAGTCGGGTGGTTTGGGGAGCAAGCCCCTAGTAATGTTGCGGACGAAGTTTACGAAGAGTTCCGTGCTATTCAAGACTTTTACCGCTACGAATACGCCGAGCGTTACTACTATGATCCTCGCGTGAGCAAGCTGAACGGTACCCATACCCAGCCCCGGCAAGAGGCGGCGGCTAGCGTAATAAATGATGCGAAAGAGGGCGAAGAACTCGACATCGCTAATATCACCCCTACCTACAGCGCGGTGCAAAAGGAGTTAAAACCTAACAACGCTCTGAACTACCTCTACGGTAACGTCCTACAAGCGAAGGTAGCGTATGGTGGAGAAGACCTCTACACGAACGTAATTGAGCCCCTCGCTAAACAAGTGGGTATGTACGACGCGAACACAGGTCGGTACCGGATTGTTGTTGAAAGCGCAGACAAGGAGGACGCAAACGCAGTTAAAGTAGCGAACGCTTCTCGCAAGTCTGTACTGCGGTGGTTGCAAGGAGAGCTAGTCAAAACAAAGGGAGGCCGACAAGTTGTCCAACGCGATGCTAGGGGCCGCCCACTCCTAGACATAGGAGAAACTTTCGAGTATAACCGCGCAGGCTTTGACTCTTTTGCTAACGTACCCGTTTTCAGGAAGAACGCCGACGGTAGCTTCACTGAGGTGGGTAAGCTCGTGGAGCAGGAAGAGGCGTTTAACGCTATCAGTATCGACGCATTAGAGATGAACCGGTACGATCTCGACTCTACGTTTAGCGAAGCATATAATGTTCTGGGCTCATGGCAGAAAGGTGCTTTAACTAGCGTCAAGAATGCGGGGGCTAGCGTCAAGGCAGACCATGATTTTGTTAACGACTTCATGCGAACTTACGCTATTAGCCCAACCCAAGGTGTCACCAATATCGACCTGACAGCAGAGCGCGTTTTTGGCGCAGTAGTTTCAGGCACATTTGAGAGGGAGATGGCCGGGGAAGCAGTTAACCTCAGTAAAATAAAAGAACTGATGGTTAAGTCTGCGAAAGAAAATGGCATGGACGGAGACGACGCTATTCAGTACGTCGATGAAGCTGTCGCCCGCTTAGTTAACCGCCACATCCAGACGGTCTCGAGCTCCGTTGCATCTCGAATGGGGGAGACGATAAAGGACGGCGAAATAGTACGGATGCCTGTCACGGGACTCGACGGAAGAAGCATCCTCGAATCCATCGGGGCGGTAGCGGGAGGTGATCCAGAAAAAGCGGGACGCATCCGCGCAATCATTGGGGACGACGCCTACCAAACGTGGGACTTAGTAGGCCGTACGGTTATGCGTATCCAACAAGAGCGTGTACCGGGCGTGGACGGGAGACTTCCCGGCCTGTCGCTGGACTCCATTCTGTCACGTATCTACAACATCAATCGCCAAGTTGTATCCACGCAGTGGGTAGCCACAGAAATGCTCATACGAGCAGGGCGTCAAGCAGGCGGTAAGCTGTTACAGACAATGCTGACAGACCCTAAAATCGCTAAGGAAATCCTCGACATTATCGAGACAGGTAAGATTCCGAAGTACCGGGTTGAGCCTGACTGGATACGGGCACTATCCTTTGAGATTGTCCGCCAAGAAGCGGCTAACGAAGACGCGGCTACTCGATTTGCTGGTTCTGTATACTATGACTACGGCCCAGTAACACGGGTCGGAGACTTACCGGACCGCCCGGTACCGACTGCGCGTACTCCGGGGACACCCTTTGGTACAACCCCCACTGGAGAAACAACGCTTCCCTCAGTAGAACCTACCCCTCCCCCTCAACCAGAACCTCTAGACCCTATTCAACAGCAGATGCGGGCTCTTGGCAGAAACCCCAACAATTAAGGAAATCCTATGAAGCAGTATACAAACTCACCCCGCAAGCCGATGATGTACGGCGGAATGTCCACTGGCCCTACAAAGCGTAAGAAGATGATGAATGGCGGCGACACTCGTGCTAAGGCTAACGCCGCGGCGAATGCAGATACCCAGTCTCGTGTAGCTACAGGACGCGCTACAGCAAAAGACAAGGCGGCCATGCAAAGGCAACGCATGGAAGAGCTCGGACGTATGTCCATCGCTGAGTTACGCGAGATTGCAAACGGGGACGACGCAGATGCGATGATGGCGCGGAGTGTCCTACGTGAGAAGGGAGACAAGGCGGCAATGCCTTCGGGTGACCAAGAGCCAGCCGGGATGATGTACGGCGGGAAAACCAAGAAGAAGGCGAAGTAGGATGGCAGGACCACTTATAGGAGCGGCCGTACGTGCAGTTACCAGTGCGGCAAAGAAGTACGCTAAAGGGGTAACGTCTAGGAAGGCCGCAAAATCAGCAGAGACTGCGGCACGAAATGCCCACCGTAATGAGGTAAGAAAAGCGGCAACTCGGGCACTACAGAAAAAAAGTGAAGAACTTGCGGCAATTCGTGACGACATGAACGCGAGCGCAAAGCGTTTATCTAAAGAGCGTGATGAAGCCTCGCGGCAAGTTATAGGAGCTGTCAGCAGAGCCGTAAAGCAAGGTGCTATGCACGGAGCTCCAAAGACAAAACAATAAAAAAGTTATAACTCCAATAACCTTGACCCCGGCATACCACCGGGGTTTTTTTATGCCCTCTCTTCCTTGATCTTATCCTGTAACTCCCGGAAGTAGTGCCGTACGATGTTACCTATCTTGTGAGGATACACGGGGTCACCGAGGTTACGGAGCGTTCGCTCCAAGCCTACCGTGTCTACGCAGTCGAGGTTGAACTCGACATTACCATCCCTGTTTAGGTCAATTGTGAAGTTGAGTAGTTGTGCTTTTGGATCGGCCATAGTTCACTTATCTGTAAGTTGTAGCAATCTGCTTTGAATGTGAAGTTATTGCTCTCGTCCACTTCGCCCCTCTTGTGTCGTACTGCTTTATCAAAGTACTCATCTTTTGCAATCCTACCTAAAATCCACGCACGTTGCAAGTTATTTAACACACGCACGAAGATATATTCATCGCACTCCTGCTTCGTACCATGAGCGGCAATGGAACACTCGTAGAAAGATTTGGGAGCGGAGGTACAACGCTTGGTCTTGACGTCGATGCGTGTGCCTTCGTTTGTATACAAGTCGTAGTGAGGAGTAGGAGCGTGTACGTAATCCAAGTAATCCCGTATGACAATCTCCCCGAGGGCACCGGCAGGGGAACCACCACCTTGCGTGATGGACCCCTGTAATCCGATGGAACCCCCCGCGGACATGCGGGCTTCTCTGATTTGCTCTTTAGTTGGCGTGATCTCGATCATACTCTCTCCGGAAACGTAACTTGTTCCGAAGATTGTAGATCATTTTGTGGGCGTCTTCAAGTACCTTCACGTTACCGAGGGTAGGATTTAACTCACATGCCTCCATCTGGAGCTTGAGTCTATCCAACATCTTCTGTACGTCAGTGTCTCTCATGCGGCGGCCCACCCCCATTCTCCTGCCATCCCATCGGCGTTGTAGTCCGTCACAGTCCCCTCAAAGAAGTTCTTATGGCTGGCCCCATTGATTACCCAATCGAGCCACTCGAGGGGGTTCTCCTTAACCTTCCAGTTACCCTTGAGCCCGAGCATAATGAGCCGTCGGTCCGCAAGATATCGGATATATTGCTTAATTTCCTCTGCCGACACACCTTCCACAGTGCCCATCTCAAACGCATTGTCAATAACTTTATCTTCAAGTGCAACGCTAGTACGGAACATATCATAGATATTTTTCTTAAATTCATCCGTAACAATCCGGGGGTGTTCTTCACAGAATTCCCTAAACAGCTTAACCATTCCTTCACAGTGCATACTCTCATCACGGATAGACCACTCTACAATCTCACACATGCCTCGCATCTTCCCGTACCGTTGGTAGTTCAGGAGCATCGCGAAGGCACTGAACAGGCTCATACCCTCGTTCATGACGCTACGGGCAATCGCCATCGCAGTCCCGGCGTGGGAGTTCATGTCGATGTCACCCATGAAATCCACCTTGTTTTTCATAGACTCGTACTCGAGGAAGGCAGAGAACTCAGTCTCAGGCAACCCTAGGGTGTCATTGAGCAGGGCGTAAGAACGCTGGTGGACAAACTCACGGTTAGCGAACGACGTGAGCATCGCACGTATCTCATTGTTCTTAAATTTCGGTATGTAGTACTCGAGGTAGTTCGTGCCAACCTGTACGTCAGACTGTGTAAACAACTTGAGTATCTGAGTGATGTGGTGCTTCTCCTGCGCTGAGAGCTTGCCGCCCTGCCACTGTGCCACATCCTCTTGCAGTTTTGCCTCCCATTCTCCCCAGTGAACCTTCTCATGAGAAACTGCGTACTCGACAGCCCACGGATACTTGAATGGTTTATAAACCTTTGACTCTTCTAATAAAGACATCGTAAGTCCTTGTTTTATTTGTTGGAAAAAAAGGCCCCTTCCGGGGCCACAAAATGCCGGGGATCAATCCGGCGGGGGAGAAAACTTACATCCCACTACCTATGTTACGACTTACCATCTAGGTCGTCAAGCTGTTTCAATTTGATTTCGAGCTGTAATAGCTTCCAATTAAGATCATCAGCCCTGTCAAATTTTCTCTTGACAGAAGCTTTCAAAAGCTTGTGATACGTGCGTAGCATTTTCTTGTGTATCTTTTGTACGCTCATCCTGCATCCTCTTCGTGTTAAACAGGTGCGCTCTGTCAGGAAAGGTCTCCTGCCACAGCCGCGCATAGTACGCTATATGGTTATTACTGATCTTGTAGTCCTTGTCATCCGTAACAATGGACGTTTCCCAGCGGACTCTATTCATGATCAGCCAGTGTGAAATTCTCCGGTGACCGTTGTCTATAGCCTCATTAGAAAACTTACAGAAGTACTCCCAAATCTTGGGGTTATTCTGGTGGAACTTCTCGAACTTTTCCCGATTTGTCATTGTCAAATATCCTGTCCCAATTGTCTCTGTACTTTTTTTCATCACGGGGTCTTAGGGCCGTCCCTTTTCCCGCACTGCTTCTCATCATCTCCCGCCATCGGCGGTCAGTTTTGTTCGTCATCTTCGTCCTCACAGCCGTGTAGCTCTGTAAATAACATGTCTAACCCTGAAAAGCACATTGGGCAGAGAGCCATCGGCAAAACACCGATAGTACCCTTAACCCCGCCTTCAAGATTAGGGTCGAACCCGCACGTGCAAATAGAGCAAGTAGTCTCCTCATTATCGTAATACTGGTGCATAGCTTACCCCTGACAACTCAGGCACTCCTCCGCGTCTTGTAGAGCCACTCTTTCAACTGCGACTCCAACCTTGTCTGCCTCGACGCCCGCATCTGTGCGGAGGTAATAAAGGGATTTGAGTTTAGACTTCCATGCGCGAAGGTGTACCGAGTTAACATAAGACGCCGGCGAACCAGCAGGGAAAAATAAATTGACGGATTGTGCTTGGCAAATGTAGGGTTGTCGATCACCCGCATGCTCAACGACGGACCCTTGATCGATTTCATACGCAGTCTTAAAAACGTCCCTCTGTTCAGGCGACAAAAACTCCAAGTGCTGAACAGAGCCCTGAGCATTAACGATGCTTTTCCACGTTTCTTGGTCATTCTTTCCCAAAGCATCTAAGACCTCCTCGAGGTTTGGGTTCTTGACGAGGTGAGCACCCGCACGAGTACGATGGGTGTAAGCATTAGACTTAATAGGCTCAATGCTAGCACTACACCCACAGAGAATAGAACTGTTAGCGTTTGGAGCGATAGCGAGAAGGTGAGCGTTCCGA
>Ga0209654_1000453_pt1 | contig 40097 bp, 30 predicted proteins | sample SaaInl1SG_22_DNA_FD_184646 | JGI IMG/M metagenome (GOLD analysis project Ga0209654, IMG submission 184646) | Marine microbial communities from expanding oxygen minimum zones in the Saanich Inlet - ESP_161SG_22_DNA (SPAdes) (version 2) | ecosystem: Environmental > Aquatic > Marine > Intertidal... | reverse complement strand
TAATATGAACCTATTTAAATAATATAAAGTCAAAATTTATATTTGAGAAAAATTCAATATGTTACCTAACCCTCAAGGTTTATACCACCCAGAAAACGAGCACGACAATTGTGGTGCTGGTTTTATTTGTAGTTTAGAAGGCAAACGCACGAACGACATTATCCACAAAGCACTGGATATCCTTGTAAAACTGGAGCATCGCGGCGCCGTTAGTGCCGACGGCAAAACAGGTGATGGGGCTGGTATTCTTATTGATATCCCACATGATTTCCTAAAAGAAGTTTGTTCTTTTACACTTCCTGCGCCAAACAGCTATGCCCTTGGCATGGTGTTTTTGCCTCAAAAGCTAAACCAACGAACGCACTGTGTTGAGATTTTTGAGCAAGAATTAAAAAGACAGAATCTTAGTATTATTGGGTGGCGTGACGTTCCCACAAACATTGATGTGGTTGGCAAAATAGCCAAACAAACCCTACCAAACATCAAGCAAGTCTTTGTAGAAGATGCCTCGGGAACACTCACAGAAGATCAACTTAATACGAAAGCCTTTATTGCTCGCAAACGCGCAGAACACCGTGTGTTTGGCAGTAAAATGTCACAAAATCAATATTTTTATTTACCGAGTTTTTCTACACGTACGGTTATCTACAAGGGGCTTCTCATGCCTGAGGATATTGAAGGATTTTACATGGATCTTAAAGACCCACGAGTGGTTACGCGTTTGGCACTCGTGCATCAACGTTTTTCTACCAACACCTTCCCAACTTGGGATTTGGCACAGCCCTTCCGCTACATGTGTCACAACGGTGAAATCAATACGTATAGAGGAAATGTGATACGCATGAAAGCTAGAGAGGAACTTTTTGCAGACGCATTTTTTGGCGAAGACATCAAACACATCACTCCTATTGTATTACCAGGGAAATCGGATTCTTCCTCAATGGATATGGTTGTAGAACTACTACTACATACAGGACGTTCACTACCAGAGGTTATGATGATGTTGGTCCCTGAGGCTTGGGAAAAACATCAATCTATGGAGCCCGCTAAAAAAGATTTTTACGGATACAATGCGTGTATTATGGAGCCTTGGGACGGACCTGCCTCTGTACCATTCACCGATGGAAAATATATTGGAGCATTGTTAGACCGAAACGGACTTCGCCCATCTCGTTACACGGTTACTAAAGATGGATATGTGGTGATGTCTTCCGAAACAGGAGTTATTGATATCGATCCTGCTAACGTATCCCTCCACGGACGTTTAGAGCCAGGACGTATGTTCTTAGTCGATATGGAAGAAGGGCGTATCATTGAAGATCGCGAGGTAAAAGAAAAAATTTCTACCAAACATCCGTATGGAGATTGGTTGAAAGAAAATTTACTTCCCTTAAAAGATGTTCCCTACACAGGAAACAAAACACCCGTCGAGGCAGAGCCTTTTATGAAGCGTTTGCAAGCCTTTGGATATACTGAGGAGGATATCAAAACGCTGATAACGCCCATGAGTACACAAGGAAAAGAAGCCATTGGTTCTATGGGAACAGACACCCCCTTGGCAGTACTTTCCAACAAGCCACAATTACTTTATAACTACTTCAAGCAATTATTTGCTCAGGTAACCAATCCACCGCTTGATGGAATTCGTGAGGAAATTGTGACAGACACCTCAATGTCTGTTGGAAGCGATGTGAATATCTTTGATGTTACCCCTGATCATGCCAAAAAACTTCGCATCCAAAATCCAATTATCTCAAATGAGGATTTGGACAAAATTAAATTTATTGAGCACGAAAACTTTAGTGCAAGTTCTGTTACAGCGCTTTATGATGTTCAATCGGGTAACAACGGCTTGGAGCGCGCTTTAGACGCTTTACTTTTGGACGTTAAGAAAAAAGTGGAAGCCGGATCAAATATCATCATTCTCTCGGACAGGGGATTGAGTAACGAAAAAGCACCCATTCCTATGTTATTAGCGTGTGCACACGTACATCACGGCATGATGAAATATCGCTTGCGTTCCAATTTTGGAATCATTATTGAATCTGCTGAACCACGCGAACCACACCACTTTGCTCTTTTGTTTGGATATGGCGCAAGTGCCATCAACCCGTATATGGTAAACGAAGTCATTGAGCAGCAAATTGAAACAGGTGCTATCAAAGGACTTTCTACTGAAAATGCGATTGCAAACTACAATAAAGCCATTGCCAAAGGATTGGTTAAAGTCATGAATAAAATTGGTATTTCTACCTTGCATTCATATCGTGGAGCACAAATTTTTGAGGCACTTGGACTTAGCAAGAAGTTTATCAATACCTATTTCTGCAATACCGCTACGCGTATTGAGGGTATAGGACTCAAAGAAATAGAGCAAGAAATTGCAAAACGTCACGATTTTGCTTTCGGTGAAAAAGCGGCTGGAGAAAACTTAGACTTGGAAATTGGCGGTAGCTACCGTTGGCGAAGAAACGGAGAGGCGCATATGCTAAACCCCGCTAGTATTGCTAAACTGCAACTCGCTACCAACAAAGGAAGTTTTGATACTTTTGAAGAATACTCAACATTAGTAAACGATCAATCCAAACAATTGATGACCCTCCGTGGTATGTTTGAGTTTACCGACTTAGACCCTATTCCAATTGAAGAAGTTGAGCCTTGGACGGCTATTGTAAAGCGCTTTAAAACAGGAGCGATGTCTTTGGGTTCTATTAGCGAAGAAGCACACGAAAACTTAGCCAAAGCCATGAACCGCATTGGCGGTAAAAGTAACTCCGGTGAAGGCGGTGAAGATCCACGACGCTTTACCCGCGACGAAGATGGCGAATGGCGTAACTCTGCCATCAAGCAAGTCGCATCGGGGAGGTTTGGCGTATCGTCACACTACCTTACAAATGCGCGCGAGATTCAAATTAAAATGGCACAAGGAGCAAAGCCGGGAGAAGGTGGGCAGCTTCCTGGTCCAAAAGTAAATCCGTATATCGCTTCGGTGCGAAATTCTACCCCCTATGTAGGACTAATTTCGCCACCACCGCATCACGATATTTATTCTATTGAAGATTTGGCACAGCTTATTTATGACTTGAAAAATGCCAATCGTGAAGCACGAATTAACGTAAAGCTGGTTTCTGAAGTAGGCGTTGGAACCATTGCTGCTGGTGTTGCTAAAGCAAAAGCAGATGTAATTTTAATTTCGGGTTATGACGGTGGTACAGGCGCATCGCCTTTAACTTCGCTAAAACACGCTGGATTGCCTTGGGAACTGGGTATTGCCGAAGCACAACAAACACTTGTGATGAATGACCTCCGCGGACGTATCGTTATGGAGTGTGATGGGCAAATGAAAACGGGACGTGATGTTGCTATTGCCTGTCTTTTAGGGGCTGAGGAATTTGGTTTCTCTACTGCACCGCTTGTTGCTTCTGGTTGTATTATGATGCGTGCATGTCATCTAAATACATGTCCTGTTGGCATTGCAACGCAAGACCCAGAACTACGTAAAAACTTTAAAGGAAAACCTGAGCACGTTATCAACTTTATGCACTTTGTGGCAGAAGAATTGCGCGCTATTATGGCACAACTTGGCTTTAGAACCATTGACGAAATGGTGGGACAAAGCCAAAAGATAAATATGAACTCTGCCATTGAGCATTATAAGGCACAGGGCATTGATTTATCTGCAATTTTATACAAGCCTGATGTTGACGAAAATGTTCCGGTTCGAAATATGTCAAAGCAAGACCACGGTCTTGATAACGTTCTTGACGTGGACATTGTGTCAAAAGCACAAAAAGCGATTATTTCTACAGAGCCACAAACATTGCATTTTGACATCAAAAACACCAACAGAAGTGTTGGTGCATTATTGAGTAACGAAATCTCAAAAGCACACGGTCGTGATGGGCTTCCAGCCGACACGCTAAAGCTGTTGTTTACTGGAGCTGCAGGACAAAGTTTCGGCTGTTTTGCAACCAAAGGACTTCACATGGAAGTTACGGGGAACGCCAATGACTACTTCGGAAAAGGACTTTCAGGTGCACGCCTAGTGGCTAAAGTACCAGAAGAAGCAACCTTTAAACCAGAAGAAAACGTCATCATTGGAAATGTTGCATTCTATGGTGCAACAGGCGGTGAGGCGTACATCAATGGAATTGCCGGGGAGCGTTTCTGTGTTCGTAACTCAGGAGCCATTGCCGTAGTTGAAGGTGTTGGTGACCACGGTTGCGAATACATGACAGGTGGTGAAGCCATCATTTTAGGTCAAATTGGACGAAATTTTGCAGCGGGAATGAGCGGTGGAATTGCCTATATTTATGCTGAAGATGGGGTGTTTGACGATCGTAATTTCAATATGGAAATGATTGGATTGGAAGACCTTAGCGATGCCGACATTACGCATGTTGGGGAATTGATTCAAAACCACATCAACTATACGGGTAGCCCGTTAGCAAAACAAATTTTAGATAACTGGAAAACAACGCAAAAGCACTTTATTAAGGTAATGCCAACAGATTATAAGGCAGCACTTGAGCGCATGGCGAACGAAAAACAAAACGCATAAGCATGGGAAAGTTAAGAGGATTTATGGAGTATGAGCGCGTGAACGAACAGAATATTGCTGTTGAAGACCGTGTGAAGAATTACAAAGAATTTACAGTAACGCCAAGCGAAGAAACGCTACAACATCAGGGCGCGCGCTGCATGGATTGCGGTGTTCCGTTTTGTCATAGCGGTTGTCCATTAGGAAATATGATTCCTGATTTTAACGATGCGGTTTACCGTAACGAGTGGCAAAAGGCACTACGCATTTTACATTCGACAAACAACTTCCCAGAGTTTACAGGGCGGTTATGTCCTGCTCCTTGCGAAGCGGCTTGTGTTTTGGGTATTGTCAATCCACCGGTATCTATTGAAATGATTGAAAAATACATCGTAGAACGTGGATTTAAAGAAGGTTGGATTAAAGCTGACCCACCTGTACAGCGCACTGGAAAAACCGTTGCCGTTATAGGCTCTGGCCCTGCTGGACTTGCCGCTGCACAACAATTAAATCGTGCCGGACACACCGTGACCGTTTTTGAACGCGACGAAAAAGTAGGTGGATTATTGCGTTATGGTATTCCCGATTTTAAGATGGAAAAAAACGTTATCGATCGCCGTTTAACTATTTTGGAAGAAGAAGGCATCCAGTTTAAAACGGGTGTTGAAGTAGGAAAAAACATGCCGGTTAAGGAGCTAAACGCATTTGATGCTGTCGTACTTTGTGGCGGCGCAACCATTCGCAGAAGACTTCCGATTCCGGGTTCAGACTTGCCGGGCGTAGTACAAGCGATGGACTTCTTACCTAAGAGCAACCGATGGGTTGATGGACTTACAGAAATAGACAATTCACTCCACGCTGCCAACAAAAATGTGGTGGTAATTGGTGGTGGTGATACGGGTTCTGACTGTATTGGAACATCAAATCGACAAGGTGCAAAAAGTGTGACCAACTTTGAGATTATGCCAAAGCCTTCGGAAACACGTACCGAAGATCACCCATGGCCGTTTTGGCCCTTCAAACTCAAAACGACTTCGTCGCATGAGGAGGGAATTCACCGTGAGTGGAGCATTATGACCAAAGAATTTGTTGCCGACAAAGAGGGTAAACTAAAAGGCTTAAAAACGGTAAATGTACGTTGGGAAAAGAACGAAGAGGGCGGCAGACCTACATTGGTAGAAGAACCCAATTCTGAAAAAGAATGGCCTTGCGAATTGGCATTGTTAGCCCTTGGATTCACAGGTCCTGAGCCAACACTAGCCGAGCGATTAGGCTTGGATCAAGACGATCGTTCTAATGTGAAAGGAAACGAAAAGTACCAAACCAATGTACCGCATGTATTCACTGCTGGTGATATGCGTCGAGGGCAATCGTTGATTGTTTGGGCGATTTCTGAAGGTCGTGAAGCGGCACACCACGTAGATGCGTTTTTGATGGGATCGTCCAAACTTCCTATCAAGGAAGGTGGCGATTTACCTGCAAACTAATTTACTGAAAGAAATTCCACACCAGTCCAAAGCGAATCAATAAATCGCGATACGGATATCCGGGAGCAGCAAAATAGTTGGGTGCTTTGCGGTTGGCATTGGCGTGTTCTACCACAAAAAACAAACGTGTTTGCCTGATTTTGGCGTTAAAAAAAGCATTTACTACTGGGTAACCGCCCAGTTCTTCGTGCTGTTGCACCACAAAATCCGACAGTAACGGATGATAGGCACGCATCTTAAAGGCAGAGAAGTAATGCGCACTTACACCAAGGTGTAAAAACATGGCTTTTTCAAACCAGTGATCTTCGTAATACAAGGCCGTACGACCAATAAGATCGGGTAATGGCATAGCGTCTGTAGCCCCGCTTAGTTGCTGTGCACGTAGTTTGGCATCAAAACGAAACACACCAAATTTTAATCCGCCTTCCCAATCGAGTTGCAATAGGTTTATCGCCTCTTCTGTTTGTGTGGGCGCTACCGTTAGCGCATCGGCATCGGCTTGTAAAAAATAGGCGTGGTTGTTGATATTCGTTGCGGTTACCGAAAGTGTTCCAAAGGTTGGATGGCGTAACACTCCGTAAATGGCCGTTCGCTGCTCCATTTTGGGCGATGTATTCCATCGATAATCGGCGTAGCTACTGGTAAATCGTTCAAATACAAACCCCGGATGTTGTTGTTGTATGCGGATTCCCGCCGAAATGCTTCCTGTTTTAAACCATGGCAACGCTATTTCCCCATTTAGGAAATCTCCTGTGCGCGAACCGCTAAGGGCAAATTCCGCCTCAGCACGAAGACGCAATGCGCCAACGTTTTTACGCCACTCGCCTCCTACCGAATAGGCATTTTCCGATAGCGCAGCACTACCCTCAATATGCCTTTCAGTAAAGCTGTATTTGTGGTGACGTGCATAGCCCGAAAACCAACCTACGGAAGGACTCGTGAGTATCGTATATACATCAAACTGACGTAGGCTGTAATGAGTTCTGTCGTAGGGTTTAGAAATGCCTTCTGCCAAGCTGCCGTAGCCTTCATAGGCGGTGGTTTGATTAAACTGATTGTCGTGGATGTTACTTTGCGCCCTATAACCCAAGCGCAGTCGTGGCTTTTGCAGCGAATCGTTGGAACGCAACACCAAATAATCTTGTTCCAACAGGTAGAATTTGCCCGTGAAATTGTTATTCGCATTTTCATACAAAACACTTAGCCGATCTCGGTCAAAGAATTCATCATCACCCGATTTAAAATCTTCAATAGACGCAGCGTCTAAACCGCCATTTTCTTGTTGTTCTATTTTCTGATTGGCAACTTGTAAGCGCAAGCGATAACGCCCGTTTGGGTTTTCGTATCGGGTAGTAAAACGCAGTTGGCTACGCCCAGAAATTTGATGTTGATACTTACCCAACGAACGGTGACCGCGATAACCAATGGCATAGTTTAACCGTGGGTGGATGTTAGCGGTAATCAATGCGTCGGAAGACTGCCCTTGCGACTGCGTACTTTTATAAAACACTTCCGAAAGGGGTGTGGGTACGTGGTAGTACGCAAGCTGATGCGGTAAAAAACGCTGACTTTCTTTGGCACGAAAACCAGCAACGGCAGCAGTGTTCTTACGCCAGGTTTCCAACGAAAGCGGATTAAGCGCCTGCCCTGAATTGTTTAATGATACCCACGAAAAATTGTCTCGCCGTTGGGAATTCATCTTAAAGTATTTTGCCATGGTAAGCGTGGTGTCCACATGGGTGGTATCACGCGCTTGCGAAATAATCAAGTAGTCTGTAATGGCTATTTCGGGCGTGGTGTTTTCAGAAGCCGTAGGGTCTGTTTGAGGTTGTTGGAACTCTTGCGGCTCAGGTAGGTTTTCCGCTATAGAATCGAAGACCGCCTCATTGGTTTGCGCCAAAACACCCACCGAAAAACATAAAAAAAGTAGCTTGTGTAGCACCCTACATAATTTTGGTAAAGGTATAGCTTTCGGGAATAACTGAAAGAAATCACACAATCCATTTCTTATTTGCTTTTACTTGCTTGAAATCCACAAATAGTTATCCTCCTCTAAATCACACCCCAACCCCCTTTTTAACTTTTTCCATATCAGCAATTAAGGCGGCCTCACCCAAAAACACGGGTGTTTTTTGATGGAGTTCGGTCACATCAAGGTCAAGGATTGCGGTATCGCCGTTTGACGATGTTCCGCCTACCGCTTCCAATACATACGCCATGGGAATGGCTTCATACACCAGGCGTAAATGCCCGTGGGCATAGCCTGGTCTTTTGTCGTTTGGGTAAGCAAAAATACCGCCTTCCAAAAGAAGTCGTTTGACTTCGGAAACCATAGAAGCATACCACCTTAGGTTAAAGGAAGTGCCGTTTTTATCTTCATGGTTGATAAGCCTATCAAAGTAGTCTTGCAGCCAATTGTCCCATTTCGTTCGGTTAGATGCATTAATGGCTATCATTTTTTTAGTTGGCATGGCGGGCAGAGCGCTAAACTTCCAATGGTTGGTATCCGCATCCCAAACGCCTTTTGTGGCCGTTCCATGCAGCGAAAAATAGAGTTCTAGGTTTATGCTAAAAACAAAAAAACCACCCATAACGATGTGCTTCCCGTTAAAATCTGAAATCTGTTGTGCGTCTTTAAAAACCCCAAAAATAGCACCCGGTGGAATGCCCACAGCTGCCGATTTAGAACCATCCAACGGATCGAGGGAAACGCTATATTCCCCTTTGCCGTAGGATTGTAAATCGGGGCGTTCCTCAGATATGATATAGCGCACTTGGGTAGTGCTGGCAATAGCTTCTTGGAAATAAGTATCGGCGCGTATGTCCAGATTCAACTGACTGTCTCCGGATGCATTTGACGCAGCGGTAAGGTCTAGGCCGTTACCCATTTTAACCTCTTGATATACTTGAACTCCTGCGATAAGAAACGCATTAAGGATACGTTGAAGTTCAAGGTCTTTGATGTCGGTCAATGCGGTCATATACGGAACTGTTTGTGTGGCCAGTAGTGGCGCAGCAAAAATAAGCTACTTACACATACGTTCGGGCGTATCCAAGAACGCTTTTTTGTGAAACCAAAAACAAACATTCTTTTGTATTTTTACTTTTTATGCAAACACAGTTTACGCAAACGCTAGAATGCGGTACAGACGAGGCGGGTCGGGGTTGTTTGGCTGGGCCTGTTACGGCAGCAGCGGTCATCCTGCCGCCCAGCTATACGCATCCGCTCCTTACAGATTCCAAAAAACTTACTGCCAACCAACGCTATGCGCTACGCGAGGAAATCAAAGCGGTTGCCTTGGCCTATGGCATTGCGCATGTGTCGCATACCCGCATTGATAAAATCAACATCCTAAACGCTTCCATAGAAGCCATGCATCTGGCCATCGCCAGTATGGCGGTAGTTCCCGAAACCATTTTGGTAGATGGGAACAAATTCAAACCCTACCACAACATTCCGTACCATTGTATGGTAGGCGGCGATGCCCGTTTTTTAAACATTGCCGCGGCGTCCATCTTGGCAAAAACCACCCGTGACGATGTGATGCAAGCGCATCATCAAAAGCATCCGCACTACGGATGGGACACCAACAAGGGCTATCCCACAGCCAAACACCGAGAGGCCATCCTTAAACACGGACCTGTTAAAATTCACCGTAAAACTTTTGCGTTATACCCCAAACAACTGTCATTGGATTTATAACTTTGTAGTATGAAAAGACTGCTGCTCCTTGCGCTCTGCCTAAGTATAGGTGCTTGCCAACAACAACCAAATAATTCAGCCTCATTATTGGACTATTTGCCCAACAATGCCGTAGTGGTGGTCAAAAGTGAATCGTTTGGATCGATGAAATCCTATGCCACGCAACATACCGCAGCAGCATCAATTGCTGAAGTATTCCCTGATTTCTTCGCCCAAATGGACGCGGTAGCAGAAAACACCAGTGGGCAATTGAGTTTTCATCCCGAGGGCAAAGACAACCTCAGCTACCTGTGGATTACCCACCAAAAGCCGCAACAGTTAGATTCTATAGCTGCCGATACGCTGAACTATGCCAAAACCAAACTGCTGCAATTCAAGACTTCACCGCCCACCTATTACGCAACTTGGGACAGCTTGCACTTGCAATCGTCAAGTAAACTGTTGATGGAAAGCAGCATTCGCCTGCGCAGCACACCCAATAGCATTGATAGCACACTAACGCAACTCTACAACAGCACCAAAGAGCCCCACACCTTTTTTGTGCAAAACAAGATTGCGCCTTTTTTTAATTCGCTTTTTGATGACACTTCCCCTGTGCCTTGGAACGAATGGAGCAACTGGACTGCCTTTGTGGCAAGTGTCAATACGAACGGCGTATATCTGCGTGCTTATGGTGTTCTACCAGCAAATGGTGCGTCGCGCTTGTCACCATTGGCAAACCAAACAATAGCCTTGCAAGATGTGGCAGCGCATCTGCCTAGCAGTGCAAAAAGTATTCAGGCCTTTGCCTTTGATGACAAAGTGTTTTCAAAAGCTGTAAAACGTTTTCAAATTACCCACAACCAACCCGAAACCTCCACCGATTCTTTACTGTTAGATGCCGCTTATGTGGCGCAAGTTGGATTGGGAAATGATGTGGTATTTGCGTTAAAATCAAATCAAGAAGCGGAAGAATTACGCACTTCGCTTTCGCGCCAATCCAAGGCGCAATATAGCGTAAGCGGGCAAACCCTTTTTGAATTTTCAGAGGAAAACCAAAAGACAAACGTACTTGTACCACTTGCCAAAAACAAAATCTATCCATACGCTGCTTTTTTAAATGAGCACCTCTACTTAGGTACGTCAAAAGTAGCCATGGAATCGCTTTTAAATGCTTTAGCAAAAGATGATGTGCTTGCCAACGATATTCGGTTTCAGAACTATGTAAAAACCCTTCCGCGCCAAAGTAGCCTATGGGCATGGGCAGCGCCCTTAGAAGTTGAATCTACATTAAAAAAATATGTGAAGAAATTGGCGAAAACCGATTTTGGGGCTTTTCGTCAAGTCGATTATATAGGAGTTGTAGAAGGCGATGTGTTTTATATCACATTAAGCGTACAACAACCCAGCGAAAGCGGTAGCAAATCGCAAGGGATAGAATCGGCTGGAACCGCCCCGTTTAGCACACCCATAGCATGGGGGCCCTATGCGGTAAAAAATCACAATACCAAAGCATTGGAATGGGTCGTTCAGGACGAGGAACATCAACTTTACCTGTTAACTTCTACTGGAAAATTGCTTTGGAAAAAGCAACTCGATGGCGCTATTTTAGGGGCTATTCAACAAGTGGACTTATACCGAAATAAACGCTTGCAGCTCGCTTTTACCACTACCAAAAGTTTTCAAGTTTTAGACCGAAATGGCAACTCCGTAAAAGGATTTACCAAAACAGGGATGAGTACGTCCAGTACACTAGGTATTTTTGACTACGACAACCAACGGGACTACCGCATCGTGCTTTCTTCTGGGAAAACATTAGGTATGTATGACCGTCGTATGAAAAAAGTAAGCGGATGGCGTAAAACAAAGCTTAGTGAAAGTTTAGCATATCCGTCCAAACATATTCGTATTGGAAACCGCGATTATATTGCATTGGTGCACAAATCTGGAAAAGGAGAGCTATTGCACCGCACTGGAAAAACACGCATTAAAATTCCAACAGATATCAAACTTACCCAAGACATCTATCCCTATCAAAGCGGCTTTGTGAGCATTGATGCCAAAAACAGATTGATTCAAATCAGCACTTCGGGGAAAATCACCAAAAAAGCGTTACCGTTTGAAACACGCTACACACTGGCGGCCAACAAAAACACCTTAGTCACTCAAACCGAAAATAAAATCACCATCAACAACCAGTTGGTGGAATTGGATTTTGGGGTATATGCGCCACCGCAAATTCAAGTGGTAAACAACCGCACCTACATTTTAATTTGGGACAATCAGTCGGGGAAAGTGTATGTGTTTAATCGCGATGCAAAACTTTTGGATAGCTTCCCCGTAATCGGAGAAAGTTGGGCCATGTTGGGACAAGGAGCTCCAGGATCGGCTATATATTTAGCCGCACAAAACAACAACAAAGAATTGCGATTTTATCGAATGCCTTAACGCACCTCAGCCTCAAAGTGATGTGCAAAGTGTTTTTGAAAAAGGGTACTAACTTCTTTTATATCAATGGTTTTCCCCAACTCTTTTTGCATAGAGGTAACCCCTTTATTGCGAATTCCGCAGGGTATTATATAATCAAAAAAAGACAAGTCTGTATTTACATTTAAAGCAAAACCATGCATGGTAACCCAACGACTGGTACGAATTCCCATAGCACAAATTTTACGGGGATTATCGCCATCTACATCAATCCAAACACCAGTTTCTCCTTTGCTACGCGAGGCAGAAACACCAAAGTCAGCAAGAGTATTTATGACACATTCCTCCAACAAACGCAAATATTTATAGATATCGGTAAAAAAACAATCCAAATCCAAAATGGGATAGCCAACCAATTGCCCAGGGCCGTGATAGGTAATATCCCCTCCTCTGTTCGTCGGATAAAACGAAACGCCTTTTTCAGCAAGGGTTTCTGCATTTATGAGCAAATTATTTTCATCGCCACTTTTTCCGAGGGTATATACATGCGGATGCTCCACAAAAAGCAAATGATTTTCGGTGGTTATTTGCGCATCTGGATTTCTACGGTTGTGAATTTTCTGGTCTATGGTGCGCTGAAATAATTCTTGTTGCAAATCGGTTACAGCATCATATGCTGCCAAACCCAATTTACGCACCTGCACAACAGGTTTAGGGTTCATAATAAAAAGGTCTATTCAAAATAATTAGCGCCCCAATTACACCTGGTACCCATGCACATAGGGTGAGTAAAAAAACAATAATCACAGATCCGCACCCTCTGTCGATAACTGCCAAGGGCGGAAATATGATAGCTAAAAGTACACGAAATAAACTCATGGGTTAGTCAAAGATACAAATTCGAACGTTCTTGAGAAATCATGCGCATTGGTTATCTTTGCGCCAGAAAAATTTGGGATGCACGAATTATCAGAACAAGAACTTGTACGTAGAGAAAAACTCACTAAACTCCGTGAGCTGGGCATAGACCCCTACCCTGCCAAAGCGTTTGACACCACACATTACGCCGCTGAAATTGCTGAAAAATACACAGAAGGCGGTGCCGTTTGTTTGGCCGGTCGGTTGATGTCGAGACGGGTGCAAGGAAAGGCAAGTTTTGCCGAATTGCAAGATGCTACTGGCAGAGTACAGTTGTATTTTAACAGAGATATTCTGTGTCCAGACGAAGATAAAACCTTATATAACGATGTCTATAAAAAGTTGTTGGATATCGGAGATATTATTGGTGTTGAAGGAAAATTATTCACAACCCAAGTAGGCGAAAAAACCGTTGAAGTACACAAGCTCTTTGTGCTGAGTAAGTCGTTGCGTCCATTGCCGCTTCCAAAAGTAGATGCCGATGGCAATACCTATGATGCCTTTACGGATCCGGAACAACGCTACCGTCAGCGCTATGTAGATTTGATTGTTAATCCGAGTGTAAAAGATGCCTTTGTAAAGCGTACAAAGATTACAAATACAATGCGTTCGTTTTTTAACGATCGCGGTTACTTAGAAGTAGAAACGCCTATTTTACAACCCATTCCGGGTGGCGCAGCCGCAAGGCCTTTTGTAACGCATCACAATGCGTTAAACATTCCACTTTACTTACGTATTGCAAATGAGTTGTACCTAAAACGCCTTATTGTAGGTGGGTTTGATGGGGTGTATGAGTTTGCCAAAGACTTTAGAAACGAGGGTATGGACAAAACCCATAATCCTGAGTTTACGGTCATGGAGCTTTATGTGGCGTACAAAGATTACCATTGGATGATGAAAACCACGGAAGCACTTCTTGAAGAAGTAGCGGTGGCAGCCAACGGAAGTTCCGCCGTACAAGTGGGTAAAAATTCTATTGATTTTAAAGCGCCTTATCCACGCGTACCCATTTTAGAAGCAATTAAAGAACACACCGGAATTGATGTTTCAGATATGGATGAAACGGCATTACGTGAAACGGCTAAAAAACTGGGGCTTGAGGTTGATGACACCATGGGTAAAGGAAAACTTATTGATGAGCTGTTTGGCGAGCTGTGCGAGCATCACTACATCCAACCGACATTTATCACAGATTACCCAAAAGAAATGAGTCCGCTGACCAAAGCCCACCGCAGCAAGCCAGGGCTTACCGAGCGTTTTGAACTTATGGTCAATGGAAAAGAGTTGGCGAATGCTTATTCTGAGCTTAACGATCCGATAGATCAACGCGAGCGCTTTGAGGATCAAATGTCATTATCAGAAAAAGGTGATGACGAGGCCATGTTTATCGACCAAGATTTCTTGCGTGCATTGGAATACGGAATGCCGCCCACATCGGGAATTGGGATTGGTATTGATCGTCTAACGATGCTTCTGACCAATAACAGCTCAATTCAAGAGGTGCTATTTTTCCCACAAATGCGACCAGAAAAGAAAGGTCCTACCCTTACCGATGAAGAACAAATTATCATTAACATATTGAAAAAAGAAAGTCCCGCCGCTCTTACAGCTGTGAAAGAACAAGCAGGACTCAGTAATAAAAAATGGGATAAAGCGATTAAAGGTCTTACGAGTAAGTCTGTGGCAGCAGTAACAAAAACTAACGAAGCGCTATACATTTCACTCATTTAATTTTATAAAATGACAGCACAATAATTGGTAATGTGTTAATAATTTAACAAATTAGCCAATTGTTAATTAAATTCTATGAAAAACTTAGTACGATTTTTATTTGTCTTCTGTCTAGTAACGCAAACAAACGCGCAGATCCCGAAACTGTTTAAAAAGAAAAAAGCACCTGAAAAAGTTGAAGCGCCTAAGCCGAAAAAAGAAAATAAAAATGGTATGAAGCCATACGAAAAAGTCATTACCAAAAAGGCTATTTCGGATGCAGGTTTGTTTGATGTACATAAAGTTGATGAGGATTATTTTTATGAAATTCCAGATTCACTCTTCGGCAAAGAAATGCTTATGGTTACTCGGATTGCTAAAACAGCCTCTGGCATTGGTTTTGGTGGCGGAAAACAAAACACGCAAGTGTTGCGCTGGGAAAAAGATGCTAAAAAAGTATTATTGCGTGTGGTATCGCATCAGGTAGTTGCCGCAGACTCACTACCGATTCACGAGGCGGTTGTAAATTCTAATTTTGAACCCATCTTATACCGTTTTGATATCAAGGCCATTGGAAAAGATTCCATTTCTACTGTAATTCAGGTAAATAAATTTTTTGAATCAGATATAAAAGCCATTGGTTTTCCTCAATCAAGGAGAAAAACTTATAAGATTTCAAGTTTAGACAAGTCGCGATCTTTCATAAACACTTTAAAAAGCTATCCGCTAAATATTGAAACGCGACACATCAAAACCTATAATTCTAGCGAACCGCCTTCAAACTCAAGCACAGGATCTGTTTCTTTAGAAATGAGCAATTCCATGATTTTATTACCGGAAAACCCAATGAAACGCCGCTACTTTGACGAGCGTGTGGGGTGGTTTTCTAGAGGACAAACCGATTATGGGTTAGATGTTCAAAAGAGTAAAACAGTGCGCTATTTAGACCGCTGGCGATTGGAGGTTAAAGATGAGGATTTAGAAAAGTTTGAGCGTGGTGAATTGGTGGAGCCCAAAAAACCCATTATATACTATATTGACAGGGCAACACCAAAAAAATGGATTCCCTACCTAAAACAAGGAATTGAAGACTGGCAAGTAGCGTTTGAGGCTGCTGGTTTTAAAAATGCCATTATTGCCAAAGACCCCCCAACTCCAGAAGAAGATCCTGATTGGAGTCCAGAAGACGTGCGCTATTCTGTAGTGCGTTATTTGGCATCCCCAATTCCAAATGCTAACGGACCACACGTAAGCGACCCACGATCGGGTGAAATTTTAGAGTCAGATATCAATTGGTATCACAACGTAATGACACTCCTGCGGAACTGGTTTTTTGTACAAACTGCAGCCATAAACCCTGACGCAAGAGGGGTTGCGTTTAAAGACGAAATTATGGGACGACTCATCCGATTTGTATCCGCACACGAAGTTGGACACACCATAGGATTGCCACACAATATGGGAAGCAGCGTTGCCTATCCTGTGGATTCTTTGCGATCGCCTTCTTTTACCAAAAAATACGGCACGGCTCCTTCAATTATGGACTATGCCAGATTTAATTATGTTGCACAGCCTGGTGATGGCGATGTGTCACTTATGCCTGATATTGGTATCTATGACAAGCACGCTGTGCGTTGGGGCTACCGCCCTATTCCATCTGCAACAACAGCAGAGGACGAAAAAGAAACGCTCGATCAATGGATTTTAGCACACCAAAACGATCCCATGTATCGCTTTGGGAGCCAGCAATTTGGAAGTCCTATTGACCCGAGTTCTCAAACAGAAGACTTAGGTGATGATGCCATTAAAGCAAGCCAATATGGAATTGCAAACCTAAAACGCATTGTACCTAACCTGATAGAATGGACTGCAGAAGACGGAAAAAACTATGACGATTTACAAGATTTATATAATCAGGTGTTAGGTCAGTTTAATCGTTATATGGGCCATGTTGCAGCGAATGTTGGTGGTGTTTACGAATATTATAAAACATACGACCAAGAAGGTGCAGTCTATACCCATGTGGATAAAAGCCATCAAAAGGCATGTCTGCAGTTTTTACAAAATGAGTTGTTTGAAACTCCAAAGTGGATGCTGGATAAAAATATTTTTAATAAAATTGAGTTTGCTGGTGCTTTAGATCGGATGCGACGTATTCAAACAGGCACACTAAATCGATTATTAACTTTTGACCGTATGGCACGTATGCTCGAAAACGAGGCGTTAAACGGTAACGATGCCTATTCGCTAACACAAATGATGCGTGAATTACGCAAAGGAGTTTGGGCGGAACTTTACAGTAGCAGTACCATTGATATGTATAGACGTAACTTACAACGCGCCTATATTGATCGCTTAGAATATCTTATGACAGAGAGTCAGGAACAATTAAGTGGTTCGGCTAGACGCTACAGCAACCGCACACGAGTGTTAGTAAGTCAGTCGGATATTCGAGCTGTGAGTCGTGCGCAACTAGTGAATTTAAAAGCAGCCATTGGTAAAAGTTTAGCAGGAGTAAAAGATCAAAACACCCGCTATCATTTACAAGAATCTGTAGTTCGAATTGATGCTATTTTAGACCCAAGCTAAGAAGTATCAGCCGTATTCAATTAAAAAAGAATTGGTTTATTTTAAGGATAAAAACCAAACTAACGTATTTATCGTAAAGTCAGTTATAGCAGTGCTGTGGTTTTTATTTTCAAGTGGAATTAAGTTGACACTGGCTCCTTTCTCTTTCATGGCTTCGTAAGCCGTTATGGAGTTTAAGGGAAAGACATAATTATCTTTTGTTCCATAAGTCAACCTTACGGGTGCGTTGGGCTTCCAATCAAAACGGTCATTGTCTTTTAATGCATCCTTAAATGGCGAATCTTGTTCTTCCAACACTTCACTTTTAAAGGATTGCGTAAATAATTTGGAAGGGTTCATACTGATATCCGCCGTAAGAATACTCGAAGGGTCATTTTGATCAATATTCGAAGCGTAGGGTTCATTGATATAATACGACCAGGGTTTATTGATATTATATACGCGATTATAGGTATCCAAAACCCATAAATAAGTTCTCATAAACGGGGATTCTACGTCTAAAGCTAAAACTGCTAAAACAAAACCTGATTTGTTGTAGGCACCTGCTCCCGCCGAAGATGCCGTAACAGTAAGTTTTCCTTCTTTTTCAATGTGCTGATGGAGTACCATTGTAGCATACCCGCCTTCCGAGTATCCAGCAAGGAACAGTTTGTCATTAACTTGATGGTCATTTGAAAGTAGAAACTCTCGAGAAGCTAAAAGCATGTCATATGACGCAGATGCTAAACTAGCCCCGTGTTCATACAAATGGTGAAATGCCTTGTTATCGCCGTACCCTAAATAATCGGGAGATGAAACATAAAATCCAAGCCCCCCCAAAAGTGCGGCAAAATTATTTTGGAATGTTCCAGCAAATAAAGATGGGATTTCATTTGAGTTAGTAAGTGTCCAATGCTGAAGAGAAAGTATGGGATTACTTTTAATTTGGTCTGGAACAACCAAAGCACCAGATGCCAAAACCTTACTCGCTTCACCAGGGTAATTGGTCTTATACGTTAGTTTATAAATCGTAACACCTGAAAAAGTCAATGGCAGAACCAATCCTGATGGTAGTCCAGAAACCAGGGTTGTATATAGGTCCGATAGTTCTGTACTACTTATTTTTTTTACCAAACTAAAATCTACTAAAACTTCATTTTTCGTTTTTGGTAGCTCCTCGTTATCAGGTTTACATGAATAAAATAGAATAATTAGGCTTAAAGCATAAAGAATGGGGGATTTCATAATGAAGTGATTTTATAAATAATATTAAAATATAATCGCAGATAATGAAACGTTTATTACTGTAAAGAAGTCAGAAAGCTTAAAATGAATGCTTTAAAGTAAGTTTTTATGTTCGAATATTTGGGATCACAATTGAAAGATAGATAAATCTAACAACTAAAACACATTTTCATCATATTTCTTTAATTGTTTCAGCAAATGCCTCAAGTGTTTTGTCGAGGTCTTTTTGGCTAATGGCATCATTTAGAAAATAACTTTCAAAAGCACTGGGGGGTAAATACACACCGCGTTTCAACATGCCATGGAAATAGGTTTTAAAGAATTCATTGTTGCCTTTAGCTGCGGAGTCAAAATCAACCACAGGGGTGTCGGTAAAATGAAGTGATAGCATAGAACCCAAGCGATTTATTTGATATGGAATTCCCTTTTGCTCTAGAAGTGGTATCATTTCATTGTGTAAATACGCAGTTTTGGTATCTAAACTGCTATAGGTTTTTGGTTGCTCTTGGAGTAACTGTAACATGGTAAGTCCTGCGGTCATCGCCAAAGGATTTCCGCTCAATGTCCCCGCTTGATACACAGGTCCAACGGGTGCTAAAAAAGCCATGATTTCTTTTCGAGCGGCAAATGCGCCAACGGGCAACCCACCACCAATAACTTTTCCGTAAGTAACCATATCGGCACGTACGCCTAAACGTTCTTGGGCACCGCCCGGTGCTAGTCGGAAGCCGGTCATCACCTCATCAAAAATAAGTACAGCACCGTGGGTGTCGCATAAACTTCTGAGTCCTTCCAAAAAACCTTCTTTAGGTAATACGCAACCCATATTTCCTGCCACAGGTTCTACAATAATGGCTGCAATTTCTTCTGGGTTTGCTGCAAATATTTCAGCAACTTGTTCTAGGTTATTATAGGCTGCCAATACCGTGTCTTGCGCTGTTCCTGCAGTAACTCCCGGGCTATTAGGACTACCAAAAGTAACTGCACCACTCCCCGCTTGTATCAAAAAAGCGTCGGCATGTCCGTGATAACAACCTGCAAACTTGATGATTTTGTCACGGCCCGTAAAGCCACGAGCCAAACGCACTGCACTCATACACGCTTCTGTCCCCGAATTCACAAAACGAATTTGATCCATATGAGGCACCATTGACAAGGCATGTTTGGCAATTTGCGTTTCCAATGCCGTTGGGATGCCATAGGATGTGCCTTTTTCTGCACGCTTTTGAATGGCTTGTACTACTTTTGGATGTGCATGCCCTAAAATCATAGGTCCCCATGAAGCGATATAGTCAATGTATTTGTTTCCATCCTCGTCAAACAAATAAGCGCCTTTGGCGTGAGTCAAAAAAATAGGCGTTCCGCCGACTGCATTAAAAGCACGAACGGGAGAATTAACACCTCCAGGAATCACTTGTTTTGCCTCGGCAAAAAGGGTGCTGCTGCGTTGATACTGCATCATTTTAATTTGAGCTGTTGTCCGATGGCCAAATCGGTTGAATTAAGGCTGTTAATATGCACAAGATTTTCTACGGAAAGATCGAATTTTTTGGCAATGGAATACAATGTATCCCCTTGCTGCACTTTGTAGTTGTGTTTTTTTTCATTTGATTTTTTTGATGTTTTTAGGGGAGCTTTACTCCCATCAAACTGCCACAATTCATAACGTTCAATAAGCGAAATAAGTTTGTATGCGTATTGTGGATCGGTAGCATAGCCCGCTTTTTTCAGGCCATGTGCCCAACTCACATAATCTGTTTTTTTCATTTTAAACAACTTACTGTAACGATCGCGGTAGCGCAAAAACTCGGAGTGATCTCGGTATGATTGCTCAACTTTTTTGTATTTACGAAAGCACTCCCCTTTGGCGTCATCGTCGTGAGATACAGTGGGTCCACGCCACCCTTTGTGGCATTTTACTCCAAAGTGGTTGTTGGATTTTGCCGCCAATTCGCCCATACCAGCTTGGGATTCCAATAAGCCTTGCGCGAGAGTAATACTTGCAGGAATACCGAATTTTTTCATTTCTATTTGTGCCATTTCAGCATATTGCAGCACATATACTTTCATACGTGTATGTGCATCTAGCTCAGCTAATTTTTTTACAGATTTCTTTGGAGATTTATGCTCTATTTTATTTGCTGTACGCTTTACATCGCCAGAGTAAACCACCTTTTTAGAACCACAAGAAACAAGAAAAAGGGCAACAAAAAAAATGCTTAAACCACGGGCCATTGGAGCGATGATTGCGTATTGAAACCCGTTATTCCTTGTGTTCCCCCAGTGTGTATTAAAAGTATTCTTTTTCCAAATGTCCATGTGTCGTCTTTTATCATCTGCACCAACTGAAACAACATAGGTGCGGTGTAAATGGGATCTAATAAAACCCCTGTTTGCTGCAAAACGTCTTGTGCAAAAGCAACCAACGAATTGCTTACCTGTGCATATCCACGATGTGTGGGATGCTGCACTAGTGTCCAATTATTATTAGTAGCAAATGTACGAATACGCGCTGTGATTGACACATCTTTTACCACTTGAAACCCTACAACGTGTTGATGTGTTTTACAAGAATTGGCTAAACCCGCCAAAGTACCGCCCGTACCCACCGCACAGCCAATTGCATCAAAAGTAGCGTCTTCAGGTGTCAAAATTTCTGTGCAACCTTTTACTGCTAGCGCGTTAGTACCGCCTTCTGGTAGCACATATAATGTGCCATGTGTTTTTTGAAGGTCTAAAACGGAATTTCCTAATTCTTTTTGGTGATATTCTTCTCTGGAAACAAAACAGAGTTGCATACCGTTTTGTTGACATGTTGCAAGCGTTGGATTGAGAGGTTTGTTTGCCAACTCTACCCCACGAACAATACCAATAGTTTTCATGCCGTGACGTACACCCATAGCTGCCACAGCAGCAAGGTGGTTGGAAAATGCGCCTCCAAAAGTGAGTAATGCGCTGGCATTTGATTCCTGAAAGGCTTTAAGGTTGTATTTTAGTTTGCGCCATTTATTCCCCGATGCAAGCGGAAAAACCAAATCCTCGCGTTTAATAAAAATCGATAAACCGTTTTTTGAAAATACGGGTATGTCTAATAATTGATTAGTAGCAGCAGGAAAATCCATTCTCAAAAATAGTGTATTGATTATTTATATGATTTCTTTTCAGTCACAATCTGATTTGCGGCATATTTTTTGTGTAATTTTAAAAAAAATACACAATGAAACGGTTTATACTTTTTACTACTGCGTTGCTCCTAACGTCTTGTGCTAGCATCCGTGTGTCGAGCGATTACGACACAGATGTAAACTTTAACTCCTACACCACCTATGCGTTTTTTAAACCTGGTATAGACAAAGCTGAAATCTCTGATTTGGACAAACGTCGTGTGCTAAGGGCTCTTGAAAGCTCACTTGCTAGTAAAGGCTTTTCTGCTTCTGAAACGCCAGATGTTCTCATAAGCTTCCATACCAAAGCTGAAAAAAATGTGCGTGTTAGCGAAAGCTATTTGGGTTGGGGTGGTCCGTTTTATGGTCCTTTTGGCGGCTGGGGCTGGGGGTTCAATAGACCCTACAATATAAACACCACCACAACAGGAATACTTTACATTGATGTTATTGATGCTTCAAGCAAAAAGCTGATATGGCAAGGCAAAGGTACAGGGAGTTTAAGCAAAGGAACGCCACAAGAGCGAGAAGAACGCATTTTAGTTTTTGTTAATGAAATTTTAGCTGCCTATCCACCAAATACAAGTGAATAGTTTGGATCAATTAAATTATTTCTTCTATATAAGCGCTTTAGCAGTTTCCAAAGCTTTAGAAATACCATCGGGGTTTTTTCCACCAGCAGTAGCATAAAACGGTTGTCCGCCCCCACCACCTTGAATGTACTGCCCAATCTCTTTGATAATCGCATTAGCAGTGACATTTCCACCTTCAGCAAGTGCCTTAGACACATAACAAGATAAAACAGGTTTACCATTTTTACGGCTTGCAAGCACAGCTACCAAGTCGTTACGGTTTTGCCCCAATTGGAACAAGGCATCTTTCATTCCAGCAGCATCTAACTGTACTTCCTTAAGTAATACAGATTTTCCATTTTGAATGAAAATATTATTTTCCAATTCCAAAATAAGTTGCTGTACAAATTGTTTATTTAGCTGCTCTATTTCTTTACGTAGCTTGGTGTTTTCATCTTGTAAAGCCTGTACGGACTGCACCAAATTTTTAGGATTTTTCAACTGTATTTTAAGCTCATCAACCATCGCAGCTTGTTCATACACTCGTTTTTTAGCTTCATCAGAAGTAACAGCTTCAATGCGTCGAATGCCAGATGCCACTGCTGACTCGGCAGTAACGGTAAAATGCCATAATTCTGCTGTATTCGTAACGTGTGTTCCCCCACACAATTCCATAGATTCACCAAAACGAATGGTACGTACGGTATCGCCATACTTTTCACCAAATAATGCCGTAGCTCCGCTGTCCATGGCTTGCTGAAAAGGCACATTTCGATGTTCTTCTAAATTGATTTGCTCTTGAATACGGGCATTAACAAATGCCTCAACAGACGTAAGTTCGTCTTGAGTAAGCTTTGCAAAATGAGAAAAATCAAATCGCAAATAGCCAGATCGCACCATTGATCCCTTTTGGGACACGTGATCCCCAAGAATGGTCTGTAATGCTTGATGTAACAAGTGTGTTGCTGTGTGGTTACATGCCGTTGCGGTTCGTTTTTGTGCATCTACAACAGCAGTAAAAGTAGTATTAAGATCAACAGGAAGTTGATTTGCCACATGCACAATGAGATTGTTTTCTCGTTTGGTGTCTGTGATATAGGTGACATTTCCATTAGGTGCTTCTAAATAGCCCTTATCGCCTACCTGTCCACCTCCTTCTGGATAAAATGGAGTGAGATTAAAAACCAACTGGAAAGACGTACCACTTTTGGTAGTTACTTTTCGATAACGCACAATACGCACACTGGTCTGAAGCGTGTCATATCCTACAAATTCTTCCTCGTCATCACTTCTAAGTTCAATCCAATCTTCGGTTTCAACTTGTGCTGCAGCACGCGAGCGTGATTTTTGCTGCTCCATTTCAGCATTAAAATCGGCTTCATTTAGCGTCATATTATTTTCCGAAAGAATAAGCGCGGTAAGGTCAACAGGGAATCCGAAAGTATCGTAAAGTTCAAATGCCTTTCTCCCCGAAAGCTCTTTTCCTTTGTTGCTAGCAATCAATTGATTTAATAGTACCAACCCTTGAGCCAAGGTTTTAAGAAACGATTGCTCCTCTTCTTTAATTACATTTTGAATCAGATTTTGCTGCGCCCTAAGCTCTGGAAAAGCACTCCCCATTTGATCTGTAAGCGTATCAACCAAAGCAAAAATAAACGGTTCTTTTTGGTCTAAAAAAGTGTACCCATATCGAATGGCGCGGCGCAAAATCCGACGAATGACATAGCCTGCGCCATTATTAGAAGGCAATTGCCCATCAGCAATAGAAAATGAAACCGCCCTTAGGTGATCGGCAATTACACGAATAGCAATATCGATTTCTTCATTATTCCCGTAAGTGTTAGCGGTGCGCGTTTCAATTTCACGAATGAGTGGGGTAAATACATCAGTGTCGTAATTAGATTGAACACCTTGAACAACCATGCAAAGACGTTCAAAACCCATACCTGTATCTACATGCTGTTGAGGTAAGTTTTCAAGTGTACCGTTTGCTTTTCGGTTAAATTCAATAAAAACCAGGTTCCATACCTCTACCACTTGTGGGTGGTCTTTATTAACAAGTTCAGCTCCTGAAATTTGTGCTTTATCATCCGCATTTCTAATATCAATATGGATTTCAGAACAAGGACCGCAAGGACCTTGATCGCCCATTTCCCAAAAATTATCTTTTTTGGAGCCCATCAAAATACGTTCCGGAGCAATGTGTGCTTTCCAAAAACCGATGGCTTCAGTATCGGTATCTAAACCTTCGGATTGGTCCCCCTCAAAAACGGTAACATACAAGTCATTTTTGTCAATTTGCATGACTTCGGTTAAGAATTCCCAAGCATATGCAATGGCTTCTTTTTTGAAATAATCTCCGAAACTCCAGTTTCCAAGCATCTCAAACATGGTGTGGTGATATGTGTCTTTTCCAACCTCCTCTAAATCGTTGTGCTTACCAGACACACGAAGACATTTTTGTGTATCGGCAACACGTAAATCATGGGCTTTTTTATTTCCTAAGAAGTACTCTTTAAACTGGTTCATACCAGCATTGGTAAACATTAGGGTGGGGTCGTCCTTCATTACCATAGGCGCAGAAGGAACAATTTTGTGGTTTTTTGCAGCAAAAAAGTCTAAAAATTGTGTGCGGATTTGTTGTGCTTTCATGAAACCGTTTAATGGTTGGATTGAATTACGTATCTTTGTTTAATACTCATTTCGACGGAGTAAAAATAGTACATTTTACTGAATGGCAAAGGTTAAGTATTACTACGATCACGAGAGTCTTTCATACCGAAAGATTGAAGTAAAAAACAGACGTAAAGTACGTAATGTATTTGCTTTTGTAGCTGCAGCAGCGATTTGTGGTGTTAGCTTTGTATTATTTTTATTATCTACGCCCGTTTTGAGTACGCCCACTGAAATTTCACAAGCACGTGAATTGGAAAATTACAAGCTTAACTACGAGCAGTTACAGCGTAAAATGACGCAAGTAGAGCAAGTTCTAGATCATTTACAAGAGCGCGACAACCAGATTTATAGAGTTATTTTTGAAACCAATCCCATTTCAGAAGATGTGCGCAAGGCTGGTTTTGGAGGTGCTAATCGATACAAAAACTTAGAAGGTTTTACCAATTCTGATGTCATTATCAGCACCACAAAAAGACTTGATATTTTGTCCAAACAAATGGTCGTTCAGTCAAAGTCATTTGACGAAATACAGCGCCTTGCTCTCGACAAAGAAAAACTTCTAGCTGCCATACCCTCTATACAACCCATTACAAACGACGATCTCACTCGAATGGCTTCTGGATATGGCTGGCGAACGGACCCATTCACCAAAGCACGCCGCCGTCACAAAGGAATGGATTTTACAGCGCCACGAGGAACACCAATTTACGCCACAAGTGATGGCGTAGTAAAACGTGCAGACAATCGTGCATCTGGTTACGGTAAGCACGTCCGTGTAGAACACGGATTTGGTTACATGACGCTTTATGCGCATTTAAGCGGATATAATGTAAAAAGAGGACAACGCGTAAAACGTGGTGATATTATTGGTTATGTAGGGAATACAGGCCGTTCGCAAGCTCCTCATTTACACTATGAAATTCACAAAGATGGCAAAGCAGTAAACCCAATTAATTTTTACTCTGGAGATTTAAATCCTGATGAGTTTGAAGCCATGTTGGAAGCAGCAAGCAGAGAAAATCAATCGCTTGACTAATGCGCCATCAACTCCCCGAAAAATTATATTATAGCATTGGCGAAGTAGCCGATGCCTTTGAGGTTAAGCCCTCGCTCATCCGTTTTTGGGAAAAAGAATTTAAAATAATTAGTCCAAAAAAAACACAGCGTGGCACACGAAAATTTTCTGCTAAAGACATAGAAAAATTTGAATTGATTTACGCTTTAGTCAAACAGCGTGGCTTTACGCTAGAGGGAGCTAAAAAGCAATTAACAAAAGGGAGCAAAGGAAACTTGGAAGTGCTTAAAAAATTGCAAAAAATACGTCAAGAACTGCTTCGAATAAAAGCCGAATTATAATTACTTCTTTCGAATAAAAATATCAATCGTAACCCCGGTAAAATTGTATTCGGCGCGAAGTTTATTCTCCAAAAAACGCTTGTAGGGATCTTTTACATACTGCGGTAAATTACAGAAAAAGGCAAATTGCGGGTGTGGGGAATGCAATTGTGTAGCAAATTTGATTTTGACATACTTTCCTTTGAGAGCTGGCGGTGGGTTTTTTTCAATAATGGGAAGAATATAGTCGTTTAGTTTTCGTGTTGGGATGCGTTGCGAGCGTCTTTTATAAACATCCACTGCGGTTTCTATTGCTTTGAAAACCCGTTGCTTTGTAAGTGATGAGATAAAAACAATAGGCGCATCAACGAAAGGAGCAATTTCAGCTCGAATTTGTTCTTCAACCCGTTTGGTCGTCATGGTATTCTTATCGGCTAAATCCCATTTATTAACCAAAATCACAATCCCTTTATGGTTACGTGCAGCCAACCAAAATATATTTTTTACTTGCGAATCAAAACCACGAGTAGCATCGTAAACGAGCATACAGACATCTGAAAATTCAATGGTCCGCAAGGCGCGCATCACAGAGTAAAACTCAATATTTGCTTTCACTTTTGCTTTCCTTCGAATACCTGCGGTATCAACCAAACAAAATTCAAACCCAAAACGGTTATAGACCGTGTCAATACTATCCCGAGTGGTGCCTGCTTCGTCTTTTACAATGTTACGCGGCTCACCAATAAGAGCGTTTACAAATGAGGATTTTCCTGCATTTGGCCTACCAACCACTGCAAAACGGGGTAGGTCTTCGGGTAAATTATTTGTTAGTTCTGGTAGGGATTCAACCAAAGCATCGAGAAGCTCTCCCGTACCTCCACCGTTCATGGCAGAAATATGGTATAAATTATCCATTCCTAATGAATAAAACTCAACCGTAGCTGCAACACGCAGCGCATTATCCACCTTATTAACAACTAAAAAAACAGGTTTTTCAGATTTACGAAGCAACTTAGCAACTTCCTCATCCATGATATTAGTGCCTACTTCAACATCAACTAAAAAAAGAATGGCATCTGCTTCAGCAATGGCAATTTCCACCTGTTGGTCAATTTCTTGTTCGTACGCATCATCGCCGCCAACGACATAACCGCCTGTGTCTATAAGTGTAAATTCTCGACCATTCCAATCGGATTTACCATAATGTCTGTCGCGGGTTACGCCGCTTGTAGGGTCAACAATCGCCTCTCTGCGTTGTACCAATCGGTTAAACAACGTAGATTTTCCCACATTCGGTCTGCCAACAATAGCTACTAGGTTTCTCATAATAATTTGTGTAAAGGTAACTCAGTCTAGGGTCAATAACCAAAACGTTTTAATGCATTGGAGTTTGACCGCCAATCTTTACTGACTTTTACAAATAGTTCAAGGTGAATTTTTTTATCAAAAAACTTTTGCAAATCTCTTCTTGCAAGCGTGCCTACTTTCTTAAGTGCCGCCCCTTTGTGTCCTATCAATATGCCTTTTTGGGATGAACGCTCCACATAGATAATGGAGCTAATTTTAATAATATTTTCTTCTGCTTTAAACGATTCTGTTTCGACCTCCACGGCGTATGGAATTTCTTTGTCATAAGTGAGTAATATTTTCTCACGGATGACTTCATTTACCACAAAACGTTCTGACCTATTCGTGAGCTGGTCTTTTGGGTAGTATGGTGGGTGTTCAGGCAGCATTTCTACGATGTTTTCTACAAGTGCATCTATTTGAAACTTTTCAAGTGCAGAGATGCTCCAAATAGCGGCATTGGGTAGTTGTACTTTCCAAGCAATAATGGTTTCGTCAAGAAGTGCTTGGTTTCCTGTATCAATTTTATTTATTGCAAGAATGACGGGTTTATCCGTTTTGACTAATTTTGAAATAACCGTTTCACTCTTGCACTTTTTTTCACCAATTTCTACCATATAAATCAACACATCGGCATCGTCGAAAACAGTCTGTACCGCTTCCATCATGCTTTCTTGTAGTTTATATGCCGGATCAATAATGCCAGGCGTATCAGAAAGTATGAGTTGATATTCTTCTGTGTTGCGCATGCCCAAAATTCTATGGCGTGTAGTTTGGGCTTTGGCTGTAGTAATGGCAATCTTTTCACCCAAAATAGCGTTGGTTAAGGTAGATTTACCCACATTGGGACTTCCGATAATATTGACAAAACCCGCTTTATGCATGACGCAAAGGTAATGATTGCAAAAGAGCTATTGCTATATCAGGGAAGTTTTGTATTTTTGCAGTTCATATCGCGGGATAGAGCAGTAGGTAGCTCGTCGGGCTCATAACCCGAAGGTCGCTGGTTCGAGTCCAGCTCCCGCTACAATAAAGCCTCCTGAGAAATCAAGGGGCTTTTATTTTGGAATAAAACAGTAATCTATTTAAGAGTTATTCTTTTTCGAACCTTTCTTGGAAACTTGTTTATTTTGGTAATGGTTAGATTTTTATAGTAACATTCGGCTGCCTCGGACTGGATTTGAATTTGACCACTTGATAGGGGATTTCCTGTTTCTGGATTTACAGCATTTTCAACAACCATAACAATCTCATTATTAACGACATGAACAGCATCATTCTCGAAAACGTAAATCTCTAAATGATTCCATTGTCCGTGAGGAGCATCCACTTCTTTGTAGGCATTGGTATAGCCAATTTTTTCTAAATAGGTGTCTGATTTTGGATCATACATGTTCTTAAGACCGTCTTGTCTGCCTCTAATTTCAGTTTTAGGCCCATCAACTTTTGGAGATTCAGAATTTCCTCCTAATGGGATAAAATCGCCTAAATCATTTTCTTGAACTTGATATTCTAGTGATGTTTTCCAGGTTTTCCAGAAACGCCCATGCTTGCCATAGCAGTGATATAAAATTCCGCTATCTCTTTTTGCATTTAATCTAGGCTCCCATTTTTTATCACCCCATTTAAACATAACACTCAAATGATAATTTTTAAACGATTCTTTTGTGGTTAAGCCTGCATATATTTCTCCTGAAACTTTTAAAACAATTTCCGCTGCTTCTTTTTCAACAGTAAATACCTTTTTTAAGTCATTGTTTAATCCTAAAGGCACCCCATTATGTACATTATTAGATTGAAAAGTACCTTTTGGTAAACCCTCCACAGTATTGTGAGGAATACCGATCCAAACTTCAAAATTACTTAAGGTTTCATCGAATAATGACGTTGTTATGTTTTGGGCGTTTATACTACTAACAAAGCTAAATGCTGAAATAAAGAGAAATATTTTACAATTCATGAAATTATTGATTTACGGTAATAACGTTTACTAAAGAATTAAATTAGCTAGACATCAAAACAACATCTATTTCATTTAATTCATCTGTAGAAAACGAATTATTCTCTAATGATTTCACGTTTTCTTTTAATTGATTTGAAGAACTCGCACCCACAAGCACTGAAGATATTTGAGGTTTTCTGAGCAACCAAGCAATTGCCATTTGTGAAAGTTTTTGTTGGCGTCTTTCAGCAATTTCATTAAGAGACTTTATTTTATCTATGTTTTGATGAACTTGCGCCTCCTCAAGGTACGTGAGAGGTTTCACGGCTCTTGAATTTTCTGGAATACCATGGATATATGTATTGGTTAGCAGTCCTTGCGCAAGAGGTGAAAATGCAATGCAACCAACGGCATGCAAGTCCAGGATATCAAGTAATTCGTCTTCAACCCATCTGTCAAACATAGAATATCTTGCCTGATGTAATATAACAGGAACCCTAAGCTCTTTGAGAAGTTTAAACGCTGCATCACTTTCCGTAGCATTATAATTGGAAATACCAACATAAAGTGCTTTGCCTTGCCTAACGATATCCGCTAATGCAAGCATCGTTTCTTCTAAAGGAGTCTCAGGATCTGGACGGTGATGATAAAAAATATCTACATAGTCTAAATTCATTCTTTTCAAACTTTGTTCTAAACTAGAAATTAAATATTTCCTTGACCCCCAATTTCCGTAAGGCCCAGGCCACATGTCATAACCTGCTTTTGTAGAAATAAACAACTCATCTCTATGAGAAGAAAAATTGTTTTTAAGGATTTTACCAAAATTTTGCTCCGTACTCCCATATGGAGGACCGTAGTTATTTGCCAAATCAAAATGAACAACTCCAAGGTCAAAAGCCGTTTTCAAAATATCCTGAGCATTGTCAAAATCATCTATTGCCCCAAAATTATGCCACAAACCAAGTGAAATAGATGGTAACAAAACGCCGCTTTTACCGCATCGGTTGTATGTCATTCTATCGTATTTGCCGTTAGCAGCATTTTCGCTTTTATTTTTGGACTTATCGTTGGTGTGCATTTAACTACGTATTCTTTTTAATTGGAAACTATTTTAAAAAAAGCTCAATAACTGGGATTTCTACATCAGGTTTTCTAACTGGGATTTCAATTTTTAAGCCTGTATCTCCTTGTTTAATATCATCTAACCAAGCTCCTTTTGTAGTTTTAAGTTTAAGTTCAGATGCATCGTGAAGAAGTTGAGCATAGGCAACTTTGCCTGCCATACCAGGCAAATAAATGGTTTTGAAAGGCCAATCTAACACATGCACATACAATCTATTAGTTTTGGGATTATATGTCAATAATGAATTTCTTGGCGTTTCAATATTTTCGGGAGCTGCAGTACAGCCATATATAGCCCTACTGTTATATTTCATCCAATCGTGAGTGGCGTTTAATCGCTCAACTGCTTTTTCTTGAATTACTCCCCTAGCTGTTGGTCCAACATTTAAAATCAAATTACCTCCTTTACTAACCGTTTCAATCAGCATTACTAAGGTTTGCTTCGCACTTTTCCAAGTATATTCATCTCTAAAATATCCCCAAGAACCCGAAAACGTTTGGCATGTCTCCCAAGGTACTTTAGCTCCTTGATATGTAACCCAATTGTTAGGCATAAATTGTTCGGGAGTTCTGTAGTCCCAACCCCCTTCATCCATTAAATCCAAACGGTCGTTTATGATAATTTGAGGTTGAAGACTTCTAATTTGAGTATATAAATCCCTTGAATTCCAATAGTCTTTCCCCTTTCCGTTTTTTCTTTGTGGGTAAGAGAAATCCGCAAAAAGTACGTCAATTTTACCATAGTTTGTGAGTAACTCTGTAAGTTGGTTTTTTATATATTTTTGGAATCTTTCCTTGTCCCTATTCTTGTCTTTATTTAGTTCAGATTTATGATTTCTCTCTGGATGAATCGGGTCTTTGACTGTGAAATCTGGATGATGCCAGTCTATTAAAGAATAGTAAACTCCTATTCGGATTCCTTCAGCTCTAAAGGCGTCAACGAGTTCACGGAACACATCTCTCCCTGCAGGGGTGTTGGTAACTTTATACGATGTATATTGACTGTCATACATACAAAATCCATCGTGGTGCTTTGCAGTAAAAACAACGTACTTCATTCCTGCTTTTTTTGCTAATGCTGCCCATTCAACAGGGTCAAATAAATCTGGATCAAAATACTGTGCATACTTTTCATACTCTTTTTTTGAAATTTGCTCCTTGCTCATCACCCACTCATGCCGTGCAGGCAAAGCGTACAAGCCCCAATGAATAAACATGCCAAAACGTGCTTCTGTCCACCATTCCATTCGATTAGATTCTCCAGAATCGTACGTAACCGTGTTTTGTGAAAAAAGCTGACAAGTTGCCAACATAATGAATAAGGTGTATGTATAAATTCTCACAGTCTTGATTTTAAAATTTATTTAATTTAAGAAAAAAATATTAATGATAGGTATCCATGCGTTCCATAGCACGGACTTCCCATTTTCTGTCGAGTTGCCATAGAGGGCGTTCTAATTCAGCTTCCCACTCGAACAACTTCTTGTACATTTCTTTTACAATTTCAGGGTATTTATCGGCCAAATCATGCTGTTCTGAAATATCATTACTTATATCGTACAGTTGGGCTGGCCTGTCGGGAAAACGCAATAATTTCCAGTTTTTGTGCCTAATTGCTGCTCGACTTTCTTTTTTCCAGTATAAAAACTGATGTGGTTTGTTCTTGTTTTTACCCAAAATAAAGGGCATCAAGTTTACTCCGTCAAGGGGTTGTATGGATCCTAAATCACCTCCTCCAATTGAAAAAATAGTTGGCAATATATCTAAGGTACTTACTGGAAAATTATAGTTCCTGTTTGAATCAATTATTTCTGGCCAGCTCATAATAAAAGGTATCCGAATGCCACCTTCCAAATGATTGGCTTTAGTTCCACTCAACGGGTAATTAGATGCACCATTAGCATCGGTTGGACCCCCATTATCATTGATAAAAATAACAAGCGTATTATTTATGATTTGCTCCTTTTCAAGGAATTTAAAAATCCTACCACATGCAGCATCTAAAGAAGCCGTCATGTTGGCTAATTTCTTTCTTTTACCCTTTAGCTCAGGGAATTGCCCTTTGTAATTTTTATCAATTTCAAGTGGATTATGAACTGCATTAAAAGAAATAGTGAGAAAAAAAGGGGTGCTCTTATTTTTTCCCATAAATCCTATTGCCTCATCGGCAAAGAATTGGGTCAAATAATTTGTTGGCTCTTGGTATTTTTCAAAACCAAACTCTATTCTATTTTCGGATTTTTTTAATGGATTATTAGGACCATAAGGATAAAAGCTACGTGCACCTCCTCTAAAGCCAACAAAATGGTCAAACCCCCTTTTTAAGGGATGATAACGATTTGCATTTCCTAGGTGCCATTTACCAATATAGCCGTTGGTGTAACCCAAATTTTTCATATAATCAGCCATGGTGTTTAGGTGCGTTGGCAATCCCATATCATCCCCCGTCAAACCTGACTTACTCATAATTCCAGGAACATTATTTTCTTCGAAACCAAAACGCTGCTGATACCTTCCCGTTATTAATCCCGCTCTGGAAGGGCCACAAACAGCAGCGGTTACATAGGCTTGGCTGAAAACAATACCTGATTTTGCTAGAGCATCAATGTGTGGCGTTTTGAATGTTTTACTCCCTTGAAATCCAAAATCATGATATCCTGCATCATCCACGATGATTAAAACAATGTTTGGCTTTGCCTGTTCTTGGCTTAAACCGTAAAAAGAAAGAACTAAGACAAGTAAACACATAAACGGATTAGAAAAAGGATACTTCATTTTTTTAAATTTATTTTTGTTGCTTATCGAAAAATAAGAGTGTTTTTTCTACATGTTCGCGCCAATAACTCCATTCGTGACCACCATTAAATTCTTCAAATACGTGTAGAATATTCAATTCTTTTAGCGCTTGACTGAAGGATTGATTTGGCGAAAACAAATCATCATCTTTACCACAATCAAATCGAAAAGGAGGTATGTTTTTTTTAGCACGTGATTTGAAAACATCAATCAAATCATCAGGCATATCTGAAATAGAAGTCAATCTTGCCGTATCTTCTTCTACAAAATTTTTCATTTGCACTAACTTTGTAATTGAGCTATGAGCAGATATTGCAGTAAAAACTTCTGAATAAAGTACTCCTAACCTCAAAGCACCATATCCTCCCATTGATAAGCCACCCAAACAAACCTTTGAATTATCACTGGCTTGCGGAATATGCTGCCGAACAGCACAGACAACATCATCAACAATCCAACGGTCAAAAGACCTTTTCGAATGTTTTTTATATGCTGAACCATCACCCCACAAACCATCGGAGGGCATGGCAATAATACAAGGAGATATCTTTTTGGAAGCAATCATTTTGGCGGCTGTTTTGTGCACTCCTCCTTTGAGTGCCCAAATCCAAGCACTGCCATATACACCATGAAGTAAAATATGAATGGGCAAGTTTTTTGCTTCACTCATCCCCTCAGGAACAAAAACACATATATCGCCCCTACCCATCAAGTGGGTTGATTTAACAGTCATAAACCGAAGTCCATCTGCTTCATAAACAGCATCTGAAAGTTCTATAGTTCTAAATTCCTTTGATTTCATACATTAAAAAACAATGACACCTTTTGCATTTTTCCCAGCTAACATATCCGCAAATGCAAGGTTTAATTCTTCTAGAGGGTAGGTTCTTGTTACAAGCTCATCCAATAAAATTTTATTCTGCTGGTATAATTGGACAATTTCCGGGAAATCTTTTTGAGGTTGACATTTACCGTAAAGTGGATTAATGTAAATTTTATCCCATTCAAAAAGTCGCATATCAATTTGAATTTCTTCTTCAATCCCGCTCACCTGAACGGCAGTTCCCGCATTTCGAACCATGGCTAAAGGAGCAGCTCCAAGTTCAGGAATTGCTGTACATTCAAAAGCATAATCAGCGCCTCTCCCATCTGTAATTGCCTTCACCTTATCGGCCACTTCTAGCAATCCTACATCAGATTTTTGTGATTTTATACAATGTGTCGCGCCAAATTTTTCTGCCATTTTTAAGCGTTCTTCGTTTATGTCAACCGCAATAATCATAGAGGCATTGCTAATTTTGAGTCCTTGAATTACGTTAAGGCCTACTCCACCAGTTCCTAACACCACCGCAGAACTATTTGCCTGAAAATTTGCAGCATGTACAACTGATCCGTAACCCGTCATTACGCCACAGCCAATAATACTTGCCGCAGACATATTGATAGACCCCTTATCGATTTTAACACAGGCCTCTTGTTTTACCAAGGCAAACTCAGATAAAGTTCCCAAATTAAAAGAACGCTCTATGGGTTTTGTATTCCAACGTGTTCCCTCAAGATGTGAATGACCGGGAGTATATCCATTACCTCCAGCTGTAACTGGAGAATTTTGCTCACATATATGTTGATTTCCATCCTTACACTGAAAACACTTATTGCAAGGAGTAGCCCAATTTAAAATTACCTCATCACCTACTTCAATTTCATTTACGTTTTTTCCAATCGCTTCAACAACTCCTGCCCCTTCATGTCCTAGAACAATATTTTTTTTCCAGAAAAGAGAATCGTAATCTGTATGACAAAGACCAGCCGCCTTAATACGAACCAAAACTTCATCTTCTTTTGGTGCACTTAACAAAGTGGTTTCTATGGAAAAATTCCCATTACCTAGTCCTATAGCAGTGCGAGATGTATATTTCATAATCTTATACTTCTTTTAAAAAAGATGTTGCACTTAGTGGAGTTTCAATATCTTTTATTTTTTTTGGTTCAACTTGACTTTTTGACTTAATGAGTTTCATGCCTAACATATATGCACGGGGGTTATTAATCGCATCTACAGCTATAATTTGGTCATTTTTTAAATACCAAATAGACACTTCTTCATCTGACTTTTTACGCATAATTAAGTTGTCATAATCAACTGGCAATCCCGCCATCTGAAGCTTTACCTCATATTGATCAGACCAAAACCAAGGAAGTGAATCATAAACAACATTATTCCCTGTTATATTAGCAGCAGCAATTTTAGCTTGATCAACCGCATTTTGAATTGACTCGATTCTTATAAAATCCTTGTACAGGGGGTGTTTGAATCTAGTACAATCGCCGATAGCAAAAATCTTGGGATTTGAGGTCCTGCAGTTTTGGTCAATTAAAATCCCTTTATCAATATCTAAACCTGCCTGTTCAGCCAAATGCGTTTGAGGAATTGCGCCAACACCAACAATTATACTATCTGCGTGAAATATTGTTCCGTCTGCACATAGCACCAACGATTGTTTTGCGTTTTTTGAAATACGTATGACTTCTTTATCACAAAATATTTTGACACCATTTTTAGTATGTAAATCATAAAAGTATGAGGATGTGATTTCAGATGTTACACGCGATAAAATACGTTCTTCTCGCTCTACTATTACAACTGATTTTTGAAGCTTTCGAAGTGAAGCTGCAATTTCTAAGCCTACATACCCAGCACCGATAATCAAAAACTTATCCTTTTCATTATTGATGGTTGCCTTTTTGATTTTAAGTGCATCAGAAAGCGTTCTGAGATAATATACATGGGAAGAATGGACTCCTTCAATGGGTGGTATTACAGCTTTAGCTCCTGTTGCCAATACAAGAAAATCAAAAAGAATTAAACTCGCATCCTCTAAAAACACCGTATGATTATCGCTGTCAATTTCAAGAACACGACTGCCGAGTCGCAAATCTATGTCTTGTTGCGCATAAGCTGATTTATTTTTTATTTCTGCAGGTTCGCATTGATCAGTAAGAAATGTTTTGGATAGAGGGGGTTTTGCATAGGGCAAATGAGGCGCTGCATCTAATAAAATGATTTTTCCTGACCATCCATAATTGCGCAATGCAAAAGCACAGTTCACTCCTGCATGACTTGCACCAACAATAACACAGGTTTTTATCATTAGGAATATTTAACTTCGAGCTATCTTTACCTTTAATCCATTCATTTTATCTGTAATAGGGATTTGACAAGACAAACGGCTTTCTGGGGTAGTTAACTCATCAAACTCAAGCATGTCTTTTTCCATATCAGTAGCTGGATTAACATTATCAGCATTTGATTCATCTATATATATGTGGCATGTCGCACATGAGCAAACTCCACCACAGTCGCCATCAATTCCGCTAATATTATTGTTTTTTGCAGCCTCCATAAGCGTACCACCATCAGCAGAAACTTTTGTTTGAGAACCATCAGTTGTTGTGAAAATTATTTCTATCATCTATTTTATATTAATTGAAACTTGTAAGGATTCAAAGCCTACTTTACGCTGATTATCTCCCAATGCCTCTATTTTCTCTTTAGCATCCAAGATATTTATCTTTAAGTTTTTTGATGCCATTTTATGTAATAGCACTTTCATTAGTTGTCTAGTGTGAGTAGCCCCCAAACATTTATGATGACCAAATCCAAAAGAAACGTGCGGATTATTCTTTCTGTCTAATTGAACTGTATTCGGCTTTTCAAAAACTTTATCGTCTCTATTCGCCGATGCCCAGCACAATGAAATACGGCTGTCGTTTTTTACAGCATGACCACAAACTTCCGTGTCTGCAGTTGCCACACGACCCATCTGCGTTAGTGGAGAAAAATATCGAATCAATTCTTCAACAGCAAAAGATATCATGGAAGGATTTTCAGCCAAAAAATGTAATTTATCATGGTTTTCAGCAAAATAGGCAAACGTGTTTGTTACCGTATTAATTATGGTATCACGACCACCAGCAAAAGTCAAAATCATAATCCCCTTAATTTCCTCTTTTGTCAAGTTTCTACCTTCTACTTTTGAGTTTAATAAGGCTGTATATAAATCTTCTTTAGGGTTTTTTTCAGCCTCGTTAATTTGTTGATCCAAATAGTCGAATAAGACTGACGCTTTATTACTATCCAAGGCTGTTTCATCGCTCCTAAAGACATGTGTCCCCCATGAAATCCATGTTTCAGACTCAGACATAGGGGTATTTAACAAAAGTGTTAAGGCCTTTGATTGAAGTGGTAATGAAAATTCGGTTATAACATCAAATGAATCTTTTGACAGTATTTCGGATAACATCTCTTCAACAAGTACTCCAAGTCTTTGCTCATAATCCAACGCTAAAGGACGTTTAAACCATGCCTCAAGAAGTGAGCGGTATGAAGTGTGTTCTGGAGGGTCTACCTCAAATGGGATTTGACGTATATCACGGATATTGACCTCAGAAGGAATCACAATTCTTCCGGGAGCTGCACCAGATTGAAAATTTTTCCAATCAAAAGCGCACTTGCGTACATCCCTATGACCAAGAACCATTATTACAGGGTCATTTTGATCGTTCATATAACTTAAGCCTGTAGCCTTTCTGCTTTCTGCAAATGAATCTTTAAATTTTCCAAAACCCATACACAAATATCAAAGTTTAAATGTGAATTAAGTACTACAAATGTTCAATTTACAGTGAATTATTTTCTTATGATTTTAAGTTGCTTTAACAACTGTTTCTTTGGAGAGAATAGCGTAAAAATGAATATGCCATTGGGTACGTTTTGGACAGAAAGGCTGTTGTTGATTTCTTTCAAAACTCCTCTAGAAATCAACTGACCAGATACTGTAGAAAACTGATATATGTATCCTTTTTTTGGAATTACAATCTGTAGTACTTCACTCACAGGATTAGGATAAACAACTATTTTAGGCGCTAAATCTTTTTCAATCCGAATTATTAATGGAGCCTGAAATCCATACAAAAAAGATTGCTGTTTTTTAGGTGCAACTGGCTGCCCTATTGTTTGTCGCAATATACTAGACTTGCTATTTGTAGTAGAGTTTATTGTGTTCTTAACAACTTGTTGCGCATTAACAATTGGTAAGTAAATAATACTGAGATAAATAATTGTTGTAATTTTCATGCTCAATAAATATAATGGAGTTTCGTTTATTATTATCGTATTTTTTCTTTTTTGTGTCCAATCAAATGGTTTCTGCCCAAAGTATCGTATTTGAATTTGGGCAAACTACGTCAACATTTGTTCATAATAGTACCTCTGGTCCAAAAAAAACTTTTTTCAGCGATAGAGGGCAGGCGCTAAACATTTCCTTGGTTAATGATTTTTTTAAAATTCATGAAATTAGCTTTGGTGTTACTCTTTTTGAGTCTAATAGCCAAGGACAAGTTATAACCACAGAGTTAGATTACAAGACCCAGTTTTTAGGTGTTTTTAGCATATCCCACTTCAATGTTTTATCACTTGCAAACAGGCAGTATTGTGCCTCTTGTACTGATTTTAATTTATACCTTAATGCTGGTGTTCAATTTTCCTCACTGGTTGCAGGTACTCAAAAAATTAATGGCGATGCTTACGACCTTAAGGGGGTAGAAGACTTTAAAGGAATTTGGTTTTCTCCCGTTCTGGGCACAAAAATTCAATTTGATGCATCTGATATAATTAGCCTAATTTTAACGTATAATTTTACACCCATATTTAATTTTACGGATACAGATGAAGATTTTAGTATTAATGCTTCACAAATAAGATTTGGAGTTCGTTTATGGTTATAAAAAATGTTTTATTTTGTCTGTTGTTTTTGAGTGTTATATACGCTCAAGATCCTCGTGGTATTTCCTATCAAGGTGTTGTATTATATCCAGTTTTGGAATTACCTGGAATTGACTCCAAGACAACCCCTTATTCCGAAAAAGATATTTGCTTTCGCTTTAGCATTTATAACAGCACTAATACTTTTGAATACAGCGAAACGCATCGTACCACTACAGATTATTATGGGCAGGTAAATTTAATTATTGGCAGGGGTGATAATCCATCAATTCTAGGAAGAGTTGATGCTTTAAGTTGGGACGGCACAGCAAAATTCCTCAAAGTAGAACTTGATTATTCGGCTTCTTGTACCAATTGGGAAGAAATATCATACGATGAACTCAACTATGTTCCTTTTGCTTTTTATGCACTTAATTCTCAATCCTCTCAGATTTTTGCGCAGGGAAAGAAACCCATTATTGTAAGCGGTACTGGAACCAATACGGATCCTGTTATTGTTGAATTTGATGGCGAACTTAATGACTTGAATGATGTAGATTTCACTACGTTTCCTGTCGCAAACCAAGCCCTGATTTTTGATGGAATAAAATGGGTGGCGGGTAGTAATGATGATGCTGATAATGACCCAAATAACGAGATTCAAACTATTGTAAGTGCTGACGCTGGAAACCTTGTGGCTGCAGGTACAGATGGAGGGGCATTACTCACCAGTATTGACGATGCTGATAATGATCCAAATAACGAGATTCAAACTATTGTAAGTGCTGACGCTGGAAAC
>Ga0209654_1000451_pt1 | contig 40269 bp, 32 predicted proteins | sample SaaInl1SG_22_DNA_FD_184646 | JGI IMG/M metagenome (GOLD analysis project Ga0209654, IMG submission 184646) | Marine microbial communities from expanding oxygen minimum zones in the Saanich Inlet - ESP_161SG_22_DNA (SPAdes) (version 2) | ecosystem: Environmental > Aquatic > Marine > Intertidal... | reverse complement strand
AATCCTTATCCCAGCGGATGGTGTTGACGAAGGTGAAGACCTGTTGATGTTGGTAATGCCAGTGATGCTTAATCACTAAGCACTCAGCAATTATTTTCTTGGATCTAAAGTAGTGGGTACCCTTCCGTTGGTTGGTGCTACCTCAAGGTTTTGAACGAGCGGATAGGCTTCCTGAATCTGCCATTTCCCTTTTTCCCAATACACACGATCATAAGAAAAGTCCGGTCCATAAGAGAACCATTTTTCTTGGAGATTCTCTTTAGAAGGTGCAAGGTGGTCACAAATGATTCCTGCGTGTTTCCCGTCCCAACGCACGGCAGCAGAAAGTGAACTGTTGTATCGAAACTGTATTCTGTAAGGACGTCTTGCATAACGCTCGTCCCCATTGCTGCGAATATTGAAGATGCGAGACCCAAAGTGCAGTTGCTTTCTAGAACTGCCCAATTCAATAGCGTCAATGTATTTTGTGTGGTAGGAGCGACCAGGCCTAAAAGTAAGAAGGGTATACACTTTCTTGCCTTTGCTCTTTTTGGTGATAATGTCGTAGCATATGCCACCAACCCATGAGCCGCCTTTAAGCCAGCGGTAGGCTGCGTTTTCTGTACCGAAGTCCTCTAGAACGATGCGTTTAGGTCCCTTCCAATCGGGATTCCATAAAAAGCCGTGGTAGGTGAAACCACCACGCTGCTGGGGAACGATCCAGGTATAGAGCGCGAAACTTTGGTCCGCGGGTAGTTGAACGCTCAAGTTTTTGACGGCGGAGAGAGTGTTGCCGTAATTCTTATCGATACTAATGTAGGACCACAGGCTATCGGCAAAAACCTCGGCTAATGAATCTGCAAATGAGGCATTTGAAGGTAGAAGGTATGCGTTACCTAGCCTTTGTAAAGATTGTTCTGAAGGTTGAGCAGTAGCGGTTAGACTAAAGAGAAGAAGCGCAAAGAGGCTATTCTTCAACATGCATGAAGTCTTTTTTAGCCATAAGTTCTTCTTCCGTTTCTTCATTTTCTTCATCTGGCACACAGCAGTCTACAGGGCATACTTCCGCACATTGAGGTTCCTCATGGAATCCAATACACTCCGTACACTTATCAGTTACAATGTAGTAAACGTCGTAATCAACAGGCTCTTGTGCTTCATCGGCGTCATATTTATTCCCGTTAGGTGTAATAATGTTACCGCTGAGGTCGGTTCCTTCGCTGAATCGCCACTCTAGTGCACCTTCGTATATCGCGTTGTTTGGACATTCCGGTTCACAAGCTCCGCAATTAATGCATTCGTCAGTGATTTTAATAGCCATATAGCCCTGTTGTTTTAGCTTTGCAATTCTTAACGCAAATGTAGCGCCAATGTTTTTTACTGACCATAGGATTGAAGCAGTTTCCCAATTAGGATTGTTTATTCGAGAATTCGTCCAAGGGGAATCTATTTCTAACGGTCATGAAGATCTCGCAGAAGAATTACGCGCTGCGATCACACGCTCCTTTAGACACAACGGTTGGTTCGTAGAAGACAACACCATGCAAGCGCTTGAAGCGTGGGGGAATGAACTGACCAAAGATAACCTCGAAGCTTGGCGTGAACGCGAAGGTGGAACTGCAGAGGTTGCTCGCACTAGAGTAGGTATTGTAATGGCAGGAAACCTCCCGCTGGTAGGTATGCATGATTTTTTGAGTGTATTCCTCTCGGGCCACTTTGCACTCATTAAGATGAGTAGCGACGATCAGTACCTCTTACCAGTTTTAGTGAAAGTGTTGCTCCGCTTTGACGAGCTTTTTGAAGGCGATTGGATTTTTGTCGAGCAGCTCTCAGATATGGGCGCTGTTATTGCGACGGGAAGTGACAATACTTCGCGTTATTTCGAATACTACTTTGGGAAATACCCGAACATTATCCGTAAAAACAGAACCTCAGTGGCTGTTTTAACTGGAAATGAAACCGAAGAGGAGCTCAGAGGATTGGGCGTAGATATCTTCTCCTACTTCGGTATGGGCTGCAGAAATGTAAGTCACGTGCTCGTTCCTGAAGGATACGACATTCAAAATATCTTTGCCAATATTGTGGACTACAGCGATGTGGTAAACAACAATAAGTACGGCAACAACTACGACTACTACCGTGCTTTATTCTTGCTGAACCAAGACGATTTCTTAGAAAACGGCTTCATCATTGTTCGTGAGAACGATGAGCTTCACACACCCGTGTCCATTCTTCATTACAGTACTTATCCTGAGGCAGGACCACAGGCACGTCTCGAGGCTTGGGGAGAAAGTATTCAATGCGTTGTAGGTCAGAATTACCTTCCTCTAGGTACAGCGCAGAAGCCTTGTTTGTGGGATTATGCCGACGGGGTGAATACCCTTGAATTTCTCAAGAACCTTTAAGGACGTTCCAAAGCGCCAATAGTGGCAGGGGTGCTTCTTCCGGTACCTCCAAGATCGAGCAATGGACTAATAGCTGTTGCCTTGGCTTTGCTGAACAGCAGAGAAACGGAATCGGGTAAGAATCTCCACTGGTCTTCAGGGATCCAAGGGGTGGAAGAGAAGCCCCAATTCAAATTAAATTCACAATCCTTGAATAGGGTAGTGTCGGTCAATGTGTAATGACCGGCTTCTGGATTTGGTTCTATTTTTAGTGCACTGTTTTCAAATCGCACATCAAAAACTTCGTTATCATCAATGCCCATAGCTACTTCGCTGGCGAGATTGCCACCGATGTAAGTATTGGTGAATTTAGCACTCAGACTCCTAGTGTAACGGTTACCTGCGGCGTCTTCAAAGAAGTTGACCATGCCAATACCAGTGCCGCCTCTAGAGGAGAAACTCCAGGTGTTGTTAATGGTGCTATGGTCAAAGCGATAGTTCCCTCCTAAACCGTAAAAACCATAAACCCCACTAGGACCTATGGCGAGGTTGGTTCCTAATATGTTACCGTATCCGCCGTACAGACCCACTCTCGAGCTGTGGGTTATAATGGTGTTGTTTACAGTAAGATTGGGAAGGCTTCCCCAAGCACTATCAACTCGTAATGAGGTCGATGAATTTTTAATGATTAGGTTGTTCAGTACAGCTTTAGATTGCGCACCGCCTTGGAGGAATACACCGCCTAGCAGGCCACCCCACTGACCAGGTACCCACTCATAAGAAGGTTCCAAACGGTCCCCTTGGAATACTACAGCGTCGTCTAAACTTCCCATTTCATTTGGATCTACATATAGCTCACCATCCCGGTACACCCAGAGGCCGCTGCCGTCATGGAAATGGACTTGAGTTCCGGGTTCAATGGTTAATCGATGTGCACTATCGACCACTGCGTATCCATAAACAACGTGCGGTTTTGTGTTGTCCCAAACTTCGTTTTCACCCAACACTGAATAGGCAAGTTTCAAAGGCGGGAGCGGTTCCGGTCGATTAATAGTCAGCACATTTGTAGGGAAATGATATACAGCGTCCCAAACGGTTGTAACTAGATCCACGTGTTGCTGTATACCGCCATTCTCAAAAAGAATACTGTCCTTATAAACGAGTTCTGTCGACCCAGCCGCATCGGGACTAATCTCAATGAAGATATAGGTACTGTCTTTAGCCAATACCTCTACGTTTTCCACGTCTTTGCCGCTTATGCCATCCACGTTCATGCGGTAGAAACTCGCGGTGCCTCGGCCCAAATACACGCGATCGATGGTGATATTCTCATCCGACGGGTTAAAGACCTTAAGGGTACGTGTAGAGCTTGCCAGTCCTGTAAAGACCGTATCGAGATAAATGGTGTCGGACGAAAAGCTTAATTCTACATTAGTTCCTGGGAATTCTATCGTATTTCTACAACCGATTACGGTCATAAATAACGTACACGATATGATAATTTTTAGGATTTTCATCTTCTAGCGAAGCTACATTACTATTTTTGCATCACCAATTAAGCGGGGTGCGAACATTTAACTTATATTTGCCGACCGAATTAACGGAAATGGGGCTTGGGCAAAAACTCAGGCTATTAAATACGAAACGAAATGAAAACAGGAATTCATCCAGAAAACTACCGCTTGTGTGTCTTTAAAGACATGGGTACAGGCGATCAATTCATCACTAAGTCATGTGCTGATGCGAAAGACACTATTGAAGTAGATGGTGTTGAATACCCACTAATCAAAATGGAAATTTCTAGCTACTCTCACCCGTTCTACACTGGTAAGGTGAAGCTTGTTGATACCGCTGGTCGTGTGGATAAATTCCGCAGCCGTTACGGTAAGAGAGGATAAGATACTCACTGTATCAAATATGAAGACCCGCTGTGTGCGGGTCTTTTTTTTGCCCTAAATTCGAAGCAAACCAATAAGGCACAGAATGAAGATTCAACTTGTCGACGGCAAACACCGTTCCCACTTACTTCCTTTAACGTACACTCGGCCAGTGGCGGAATTAAGATGTGGTATTCTCACTATTTCCGAGAAATACACTAAGCGCGGCCATGAGATAGGCTATGGTACTCAGGCGTATTTGAATGCGAAGTATCTTTCTATAGAAGCCGAGGTCTTAGTCAGTGGTAGTGTGTGTCCGACGGATACCTTTTTAGAGGCTGTTGCTGGTTTAAGTAGTGGTCAAGCTCTAATCCAAGGCGATGAGTTATTGGCATTTAAAGGCGAGAAGTGGGAAGATGAGCCGTCGGAAATCATTCCATTCAGTGGTGCTTTGAACCTCATTACCCGTCCTTGGGATATTTGGAGTAAGAATGCCTCGGAAATGAACATAGACTTCGATCTGCTTACCAAGGACCGCTTTAGTGCTCCGATAGATGCTACGAATACAGTCATTGGCGAGAGAATATTTTTGGAGGAAGGAGCAAAAGCCACGGCAAGTATTCTCAATGCTACATCGGGACCAATTTATTTGGCAAAGAACGCTGAGATCATGGAGGGCTCTATTGTCCGTGGTGGTTTGGCATTAGGAGAAAGTAGTGCTTTAAAAATGGGAGCTAAAGTTTACGGCGCAACCACTTTCGGCCCACATTGTAAAGTAGGCGGGGAAGTCAACAACAGTGTAATTATTGGTTATTCAAACAAAGGACACGACGGTTTCTTGGGCAATAGTGCCCTAGGTGAGTGGTGTAATCTAGGTGCGGATACCAACAATTCAAACCTGAAAAACAATTACGACGAAGTGAAGGCTTGGTCCTATGTGGACGGACGATTTGCAAAAACCGGTCAACAATTCTGTGGCCTAATTATGGGTGACCATAGCAAGTCAGGAATCAACACGATGTTCAATACGGGAACTGTCGTAGGTGTAAGTGCAAACGTTTATGGTGCAGGTTTCCCGCGCAACTTTATCCCTTCCTTTTCTTGGGGAGGACCACAAGGCACAATGGAATACCGTATAGATAAGGCCTTAGATACAGCGGATCGGATGATGAAACGCCGTGGTCTAGAGGTTAACGAAATAGAAAAGGCAATCCTCGAGCAGGTATTCGCATTGAGTGCAGAATACCGCCGTTAATTAGAGTTGTTTAAGAGCCGAAATAGTTGCTTTCGGATCTTCGCTTTTAAAGACAAAAGAACCCGCGACAAGGGCATCTGCGCCTGCGGCAACCAATCGAGCGCCCGTTTCAAGATTCACTCCTCCGTCAATTTCGATAATGGCCTTAGAGCCATTTTTATCGACTAATTCACGCGCTTGAGCAGTCTTTTTGATAGTGTTCTCGATGAACTTTTGACCTCCGAATCCAGGATTCACGCTCATTAGCAGTACCTCGTCCAAATCTTGAACGATATCTTCTAAAACACTTACCGGTGTATGTGGATTCAATGCCACGCCCGCTTTCATCCCTGCATTGTGAATCTCTTGAATGGTACGGTGCAAGTGTGTACATGCTTCGTAGTGCACGGTAAGGATATCTGCTCCACAGTCTTTGAACGTTTGAATGTAACGCTCGGGCTGAACGATCATCAAATGCACATCCATGACCTTATCACAATTGTCCGCCATGGTTTTAACCACTGGCATCCCGTAGCTGATGTTAGGGACAAATACGCCGTCCATGACATCAATGTGGAACCAATCGGCCTCGCTTTCATTGACCATTTGACAATCGCGTTGAAGATTGCCGAAATCCGCGGCTAGAAGAGAAGGGGAGATGATAGGTGATGCCATGACGATGCTCTTAATATTTGTACAAAAATAAAGCACCCCATCCAGCCGGATGGGGTGCTCATTAAAAAAGTTCTTACCTAGTTTATTAACCGAGGTAGGTCTTTAAGATTTTACTTCTAGAAGTGTGCTTCATGCGGCGAATTGCCTTCTCTTTGATCTGGCGTACACGCTCACGAGTCAAATCAAACTTCTCACCAATCTCTTCAAGAGTCATTGGGTGTTGACCACCTAGACCGAAGTACAAGCGGATAACATCACCTTCTCTAGGAGTCAAGGTAGCTAGAGAACGTTCGATCTCCGTGCGCAATGAGTCCATCATCAAATCCTCATCCGGGTGCGGAGAGTCTGAAGAATTCAGTACGTCGTATAGATTGCTGTCTTCACCTTCAACCAAAGGTGCGTCCATACTTACGTGACGACCACTGTTACGCATGCTCTCCTTCACGTCAGATTCGCTCATCTCTAGGTGCTTAGAAATTTCTGCAGCACTAGGTGGACGCTCATGCTCTTGTTCTAGATAAGCATATGCTTTATTGATCTTATTGATCGAGCCAATCTTGTTCAAAGGAAGACGAACAATACGGCTCTGCTCTGCCAATGCCTGTAGAATACTCTGACGAATCCACCATACAGCGTATGAAATGAATTTGAAACCACGAGTCTCATCGAAACGTTGTGCAGCTTTAATCAATCCCAAGTTCCCTTCGTTGATCAAATCCGGAAGCGTCAAGCCCTGGTTTTGGTACTGCTTAGCTACAGAAACTACGAATCGGAGGTTGGCCTTGGTTAATTTTTCCAAGGCGATCTGGTCACCCGCTTTGATGCGCTGTGCCAACTCCACTTCTTCCTCTGCAGTAATCAATTCAACTTTACCAATCTCCTGTAGATATTTATCTAAGGACGCCGTTTCACGGTTGGTAACCTGTTTTGTGATTTTTAACTGTCTCATGGTAGAGAAATGTTTTAATGAGCGAACCAATTACGATCGCAATTGGTTCGCATAACTTATTCTAAAATTAGCCTTCTTGCTTATCGCCGTCCTTTTCAGGCTTTGGCAACAATACTTTGCGAGAAAGCTTCATCTTACCTGCTTTGTCAACGTCTAGAAGTTTAACGCGTACTTTGTCGCCTTCTTTTAGCACGTCTTCAACATTCTTGATGCGCGTCCAATCGATCTCAGAGATGTGTAGCAACCCTTGAACCTTTGGAGCGATTTCGATGAATGCGCCGTAAGTCTGAACACCGCGAACGATACCTTCATAAGTTTCACCTATTTCTGGTTCGAACGCAATAGCACGGATCATTTCCAATGCTTGGTTCATCTTGTCGTAATCCTTACCAGAGATTTCGATATGACCGCGCTCGTCGATTTCCTCGATGGTTACAGTCGTACCTGTATCTGCCTGGATGCCTTGGATGTTCTTACCACCAGGGCCAATGATAGGACCAATGAATTCTTTCTTCACGGTCAAAGTCATGATCTTAGGAGCATTTGGTTTCAATTGCTCACGTGTTGCTGGCATGGTCTTCAACATCTCACCAAGGATGTGCATACGTCCTTCACGGCTCTGCTTCAATGCGTTCACCAAAATTTCGTAGCTCAATCCTTTGATCTTGATATCCATCTGACATGCAGTAATACCCTTCTCAGTACCTGTTACTTTGAAGTCCATATCACCCAAGTGATCTTCATCACCCAAGATGTCAGAAAGTACGGCATAGTTCTCACCATCAGAGATCAGCCCCATTGCAATACCACTTACAGGACGAACCATTTGAATACCGGCATCCATCATCGCTAGTGTACCTGCACAAACAGTAGCCATCGAAGACGAACCGTTTGATTCCAGGATATCACTTACTACTCGGATAGTGTACGGATTGTCTGGGTGTACCATTTGATACAAGGCACGCTGTGCAAGGTTACCGTGACCTACTTCGCGACGGCTTACACCACGAATAGGACGGGCCTCACCTGTAGAGAACGGAGGGAAGTTGTAGTGCAAGTAGAATTTCTCTTCACCAGTGAATGTGGCATCATCAATTCTATTTGCGTCCAATGAAGTACCCAAGGTAACTGTGGTCAAAGATTGAGTTTCCCCACGCGTGAAGACTGCAGAACCGTGTGCACCTGGAAGGTAATCTACTTCCGACCAGATAGGACGAACCTCTGTGGTATCACGACCATCTAAACGTTGGCCGTCATTCAATACCATGGTACGCATTGCTTTGTACTCCACGTCGTGGAAGTAACGCTTAGCGAAACCAGTGTTTTCTTCTAACCAAGCTTCGTCTTTACCTTCAAGGTATTCGTTCAATACGGCTTTGAAACCAGCTGAACGCTCGTGCTTAGGCAAACCGCTCTTAGCAACTTCATATACTTTATCGTAAGTAGCAGCCATAACATCTTCACGAACTTCGTCGCTGTGAACTTCGTGGCTGTACTCTCGCTTATTCGCAGAAGCAGGGACTTGTGCAGCGAGGCGCTGTTGCGCTTCAATCTGTACTTTGATGGCATCGTGGGCATATTTGATCGCCTCAACCATTTCCTCTTCTGAAATTTCTTTCATTTCACCTTCAACCATTACGACGCTATCCATAGAAGCACCAATGACCATATCGACTTCTAGTTCTTCGATTTGAGCTGGGGTAGGGTTGATGATGTGTTCTCCGTTAATGCGTCCAACGCGAACCTCAGAAATAGGGCCGTCGAATGGAAGATCACTAACTGCGATTGCTGCAGATGCAGCTAGACCCGTAAGTGAAGTAGCTTCAACTTCAGGGTCGTAAGAAATCATTTGGATCATCAATTGGATCTCAGCGTGGTAATCCTTTGGGAACAAAGGACGCAATACGCGGTCGATCAATCTCATTGTCAAGATTTCGTTGTCTGATGGACGACCTTCTCTTTTGAGGAAGCCTCCAGGTACGCGACCATTAGCCGCAAATTTTTCACGGTAATCTACCGTAAGCGGAAGAAAGTCGACACCGTCTTTCGCTTCTTTGCTAGACACGACAGTGGCTAACAGCATAGTACCACCACACTTTACAACAACAGAGCCATCTGCTTGCTTGGCTAGTTTGCCAGTCTCAAGAGTGATCTCTCTGCCGTCTGGAAGAGTAATGGTTTCGATAATTGCTTTTGGAATCATATATAGTGTAAATAGATACTTTTTTATACGCAAAAAGGCAATTGTAAAAATTGCCTTTCTGTGTATCCGCTAGTTTGAATTTATTTTCTCAAACCTAGTTTCTCAACGATCGCACGGTAACGTGTGATGTCTGTTTTTTTCAAGTAGTTCAGAAGTTTTCTTCTTTTACCTACTAGAGCGATTAGAGAACGCTCTGTGTTGTGGTCTTTTCTGTTTTGCTTCAAATGCTCTGTCAAATGAGAGATGCGGAAGCTGAACAATGCAATCTGCCCTTCTGCAGATCCTGTGTCTGTTGCAGATGCTCCGAATTCAGCGAAGATTTCTGCCTTTTTTTCTTTTGTTAGGTACATACCAAAATCACATTTAGATGTTTGTAATGTTATAAGCCGCAAAGATACATAAATAAAATTGGCCGCCGAAGTGAACTATTAATTATCTGACCAAGTGATTTTCGTGCCTTTTTGAATGCCCCAAGTCGCCGCGGTACCACCTAGTACTTCGAGTACATAAGAAGCAGGTGACTCACTCGGGAGACTAGTAGTATTTAGCGGTTGAGCATTGGCTTGGATGCTTACAACTTCGTTATTGGCGTTGATGTAAATGATATCAAGGCTCACAAGAGTATTTTTCATCCAGAAACTGCGTGGACGATCCCCTCCGTCCATAAAGAAAAGCATGGCCATATCAGGACTTACTGAGCGGCGGTACATCATTCCAATCTCAATACTTTCTGGAGTTTGAGCATATTCAGTTCTAAACGTTGTTAGAGTATCAATGCCATTAACAGCATATACAGTTCCGTCTTGACGGAAGGGTGGTTCGTAAGGCTCGCTAGCTTGTGGCTTTACTGTTGGTTGAGAGGAAGAACCAATTTTGCCTATTCCACTAATCACTGAAGGGATAATAAATGCAGCAAGACCGAGCGCTACGATCCAGACTGCGTATTTGCGCATTGCATTCATGAGTTTTGTTCTTTAGATGTAAGCATCAAATAAAGTCCTGAAAGTACCAACGGGATGCTTAACCATTGGCCCATGTTTAACGACATAGAGTTTTCAAATCCGACTTGGATCTCTTTGTAGAATTCAATGAAGAATCGGAAACCAAAAACACATACTAAGAAGGTGCCGAACAAGAAACCTCTGCGTGCGCCGACGTTCGTTTTTAGATACAGGAAGGCTAATAGTACAAAGATGAGCCAATATGCCCCCGCCTCAAACAGCTGCGTGGGGTAACGAGGAACGCCCAAAACTTTTATTTCTGCGTATCCGCCATTGGCATCGGAAAAACCTTCGGCCTTTGCACCGGGATAGGGCAGCAAGTTGCTGTTGTCCCTTGAGGAAGCATTTAAGATTCGACTCAGATAGGTGTTGGTATATTCTTCAGATTGAACATCGCTAAGATTAAAAAAGCGCAGTTGAGCCGTGAGCACAGGATAGTTTAGTGAATCGGTTTCGAATACCTCTTCTGTACTTTCAAAATTCACCTCTTCCAAGTTAAGACCGTAGCCTCTGCCAATAGATGTTCTTCCTGCTTCTAAGAATACTGTTTGGACTGCACTGTTTGCAGGTGCTCCGTAAATCTCACTGTTGAACCAGTTTCCCATACGGATAAAACCGCCAGCCAGCGCCACTACGATCACAATGCGATCCATAGTCCATAGCGTGTGTTTTTTAGCGATACGCGAGGACCACCAATACATGGCCAGAACTATGGAAATTGCCGCTCCGTGAGAAGCGAGCCCTCCTTTCCATACCATTAGAATTTCTCCAATGTGGTTCTTATAGTATCCCCAGTCGTAAAAGAAGACATGACCTAATCGAGCACCAACAATGGTAGCTCCCACCATCCAATAAACGAGGCTGTCCATCAACTTAGGATTGACATTTTCCTTCTTGAAAATGTACTGCATGCCATATTGACCAAGTACAAATGAGATGATAAACATCAAAGAGTAGAACCTCAGTTGAAATCCTGCGATAGGGATGTGGTTAGGAAAGTCCCAAAGAATGGTGGCGATCATAGCTTTACTTTATTCTTGCCAATCTACAATAAACAGATTGGTTGCTCTTCCTCCACCGTTGTTTCTGTTAGATGCAAAAACCAATTTTTTGCCGTCAGGCGAGAACATAGGGAAGGAGTCAAACGCTTTGTCAAACGAAATCTGTTGCAGATTTGTACCATCTGCATCTATCATAAATAGGTTGAACGGGAAACCTCGTTCGCTGTGGTGATTGGATGAAAATACAATCTTATCGCCGCTTGGATGGTAATACGGTGCCCAGTTTGCTTGCCCCAACGATGTGATTTGCTTCAGGTCTGAACCGTCAATATTACAGGTGTATATCTCCATGTTCGTTGGTTCCACTAATCCTTGTTCCAAGAGACCTTTGTATTTAGAAATCTCTTCTTCAGTTTGCGGGCGTGAGCTTCTGAACACCAATTTCTTTGAATCTGGGCTAAAGAATGCTCCGCCGTCATACCCCAATCCAGTGGTTACTTGCTTGATGTTCGATCCATCGATATCACAAACGTATAATTCCAAATCGCCGGAACGTGTCGAGGTGAATACGATGTGCTTACCATCCGGACTTACTGTAGCTTCAGCATCATAACCAGGTCCACTAATCAGGGTGTCAATGAGATTGCCTTCTAAATCACTTACATAGATATCGAAGTCTTCGTAGATTGGCCAGACATATGCACCCCCTTCACCACGCTCTGGTACAGCAGGACAAGCACTGTCGCCCGTGAATGTTGAAGCGTAGAGGATGGTCGTATCGCCTGGCAAGAAGTACGCACAAGTAGTACGCCCTAATCCGTTAGAAATCATTTGAGGTTCTTCCTCCAAGATGGTATCTGTATCCCAATTAAAGGCATAGATCTGGTCACACTCATTTCCCCATTTTTCCGCATTGCTTTGGAAAGTGAGCATGGTGCCGTCAAAACTAAAGTAGGCTTCAGCATTGTCTCCACCATCAGTGAGTTGGCGCATCCCGTAAAAGTGGTCTTCACCGTCATAATTTAGTTCGCTTACCCAAGTAGCACCGCTTGAAGCATCTGTTTCTTCCGCGTTATTGCATGCGATGAGTGCACTGCTAGCTGCAAGTAAAATGAAAAGTCTTTTCATGATTAGAGGTCTTTGTTTTTTAGTTGTTGTTCTAATTCACTTCCAGGAACAGGATCCCAACCGTGCCCGCCCCAAGGGTGGCAAGAGGCAACGCGTTTTACCGTCAAAGCGAAACCTTTAAATGGACCATGAAGTTTCACGGCTTCTTTGGCGTAAGCGCTGCAGGTTGGATTATAGCGGCAGGCAGGTGCGGTTAATGGTGATATGAGATTTCTGTATACCCAAAGAATGAGTAATAGCGGCCATCCCAATATGTATTGGAGTAATTTCAATCCTAGATTTCGTACGATGTACCTTCGGCACCGTCTTTTAGTTTAATTCCAGCGGCAGATAATTGATCGCGAATGAGATCTGCAGTTCCCCAATCTTTGTTCTCGCGCGCTTTAGCACGTAGTTCAATAACCAAATCCATGGCTTTATCTAGGGCTTCACTGTGCGCTGATCCGCCTTCTTCCATTTGAAGCCCGAGAATATCGAATACAAAGGCATTCATCTTCTCTTTAAATATTGCTAGATCATTGTCGCTTAGAGCAATACTTCCCTCGTTTTGATTGATCAATTTGATTGCTTCAAAAAGATGAGCAATAAGTATAGGACTATTGAAGTTGTCGCTTAAGCTATGGTAACATTTATCTATCCAGGATTGTAGGTCGAAATCTCCACTACCTGATGCACTTTGACCTTGTAATTTGCTCCATGCAGCTAGTAGTTTGTCGTGACCCTTTTCAGCTGCTAAAAGCGCTTCATTAGAGAAGTCAAGTACACTGCTGTAATGTGCTTGCATCATAAAGAAGCGAACAACAGATGGACGGAATCCTTTGGCAAGTAATGGGTTGTTTCCGCTGAATAATTCTCCTGGCAGTATAGTGTTTCCAGTACTCTTGCTCATGCGCTTTCCGTTCAGCGTAAGCATGTTTGCATGCAGCCAATACTTAGCACCTTTCTTTCCGCTAGTGGCGGTGTTTTGAGCTATTTCACATTCGTGGTGTGGAAATTTCAAATCCATTCCGCCACCGTGAATGTCGAACTCTTCCCCAAGGTATTTTGTACTCATCGCTGAACACTCAAGATGCCATCCAGGGAAACCAACGCTCCATGGAGATGTCCACCGCATGATGTGCGCAGGCGATGCCTTTTTCCAAAGTGCGAAATCGGCTGGATTACGTTTTTCTTCTTGACCATCCAATGCACGAGAGCCACTTTGTAGCTCATCCATTTTACGACCCGATAAAACACCATAATCTCCACCATCGCGGTTGTAGGCATCCACATCGAAATATACAGAACCGTTACTCTCGTAGGCCCATCCTTTGTCGATAATGGCTTGAGTCATTTCTATTTGCTCAACAATGTGTCCAGTTGCTGTAGGTTCAATGGAAGGAGGAAGGGCGCCAAGGCGCTCCATCACCTTATGAAAATCAACCGTATAACGCTGTACGATTTCCATGGGCTCTAATTGCTCCAAACGGGCTTTCTTGGCAATTTTATCCTCACCTTCGTCAGCATCGTTTTCAAGATGACCTGCATCGGTAATGTTTCGTACGTAGCGAACCTTATATCCTAAATGGCTCAGATATCTAAAAATGAAATCGAACGAGGTGAAAGTTCGCGCATTCCCGAGGTGAACATCAGAATATACAGTGGGTCCACAGACATACATCCCAATACGCCCATCGCTGACAGGAACGAGCTGTTCCTTGTTGCCGGTGAGGCTGTTTTCAATGTGAACGGGATACGTGCTGTACAATGGATCCATTATGCGCCGAAATCGGTCTTTAAATTAATGTAGTCTAGGAATTCTTTCTTTTTGGCATCTTCTTGGAATACGCCACCAAACTCTGCTGTAACTGTCGAGCTTTCAATATCTCTGATACCTCTAGAGTTTACACATAGGTGCTTGGCATCAATAACACAGGCAACATCTTTTGTGCCAAGGACTTCTTGAAGCGCTTGAACTACCTGACGAGTAAGTCGCTCTTGAACTTGAGGGCGTTTCGCATAATAATCTACAATGCGATTCATCTTACTAAGACCTACCACTTTACCTTTTGAGATGTAGGCAACATGAGCGCGACCAACAATAGGCAACAAATGGTGCTCGCAGGTTGAATACAAAACGATGTTCTTTTCAACGAGCATTTCGTCGTAGCGGTACGAGTTTTCGAACGTGCTCATACTTGGCTTTCGATCAGGATGAAGACCGCCAAAAGCCTCATTAACATAAAGCTTGGCTACACGTTTTGGCGTGCCTTTCAAACTATCATCTTCTAAGTCCATGCCTAAGGTCTCTAGTATTCCTTTGACATGTTCAGAAATGATGGCAATTTTCTCTTCGTCACTTTTCTCAAAAGCATCAGCTCTCAAGGGCGTCGTTGCCGAGAAACTCTCGTGTGCATCGCCAATGGCTTCAATTAATGCTTCGTCTATGTTATTAGGCATAATTCCTGCTCAATTTTAGGGGCGCAAAGTTACATCAATTAGTCCCAAAAAGGAACGCCTTGTGCGGCTGCTTTTTCTTCGAGTTCGTCGATAGCTTCTTCAATCTTAACTAAAGCTTCTTTCGCATCTTTCATCATTGCTTTGGCATCTTCCATCATATTGCGCATAGAACCCGTAGGTGCTCCTCGGTGGTTCCAAGCACCCCATGCCAGAATTCCAACAACATCACCCAAAGAAGGTACAGTTTCCATTTCGCGCTTAGTACGTGATGGATCGCCGTTCAATAGAAGACTTAACTCTTTTAATTCTAGATCAATAGAACGAGCAGAGGCCAAATCTTCCACTGACGCTCCAACGGTGTTTCTGAAACCTGCGCGAAGTTCTGCTAGTTCGTCTTTCAATTCCTTGTACTCACTATCAATACGATTTGCTTCAGCGTAAATAACATCTACTTCGGCGTTGAATTCGTAATCAATTTCCTCGTAGTTGTATAGGTGATTTACTTCGAATGCATGATTAGCTACCAATTCTTCTAATTGTCCATTCGTTGAACGCATTACGGAGATGTTGTAGGTACCTGGCTTTACGAAAGTTATAGTGCCAGGATTGGTCTTTGGTTCTCCGTTCGCATTAATGCCTGCTTTACTGCTGTATTTAGCGTTCCAGGTAAAACGTTGTATGCCTTTGAAATCGCCGCGAGTGAATCGAGCAACCTCTGCACCGTCTTTGTCTTTCACGATAAACAATAGATAAGGAGACTCCTCCCAATCCTCAGCACGCAGTTGATCCATAGTAGGGTAGTGTGGCAAATCTTTGTTTGCTTCAGGTCGTGCATCTTTTACACGTGCTGCGCCCTCTGCGATGTGCATTTGGAACGTTACACCCATTGGTGGATTCTTCGAGCGGTAGTGCTGGCTTCCTTTGTAATCAATTCCACCTACGTTCGCCCTTTGGAAAAGTAATCCAGGCTTAGTTGAGAAGAAGGCTGCGTCTTGCTCCAATACATATTCAAGCTCACGTAAAGGAGAGTAGTTGTCCAATACATAGAACCCGCGTCCAAAGGTTGCAATAACCAAATCGTTTTCGCGCTCTTGGATCGCGATGTCTTTCACTGCTATAGTTGGAAGACCACCTTTGAGCTGAGCCCAATGTTCACCGCCGTCGAGCGTAAAGAACATACCGAATTCCGTTCCGGCGAAGAGTAAGTCTGGATTGATTGGGTCTTCAACCAATGAATATACTGTACCGCGCTCTGGCAGGTCAGTTGCGATGCTTTCCCATGATTTACCACCGTTGGCGCTCTTGTAGATGTACGGCTTGAAGTCGCCATTTTTGTGGTTGTTGAACACGGCGTAAACCAAATCTTTTTTATGTGCTGAGAGCACGAGGTCTTGAACATACACTAGAGGTAGGCTCAATGATCCTACTTTGGTTTTAGGCAGTTCGGTAAAGTTTTTAATACTTGACCAATTCTCACCGTCGTCGGTAGTTCTCCAAATTAGGCCATCATCCGTACCTGCCCAAAGCTCTCCAGAGTTGTTTGGATGCTCACGAAGGGTTACGATGTTTCCATAAATCGAGGTGCTCTTGTGCAGAGCAATGGCTTCGGGACCCCAGTAACGATCCATGATAGGAAGGGTATTGCGATCGAGCTGACGTGAAAGATCTTCTGAGATCACCTCCCAGCTTCCGCCGCGGTCGTTTGATTTGAATACTTTGTTAGCGGCAAAATAAAGGGTCTTTTTTTGATGCTTACTGGCGATGAGCGGTGCATCCCAGTTCCAGCGATAAGCAGCCTCTTTGTAACGAGGTTGCGGCTGGATAGGAGTCTTCTCGCCGGTTTGTTTATTGAATCTAACCAACCAACCGTACTGTGCTTGCGCATAAACGATGTTTGGATCTTCAGGGTCAGTAGCGCTTTCAAAACCATCACCACCGTTGGTCACAATCCAGTCGCTATTGATAATTCCTCTGCGGTTGATCGTTTGAGAAGGACCACCCAATGAGTTGTTGTCTTGCGTACCACCATAGACATTGTAGAACGGCCAGTCGTTATCTACTGCTACGCGATAGAATTGAATTGTAGGAAGATTAGCGCGCCAGTTCCAGCTTGCCATTTCATCCCAAGTCTCGTACAAACCACCATCGGTACCAATGATCATGTGACTAGTGTTTGCTGGGTCAATCCACAAGCAATGGTTATCTACGTGCTTATCCTTTTTAGGAATACGGTTAAAGCTTTTACCTCCGTCGGCACTGACATGAGCGTAAGTGTCCATGCTGTAAACAGTATTCACTCGAGTAGGGTGTGCGATCAATTCTACATAGTAGTTCCCGCTCGTTTCATGTCCGCTCTGCTTGCTCCAGCTCTCGCCGCGATCCGTGCTCTTATACATGCCGTGACCTTCTACAGTCGCAAATAGTACATCCGGGTTCGCCGGGCTGATGTCCATACCAATACGGCCTAAATCTCCCGAAGGGAATCCACCACCTACTTTGTTCCAAGTTTTCCCACCGTCGGTACTTTTGTACATAGCACTTTCAGGTCCACCACTCAAATGAGTGTAAACGTGACGTCTTCTCTGGTGAGCTGTAGCGTACATCACATCCGGGTTACGTGGATCCATGTGAATTTCATTGAACCCTGTGTGCTCGCTTACTTCTAAAATGCGTGTCCAATTCTTTCCGCCATCAGTAGTCTCGTAGATTCCACGCTCACCGCCTTTGCTCCACAATGGACCGTATGCGGCCACATAAACGTGGTCTGAATTTCTCGGGTCAATGGCAATCATACCTATGTGCTCGCTTGTTTCAAGACCGGTATTGGTCCAAGACTTTCCGCCATCGCGACTCACATATACGCCGTCACCGTAAGCAACAGAGCGCTGGTTGTTGTTCTCTCCAGTTCCTACCCAAATGGTATTAGTATTGTTCGGGTCGATCTCGATACAACCCGTGCTGTAAGAAGTTTCATGGTCAAAAATGGGTTGCCAAGTAGTTCCGTTATTCGAAGTTTTCCATACTCCCCCTGAAGCCAGAGCCAAGTACATCTCGGCTTTGTTTTTAGGATTTACTGCTAGGTCTGCAATTCGACCTGAAGTAGTCGCTGGTCCAATATCTCTAAATTTAAAGGCACTGGTATTTGCAGTGGTCCACGCAGGTGCGCCATCTTTTGATTTACGTTGACTAAAGCCAGTCACAGCGAAGGTGAGGGCCAATAGAAGCGTCCAAAACTTTTGCATAATTCTGTTCTAAGAAGGTTAAATGGTTGTACCGCAATAGTAACGGCAAACTAGGTTTGGTGTTTAGGCTTTTGCAAATTAAGCCAAAACGAACAAATAACCTTAGAATTTGAAGGCAACACCCGTACTTAGTACGGAAACAGAATTAGAGTACTCTACGGCGTTTGTGAAATCTGCACTGTACATGTAATACTGCTTATTTCGCACGATACGACCAAAACTCACATAGTAGGTAGTCTGGTCCGATTTTATGCTGAATCCACCACCCAATTGAACATGATTGCCCAATTGATCTTGCGCGCTACTAATAAACGTAGCACCTCCTCGCAGTGTCAATACTCCGAAGCGTACCTCACCCGCGGCTCCTATCTGATGCACAGGTGCAAGTAAAGAGTCTATGGTTTCATTTAAATAACGCTCGTTTCGAGAAAACATACGCCCTGAGGCTGTAGGAGCATAGGTGTAATTGGCGGTAATGAGACCAACTCTTCCTGCCAAAAGTGTCACGCCCCCACGTAGCTTTGGCGCAGTCATCATAGACCATTGGTACATTTCTCCAAATCCTTCTGCCGTAATGCCACTAGCTGAAATAGACGGGCGATCGGCTCTAAAGGAGGTTTCCCAGTCTTGGTTGAAACCATAAATACTTGGTAGTTCAAAAGCCCCGGCAATGCGCAGGAATTGGACCGGGCGATAATAGAAACCAACATTTCCCGTAATTCCAATAGCGCGATTGTTCCACCATTCTTCCATGGTAAAATCTGTCATGTCGGTAGTTTCGTTGAAGGATTCATCATGGGTGACCTCCACGGTTTCATTGGTGTGGACGATACTCACCGATCCTCCTACATACAAGCGCTGCGTCAATCCTTTGCCACTTCCCAGGGTCCACCTGTTGCGAAGTCCTTTTCTAAAATAAAGGTGTCGAGTGTTCACATCCAATACATCTGCTGGAGCGAAGTAATTGCCAGTATTAGAATTATAATCCGCCGCGTAACTCTGATACATCATATCCTCATAAGGTCCTAATTCCGGAAGATATTCAGGAGGAGTCCCTGCGGCGTTATTGATGAATTGCGACAAGATAGATCCTCCATTGGCTTGGTTGTTTCGCAGCCTTCCTCTATACAACTGGTCCGTATTGTATGCGAAAAACACATGCCAACCGGAATTCTCGTTGCGCGCCACAAAACCGGCACTCCCCACATTGAGGTTGTTAGTGTTGCCCAGCGTACCTCCACTGGTACTGCTATTTCTCGAATTAAATATGGAACCGTCCACCGATAGTACATCTTGGCGGTATAAACCAACTGTCGCAGGATTAATGGCCAAGGCTGTTAATGAACCGCTCATACTGACCATGTTTCCCGCCATGCCATTGAATCTGCTATCCCCAAAGCTTAAGGGGGCACCCAGCTCTGCGAAGTAATCCAAATCCTGTGATAATACAGGAAGGGTTAGACCAAGACAAAAAAGGCCTATTAACAAACGTTTTATCATTTTCTTCTTCCGCTACTGCTGTTCGAACTCTGTGAACGTGTGCTGCGTGAAGGAGAAGGCGATGTACTTCTGCTATTGTCGTAGGTTCTCGACGGTGTTGAGTCGTACGATCTAGTGTTACTGCGCTCATACGTTCGGCTCGAGCGTTCTGTTGGACGCGTGTAAGAACGTGAAGCGTTGTTGTTTGAAGAGGAGCTGCGCGCGGTAGATTGTACCGACGAGCGCACGTTTTGCTGCGCGGCAGCTTCTTGCTGAAGATTGTTTGCGGCTTCAATAATACCGCGCCATCCTGTACTTGTAGTGGTGCCGCTAGTAGTGCCAGTGGTTCGACCACTGCTCACTCCAGCACCGCGGGTAGACGTGTATTTTGACGGCCTACGGTTGCCGTAGTTAGTTCGAGTAGTAGAACCGGTCGTTGTTGTGCTGGTTGTTCCTGTTCCGGAGCTATTTCCGCCTGTCGAAGACCAAGAGTTGTTGTTCCAACCATTGTTCCAGCCCCAACCGTTGTTCCAGCCGTAAGGGTTGTATCCATATCCGTAAGGATCATAGCCATATCCCCAGCCGTTGTTCCAGCCATACGGATCGTGCCAACCCCATCCGTTATTCCATCCGTTGTTCCATCCGTAGCCTTGTCCATATGTGTTGCCGATACCCCAACCATTGTTCCATACCCAAGCAGGGTTGTTCCAAGGCGACCATGGGTTAAACATAGGCCCCATGCCTCCAAAGAAGGAGAATGAGCTACCAGGACGATTGAAAGAGTTGAAACCTGTATTGGACCAGCCTGAAGAAGGTGTGTTGTTCCACCAGATGCTTCCCTGGCTGCTGTTCTCTGGAGCTACAACTTCAGTTGAATTAGTCCAGATATCGTCCAATTCTTCTTCGGAATAACTCTGTGGCAAGGTCAGAGAAGTACGCGCAAACTTTGGCGAGGGCAAGGTAGGGTCGTAATAGTTTTCATCTTCAGCATAATTATCAGCCAAGGAAACAGCACTGCTGCAGCTAACCAATAGTGCATAACTAATCGCCAATAAAAACACGCCTTTCCTCATAACTTCAGTAAGTTTGCCATTCAGTTTACAATTTACAAAAGTTATACCAACTCTATTACAATGGGAAAGCATTTGACTTCACGAGAGCAGGATTACTCTAAATGGTACAATGAATTGGTTGTAAAGGCCGATTTAGCACAGAATTCAGGAGTTCGTGGCTCAATGGTGATTAAGCCTTACGGTTTTGCAATATGGGAAAGCATTCAAGCTGATCTAGACCGTCGCTTCAAAGAAACAGGGCACATGAACGCCTATTTCCCCTTGTTTATCCCGAAGTCTTACTTCTCGAAAGAAGCCTCTCATGTTGACGGTTTCGCGAAAGAATGTGCGGTGGTGACCCACTATAGATTGAAGGACGATCCGAACGGTGGAGGAGTAGTGGTAGATCCTGCGGCCAAGTTGGAAGAGGAATTAATTGTACGTCCAACGTCAGAGACGATCATCTGGGACACTTATAAGGATTGGATTCAGAGCTACCGTGATTTACCTATTCTGGTGAATCAGTGGGCCAACGTTGTTCGTTGGGAGATGAGGACGCGTTTGTTCTTGCGTACTGCGGAGTTTTTGTGGCAAGAGGGCCACACAGCCCATGCTACGAAGGAAGAAGCAATTCAAGAGGCTGAAACAATGCTTGATGTATATGCCACTTTCGTTGAAGAGGTTATGGCAATTCCAGTGTTACGTGGTTTGAAAACGGAAGGAGAGCGTTTCGCCGGTGCTTTGGAGACTTATTGTATCGAGGCTTTGATGCAGGATGGAAAAGCCTTGCAAGCAGGTACGTCGCACTTCTTGGGACAGAACTTTGCAAAAGCATTTGATGTGAAATTCCAGACCAAGGAAGGAACTCAGGAATATGTATGGGCTACTTCATGGGGTGTAAGTACGCGATTGATGGGGGCCTTAATTATGACACACAGTGATGATAACGGATTGGTATTGCCACCAAAATTGGCGCCATACCAAGTAGTAATTGTTCCTATCTACAAAGGGCAAGAGCAATTAGACGCCATTTCAGAAGTTGCAGAGGGTCTGATGAAGGGGCTGCGTTCAGCAGGAGTGACCGTGAAATTCGACAATAGAGATACGTACAAACCAGGTTGGAAGTTCAACCAGTACGAGCTTCAAGGTGTCCCTGTAAGGATAGCTATTGGTCCTAAGGATCTCGAGAAAGGGTCTGTTGAAGTAGCGCGTCGTGATACCCTTACCAAACAGTTTATGAAGCAGGACGAAGTAGCAACAGCTATTCCAGCGCTTCTTGAAGAAATTCAATCTTCACTTTTTGAGAAAGCATTAAACTTTAGAGAAGAGAACAGTCAACAGGCAGATACTTGGGAAGAATTTAAAACTTTGATGAAAGGAAACCCGGGATTTGTTTACGCACACTGGGACGGAACAACGGAGACGGAAGACAAGATTAAGGAGCTCACCAAGGCTACCATTCGTTGTATTCCTCTGAATAACAAGCAGGAAGAAGGAAAGTGTATATTAACGGGCAATCCGAGTACTCAGAGAGTAGTCTTTGCCAAAGCATATTAATCGAAAAAAAAGTCTGATTTTTTCAGTCAAGATGTTGCAGAACTAAAAAACGTTGTTACATTTGCACTCCCCAAACGAAAAAGGGGAATGTTCTGGAACATTTTGGCCCGTTCGTCTAGCGGTCCAGGACGCCGCCCTTTCACGGCGGAAACACGGGTTCGATTCCCGTACGGGTCACAATTAAAAACTAAATTAAAGACATGGCAAATCATAAGTCTGCTTTAAAGAGAATTCGTCAAACAGCCAAAAAGGCTGCTCACAATCGTTACTATCACAAGACGACACGTAACGCTGTGAGAAAACTTCGCGGCACCACTGATGCAGGTGAGGCAGCAGAAATGCTCCCGCGCGTTGCTTCAATGTTGGATAAGTTGGCAAAGCGCAACATTATCCACAAGAAGAAAGCTTCAAACTTGAAGTCTAGCTTAGCAAAGCACGTAGCTGCATTATAAGCTTAACTTAAGCGGTGTAAAGATTTTTAGCCCACTCCGATAGGAGTGGGTTTTTTGTTGCTGATAAGTGAAATGAATTAAACCTCTTGATTGATTCTTTCGAATCTTCGCAACTGCAGAAGTAAGGCAAAGTTTCCACCGAAAATGAAAGCCTCTACTGCACGATCTGCATCTGCTAAAAAGAAAGCTGCTGCGCCTGCCATAAGGCCAGTCACAAATAGGAAAGTTTTAGGGGTCATGGGCTCTTCTTTATGTTCTCCATCAAGATGAGGATTAACTGTGGGAGTTCCAACTCACAACTATAGATTGAGCCTAAATAGACACAGGATTTCCAATTTTGATTCAAACTAGATGTAGCAAAGGCTTATCATGAACTAATCCCTATGGTTGTTTTTACTACGAAGAGAAACATGAGGCAAAAAAAAAGCGGACCCATTGTTGGATCCGCCTTGAAATACTTGAGTGCTTGTTTAAGATGGGTAGATTGCATCGATCTGATCGGCGTACTTAGCTAGAATTGGCTTGCGCTTAACCTTAAAGGTTGGCGTTAGACATCCATTGTCGACGGTGAACTCTTCAGTATCGATAATGATTTTCTTCACCTTTTCCCACTGTCCGAAGTTAGAATTGGCTCTTTCTACATCTTTCCATACGCGGTCAATAATGCGCTGGTCCTTTGACATTGAGTCAAAGTCAGTGTATGCGATATCGTGTCTTGAGCACCATTCTTTCACGCCGTCCTCATTTAGAATACAAATGGCTGAAGGGAAGTTACGACCTTCACCTACAACCATGCTTTGAGAAATGAGGTGTGAGGCCTTCAATTCATTTTCTATGAGCTGCGGTGCAACGTATTTTCCAGCAGATGTTTTAAACATCTCTTTCTTACGATCTGTGATTTTGATGAATCCATCATGGATAACACCTATGTCTCCCGTGTGGAACCAGCCGTCTGTCATTACCTCAGCAGTGAGTTCGGGTTGTTTGTAGTAACCCATCATGATGTTTGGCCCCTTCGCAAGGATTTCGCCGTCTTCCGCAATCTTGGCTTCTACACCATCGATACACTTGCCAACGTATCCTACACGGATCATTCCAGGCTGTGCTATAGTGTTAACTGAAATTACCGGTGCTGTTTCAGTAAGGCCGTAACCTTCTAAGATAGGTGCGCCCATACCTGAGAAGAAACGTAGTAGTCTTGGCTGAAGTGCTGCAGATCCACAAGCGATAGCAGCAACATTTGTCATGCCCAAGGCAGCACGTACTTTGCTAAAAACTAATTTATCCGCAATACCTAATTTCCAGTGGTAGAATGCACCATTGGCATTTTCAGGTTCCCACTTGAGGGCTAGAGAAACTGCCCATTCGAAAATTTTGGCCTTAACACCACCGGCAGATGTTCCGTTGGCAACAATGCCATCGAAGAATTTCTCTAAAAGACGTGGTACAGCCGTGAAAATATTAGGCTGAACCATGTTCAAATCGGCTTTTAATGTTTCTAATGCCTCAGCAAAATAGATAGATGCACCATTGTACATGTACAGGTAATGGATGAATCTCTCAAAGCTGTGACATACTGGAAGGAAGCTCAAAGTTTTCGCTTGTCCTTTCTCTAGACCAGGGATTCTTGGTGAAGCTGAAACCACTGTTGTAGCAATATTTCCATGACTGAGCATAACTCCCTTAGGAAGGCCTGTTGTTCCAGAAGTATAAATGATGGTAGCCAAATCTTCTGGCTTCACGTTTGACATGAATTCATCTACCTCTGCTTGGCGCTCTATGCCTTCACCCAATGCAAGGACCTCAGACCAGTGGTTTCGACCCTCGTACTGCTCGAAAGAGTAGACCTTTTTCATTCCTTTACATTTACCAAGGACATTGGACACTTTATCGTAAAGCTCATCGTTTGAAACGAAACAGTAGATGCTTTCACTATGGTTGAAGATGTATTCGTAATCTTCTTCTGTCATTGTTGGGTAAATAGGAACATCAACTGCGCCGATTTGTAAGAGGGCATGGTCCATAATGTTCCATTCGCAACGGTTGTTATGCGCAATTAATGCAACCTTATCTCCGTGTTTAACGCCCAATTCTAAAAGGCCTCTAGAAGCTTGATTAACAGCTTCAATAAATTCACTCGTGCTGTAGCTTTTCCATTCACCACCAACCTTGGAAGACATCATTACCTCTAGTGGGAAATGCTCTTGTTGGTACCTAGGGAAATCAAATAAGCGAGTAGGATTATTCATCGTAATTCTTGTTTGTGTGTCAGTGTTAAGCGAGTTTCAAGATAGTAAAAAAGGTCTATCGTACACTTTCTATCTCAATGCTTCATAAGTAACAACTCCGCTCAGGATTGTTCGGGTGACTTGGCAACTTTTCCGATCACTTTCTTTTAGATTGAAAAGGTTTTGGTTGAGAACGGTGAAATTAGCTCTTTGACCAATTTTTATGGACCCGTATTCACCTTCTCCAAAGGCACTGTATGCCGCTCCGTAAGTCATTCCATCAATGGCCTCTTTAGGATTTAATTTCTGGTCTGCATTAAATCCGCCTTGGGGCCAATTGGATTTGTCTGTACGTTCTACAGCTGCGAAGAAGGTGTTGAGCGGATCAATGTGCTCTATAGGGAAGTCTGTTCCCAAAGCGAGTAATCCTGAAGCATTTAGAATGCGTTTATAGCTATAGGCATGAGCTATTCTATGGTGTCCTAATCGTTCTTCTGCCCAGTACATGTCGCTTGTGGCGTGAGTTGGTTGTACTGAAGCTACAATGTTTGGGTGTGTGTAATAGGCACTGTCTTCTGGTGTCATGATTTGCGCATGTTCCACTCTAAATCTTAAGTCTTTTTCGCGGTTCAATTCATCAAAACTCTCCAACAAAACATGGTGCGCACTATCGCCAATAGCATGCACACAGAGTTGCCAATCGTTCTTCAAGCACCGGTCTCTTAGGTCATTTAGTTCATTGGGAGATAATAGTGGTAGTCCATAGTGCTCGGGTAAATCATGATAAGGGGCTCTTAAAAGCGCTCCTCTCGATCCAAGTGCCCCGTCTAAATAGGCTTTGACGCTTTTGACACGAAGGAGGTCTTTCTGAATTGGTCCGTTTTGCTCGAAATAGTTCAAATCCTCCTCGTTATTGGAAATCATGGCATTCACCACTAGATTGAATTTACCTTCAGATTGAAGTGAATCTAGAATCAGGATTTTCTTTGTGCTTAAGCCCGCATCGGTCATTGCAGTAAGGCCGTATTTGACTAAACTGTCTTGAGCGATAAGCAAAGCGTTTCGCCAAAATGCGGCATCTTTTTCCGGTAAGCTCACGAGGGTTTCTGCGTTGTCAACAAGCACCCCGTTAAGTACAGAGCCCCCAGAAATAGTGCTCTCATTCGTTATTTCAAATTCGTCAAGAACGCTTTGATTGACCCAAGCTGCATGGCCGTCGATTCTAGTCAGATAGATATTGACATTTTTGAATTTATCGAGGTCTGCGGCAGTAGGAAAATCTTTAATGGGCCAATCGTTTTGATCCCAGCCGCGGCCTATAATCCACTTCTTATTGGGGTTTTCTGAAATGAATTGTGTAATGCGATCTAGACATTCTTCCTTGCTTTGGGCGCCAACGAGATTCACCATGGTCAACATTTCTGCATAACCAAAGAGGTGTCCGTGGGCGTCAATGAATCCTGGGTAAAGAAATTCTCCAGAGAGATCTATCGTTGTTGCAGCGTTCGGTATTTCATCCGCAGCGCTGGCGCGGCCCATTGCTGCTATTTTTCCGTTGTTCACCGCAATCCATTGATCCGTTTTATTTGTGTCTTCTCCAGGGATTTCTACGTTGTAAAAAACAGCATCATACTTTTCTTGTGGAGCGCAAGCTGTAAATAGGAAAAGAGCGAAGAGGTTATAAACAAGGAATTGGCCAAAAGTGTGAGAAAGATTGCGCATTGAAATGAAATGTGTTGGTCTTAGAATGTGTAAATTTGCACAAATTCTTTTTCAAAATGAATAGCACATCAGTTGCCACTTTAGATCAGGCCAAAGAAATGGGCCTACTTCCAGAAGAGTTTGATAAGATCAAAGAAATCCTAGGCCGCACTCCGAACTACCTTGAACTATCTGTTTATGGTGTTATGTGGAGCGAGCACTGTTCGTATAAGAACTCGATTGTTTGGTTGAAGAAACTTCCGAAAAAAGGCCCCCACATGCTCGTTGAAGCTGGTGAGGAAAACGCCGGTCTTGTTGATATTGGTGACGGTCTAGCTTGTGCTTTTAAGATTGAAAGTCACAATCACCCATCAGCTGTGGAGCCATACCAAGGTGCTGCAACGGGTGTTGGTGGTATCAACCGTGATATCTTTACCATGGGCGCTCGCCCAATTGCTCAACTGAATTCGCTTCGCTTTGGTAAACCAACTGAAGATCGTACGAAGTGGTTGGTAAAAGGTGTAAGCAAGGGTATTGGCGATTATGGAAACAGCTTCGGTATTCCTATTGTCGGGGGTGAGGTTTACTTCGACGAGTGCTACCACCAGAATCCATTGGTAAATGCTTTCTCCGCTGGTATCGTCGAGGTAGGTAAGCAGATTAGTGCTACTTCTACGGGTGTCGGAAATCCGGTGTTTATCGTAGGGTCTGCAACCGGTAAAGACGGTATCCACGGTGCTTCATTTGCGTCTAAGGATTTGGACGAAGACAGTGCAGAGGACATCCCATCAGTACAGGTGGGAGACCCGTTCCAAGAGAAATTATTGCTTGAGGCAACTATGGAATTGGCGGAAACTGATGCTGTAGTAGGTATGCAGGACATGGGTGCAGCAGGAATTACTTGTTCATCTTGTGAAATGTCTGCTGCTGGCGAGCATGGTATGGACATCTGGTTAGACAAGGTGCCGTTGCGTCAAAAAATGGAAGCTTGGGAAATCCTTCTCTCAGAGAGCCAAGAGCGTATGCTTGTGGTTGTTGAAAAAGGAAAAGAGCAAGTTGTTCTTGACATTTTTGACAAGTGGGATCTTGAATGTGAAGAGATTGGTGTTGTCACTGAAGGAGGAACTGTTAATTACTACTGGGGTGAAGACCTCATGGGTACTATCCCTGCAGATAGCGCTGTTTTAGGTGGAGATGCTCCAGTTTACCACAGAGAGTGGTCAGAACCTGCTTATTACCAGGAGTACAAAAAATTTGATATTGCTTCAGTTGAAGAGCCAGCTGATCTAAAAGCTGTGGCTGTGCAAATGGTTGCTTTGCCTAATATTGCTTCGAAGAGATTCATCTACGAGCAGTACGATAGCATGGTTGGTACGCGTAACATGAGTACAAACGCGCCTTCAGATGCTGGTGTAGTGAACATCAAGGGTACAGATAAGGCGCTTGCAATGAGTGTAGATTGTAACTCACGTTTTGTTCACGTTGATCCAGAGGTAGGATGTGCCATGGCGGTCAGTGAGGCTGCACGTAATATTACTTGTTCAGGTGGTATCCCTTCAGCGGTGACGAACTGTTTGAACTTCGGTAACCCTTACAACCCAGAAGTGTACTGGCAGTTTGTTGGCTCTATCAAAGGGATGAGCGCAGCTTGTGAGAAATTTGAGACTCCTGTAACTGGTGGTAACGTAAGTTTCTACAACCAAACACAGATTGGTGATACGGTAGAGCCCGTATTTCCAACCCCAACCATTGGTATGATTGGGGTAGTAGAAGACAAGAAGTTTGTGACTACACTTGGCTACAAGGATAAAGGCGATTTAATCTTCATGATCGGTACAAATCATGACGATATTTCTTCTTCTCAATATTTAGTAAATGTTCATGGTGTAGAGAACAGCTCTGCACCACACTTCGATCTCGAAGAAGAGTTTGCAAATCAAAAGCAAGTTCAGATGTTGATTCGTGAAGGCTCTATTAAATCTGCACACGATTTGAGCGAAGGTGGTCTATTCGTTGGATTGCTTGAAAAAGGAATGGTCAACGGATTAGGTTTTGATATCACGCTTCCTGCTGAGTTCCGTAAGGACGCTGTACTCTTTGGCGAGAGTGCTTCGCGAATTCTCGTTACCGTGAGCGAAGAAAATAAAGATAAGTTCATCGATCTTATGATGCTTAATGGTTGTTCATTTGACCTATTGGGTCATGTGACTAAGGGCAGCATTCGTGTAGACGATGAAGATTGGGGCACAGTCGCTGATTATCAGAAAATCTACGATAACGCTCTAGGAGAGATTCTTTCAAAGTAATAATAGATCTTCTAAATAAATAAGCGAACGGCCTGTGCTTTAGTACAGGCCGTTTTCTTTTACGTAGCGTCCTATACGGTACTCCATACTAAATAGAACTCCAGGTGTAAGATTCGCTGCCGCACTCAATGGCCATGTAATGCTGCTCGAGAAGGCCCATTTAGGGTGGAGGTGAAGCGTATAGCCAATTTGAGGTGCTGCGCCGAAGGTGTTTGCTTTTTGGTTTAGTACTCGTTCTTCGCTTTGCACTATGCCCATACCTAGACGTATCTCAGAACGCAATGGAGTGATGGGTATGGAGCGAATTAATGAAAGGGATCTCCAGTCATTGAATTGGTTTTCCTTCCAAATGCCTCCCCCGTCTGTAAGGGCTTGACCTTCCAAAAATATGTGAGGCCTTATTTCAAAACCAATCTTTCCGCCAATATAAGGATAGGCCGCACCTGCGCTAATGTAGGTGAACCTGTTGGGGTTCATTTTTCCGAATTTCTGGGCACATGCTCCAATAGAAAAGAGCAGGAATGTGCATAAAACAAGTCGTTTCATAAGGCGTCTCGCATGGGGTTACACTAAAGTAACGCATCCATTTTGTGAAAAGCATGAGTGAATTATTTCAAAAAATCAACAGTCTTAAATGAGTTTTAAGGCCAATCCCACTTGAATAATTGGTGCCCTTCTTCCACTGAATTCATGACTCATTGGCTGCCAAATTTCAAGCAGTAAGTAGCTATTTGCTAAAATGTATTGTTGGCCGCTCATCATAAAATATGGCGAGACGAGCTGCTGAGAATTGTTCAGGTCAAATCCTAAGCCGGCACCTGCTTTTAAGATGACTTCGTTCAGGTAATAGCTGTAGGTCGCTCCGGCTAACTTAATGTTTGGTAGACTTGATTTCTCTGCAAATACGGTCCCCATGGAAGTAAACATTTGAGTTCTCAAGGCGAAATTATTACTGTAGGGTGTACTTATTTCAAGACTCAAGTTGTTGTAATGAGGCCCAGAGCTCGCTTGCATCCATAGGTCGAAACTTTTAACCTTCTTAGTAGTAAAGATGCCGTTGTGTTTTCTCCTCCAATGAAGATCTATATAGCCGGCGGCTTGAACAACGGGTGCATAAGATTCCCAAGCGGATTCTTTAGTGAAGGGCTGTGTATATGTTGCACCTATTGAGAACCATGGGAGAATATGGTATTGAACGCCGGTGAGGGTACTCAATCCGAAGTTAAGTTTACCGGTGTGAAGCTGCGGATTTGTGCCGGCGCCAAGAATAATGTCCATGGAAGGATTCATCTTTATTTTTCTTGTTGCGCCAATGAACTGATTATCCGGAAAGCTCAACTGTGTAGCTATACCTCCGAGGTCCGTATTGAAATGACCTTGTAGGTTCCAGCCTGAACTGCCAAGAGGTAGGGTGATGCCAGCACTTTGATACGGATAGCCTACAGCACCGTATAGGGACAAGGAGCGGTTAGGGCCCAATTTTAGATTACGTTGGGCAAAAACGGTAGTACACAATAGAAAGGAACTAAGGACAAGGTAAACTCGAATACGCATTGCAATAAGGTTTGGTCTACCGCAAAGGTATTAAATCTTGTATTTTATACTTAAAATGTAATTTAAGTGTAATAAAATGCGGCGCTTCTGAAAGTATTGGCGTGCGCTTCGATAATTCTTCGAATCTCAGGGCTGTAGCCACCGCCCATATTTACGGCCACAGGCACTTCGTTGCGATGGCAGATCTCAAATACCATTTGGTCTCGTCGTTTACAACCCTCAAGAGTAAGGTCCATGCGCCCAAGTTTATCCCCACGAATGACATCGACACCACTTTGAAAGAAGACAAATTGTGGTTCGACGCGGTCGAAGAGTGTTTTAAGATGGTGGTCAAGCAGCTTTAGATATGCATCATCGGAAATAAAATCCGGTAGAGGTAGGTCTAGATCACTCTGCTCTTTGTGATACGGGTAATTCTTTGCCCCGTGCATACTGAAAGTGAAAATACGATCGTCGCCTGATGCTAGAGCCGCGGTGCCATTGCCTTGATGAACATCTAGGTCCACAACTAAAATTCGCTCAAAGCCGTGGTTATCGATGAGGTGGTGTGCGCCGATGATGATGTCGTTTAGTATACAGAACCCTTCGCCCCGGTCGAAAAAAGCATGGTGTGTACCTCCTGCAATGTTCATGGAACAGCCGTATTGAAGAGCATATTCAGTGTTGTCAATGGTGCCTCGGCAGATGGTACGCTCCCTATCAATTAGCTGCTGACTCAAAGGGAATCCAATCTTGCGTTGTGCTTTGGGGTCAAGGGTTAGCTGATCTAACTCGTTCCAATAATCAGTACAATGAGTTCTGGTGATCTGCTCAGGTGTGAGCATATTAGGCGCAAAGAAATCGCTTTCGCTTAGAGTACCCTCATGAATGAGCTGCTCGGGCAATAGCGAATATTTGGCCATCGGGAATCGATGGTTCTCAGGAAGAGGATGATGATAAATGGGGGCCCAAGCGACCTTCAGCATGTCCGATTAACGCAATTGGGCGTTTAATCGTTCACCCAATTGGTGTACAATTCTACCTACACTTTTCTCAACGGCTTTATCATTCAATGTTTTGTTCGCGTCTTGGAAGGTTAGGCCAATAGCATAGCTCTTTTTGCCTTCTGGTAATTTATCTCCTTCATAGACGTCAAATAGGAACACGTTTTTCAAGAGTTTACGCTCGGTTTGAGTGATGATTTCTTCGAGTTCTGCATAAGTAGTAGCAGTGTCCACTAATAAGGCGAGGTCACGACGGACACTTGGAAATTTAGGCAGTGTTTCGAACGGTTGCGTACCGTTAGAAATCATCAGATGTATAATCTGTTCCCAATTCAATGAGGCGTGAGCTACAGTGCCTTTCACATCAAAGTGGCTGAGCACTTTCGGGTGAACCGAGCCGATATGACCTACAGTAGTTTTTCCAACTTTCACGCTCAAGAATTCTCCGTAAAGACTGTGGTCCTTGCGGGTCATAGTCGCTGTGAATCCGAAACGAATGAGCAATGCCTCTAGCAAACCTTTGAGGTAGAAGAAGTCGTTCTCTGTAGCTGCCGATTTCCAATGATCGGTATTAGCGGCGCCTGCGCAGAATAGATCTACGACCGCAGATTCAAAGTATCCGTTTCCGCCTTTTCCGTAGGTCTTGCCTCTTTCAAAAAAGCGAAGGTTAGATTGCTGGCGTTTTTGATTAAATCCAATGGCTGTTAGTCCTCCGAAAAGAAGGTTATTGCGCATCACATTGAGATCTTGGCTCAACGGGTTAAGCATCTCGATAAGGTTGGCGGAAACTTCAGGTTGCAATGATTCGTAATCGGCACCTTTAGAAAGGCTGTTGTTCATGATCTCGAAGAAGCCGTTTCCTGTCAACTGGTCCAGCAGTGATTTTTCAATCTTCTCTGGGCGAGGGTCAAGTTTTGCAACGCTGATACGCATGCCAGAAGGGATCTCTACATTGTTGAAACCGTAGATTCGAAGGAGTTCTTCGGCGATATCGACATCACGGGTAACGTCTACACGGTAGGTTGGCACTTTTACTGTCCACTGGTCGCCGTTCAAACCGATTATTTCGAAATCTAACCACTTTAAAATGTCTGAGGCCGTCTCAATACTTAAGGATACACCAATGAGCTTGCATACCTTGTCAAAGCTAAAGGAGATCTCTAGTTTCGGGAATTCGGTAGTGCCTTTGTGATCGGCAGTGCTCGCAGTTGCTCCTGTTAATTCACATATCAACGAAGCCGCATAAGCATGGGCTGCGGCAGTGCTGTTTGGATCAACGCCTCTTTCGTAACGGTAACTCGCATCACTGTTAATGCCGTGGCGTTTTGCAGTTTTACGGACGCTTACTGCATCAAAATAGGCGCCTTCGAGGTAGACTGATATAGTTTCTTCGCTCACTCCGCTGTCCGCGCCGCCTAGAACCCCTGCGATACATACCGGCTTTCTTTCGTCGGCAATAACCAGATCGTCAACGCTTAATTCGCGCTCGACCTCGTCTAGGGTAGTGATCTTTTCACCTTCTTTAGCCTGACGAACGATTACATTCTGTCCGCTTAGTTTTTCTGCATCAAAAGCGTGAAGCGGGTGACCGAAAGTGTGCAGTACATAGTTCGTTATATCTACAACATTGTTTTTTGGCGTAAGACCTATTGCCGTTAGGCTGTTTTTAAGCCAGTCAGGGCTTTCTGCAACTTTTACTCCTGTGAAGTATGTGCCGTAATAAGAAGGACACATATCACTTTCTATGCTTAGTTGAACAGGGTTGTTGCCTTCGGTCTGAAGGACACCCTTTGGCAGGTTGAGTTCAGGGCTTTCTTCACCTTTTACCAAAAGCGCAGCACGTAAGTCTCGAGCGACACCAATATGACCCATGGCATCTGTCCTGTTTGGTGTAAGGCCAATTTCGAAAACGTAATCACTTTCGATATTAAAAACCTCAGCACACGGAGTACCCGGCTGTAGCGAACTATCGAGGACCATAATGCCGTCGTGGTCGTTGCCTAGGCCGAGCTCATCTTCAGCGCAGATCATCCCGAAGCTAACTTCGCCACGGATCTTTCCTTTCTTGATTTTCAATTCTTCGCCTCCAGGGTAGAGCTTCGTGCCTACTGTGGCAACAGGTACTTTTTGACCGGCCGCAACATTTGGTGCGCCACAAACAATCTGCACGGGCTCCTCAGCACCGATGTTTACCGTGGTCACTCGGAGTCGATCAGCATTTGGGTGCTGTTCACAAGTGAGTACCTCACCTACGACAACGCCGCGAAGGCCGCCCTTGATGCTCTCTACTTCGTGTACACCTTCAACCTCAAGACCGGTATCAGTTAGCAATTCATCAACGCGTTTTGGATCTAAATCAACAGATAAAAAACGCTTTAACCACTGGTAAGAAATGTTCATGGATAGTATTGTTCAATCGGCCCCAAAGTTACACTATTGAAACAGAATAAAAAGCCCTAAATATGGGGCTTAGAACAAATTATAGAGCAGTGCGCCGTAGATGGCAAAACGGAGGAATCTAACAAGGGTGAGCAGTGCAAATTTTTGGAAGGGATAATCGTTCATTCCGCTAAGTTGACTAACGATAGGATAGGGCAGTGGGGTAAGGGCTGCAAGGATGATGAGTAGACCCCCGAAGCGGTTGAGTTGGGCAAAGGTTTCTTTGTAGCGTTCTAGAAGGAAATTGCGAACGAAGGCGCGTGTGCGCCAAAATTGGCCCAAGAAATAACCAATAATTCCAGCGAGGTAGCTCAAGGAGGCTAAAATGGTGAGCATCCATCGAGGTTTCAAAGTTTCATCAGCCCAGACAATTAAAAGTTCGGGAGTGATAAATCCAATGCTAATTTCCGAGAGGAAAAACAGTCCAATGAGCCCTTGTGGTGAGAAGAATTCTGTGGCCCATTTGGCAGCCGAATCGATATCGAAAACGAAGGCATCGAAAAGGTAGAATAGCGCTAGAATAGCCCCTATGGAAAGTAGTAGCTTGAAGAGATTCGCCTTGATAAAGGTATATCCTCCATTGCGCTGCATCAACAAGTGTTGCAACTTCATAAAACGCTTTACAATTCTTACCATTCGGTTACGAGATCCTATTCCAACCCCAGCCTTCTTTGTACAAAGATTTCCAGTGGTCTTTTATAGGAACGTGATTAGGGTCATTTAGTTGAGGATCTTTGGACAATAATTGTTCCACTACCTGCCGTGCCCAATTCAAAATACCGCCGTCTTGCGTGAGAGAGGCTAATTTGAATTGGAGTTGACCGCTTTGACGGGTACCCATCATATCTCCAGGTCCCCTTAGGTTCATGTCCACTTCCGCAATTTCAAAGCCGTCTTGCGTACGGACCATGGTCTCTAACCGCGTTTTTGCATCATTGCTCAATTTGAAGGAGCTGACCAGTATACAGAAGCTCTCCTCGCTGCCTCGTCCAACCCGGCCGCGCAGCTGGTGAAGCTGGCTCAAGCCGAAGCGCTCTGCATTTTCTATGACCATCACCGAAGCATTGGGGACATTCACCCCGACCTCTATCACTGTGGTGGCGACTAAAATCTGCGCCTTCCCTGAGGAAAATCGCTGCATTTCACCTTCTTTTTCTTCCGGCTTCATGCGCCCGTGCACCACGGCTATCTGATACTCAGGACGAGGGAAGTCGCGAAGCAACTGCTCGTAGCCCTCTTGAAGATTCTTCAGGTCGAGCGTCTCACTCTCTTCAATGAGTGGGAATACTATATACACTTGGCGCCCTTTGGCAATTTCACGTTGCATAAAGCCGTTGAGCTTTAGCCTGTTCTTTTCAAAGAGGTGGTGAGTTGTGATCGGTTTTCTCCCTGGTGGCAATTCATCAATGGCGCTAATGTCTAGGTCACCATACAAACTCAATGCTAATGTGCGTGGAATAGGGGTAGCGGTCATCACCAGCACATGAGGCGGCTGCTCGTTTTTCTTCCAGAGCTTCGCGCGCTGCGCCACACCGAACCTGTGTTGTTCGTCGATTACGGCAAGGCCAAGATTGGCAAATTTCACGGTGGGTTCTATCAATGCATGGGTGCCAATCAAAATGTGAAGCTCGCCACTTTGTAGCCTTTGGTGAATGGAGGCGCGCTGCGCGCTTTTAGTCGAACCAGTTAAAAGTTCAATAGTAATGCCCGCCGGGTCACAGAGCTCTTTCAGCCCTTGGTAGTGCTGGGTAGCCAGAATTTCAGTTGGAGCCATCAGAGCGGCTTGGAAACCGTTATCTATGGCCAGCAGCATGGCCAAAAGGGCCACTATGGTTTTTCCCGATCCCACATCTCCTTGTACCAATCTGTTCATCTGAGCGCCACTGCCCACATCCGCACGAATTTCTTTGACTACACGCTTCTGGGCGCCAGTGAGTTCGAAGGGCAAGTGGTTATTATAAAAGGCCAAGAAGGTTTGACCGACCTCGGCAAATTTGTAGCCCTTTATGGCCGTTTTGTTGCGCATTTTATTGCGTAATTGGGTCAATTGAAGGAAGAAGAACTCTTCAAATTTGATCCGTTTTTTAGCCGCTTCGAGGTGTTCTCGAGAGGACGGGAAGTGGATCCAATACAACGCTTGTTTTTTACTGACCACCCCGTGTTGCTGCGCAAATGCGGCAGTAAAAGGATCTTGAATCTGGTCTAATTCTTTTCGCAAAACCGACTTCATCACCTTCGCGAGCCCCTTGGAATTTAGGCCCTTCTTCGATAGCTTATCCGTGGTGGAATAGACCGGTTCTAAAGTAGATTGAACCTCATTGCTCAAGGCGGGCGCTGAGATTTCTGGGTGCGGGATACTCTTCTTACTATTGAAGGCATTGACCTTTCCAAAAACCACTAGTGGGGTATTGAGCTTCAAAGAGCGACGGACCCACTTTGCACCCTTGAACCAAATTAATTCCACATATCCTGTGCCGTCAGTGAAGGTGGCGACTAATCTTTTTTGTCGCGGTGGTCCTACTTCCTCTACCTTGGTGATTTGTCCTTTAATCTGCACTTCGACGGGAGCTGCGGTGAGCTGAGCTATGGTGTAGAACTGGGTTTTGTCTACATATCGGAAGGGGTAATGTTCTAGGAATTGGCCCGTGGTACGAATGCCAAACTCCTCGGCCAATAGGGCTGCTCGATCGGGCCCGATGCCGTCTGCATAGACTATAGGAGTTTGGGTAGTGCTCATCGTCGTAAAAGTAAGTATCTTTTGCCCGAAGAAAAATGCAGAATCAGAGTTCTCAAATATTTCGTTTAGGCACCTTGCTCATCGACGGTGTGCTTCTCATTGCACTATTCGTAGCCATAGGTTTGTGGCGCTTTGACGACCTGCGTATTTCTAATCCGGAATACTATAACTACTACTTACAGCTATTAGTATTGACGCTGGTAAGTTGGTATGCCGCCGGTCGTTGGTCGGGTATGTTCACCTACACAAGCGGTTTGGAACACCGCAATGTTACTGCAAATGTGTTGCGCGGAGCACTCGCTCAAATGGCCATACTCGCTATCATTGTTGTGGGCTTGAAGGGGTATTACTACAGCCGTCTTTTCTTAGGCAGCTATTTCGCATTGCTCTATGGAACAGCACTTATTTATAGATTAATCTTCGTCCAATTCCTTCGTAATCAAATGGCTAAGGGCAAATGGCAACGTACCTATATCGTTTCTGGTAAACACAGCTCTAGCGAATCGCTTATAGAATTGACAACGCTTCGACCAGAATTAGGGTGGAAGTATCAGGGGACTGTTAAAGCAAGCGATCTTCAGAATCATCTAGGTGAATCTCAAGATTTGATTTGTGCCTACTCACCAAGCACTCAAGAGTATAGCTTAGCTCAAAATTATGCGGCCTCCAACGGGATGCGATTCCGCTTTCTGCCTGATATGGGGTCTCATTATGCAGGCGAATTGTTTTTAGAATCTTTGGAGGGTATACCGCTGTTTTCAGCGCGAAAAGAACCACTTTCAAATTGGTCGAATAAACTGATCAAACGAATCTTTGACATCCTTTTTTCATTCCTATTAATTCTCGTCCTATTGAGTTGGTTGTTGCCTATTCTTGCCATCCTTCTCTTGCTCACGGGTGTGGGTAATCCGCTTTTCATTCAGCGTCGTGAAGGTCTAGAAGGGACAACCTTCTCGGTGTTAAAGCTGCGCACCATGCGCTCTGATTCCACGAGTAACGCATTGCAACGTTGGATGAGAAAAACCGGAGTAGACGAACTTCCGCAATTGCTTAATGTGCTCTTTGGGCAGATGTCTTTGGTAGGGCCACGTCCACATACTGAAGGCGATGGAGCGCAGTACGCTAGTAAAATAGGCAATTACAAAGTTCGCCATTGGGCAAAGCCAGGATTAACCGGATTGGCTCAAACTCGAGGCCTTCGCGGAGGTGATAGTGCAGCCAATGAGCAATTGCTGGAAGCACGCATTCGCGCGGATATATACTACGTGGAGCATTGGTCGGTCTTACTCGACCTTAGAATTTTAATTGAAACTTTAGTGCGTACTCTATTCGCACCTTCTTCTTTGCATCAGAAATAACAGCTATGAAGTACCCTTCTCTTTTAGACCGATTCAAACAATACGTTCAGATAGATACACAAAGCGACGCGAGCTCGACAACTGTACCTTCTACTGCGAAGCAGAAAAATCTAGGAGAATTGCTTGTTAAGCAGCTTCTAGAGATGGGTGTTGAAGACGCTCATATGGACGATAAAGGATACATCTATGCAACGGTTCCTGCTAGTGCTGGTGCAGAGGATAAGCCAGCTGTTTGCTTTTGTGCGCACATGGATACCTCGCCGGAATACTCGGGTGCAGGTGTAGTGCCGATCCTTCATGAAAATTATGACGGTGGTGACATTGAGTTGCCCAAGGGCGATATCGTCCTTACTCCAAAGCAATTTGGTCCTTTGAAAGAAATGAAAGGGCATACCATCATCACCTCTGACGGTAGTACACTTCTTGGTGCTGATAATAAGGCGGGTGTGGCAGAAATTATGACGGCAGCGGAGCTGCTGATGAAATCGGACCGCCCTCATGCAGCCATGAAAATTCTTTTTACCCCTGATGAAGAGATTGGGCGTGGTGCAGACCACGTAGATCTTGAAAAACTTGGGGCAGATTTTGGTTATACCATGGACGGTGCAACTAAGGGGTCTTTAGAGGATGAGACCTTCTCGGCAGACGGTGCAACGATCATCTTCCGCGGTGCTAACACCCATCCTGGATATGCCCACAAGAAGATGGGCAATGCACTCAAAGCAGCAGGAGTATTCTTGGCATCCTTGCCACGATCTGAATGGGCGCCAGAATCTACCAAAGGTGAAGCTGGATTCGTTCATCCTTATGAAATTTCAGGCGGGGTGGAAGAGGTGCGCATTACCATGATCTTGAGGTCTTTCGATACGGAAGACTTAGAGCCTTATGCCGCACTATTGAACACTTTAGCGAAACAAGCAGCAAAGGCGGTTAAGCGTACTACTCACGAGGTGGTTATTAGTGAGCAATACCGCAATATGAAGGAGGTATTAGACAAGCACCCTCATGTGGTCGAATTTGCAGAAAAGGCCATTGAAGCGGCCGGACTTCCGGTGCGCAAGAGTAAAATTCGAGGCGGTACTGACGGTTCGAAATTGAGCTTTATGGGTCTGCCGTGTCCGAATATTTTCGCGGGTGAACACGCTTTCCACAGCCCGTACGAGTTCGTTTCCATTCAGGATATGGAAAATGCTACAGATGTGATTGTTCACCTACTCGAAATCGTCGCTACCGAAGGCTGATTGTTCTAACGAGCGGCGTATGCCTTATTGAGCGCTGCAGCCAAACGAACACCTGCTTGGGTAAGTCGTTGGTTCAACAAATCTGTATTGTCGTAGACATAACGGTATCCCATTCTTTCAGGGTCACCCATGGTATCGTAACACTGATCGCGAGCCACGACGCTTTCACGAATCCAATCTTCTAAAGATGAATTTTGCCATTGTGTGACTTGGTCTTGTTTCACCTTCGCCATCGCCCAAACCGAGTATTCGGTGTAGCTCATCTTCCAATAGTCAATCATTTCGCTGTCCCAAACTCGGTGAAGGTTAGATTTACGGTAAAACCATTTTACTTGGACCATATTGCCGCCCATGTCTGTACCGCGTCCACAGTGCAAGGGTTGGTGTACATCACCAATCAAGTGAGCAATGGCACGTAGCGCAAATCCTTCATCGACGCTGTACTGCTGGGTTTCAATCTCCGTTAGAAATTTATCAATTGCCATCCAGATATCACCTTCAGCAGGATGCTTGTGCGTGTCCATGGAATCAAGGTGCAAAATGGTGCAATAGTGATAAGGTTTTAAGCTGTCGTAAGAACGTTCACTTTTAATGAAGTCCATCCAATTGGCCACCATAGCTAGGTCTTCGCCTTCTAAAACCTCCAATATGTGCGTTTTTACCTCTGGATTTAGATGGTCCATTGCAATATGCCCTACCACTCGGTGACCCGTAAGTCCCCAGCCAAAAGAGTTGATACTTAATAGAATAGCGAAAATTGATGCAAGCTTCTTCATGTTATAATGCTTGTGAAGGTTTGAAGTACCCAATAATACGGTCATATCTCAAACCCATACTACGGTTGTACATTATTAATGTGTAATCGTTTCTAGTCTGCCAGTGCGTGCCCTCAGTTAGGGCTGTGCTAATACCGCCCTCTTCCCCAGGATGGGCAAAGACATAATTATAATAGCCTTGTTTCAAAAGGACTTTTTTACTGTAGGCACCTCTCTCTCTATTATAAGTCAATTCAAATTCGGGTTGAAGTTCCCAGTCACTTAATTGTCCATAAACATAAACCGGTACTTCTA
>Ga0209654_1000450_pt1 | contig 40299 bp, 31 predicted proteins | sample SaaInl1SG_22_DNA_FD_184646 | JGI IMG/M metagenome (GOLD analysis project Ga0209654, IMG submission 184646) | Marine microbial communities from expanding oxygen minimum zones in the Saanich Inlet - ESP_161SG_22_DNA (SPAdes) (version 2) | ecosystem: Environmental > Aquatic > Marine > Intertidal... | reverse complement strand
AGAGCTCGGGACTCGAGGTCGGGTTTAATGCGGCAGTTGAATTAGAAGTCCAATCGTAGTTCGCTGTGTAACGCAACGATGTCGAAGTGAAATCCATAAACGGCAGTTTGTTCAACGGTATCTGCCAATTCAAATTGAGCGTCTGGTGGAATTGGGTAGGACGACCTAGAGAAGCCAATCCAGCAGCAATGGTATCCCTGTTTGCTTGCGTCTTCGGATTCCCAGGCAATTCATCAACACGACTTTGCGCGGTTGCATTATAATCCAATTTTATCCCCTTGCTCAAATCGTAGGCAATGTCATACATCCGCTTCGTAGTCAATTCCTTGTTATAGGTAACGGGTAACTTAATGGATGGATCAAACGTGTTGCGCATTTGCAATAAATTCACCTGACGCCGCAATTCAGTGCGCATACTCACCTTTGACGGCAGGTAGTAGAAATTGAAATCGCGAATGAGACCCAATTGTTTGTTTTTCACCAAATTTTTAAACGGCGCAATATTCTGCGGTCGCGTTTGGTAACTGTAGTTCAGTGAAGCCAGATGCATAAAGCGCTGGTCTTGAACGATATTTATCGTGCGTTTTTCGCTCTCCGTGTAAGCGTAAGAGGTGTTGAAATTGCTGATTGCGAAAGGAGAATTGGCCCAATTTATTTTAAGTCCTCCTTCTTTGCCGCCTGCGGGACCTTCTTCCTTTCCACCCAAACCTTTTGGTCCTCCCATGACCTGTGGACCTGGACCTCTAGGGCCGGGTGCAGCGCCACCTCCACTGCCCTTTTCTTTACGCACATTGGTAAAATTCAAGCTCTTGCGCATGTTGTATTCCTGACCAGCGAATCGGATACTATCACGGTCCTCCTGGCTAGAAACGTTGGCCAGTGCACTTTTGAATTCGATGTCCGGATCGAGCGGATTGAATTGGGGGCTCTTGAAACTCTCGGAGAAACTAAAGAACATCGGCACTTTTACACCGGCTTCTTGAGGTAAAACCTTATCTAGATTAACATTGGTTTGAACCCCATATGAGCGCTCTGAGAATTTATTTCGTTCGTTCACGGTCTGATCTATGGAACCAAAGCCAATGGTCGAATACATCCCGGTTAGATTGACGTTGGCAAAATCGGCCAATTTTGCGCTCGCCGTTGCTGTCGCCGCCCAACCGCCGCGGTTATCAAAATCGCTCAAGCGCAATTCATTGACCCATATCTCCGCACATTTTGCCAGACCGTCATCGCCGTCTGTTGCAGTTCGCTTTTTAGGATTCCGCACCCCAATCAATAGGGTTCGAATGTTTCCTAAGTTCGGCGAACCTACGACACTCAGTCGTTTACCATCCGGCGTTGTGACCGTGTATTTATTGCTCAAACTGAGCGTAGGATCCGTTTCCATTGCCGTATTTCGAGTGAGTTTCAAAGTCTTTAAATCCTCAAAAGACACGTCGATATTGTTGTCTTGCGGCCAAATATCTTCAGGTAGAAGCTCGCCCCATGGGGTGACCTTTAGCGGCACTTCGTATTCGTAAAAGTTGCCGTTGTAATCGGACCCCAATCGAACAAAAATGCTCAAATCGCCGTCGTTTAAATCTTCGAAATCGCCAGCCGCCTCTGCGTGGACAAACATGCGCAAACGCTTGTACATCCGCATATCAAAGTTAAAATTCCGGAATACCGCGCGGGCATCACCATCTTCTAACCCGCAAATTTCAAGCGACATACTTTGCTCATTCTGCTGAATGATTTGGGTTCCGCCGTACACCAATTGGCGCTCAATATCTGGAGGCAACACATAAGGAATGGGTACGCGTCCACCGTTTTCTTCAAGATTGACGGCATTTACATTAAAATTGGTCTCATCATCCTCATCGACCGGAACATTTTCGCGAACATCGTCTAGGTTGAACGGGAACCTACGCCATTCACCACGTACCAATTCCAGCTTTGCAAAGCGCATCACCAATGGATCCTCAAATTCCGTCAAGAACATACGGAGGAAGCGAATAGAGCGAAAATCTTGAATTCCACCCACCTTCTTCTCTGGCTGAAACACCGGTATTTTGAATTGGATCCAGCGCGTTGGTCGACTCATCCCATTAGGCAGGTCATGGCTTTGCGTTTCAAAAATATCTGCGACGTTATTTTTACCGACCTCTAAATCTTCAGGACGCATACTTATGCGGTATTGGAAATAACTCTCTGTTTTACTCAGCGTTTGATCGCGGTTCGCATCTTCTTTATCAGGAACGTTGGTTGCGGAAGCTGGCGCACCATTTATCGTCTCCGTCGCACTGTTGCCCTGAACACCATTGAAATTTTTATAACGCTTCATTATATCCGCTTCGGCATTGTCCAAGCTGTCGCCTCTATAGAACACAAAATTATCCGCGCTAGGATCCGGGTAAGCGCGAACATACGCGTTTGACGTGGTGCCATACACATCAGCAATGCGCTGAAGATAATTCCCCGTACCTATGGGTGCCCATGCGCGCTCCTCACTATCGTCGAGCGCATCAAAACCAACATCTTGTGCCTCGCGAGCGCCACTGGCATTATCAAAGAACTCCGTGATGGGCTGAATCTCACTCAAGAGCCCCCATTGCGTACTATCCATTCCACTCTTATCGCCATCCGCAGGAATTCCGTTTTCGAAACTCTGACGCCCGTCTTTGAGAATGTCTTCACTCACACTTCCAAGATTGAAATAGATATCGCCACCATCTGGAGCATTCGGATTGTCGTAGAACGGATCCATCACCCAGAATTGGATGAACTCAATATTTTGTTCCTCAAAATTGTTGATTTGGAGCGGTCGCATAATCCCTCCCCAACGCGAAGCCGGATCGTTAAGAAAACCATTAGCATCCATCCCAGCACTGATGCCCGATTGCCCTTCGACTTCATAATTGTAAGGTCCGCGCTCGTTGGGGTAGTAGGCCAAATCGAACATTGCCAAGTTGCGCGCCTCGTTCGTACTTAAACTATAATTCGGGAAGACTTCCTTGACCAAAACCTCACGCATGCGTTGATCGGAAGTGATTTCTGGGTCGTTGCGAATATTGTCGGGAACGCTCGATCCACCTGTATACAAGGATGGGTCAATAATGTACCATGCCAATTTTGCCCGATTATACCCATAAGAAAGATCGTTGTTTAATTCGCTTTCGGGAAATAAGTCTGCCTGCTTTCCAGGTGTTGATGCTAGATTCCATGCATTCAAACTGCGGAGATCGATGGTCGTTTGCGAACTTTCAAAATCGTCCAAATAGGTCGTTTCGGCTCCTGTAATACGAATCCCCCTTGGCGATCCTGGAATAAGGTGCGCAAATTCACCGCGGAATTGAAGTTGTGATTTTTCTTTCGTTTCAATAAAAGGCAGTGCATCTACAAATCGGGTCAAATACGGTGCCTCGGAATTGTAGTTCGTATTCATCCCCCATATGGTGTTCGAAATGGGCTCGTCACCAATATTAACTTTTTGTGTTAATGGACGTTCGGTAAGGTGCAGCCACGTCCCACCAATATTCAACTTGTCATTCACCTTGTGGTCAATGGTTGTTCCATAGAAGGTTTTCGTCTGTACATTGAACATGGTGTTGTTCTCGAATCCAACCTTAATGGGTGAACCTGAATTCAATACCCCTTCATTGATGATACGAACGCGCCCAAGCGAATAGTCTACGGTATAATCTTGATTTTCTACTAATGTTCGACCTCCTGCAGTCACAGTCACCGAGCCTTGTGGGATGTTAAAGGCCCCCAAACTGATTTCAGAACCAGATGCACTTTTGTATTGGCCGCGTAAAATGAATTTATTTTTCTGGGTTTGCTCCTGCGCACGAAAGCGCGTACTGTCGTAAAGCGCGCTGTAAACGTATTTATTACGTGCCTGCTCTGTATCCAGTTTCCGCTCAAGGTTGCTTCCAAAAGGCTCCACAACCGGGAAAATCACCTTTCCACGTTGTTTATCGATAGTCACCCCTTGAACAAAATCGAAAATTCCATCTGGATAGGGATCATTATTGGTATTGAGTTTGTCCAATTCCATCACACCAATAAGGAGGGTATCACTCAAATTGCCATCGGGCAAGAATGGAATGGGGACCCCCGTTTCATCGTTCATGTACAAAATGTCCATGTAGAAATCTTCACGGTCCAATTGGTACGCGTTCAGCGCATAGATGTTCTTCATCATCAAATCCCAGGTCGGCATACGAACATCTAATACCGTACTCTTGAGCAACTTCAAAATCAACGTTTTTGGTGGCGTCACGCCATCGTTTGAGAATTCACCTACCTGGTAGGTTCTGCCCGCTGCGGTATACTGAAAAGCCACGGCCAACACCTCATCTTGATTCAATGATTGGTTCAAGGTGAGGTACCCGAGCTGTGGATGCACATTGTATTGATTGGGCTCCAGTTTTCGAGCATTGGCCAATTCTACATATTCTTTGGCCTCTAATAATCCCGCGGAACTCAAGTCCTGATTCGCAAGCGCAATGTCGCGTACACCCGGTATGTTGTTTCCTAAAGCAAGCGGGTCCAATTGATTGTTTGCGTTGTTCGGGAAACCGTCAATGTTCGTGTTTGAACCCGGGAAAATGCTTATGCCCGGCAAATTCAACGTATCGTTGCGGTAGGCATATCGCTTGTCCGCGCCCAAATCCATAAAGGCAACAATATTTCTCAAATTCTCTGTAGAACTGCGCTCATTTGTCACCCAAACCTCCACTTTCGTAATCTGTACCGGAGAAGTGATGAGCGGCATGTTCTCTAAATACTCTTCGTAGTGATCGCGGAAAAACTGGCTCAAGAAATAGTGACGGTTGGCTTCATATTGATCGCCCTGAATCATGAACTCCGTAGTCGTTCCCCCGCCCTGAACGTTAATACTCTCGCTTTGTGAACGTTGCTCAGAGAAGACGGTCGTTACCATGGTATTCCCAAACTGGAATTGGCCTTTCAATCCAAACAAACTCTGCGCTCCAGTAATGAGCGAACTGTTCAGCGGAAGGTTGATATTACCCATCTCTAGGCGTTTTACGATATCGTCCTCCTCCCCTTCGAAGTCCAATTTCATTTTATTATCAAAGGCAAACGTCGCTTCGGTATCGTAATTTATCCCTAGTTCTAGTCGGTCTCCAATTTTACCCTTCACATTCATCTGTATGCGCTGTCCAAAATCAAAAGCAAACGTCTTCTGATTGCGAACTGGAATACCAGGGTTTTCAACATATTGATATTTTCCACCAAAACGAATCTCTGCCATCCCTTGCGGTCGAATTTCAACTAAATCGCTACCAAATACCTGCCCTAAAGCTTCGTTCCCTGTCTGAATCTGTGGAATTAGACCCGCATTATCGCGAGGATCATCGCCGCTGGCATTAAAGGCCGAGCTCTTGGCATTGAAATAATCGTTTTCCGCCTGATCGTACATCCATTGACGGTATTGATCCGTGGTCCAGACCTCAGGAATAGGCAATAACAAATCCCCTATTCTCTTGTAAACAAGATAGTTACCAGAAATAGGATCGTAAATAATTTCACGTTGAAAGTTCGACGGCTCAGGCAAAGAAATACTGCCCGAAGTCTGCGTCGTATCTGTTCCTCCCCCATCGTTTTGACCGAAGAGGTGTTGCGGACTGCTCAGTAACCCGACCAGCAAAAGCCAGCCATATGTCTTGCAAAAATTCAGCGTCATTTAGAGCATTTGAAGGGCTTGACGGACCAATTCTTCCGTAGGTGCCCCTGGGTTTTGTTTCAACAGTTTGTTCAATACCGTTTCCGCTTGTTTTGCGCTAATACCCAGCGTAGTAAGTGCTGCATGTGCCTCGGCACGCGCGCCACTTCTAGCGTGAGCGCCACTTGAATCTAGACCTGCTGACGCTTTAACTACTTTATCTTTTAGATCAATAACTATTCTCTGTGCAGTTTTTGCACCAATTCCTTTTACGCCCTGCAACGTAGGTACATCTTCACTCAAAATAGCCTGTTCGACTTCCGTTGGGCTCAAGGAACTCAAGATCATACGTGCCGTATTTGCACCTACACCGCTAACGCTGATCAAAAGCTCGAAAAGCGCTTTCTCACGCGGCGTACTAAAACCAAAAAGCATCTGCGCATCCTCACGCACCAAATGGTAGGTGTAAAGCAAACCCTCAGAAAGTGGTTCCACATCAGCGTACGTATTCAGTGAAATTTGCACATCATACCCCACACCTGCGCAATCCACTACAACCTGAGTGGCGGACTTCAATACAAATGCTCCTTTTACGTAGTAAATCATGGTCTAAACCGATTGAACCAATAACTAACGTTTGATTCCTAGTTATCGTGTATTATAAACGAAAAAGCCGCGCATTTTGCGCGGCGCTTCGTTGTGCTCTTTGTTAATGACTGACTATGAGTTTTTTATACGTCCCGCCGTCGATGGAATAAAGGTAAATTCCATTACTCAGATCGTGCACAGCAACCGCATTTGTGCCAGGCAAGAGCGATTTGCGCTTCACTAAAGCACCTAAGGCATTGTATATCGCAAGTTCACCCGAACGCTGTACTTCCACTGAAATAGTGTTCTTCGCAGGATTTGGATACAAACGGCTTTCATTCACTTGCAGTGCAATGGTTCCCATGGTCGGACCGGCCGAAATGGTCACCCATACACTTAAGCTATCGCTTGCATCTTTTCCGCTGTAGAAAACATAACGTGTAGAATCCACGCAGGTAGCACTCGTAGACGGTGAATACACGTGTCCACTGAAATCGTTTTTCTCCATTCCTGCATCAATAGCGACATAACCAATGGAATTGTCTACTTCTGCCCCATAGCAATAGTCCCAACAAAAATAACCGCTGTCGTAAGCACAAGTCGGGTTTGCATAGGCACGGCGTACATATACCTCTAAGTCTTCACTGCTGGTATTTTTAACCTTTATATAGAAGCCGTAGTCAGCGACCGAAGTTGAATTAATTTCAACCACCGTATCCTGTTCAACCACCATCAGTGACTGCCCGTAGGTAATAGTACTCATCACCGTAAGCAGAAAAAGGTAAAAATTTCTCATAATTAGGAGTTTCAATTGAATCCCAAATATAAACAATGTCTTTCAGACCTATGAGTGCATTTTTTATCCTTCTTTTTATTAAATTCGAAAACTTTAAAAACACAAATGCATGAAAAAATCTTTACTTACCTTAACCGCCTTGTTCGCAGCAGCCACCGCTTTTGCCCAAGGACAGAGCACGATTCAGTCGTGGGACTTTAACTCAGGTATCCCAACCGGCTGGACGCAATCTACGAATGCTACCGATGGTGGTTTTGGCGCGGGTTCCGCTTCATCACTGAGCTCGCAGTATTTTACAATCACAGATCCAGGCTCGAACATCGTTGCCACCAACGACGACGACTGTAACTGTGATAAAGCGGACGAATACCTTATTACAGATACGCTTGACCTAAGCAACTATTCTGTTCTTCACGCGACTTTCAAAAGTTTCTATTTCGGTGCTACGTATAGTGGTTCCACGGAGAATGCCGAGTTGCTTTATACCACTAATGGTGGAACGACTTGGACCTCTCTAGCAGATATCACTCCCGCTGCTGATTGGACTTCACAGTGGATTGATGTTAGTGCAGCATGTGGAAACAGCAACGTTCAGTTTGCGTTCAATTACCAAGACGCAGGCGGCTGGTTGTACGGGTTAGGTATCGATGATTTTTCAATTTTCGCGCCCTATAACTTTGACTTAGCTACGGAATCCTTAGATATGTTTAGCACGGTTGGATTGAATAATGCGCCTTACACTATTGAAGGAACCATAAAGAATTATGGCGGTACTACCATAACCTCAATGGATTTGAACTACAAGATTAACAACGGTACAACGGTCACTCAATCGCTTACCGGCTTGAATATTGCACCGTACCAAACGTATACTTACTCGCACGGCACGACATGGAACCCAAGTACAACAGGTACGTACACCGTGGATGTATGGGCTTCTTCTTTGAACGGAGGGAATGACCAAAACACAGGTAACGACATGTTAACTTCAACTATTGAGGTTGTAACAGCAACAGCGGATCGCGTAGTTCTTGCGGAAGAATTCACTTCTTCTACATGTGCGCCTTGTGCGAGCTTCAACCCTGGATACAAGCAATTGTTAGACGATAACGACGCAAATACTTCAGGTACGAAATTGGTTTCTGTGAAGTACCAAATGAACTGGCCTGCACCGGGTAATGACCCTGCATACAATGCCGAAGCATCGGCGCGCCGTGGCGCTTACGGTATCACTGGTGTGCCAGATGTAGTCTATTCAGGTGCTAACATTCCTACAAGTCAAGCAAATATCGACATCGTTAGTGGGATTCCTGCCCTTGCCGAAATGACTGCAGAATGGAGTTTTACGGGGACCTACATTCAGTGTGATGTTGAAGTTGAAGCATTGGGTGATTTAGGCTCAAATAATTCTTTGCACATGGCAATGATTGAAAAAGAAATTAATCATAACGTGCAGACCAATGGCGAGACAACATTCTACCACGTATTCCGTAAATTCATGGACGGTTCAAACGGTCATGCCATGGGTTCGATGACTGCTGGTAACACCTACACGCATTATGCCAACTCAACCATCTCTGTCAACAGTGCACCAGCGCAAGGGTCATTTGACTTCTGGGTTGGAACCAGTAACATGGACATCATCGTGTGGTTGCAAGACAATACAACTGGCGACGTGTTACAAGCTGCCTACGCGGATTACACTACTTCTAGTGTAAACGAAATGGACAACTTCGCTCGCTATATTGCAGTTTACCCTAACCCAGCAAATGATATTGCAGGTGTTGAAATTGACCTTATGGATCGCGCAGAAGTTTCCATTAATGTTGTGAATGTAATGGGTCAAACCGTATACACAGAAGCACAATCACTAGACGCTGGTACTCAAAAAGTTAATCTAGAAACCAGCGGTTTGAGTGCAGGTTTATACTTTGTAAATGTGAATGTAAATGGCGTAAGCAAGACCTTGCGCTTGAACATTGCACACTAAGGCTTAAAATTTGCTATTTTTACGGGGGACTTCGGTCCCCCGTTTTTTTTTGATTAAATCGCTCTAGATGAAAAACCTATTCACAGCACTAGCTGTCACAGTCCTCACAGTAGGGATGCAGGCTCAGCAATTGCCAAGTACTACCCTAAAAACTCTGGACGGAAAGCTCGTCGACATTAAAGACCAAATCAGTACGGAAGGACCCACTGTTATTGGATTCTGGGCAACGTGGTGTAAGCCATGTATAAAGGAATTAACTGCATTTGCAGATTACGCCATCGACCTTGAAGAAGAATACGGAGCGAAGGTTTTAGCAGTGAGTATTGACGATACTAGAAACTCTTCACGCGTTGCTCCTATGGTTCAGGGACAGGGTTGGGATTACACTGTTCTTTTAGACGAAAACCAGGATCTTAAACGCAATCTTGGTATCGTAAATGTCCCTTTTACTATCGTCTTGAATTCTGACGGCGAAGTCGTATGGAAACACAGCGGGTATTCCCCAGGCGATGAAGAAAATCTAGCGGAAATCGTAGCAAAGGTAGCTCGCGGAGAATCGGTCGAACATTAATGCGAATGAAACAAATAACTTTACGCCTCCTTCTACTTCTTCTTTTACCTTTCACAGCGGCCGCTCAAGAGTCTTTTGGTGGCCAGTTGCATGGGAATTTTCAGCTGGACGGCCAATGGTATTTGCGTGATGAAGGCATTGACCCGACTGGCGAATTTTATCCTGACGAGCGCTTTTTGGGTCAGGGCTATGCAAATTTCGTCTACACTGATGGCGATTTTTCAGGAGGCCTGCGTTACGAAAACTATCAAAATGTCATGCTCGGTTTTCCAGAAGGCTACCGCGGCGAAGGCATCACATATCGCTATTTGCAATTCAAACAAGATAACCTTGATGTTACCGTAGGAAGCTTTTACGAGCAATTCGGTTCAGGGATGGTTTTTCGCTCGTACGAAGAGCGCGGCCTGGGCTATGATAATGCCATGGATGGAGTACGCGTAAAAGCGAATCTAGCGAAAGGCGTATACCTAAAAGGCGTGCTCGGACGTCAACGTTTCTACTTTGATAAAAGCCCTGGACTTCTTAGAGGTCTTGACGCTGAAATTAACTTAAGTGAGCGTTGGCATGCGCTGGATTCTCTTGGTCTGCGATGGACCTTAGGCGCCAGTTACATGAGCAAATACCAGCGTGCAAATGATCCGTTTTTAGTACTGCCTGAAAACGTGGCTGCAGGCGGTGTGCGTTCACAATTGATGAAGGGACCTTGGGTTCTAAATACTGAATTTGCCTACAAAGCAAATGACCCAAGTGCAGACAACGGCTACATCTATAAAGATGGAAACGGATTCATAGCGAACCTAAGTTACAGTAAGAATGGACTGGGTATTATTGCTGGTGTAAAGCGCATTGACAATATGAGCTTCAGAACCGATCGTAATGGGAGTACTATAGATATGTTAGTGAATTATCTAAGTCCTACCACTGAAGTACATACCTACGCCTTACCAGCTTTGTATCAATATGCAACACAAATAAACGGAGAGGAAGGCATCCAATTGGAAGCCAATTATCGATTCAAGCGTAAATCGAAACTTGGTGGCAAATACGGTACACTGATAAGCATCAACTACAGTGCGGTTCAAAGCATCGACAAAGACTACGTAGAAGCATCGAACGATACATTACGCACCTTACAGGGGTACTATAGTGACCCTCTGCAACGCGGAACTATTCCCTACTTTCATGACTTAAATTTCAAAATAAGTAAGAAAGTCAATACCTCTTTCAAGTTCAACCTTACCTATTTAAACTTGCACTACAACCGCAGTGTGCTTGAGGATGGATTGGGCGACGAACCCATGCTGTCAAACCCAGAAAACATCAAAACTATGAACGCAGATGTGATCGTTTTAGAAACCTTATACAAGGTGAAATCGAAACACTATCTGCGCAATGAATTCCAGTTGCTCTCCACACAAGACGATCGAGGCAGTATGGCCATGGCGCTGATTGAATACAGCATAGCACCGCATTGGTTTTTTAGCGTTCAAGACATCTACAACTACGGCAACCCCGATCCTGATCAAAAGCTCCACTATCCGCTAGCAAGCGTGGTCTACACCGAAGGCACGAGCCGATTCCAACTTTCCTATGGACGCCAACAGCGCGGAATCTTCTGTGTAGGAGGCGTGTGTCGCGTAGTTCCTCCTTCAAACGGAGTAAGTTTCTCACTAACTACAAGTTTCTAAGACATGAAGCACTTCCTACTTTCGCTCGGCATGTTCACCTTGCTCTTCATCTCACCCTCGTGTGATGTTATTGACCAGCCGTTTAAGGGAAACATTCAGGATACGACCAGCACGCAGCAACAGCGTAATGTACTCATAGAAGATTTTACTGGCCACCGTTGTAAGAATTGCCCTAAAGCGTCGAAGGCAATTGAGGCTTTAGTCGATGCCTATGGCTCGAGAATCATTGGACTTGCAATACACGCAGGACCAGGAAACTTCACCAATACGAATGCGGATTACCCAACAGATTTTACTACCCCTGAAGGAAAAACCATTCAGAATTTTTTTGGAACCAACTTTCTTCCCGTTGGCATGGTGAATCGCGAGAACTGGAGCGCGTCAGGTAATGGACACTGGTCCCCATATACGAACTGGCCAACATTAAGCTCGGAAGCTTTAGACTCTACGCTACGAATCTCGCTCGAGGCTTCAGCGACTGTTGTAAACGATACTATTTTAGAAGTTACTGCAGAAGGATTCCCTCAGACTCCACTGCTTCATGATCTGTCCATTGTTGTGTTAATTAAAGAAAGTAATATCGTTAGCCCACAGCTCATGGATGATGACACAAGAGACAGCAATTACGTGCACATGAATGTTCTTCGGGATTTCGTTACAGATACCTGGGGGACTAGTTTTGGTATTTCCCCGATGATTCCTGGCGATGAATTATCTGAAAGTTTCACTGCTACCTGGAATACCAGCTGGATCAAAGCAAATACCGCTGCTGTCGTTTACGTCTTCAACCCAACAAATTACCGCATCCTTCAGGCGATTGAAGTACCCATCAACTAGGACTTTTTAGAAAATTTTAGGTTGCGTTTGAATCCTTCGTAGCCTGTTCTGCGTATGGCCGAACCTTTCATTATTTCATCCCAGAGTTCGTGCGTGACCTCTTCCCATTCTTCCCAACCTTTGGTCGCCACAGCTTCTCTTAGCTGAAAATCCGGTTCTTCAGTAGGTTTAGAGAACCTATTCCATGGGCACACATCTTGGCAAACATCACAGCCGTATACCCATTCCTCCATTTTATCTTGATAGTCCGTTGGCAGCGCTTTTTTGTACTCTATGGTGAGGTAACTGATGCATTTATTGCTATCCACCACCGTTGGCGCAACTATGGCTTGTGTGGGGCAAGCATCAATACAAGCGGTACATGTTCCGCAATGGTCCGTGCTCTGTCCATCAGGGGTCAATTCTAAATCGAGTATCAACTCTCCAATAAAAAAGAAACTCCCCTCCTTCTTGCTAAGCAACAGACTGTGCTTCCCTATCCATCCCAGGCCGCTTCTGCGTGCCCAAGCCCTGTCCATCACGGGTGCACTATCCACAAATCCCCGGCCTTCGACCTCCCCTACTTCGGCTCTAATCCCCTCCAGCATGCGCTTGAGTTTACCGCGAATCACCTTGTGGTAGTCTCGACCGTAGGCATATTTCGAAATCTTTGGCACACCCACGTTTTGTTCTTGGGCAGGATAGTAGTTGAGGAGTACACTTACCACCGATTTAGCCCCAGGCATCAATTTACGTGGGTCTAATCGGGCATCGAAATGGTTTTCCATCCAAGACATATCCCCGTGAAAACCGGCTTTAAGCCATCGCTCTAAACCGGTTGCTTCTTCTTCTAGAAAATCAGCCTTTGATATACCGCAAGCGAAAAACCCTTGTTCCTTCGCAAGTCGCTTGATTATCCTTGAAGCTACTTCTGGAGTCATTAAAAAAGGGTACCTGTTTCACCGGAATCTTTACGGGCTTTGCCTAAATGTTGATAGGCCTTTTCTGTAACCATGCGACCACGTGGCGTTCGAAGAATAAAACCCTCTTTAATCAAAAACGGTTCGTATACCTCTTCTATGGTTTCCGCCTGCTCACCTATGGCTGTGCTCAAAGTACTCAAACCGACAGGGCCACCAGCAAAGTTATCGATGAGCACGGAAATGATTTTATTATCCATCTCATCGAGGCCACGACTGTCAACGTTTAAAGCATTCAAGCCATATTCGGCTATAGCGACATCAATGGACCCGTTTCCTTTCACCATGGCAAAATCTCGCACCCGACGCAATAAGGCATTCGCAATACGAGGAGTTCCACGCGAACGGCTTGCAATACGAATGGCTGCCTCATATTCTGTCTTCACATCCAAGATTTCTGCACTTCGATCTACAATGGTTGTGAGTAGCTCAACGTCATAATATTCTAACCGTGCGTTGATGCCAAAACGTGCTCTAAGCGGCGCCGTAAGTAAGCCCGAACGCGTAGTCGCGCCGACCAATGTAAATGGATTTAAGGCAATCTGAACGCTCCTAGCGCTTGGCCCAGAATCAATCATGATATCTATTTTAAAATCCTCCATAGCACTGTAGAGGTATTCCTCAATTACAGGCGACAGACGGTGGATTTCATCTATGAACAGGACATCGTTCTCTTGAAGGTTTGTAAGTAGACCCGCCAAATCGGAAGGCTTATCAAGAACCGGTCCCGAAGTAATTTTTATACCAACGCCAAGCTCGTTTGCGATAATATGGCTCAATGTAGTTTTACCCAGTCCTGGAGGACCATGAAGTAATACATGATCCATGGCCTCATCGCGCATCTTAGCCGCCTCTACGAAAATCTTTAAGTTTTCTAACACGGAAGCCTGTCCCGTAAAATCGTCAAAGGATAACGGGCGGAGCTTGCGTTCAATATCACGCTCCGTATTCGAAAAATTTTCACCCGTAGGGTCTAGATGCTCGTTCATAGGTTCTACAAAATACCACAAAAAATCCCCTTACCTAAAGGCAAGGGGATTTGAATTTTAAAAAAGCTCGAATGGCCTAGTGACCGCTCTCTTCACCTTCTGCAAGTGGCACGTTCTGTGGCACAAAGTCTTCATCGTACCCTGGCTTAGAATAATCGTAAGCCCAACGGTAAACTATAGGCACATCACCTGGCCAGTTGCCGTGCAGGTGCTCTACAGGGGTTGTCCATTCTAATGAGTTTGCTCGCCACGGGTTTTGCGAAGCTTTAGGACCTCTCCAAATGCTGTAGAAGAAGTTGAAAATAAAGATCAATTGGGCAATACCTCCAATAATCGCGAAGTATGTGATCAAAACATTAATGTCCGCCAAATTATCGAACATTGGGAATGCCGTATTGCTGTAGTAACGACGTGGTAATCCTGCCATACCTAGGAAGTGCATAGGGAAGAATACTCCGTATGCCGTAATAAACGTCAACCAGAAGTGCGCGTAGCCCATAGATTTGTTCATCATGCGGCCGTACATCTTAGGGAACCAGTGGTATACCCCAGCGAACATACCAAAGATGGCGCTGAGCCCCATTACAATGTGGAAGTGCGCAACTACGAAGTAGGTATCGTGAACGTTTATATCTAACGCTGAATCACCAAGAATAACCCCAGTTAAACCGCCCGTTACGAACGTACTTACTAGACCTATTGAAAATAACATCGCAGGTGTGTATTGGATATTTCCTTTCCACAAGGTTGTGATATAATTAAACGCCTTTACCGCAGAAGGAATGGCGATCAACAACGTGGTAAACGTAAATACAGAACCAAGGAATGGGTTCATCCCAGTCACAAACATGTGGTGACCCCAAACGATAAAGCTTAAGAAAGCAATGGCTAAAATTGAACCAACCATCGCGCGGTAGCCAAAGATTGGCTTACGTGAATTGGTAGCTATAACCTCTGATGAAATACCTAGCGCTGGTAATAAGATAATATACACCTCTGGGTGCCCTAAGAACCAGAATAAATGCTGGTACAATACTGGTGAACCGCCGCTGTAGCTTAATACCTCGCCACCAATGAAAATATCACTTAAGTAAAAAGAGGTACCGATCAAACGGTCCATCATTAGCAACAATGCTGCACTCAGTAATACAGGGAAGGAAAGCACACCCAAAACCGCCGTTACGAAGAATGCCCATATGGTTAGAGGCAATCTTGTCATGCTCATCCCTTTAGTACGCATATTTATCACCGTAACGATGTAATTAAGCGATCCCAACAAAGAGCCAACGATAAAGAATGTCATAGAAATCAACCAGAGCGTCATACCTGTTCCAGAACCTGGCATGGCCTGAGGCAACGCAGATAAAGGAGGATAAACCGTCCAACCTCCTGAAGCAGGTCCTGACTCAACAAATAATGAAGCGATCATGACGACTGAACTCAAGAAGAAGAACCAGTACGATAGTGCATTCATGAAACCTGAAGCCATATCACGTGCACCAATCTGCAATGGGATAAGTAGATTGGAGAATGTACCTGAAAGACCTGCTGTTAGGACAAAGAATACCATGATGGTACCATGAATGGTAACCAGTGCTAAGTACATGTTAGGATCCATAACACCATCTGGTGCCCACTTACCTAAAAAGAATTCTAAGATGGGGAAACTCTGTTCTGGATAAGCGAGTTCTAATCGGAAGAGCATGGACATCATAACACCCACAATTCCCATGATCATACCGGTAATCAAAAACTGCTTACCAATCATTTTATGGTCCATCGTAAAGATGTACTTCGTGAAGAAATTCTCCTTATGATGGTGCTCCATCAAATGATCCTGAAAGTGCTCGTTTTTTGTCGAAGTAGTTGACATAGCTTTTTTAATTACGTCTTAATTACAAAGTCTCAGCGACCGTTTTTTGTTCCTTGATCCATGCATTGAATTCATCTTCTGTTTCAACGATGATTTCCATTTGCATGTTGTAATGAGCTGCACCACAGATTTTGTTACACAACAATACGTAGTTAAACTCCCAGACGTCTTCACCTTTTGCCAAGCGAATTTCATTCACTTCAGCAACGTGATTTTTCACGTCCTTATCTTGGCGGATTTCAGCGGTGGTTTTGGTGGGTGTGAACTGAAAATAGGTTTTTGAACCCGGTACACAGTTCATTTGCGCCCTAAAATGCGGGAAAAATGCAGAGTGAATGACATCTTGTGATCGGAATTCAAATTTAATTGGCTTTCCAACCGGCAAGTGCAACTCTTTCGTAATGATATCATCCGAAGAGTAAGCATCTTTCGTATCTACACCAACGATATTAGCGCCGGCTATTTCATGCACTGTTGCATAACCTAATTGGTTATCTCCCCCACTATAACGCGCGGTCCAATTAAATTGTTGAGCGTAAAGTTCAATAACTATAGGTTCTTCTTCATTTTCGGGCATCATTAATCCACTCCATACATTAAGACCCCAAATGATAAGTACTGCAAGGAAGAGCGCTGGAACGACAGTCCAAAAAAGCTCTAGCTTATTGTTGTGCTCGTAATACACCGCTTTAGTGCCTTTTTTTCCTCTGTATTTATATCCGAAGTAAAATAGTATGGGCTGAACGATAAAGAACACAACATTAATAATGAGCATGCTCAAGTTCCACAAACTATCAATTTCTGAACCGTGCTCCGATGAAGGTGCAGGCAGACTATGGTAGCCCCAAGCCCAATACATAACCAACACACTAATAACAAAGCCCATCCCTACTAATAGGAGTAGCTTGCCCTGTGTGTCATTATCTTTTTCGCTGACCTGATTATCCTTACCACCTTGAATAGATGAGGAAATCTCAGAGATGCGCATCACCTGAACAATAGTCAGGACGGCGAGTACGATTAATACGATGATGGAAACTGTATTCATTATCTAAGTCTCTTTTTCGAATTATTGTTGGAAGTACTTTGACTCCGTTATCATTGGGTGATTCTTATGTAATAAAGGTGCCTTCGCTAGACTGCTCAGAACAACGATAATAAACAATCCTGTGAAGAATAAGATAGCACCCAACTCTAGTAAACCGAATCCGTAATGATCGCCTACCGTTCCTGGCATTATCATTACATAGTGATCCATGTAGTGTCCAACAAGCACGAAGAACGCTGCCATAACTACTGTTCCTGGAACCCGCTTAGCTGGACGGCTTAATACAGCCAAAACTGGCAGTAAGAAGTTCAACGTAAGCATGGTGAAGAAAGGCACTTTATATTGATCAAAACGTTGCATGTAGTACGTAACCTCTTCCGGGATATCCGCATACCAGATCAACATAAACTGAGAGAACCATAAGTAGGTCCAGAATACCGAGAATGCGAACATGAACTTACCTAGATCATGCATGTGGTTCTCATTAATCCACTCCATGTGTCCTTTGCCCTTGAGATAGAGCGTAATAAGAATTAATGCAGCGAAAGAGCTAACGAACATTCCCGCAAATGTGTACCAACCAAAGAGGGTTGAGAACCAGTGCGTATCAATGCTCATGATGAAATCCCAAGCAGAAGTTGAAGAAGTAACTGCATAGAATACTGTAAAGGCTGCAGCGACTCCGCGGTTTTTCTTCCACATCGCTACACCGTCACCAGAATCGGACAACAATGAATTTTTACGAAGCATTTTTGCTGCCCAGATCCAACCTACAGTGTAGACTATGGCGCGTATACTAAAAAATAAAGGGCTTAAGAAGCCTGTCTTTTCGGCTATAATTGCATCATAATTTGGGTGTCCTTGTACATCGATACCTTCTACCATCCAGTGGAACATATGATGAACATGTCCAAATCCTAGAAACGAAATGATTAAGATTACAATCAATGGAATCACGATGGCAAATGCCTGTGCTTCCATGACTCTTAACAATCCTGCTGACCATCCAGCCTGCGCCACATATTGAATACCCAAGAAGAACAACTGACCCAATCCTAAACCAAGGAAGAAGATCGCTGCCACATATAATGCACTCCATGGACGATTCGCAATTTGATGCGCCTCATGTGCTGCATGCGCATCGTGTTCCAGTGCAGACTCAATCATTGCGGCATGTGCTTCACCTGGGTAATCATCGTTACCTGCATGGCCATGATCATCGTGCGGTGCATCAGCGTGGTCATCGTGACCTGCATCAGCGTGGTCATCGTGGCCTGCAACAGCATGGTCATCGTGGCCTGCATCAGCGTGGTCATCATGACTTGCATCAGCGTGGTGCTCAGTAGCATGACTGCTGTGCCCATGATCCGCTTCGTTAGAAGAAGATCCATTCAAGGCAAATCCAACGATCCAAAGGATAGCACCTACTACCGTAAGTGCGATTGCCAACTGTTTTGTTTTTGAACTAAACTCAAACATTCTCTTCAGCGGTTTTTATTCTTGATCTTCTCTAAGCTTCACAACGTAACGAACAATCTTCCAACGCTCGTCATACGTCAACTGGGATGCGTGCGATCCCATAATTCCTTTACCGTGCATGATCACATGGTACATAGAACCAGGTGTGATGTCGCGGTCCTTGTATGCTGGTACACCAAGGATTTTTTCCTGCTGCACCAAATTTCCATTACCGTCGCCCTTTTCGCCGTGGCAATTCACGCAGAAAGTGGTGTACAATTCCTTTCCTTCTTTCAATACATCCTCAGAAAGAAAAGACTCGGGCATCAATAACCCAGCTTTAGCAGCATCGTAACCTTCATTTGTGTTACTGTATTCGTAAGGATGGTAGCCACGCGGTACTGTTCCTTCCACTGGGAGCTGAGCACTCAATCCATTTGCGAACTGGTACGCAGGCTCGTAAGTCTCTAATGAAGGACTGGTGTACATATCGTCCATGTACGTATATCCAGGGGTCGTCTTATCAGCATTACAGCTTGCTAAAAACGCAGCTGAAGCTAAGAGTAGTAGTGTAGATAAACGCTTCATTATTAGTCTTCTAATTTTGAAATTTCCAATGCACCCAATTCCTGAAGTTTTGCAGTTAAAGCAGCCTCGTCGCCTTCCAACTCAACTTCCATTAAGAAGTGATCGTCAGTCGTACGAGGATCAGGATTTTGTGCTTTGGCGCCCGGATATAATCCGTTTACAGCGAAATAGGACCAACACATCAAGTGTGCAGCAAAGAATACCGTCAATTCGAACATAATAGGCACAAACGAGGGCATGTTTATAAACCAATATGCGTTTGGTTTACCACCAATATTTTGTGGCCAATCGGCAATCATTGTGTAATACGTCAACCAAGAAGCAAAAGACAAACCGATTAAGCCGTAGAAAAATGCCGCTGTACTCAAACGCGTTCTTTTTAGGCCTAAAGCTTCATCCAAACCGTGAATTGGGAATGGTGAGTACACTTCGCTGACGCTAAAACCGTTTGCACGGAGATCTTTAACCGCATCTAAAACGACATCGTCGTCGTTAAATAGTGCGCGTACGATAGGATTATGTTTAGTGTGCCCCATGTTCGTCGTGGTGTTTTTTAAAGTTTTCGCCAGAAGATTTTAGAATCGTCTTTAATTCTGCCTGTGCAATTACAGGGAACGTTCTAGCGTATAAAAGGAACAAGACAAAGAAGAAACCGATGGTTCCTACGAAAATACCAATGTCAACAAACGTAGGAGAGAACATTGACCAAGATGATGGCAAGTAATCTCTATGTAATGAGGTAACAATAATCACGAAACGCTCGAACCACATACCAATATTCACAACGATGGAAATGATAAAGGTGAATACGAGATTGGTTCTTAATTTCTTCGACCACATGAACTGAGGAGAGAATACGTTACACGACATCATTGCCCAATACGCCCACCAGTAAGGTCCAGTGGCCCTATTCAAGAAGGCATATTGCTCATATTCGACACCTGAATACCAAGCGATGAAGAGCTCTGTGATGTAAGCCACACCCACAATAGAACCTGTAACCATGATAACGATATTCATCATCTCGATGTGCTCTATGTTGATGTAATCCTCCATTTTGAAGATTTTACGCACGATCAAAAGAAGTGTCTGTACCATGGCAAAACCTGAGAAAATCGCACCTGCTACGAAATACGGTGGGAAGATGGTCGTGTGCCATCCAGGAATTACTGAAGTAGCAAAGTCCATCGATACGATCGTGTGTACTGACAATACAAGCGGAGTTGCAAGACCAGCCAACACAAGAGATACCTCTTCAAAACGTTGCCAATGCTTTGCTTTACCACCCCAACCAAATGAGAGTAGTTTATAAATGTGCTTTTGGATAGGGTTGATTGCACGGTCGCGAATCATTGCGAAATCCGGTATCAAACCTACATACCAGAATACAGTACTTACGGTTAGATAGGTAGAGATCGCGAACACGTCCCATAAAAGAGGCGAGTTGAAGTTGACCCATAGCGTACCGTACTGGTTTGGAATTGGCATTACCCAATACGCCATCCAGATACGACCCATGTGAATCAACGGGAATAAACCCGCCTGGATTACAGAGAAGATGGTCATCGCTTCCGCAGAGCGGTTGATGGCCATTCTCCATTTTTGACGGAAGAGTAAGAGTACTGCAGAAATCAATGTCCCTGCGTGACCGATACCTACCCACCATACAAAGTTGGTAATATCCCAAGCCCAATCAATGGTCTTGTTCAGTCCCCAAACACCAATACCGGTGCCGATGGTATATAGGATACATCCTACACCCCAAAGGAACATGACAAATGCGATAGAGAAGGCAATCCACCATGAACGTGGTGCTTTGGACTCTACCGGTTTAGCTATATCGTTCGTGATGTCTGAATAAGACTTGTCACCGAGGATAAGCGGATTTCTAACAGGCGATTCGTAATGCATGTCGCTTTCTTAATTTATTAGGCTCTGTTTCTAACTTTAGTCTGGTAGAAGATGCTAGGCTGTGTGCCTACTTCCTCAAGAAGGTGGTAAGCGCGTTCCTCTTGCTTGAGGTGACTTACTTCACTCTTAGGGTTATTTACATCTCCGAAAACAATGGCTCCAGATCCACAAGCCTGAGCACAAGCTGTAGTGAATTCACCGTCGGTTAATTGTCTTCCGTCTTTCTTTGCTTCTAGCTTACCCAATTGGATACGCTGAATACACAATGAACACTTTTCAATGACACCACGAGCACGAACCGTTACGTCCGGGTTCAATACCATTCTACCGTAGTCGTCTTGTGACGGGTTCACGTCTGTAAATTTGTCGTTCACCTGATAGTTAAACCAGTTGAAACGACGTACTTTATAAGGACAGTTGTTCGCACAGTAACGTGTTCCAATACATCTGTTGTAAGCCATATGGTTCAATCCCTCACGTGAGTGAACCGTTGCACCTACAGGACAAACGGTCTCACAAGGTGCGTGATTACAATGCTGGCACATTACCGGCTGGAATACTACTGATGGACTCTCAGAAGGAACTTCCATTTTAGCGTATTTCTCGATCGCGCCTACACCTTCTTCCTCTGCAACCTCTTTGGTCATATCAGAAGAGTAGTAGCGGTCGATACGCAACCAGTGCATATCACGGTGACGACGTACTTCATCCTTACCCACCACAGGAACGTTGTTTTCCAGTGAACAGGCAACGACACAAGCACCACAACCTGTACATGAGTTCAAGTCAATAGACATGTTCCACATGTGCGAAGTTTCGTGATCTTGATCGTCCCACAAATTCGCCTCAAAAGAAGTAAGTGGGCCTTTGTACGATTCAAAAGTTGGCTTTTCATTCCATTCTTTCGCATTACCAGATAAGAACGTAGGTAAGTTGATTTCATTCACAATCTTACGTCCCATCATGGTGTGGGCCAATTGGACCGAAGCGAAACCGTGCTCAACTTCAGTAGCAACTACTGTAGCCTCCGCGTAACTTACTGCTGGGGCCAGAAGTGAATTTGCATTCACACCGACATTGTTACCAACTTTACCCGCTTCCGTTCTACCAAAACCTACGGCAAGACCAATACTACCTTGCGTCTGACCGGGCTGAATCCAAACCGGTACATTTTCAAGTGTTGTGCCATCTACAGTAATGTTGATGGTATTACCATTCATTGAACCGTTGGATTGCGCTTTTACCTCTACTCCATAGGCGACTGCATCAGCTGCGCTCATCACCACGTAGTTGTCCCACGACAAACGAGTTACCGGATCAGGTAATTCGTACGTCCATGGGTTATTCGCATTGTTTCCAGCACCCATACCTGCTTTGGTATACGTGTAGAATTCTAATCCTTTTAATGGCGCACTTACAGCAACATCACTCATATCCAGTGTGCCAGTAGCAACTTCTTCTATGGCGACGTCGGCAAAACCATCGTGCAACAAGGCATTCCAAGCTTTCGATGAATTTGCAGAAGTAGCACTTGCTTTTATGAGTTCAACAGCGCTTTCTGAACCACCTGCGAGTGTATTTACAATCTCGACTGCACTCTTGCTATCGAAAAGTGGGCTAATGGTCGGCTGACCAACTGCATAGACACCACTAGCTGGTGCTGCATCTGTCCAAGCCTCTAGATAGTGGCTCATTGGTAATGCAACTGCAGCTTTAGAAGCTGTTTCGTCCAATCGATCTGCAATACTAACCAAGCTTACTTTTTCTGCCAGAGACGTCATTGCTGAACTGAAGTGCAGCACATTCGTATCCAAGGTTACCACGCTCGTTACGTCACCCGATTTGATATCTTCAAGTAACGCTGCAAAATCGGTATCGGAACCTGATGCAGTGAAATCTAACCTTGAAGTGTTAAACGCTTCAGAAGCTAATAATTCATTTGTCTTTGCGGCCAATTTCTCAGCTGTTGCTGAATTCAAACCGTTCAATACTAATGAACCAGAACCCGCGGCAATTAATTCATGCGCGACACCTTCTACTGAAAGCTTGATGTCTTCACGCAATGCTGGAGCAGATACTGTAGCAACTCCTACTGCATTAGCGACCTTATTATATACATGAGCCAATACTGATTCGTATTCGCTCACTTTTGCTTTAATTCGTACATCTGCATTGGCGCCAGATAAAGACAATCCAGACTCTGCTTGAATGTGGCGCAACATATCACTGCCCGGTTTGCGAGCAGCGGCATAAGCGCTGTTTAAATTTTCACCGCCCCAATCTCCTAAGAAATCAGCGCCTACTGCAAAAACAAGACGTGCCTTAGCCAATTCAACTGTAGGCAAACCACGAACACCCGTTAGCGCTTCGTAAACATCGGCTCTATTGCTTTGGCTTACTGCATCAACACTAACATGACGTAATCCCAGTTTCGCAATAGCACTCTTTAATGCTGGAGAAATTACCGTTCTCGTTAGTAGTACACTATTTTCTGTCAGTAAAGACTGTGCTTTAGTGATGGCTTCCTTCCAAGAAGTGGCTGCCCCATCCATCATAGGACTGTGCATGCGTGCACCATCATATAAGCTCAAAACAGATGCCTGAACGCGCGCGTTTGTCGCACCGTTAAAGATGGCATCGTTGTTCGGTTCAATTTTTATCGGGCGGCCTTCGCGAGTTTTTACCAAAACAGAGGCGAAATCGTATCCGTCGTAAAGTGACGAGGCATAGTAGTTCGCAATACCTGGCGTTAAGCTATCAGGCTTAACCACGTAAGGAATACTTTCTACGATTGGCGCCTCACAAGCTGCGAGCGTTGCTGCTGCTGTTGAGAAACCCATGAATTTCAAAAAGTCACGACGGGACGTGCTGCTTTCAGCAAGCTCGTCATTACCTAAGAAGTCCGCCTGCGATATCTCATTAGAGAATTCGTTTTGCGCGAGCTTTTCTGATAGTTCAGGATTGGATTGATCCTCAATTCCTCTCCAATATTTGTTGTTCTCAGTCATTGCTGTGCTTCTATTAGTAGTGACACTTACCACACTCTAAACCACCGATTTTTGCTGCAGTGATTTTTTCGCCGTGGTACTTTTCTGTTAATTCTTCGTGGAAGTCTTGGTAGTAACCGTTCTTCTCAAACTGAACCTCCGTCTCGCGGTGACAATTGATACACCAACCCATTGTCAATTCTGAGTACTGGTACATTTCTTCCATCGTCTCCACCGGGCCGTGACATTCTTGGCACTCTAGTTTCCCAACATTTACGTGCTGGCTGTGATTGAAGTAGACAAGATCCGGCAGGTTGTGAATACGCACCCATTTGATGGGTCGCTCTTCATAATCTTCAATGTATTCGCGATTTTCACCATCCCAGCCAATAGCCGCATAGATTTTCGCGATTTCTGGTGAACTTTCACCATCGTATTTTAAGTTCCCTGACGCATCGGTAATTTCCGAACCATCAACGTACATGTGACAGTTCATACATACGTTCGCAGAAGGAATACCCGAATGCTTTGAATGACGCGCTGAACTGTGGCAGTAGTTACAATCAACTTGATTCTCGCCAGCATGAAGCGCGTGAGAGAAGGCAATGGGTTGTTCAGGCTGGTAGTTCTGTTCTACGCCGATACCACTCATCCACCAATAGGCTTGGTTAAGGAACAACACGGTTACTACAATCGTAGCGACAGTAACAAAACCCTTGTTGTTAATCAAACGGCCCCAGAACCAACCCGCCTCATCGAGAATGGATACGGGATCCTCGCCTTGAACAAGGCGAAGTGTATTTTTCATGCGAGCTAGAAGCATCACCATGACAAACAAAAGCAATCCTAAACCTAAGGTGATTTGCTTGCTGTAATCCTTCGATTCAACCACCACAGTTGTTCCGCCGGTAAGATCGCCGCCTGGAGGAACTTGTTTAACATCACCCTCAATGGTGTATTGAAGAATGTCAAAAATGTCTTGATCGCTTAAGGTTGGAAATGCACTCATTACAGAGCCATTGTACTCTTCGAAGATTGCAATGGCATCTTCGTCTCCTGAAGCACGTAGTTCTGCGTTGTTACGGATCCATTTTGTCAACCACTCTTCAGAATACTTGTCTGTAACTCCCGTCAAAGCAGGACCTACAAGTTTCTTGTCTAGCTTGTGACAGCTTGCACAATTTGATTTGAAGAGCTTCTTCCCGTTCTTGGCATCGCCCTCGAAGGCTTGCAGGGTTGAGGCAGAGAATAAGAAAATAAACACCGCCAAAAGGGTACTTAATTTTCTGAATTTTGAGGTAGTGTACATATGAGGCCTATATATAGCTATTCAGTGTCGCGCAAAAATAATGTGCAGAGGCCACAAAAAGGTTGTAATTCAAGGGAAATTATAATTTAAATTCGTTCTAAATTAAAGGTTGATGATTACCATTCGCCTGTTTGGGACCGCGTAACCGTACTTTTGAAAAATATAAGGCTCGCTACTATGCTCCGTAAGTTGTTTCTTATCGTATTAATTATCAATGCAATGCCACTAGTTTCTAGTGCAAAAATGGCAGAGCCACGCATGAACGATACGCTTGATATTCCCCTTGATTTAGATAGTGCCTACGCGCATTATATCATGGAGGAACAAGGTGAATTTTTTGAAGGCTACACCATTCAGCTTTTCAGTGGAAATCGGGCGGGTGCAAACAAATTAAAAGGTGAAATAATTGCCAGAGGGAAATTCGACGCCGTTCGCTTGGTTTACCTCGCACCCAACTTTAAAATACAAATAGGTTCATTCCCTGATATAGGCAGCGCTCAGCGAGCTTTAGTGGAATGGAGGCTTCTTTATCCTGATGCGTTTGTTGTCAAAACGCAGGTGCCTTGGTACCCTATTGAACTGCCTCAGGATGTTCCCGCAGATACAGTAAAAGTCGACGACGTAAATTCTCCTGAATAGAAGCGAAATATAGATTGATATCACCCCTGTGATAGTTCTTCGTTCTGATCAACCAGCTTCCTGGAAAGTGCGGTCGTTGAGCATAGACCACCCCATTATCAATACGCGCACCTGTAATGCCCGAAATAAGTGGTTCGCCATAGCGCACGAAGGCGCCTAAATTTTGATTGGATTCGGCTGGTTCTTTGCTCGTATTCCATAAAATAGGATTGGTCACCCCAATACAATTTTCATCCAATTTATTTTTAACCGTTGCACCCTCAGCATAGGTTCTCCATGAACAAAAACAGCCGGTCTGGGTTTCGTCCCTACAAATAGGTATAGCAATTTTGCATTGGTCAATTGGCATACCTACTAAATAGGCTACAACTAATCGGTCCAGATGTGCTGAAGTTAAGTGACTGTTGATTAAATGCTCGAGGTGATCTGCACCCTGACTGTGTCCTGCCAATAAAAATGGAGTACCTGGACCGATTTCCACTAAAAATTGATCAAAAGCCGCTTTAACATCTTCATATGCGATGTGGTAAGCACGTGCCGTCGTCGGATTTGGGGCTACATTATAAACTTGATAGGCGGCTTGACGGTAATACGGCGTAAAAACTGGCCCTGCCACGTTGAAAGCGGGCGCCTGATATTTAATAGGCGTGATTACAGACGCCTGGTACTCGGGGTCTGAAATATCGGCACTCCAACTTCCACCTTTTTCCGGAAAATGAACCGTTGGGTAGACGAAAAATACGGGAACACCGAATTGGTTCGCTTGTTGATTGGCTATTGAACTATCAGAATAATCTGCAAATTCCGGATGACTTGCCCAGGATTCAAGCGACGTATAATCTGGAGCCGCGGTAACTTCTTCTTGCAGTGACAAACTCAACCCACACGAGGTGAGCATAAAAACAGCTACTAGCGCAGGCAGAATTCCGTGTGTTGCTCTCACTACGCCTGTATAGATGACTTCTCGCGAATGATTTGAGCCAATTGGTATGCAGGCAAAACACCGCTTTGTCGCCAAATCATTTCTCCGGACTGAAACAAAGTCAACGTAGGAACACCTTGAATACGCAAGGCTTCAGCCAATTGCTGGTTTTTATCCACATCAACCTTTAAAATCGTGACCGAATCTCCCATTTCATCTGCAAGTTCTTTGAGAATAGGTGCCATCATCTTACATGGACCGCACCATTCCGCAAAAAAGTCAATTAAGGTTGGCTTCGAACTGCCGACAATTTCTTTAAAGCTCGCCATAGTTTGGTTATTTCTCGATGGGTTGTTTGCGGGCCCAAGCGCCCATTCCACCCTCTAGATTATATACCGTTTTGAACCCCATGGACTTCATCATTTTTGCCGCTTGCCCGGAGCGATTTCCGCTTCTGCAATACACATAGACCGGCACATTCGGGTCTAGTTTAGCTAATTCCGCTTGAAAATCGTCGCGGTAAAAGTCAATTTGTGCAGCCCCGCGAATATGCCCCATAGCAAACTCTCTGTCCGTACGAACATCAAGCAATAGACCTGTTTCCGCCGTATCTATGAGCGCCGCAAAAGCAGCTACATTCACATCAGCGTTGACTACACCTTCCGACTGAACGGCTGGCGCAGCTGTCTCTGGCTTCGATTGACAGCTCACAGCCCCTCCCCAAAAGAGCAGGGCGACTAAAGTCATGGGTACCGATCTAGCGCTCATGTTCATTACATTTTATGAATCATAACGTCAGATGCACCGCCGCCATTCATTCCATCCTCTATACCCTTAGAAGCTAAGAACATAAGTGCTTGTCCCGAACGGTTTCCTGAACGACAGAATAACACAAGGGGACGGCTCATTGATTCAAACTCTTCCCAGCGGGTAGGTACTTCGTCTAAGGGAATATTTACAGCGCCTGGAACAGTTTCCATAGCTACTTCTCCTGGAGTACGCACATCTATTAATGTTACTTCTGGGTGATTGATTGCTTCGTTAATTGTCATAATGATTGTATTTGACTTCAAAAGTAAGGCCGCTTAAATCAATGCAGCGGAACTAATATCACAGTTTACCAAATGATGATTTGATCCTCCTTTGCCTTAGCGAGTCCGCTATTCGTGCACACGCCACCGAAGGCCTCTACGAATTCAGGCATATTGCTCATAGGTCCGTTCACCCGGAATTTACCAGGACTGTGCGGATCAGTAACGACTTGGTTCTTCAAATATTCTTCGCGACCGTGCATTTGCCAAACCTGTGCCCACCCCAAGAAGATGCGCTGCTTGTCCGTAAATCCATCAATGGGCGCCACCTCATTATCACCGCGGTGCTTTAAATACGCATGATAGGCTAAGGTCAAACCGCCCAAATCTGCGATGTTCTCACCCAAGGTCAATCGACCGTTTACGTTCACTCCTGGCAATACTTCGTATGCATCGTATTGTTCGGCCAATTTTGTGGTCAATTCATCAAAGCGTTTCTTGTCGCCAGCGGTCCACCAATTTTCTAAGTTACCATCTGCGCCATAGTTCGCTCCTTGATCATCAAACCCATGTGAAAACTCATGACCAATCACACCACCGATCGCACCGTAGTTGATGGCATCATCAGCATCCGGGTTAAAGAATGGCGGCTGTAATATTCCTGCAGGGAAGACGATTTCATTGTTGAGAGGGTTGTAATAGGCATTGACAATGTGTGCACCCATGCCCCATTCATCTTTATCTACAGGCTCATCAAGCTTAGAAAGATTTTCTTTTGTGAAGTACTCGGAAAGGGACTTGCTATTTTCAAAATAGCTGGCTCGAGAAAGGTCAAGATCAGAAAGGTCTTCCCACTTGTCAGGGTATCCTATTTTATAGGTAAAGGCATCCAATTTTGCCAAGGCCTTCTCCTTCGTCGTGTCGCTCATCCACGTTAAACCATTAATACGGTCGCGGAAAGCCGCGCGTAGGTCTTCCACCATAGCTTCGACCTGTGCTTTACTTTCTTCAGGGAAATAACGGTCTGCGTAAAGATGGCCTAATTGGTCCCCTAGGGAACCTACGGCGCCTTGTGCACGCTTCCAACGTGGATTCATCTTTGGTACTCCACGTAGAACTTTGCTGTAGAATTCAAAGTTTAGTGTTTCAAATTCATCGTTTAAAATATTCGCTGCTGCATCTGCCACGTGCCACTGGTAATATTGCTTCCAAGTTTCTAAGCCCGATTTCGCGCAAGCTTCATTGAACCTGCTAAAGAACTCTGGGGCAGAATTGATCAACGTATCTGCGCGCACACCTACGGCATCTACATAAGCAGTGATAGGCATGTTCGGAGCAAGTGACTGCCACTGCTCAAGCGTCATAGGATTGTAACGCGCTACAGAGTTACGCATTTCCACGCGGCTCTTCATGGCCTGAGCTATGTCCTTCTCTAGGTTGTAAATAGCATCCACATCCCACTCTTTACCCACTAACGCCGAAACTTTGGCGATATGGTCGCGGTACTGCTGTTGAAGCACTAAGCTTGCACTATCTTCTTTTAAATAGTAATCGCGGTCCGGCAATCCAATACCACTTTGACCAACATATAACGCATGCGCTGAGGAATTTTTAGCATCTGTACTCACGTACATGGAAAGTGGAGCACCAATTCCGTTATACTTATTCTCGCCCATCAACGTAAAGAGTTCCTCTAGAGACGTCACTTTAGTAACTTCTTCGAGGTATGGCATTAAAGGGATTAATCCTGCTTCGTTTCGTGCTAGACTGTCCATGGCACTGGCAAAGAGGTCACCGATCAACTGCTCATCCGTACCTTTTTCATAGGTTCCTGCACTGACTTCTTCGAGGATGGTCTTTAGTCGGTGTTTGTTGGTCTCAATCAATTCATTGAATCTTCCCCAACGGGTTTCGGTTTCCGGGATCGGGTTTTCATCGATCCATCCGCCTGCGGTATGTTGGAAAAAATCCTCACAGGGTGCTACGGACGTATCCAAATAGTTAACATTAAAGGCGTCTGTAACTGAGGTTTGCTCTGGAGCTGTACAAGCCGCTATGACTAACGGCAACGCTAACAATACTTTTTTCATGCTCTGGGGTTTATACTTAAAGGCTTATGCCTTGCGTTTCCAAGTCTCGAAGGTAAAGGAATATTCGTGGTTTTCATCGGCCAAATGGTGCACCGATGTGGTAAGCTCGAACGGCTCTTTATCCCAATCTGGGAAATAGGCATGCCCTTCAAACGCAGCATGCACAACAGTAATTTCAAGAATGTCGAGGTACGGGAGGGCCAATTCATAAATCTGCGCACCGCCCACTATGAACGCCTCGGCTTCACCGCTCACCAGCGCCAAGGCTGCTTCAAGACTTTGCACAGATTCACACCCTTCAGCTCTGAAGTCGGCTTGTCTACTGATCACGATATGACGACGTTTTGGCAAGGGCCGACCGCCTAAACTGTCCCAGGTCTTGCGGCCCATGATGATGGTTTTCCCGGCAGTATGACGCTTAAAGTGCTTTAAATCATCCGGTAAATGCCAGATAAGGTCGTTGTCTTTACCAATGACACGATTTTCGCCATAGGCGACGATTGCTTTCAATACCATTACACAGCAACTTTACCCGCAATGTGCGGATGCGGATCATATCCGACGATTTCGAAGTCGTCGTAGGTGAAATCAAAGATGTTTGTCACCGCAGGGTTCAATTTTAATTGAGGCAGCGCACGAAAATCCCGAGTCAACTGCAATTCTACTTGCTCAATGTGGTTGTTGTAAATATGAGCATCACCTAAGGTGTGAACAAAATCGCCAACTTCAAGATTACAAACCTGCGCCACCATGTGTACGAGGTACGCATACGAGGCGATATTAAAAGGTACACCCAGGAAGATGTCTGCACTGCGCTGGTACAATTGGCAAGAGAGCTTACCGTCAGCAACGTAAAATTGAAAGAATGCATGACAAGGCGGCAAGGCCATTTGATCTACAAATCCTACGTTCCATGCATTTACGATGATGCGGCGGCTGTTGGGATTGTTTTTGATTTGATCGATAACCTGCTGGATCTGGTCCACAGCTCCACCATTCGGTGCTGGCCAAGAACGCCACTGGTACCCATACACTGGACCCAATTCCCCCCACTTTGCAGCGAACGCTTTATCGGTAGCGACGCGTTCCGCGAAAGCGCGAATATCCTCGCCCTCAAAATCGGCACTCGTCTTATACGCCGCATAGGGCCAATCGTCCCAAATGCGAACCTTATTTTGGGTCAAATATTCAATGTTCGTGGAACCCTGTAAGAACCACAAAAGTTCGTGCAAGATGCTCTTTACATGCACCTTCTTTGTGGTTAATAAGGGAAAGCCTTCCTGGAGATTAAAGCGCATCTGATGACCAAAAACACTTAGTGTCCCGGTACCTGTGCGGTCTCCTTTTTGCACGCCTTCTTTCAGTACGCGTTTAACAAGATCGTGGTATTGCTGCATGTAACAAAGATGGCTTTGCCGGACCGAATTACCACGCAAAGAACCAACGGGTTATTCACTGAGAAATCAACAAAAAAACCCATCCGCGAACGAATGGGTTTTAAAGTGCCCCGGGCCGGGATCGAACCGGCACGGACATTACTGTCCACAGGATTTTAAGTCCGGCGTGTCTACCAATTCCACCACCGGGGCTCCAACAAAAAACCCTCCCGTGCAGGAGGGTCTTCGAGCGAAAGACGGGATTCGAACCCGCGACCCCGACCTTGGCAAGGTCGTGCTCTACCAGCTGAGCTACTTTCGCGTTCGGGACGGCAAATATACAGCAGTAATTATTACTTGCAATATTGCCTGCTATTTTTTCGAAACTTTTTCTTTTAGTGTATGGAGAAGCATCAAAGCCTCTATCGGCTTGAGTTCATCTAGATTTAACCCAATGAGTTCATCTGCAACCTCTTCAAGTTCTGGGCGGTCCAAAGAGAAGAAGTTCAGTTGGCCACTTTCCGCGACACCTTCGGACTGATTTTCAGAAGATCGCTGTGCTTCTAAAGCGCCTAAAACTTGTGAAGCGCGGTGTACAACATACCCCGGAATGCCTGCTAACTTAGCTACATGCAAACCAAAGGAATGCGCGGTGCCACCGGGCTTCAACTGACGTGTAAATACAATGGTGTCTTTGTGCTCTTCTGCAGCAACATGGTAATTGCGCACCTTGGAAAAATCCCGCGCCATTTCATTGAGCTCGTGGTAATGCGTCGCAAAAAGCACCAATGGCTTTGCCGGATGCTGGTGTAAAAACTCGGCGATTCCCCACGCTATGCTGACGCCATCAAACGTAGAGGTTCCCCGGCCAATCTCATCTAAAATCACCAGGCTCCTTGGGCTGATGTTGTTCAAAATAGTGGCGGTTTCATTCATCTCGACCATGAATGTACTTTCTCCCTTACTCAGGTTGTCAGAGGCACCCACGCGAACAAACAGCCGATCCATGATGGGCAATCGAGCAGACTTCGCGGGAACAAAAGCGCCCATTTGTGCAAGAATTTGGACCAATGCCGTTTGACGCAAGAGCGCACTCTTACCGCTCATGTTGGGACCGGTTATCATGGCAATGGCAGTAGCTTCGGCATCCATTTCTATGGAATTCGCAATATACGGTTGACCCTCCGGCAAGACCTGCTCAATGACCGGATGGCGTCCTTTTGAAATTTCCAACTTCTGGTCTTCGGTAAATGTGGGGCGAACGTAATCGTATTTCAATGCTACTTCAGAAAATCCGAGCAGCACATCCAATGTTGCTACCCAACGTGCACTGTGCAATAACGTTGAAACTTGCCCCGCAACCTGTGCTACTAAGGCCTCAAACAGTCGCGTTTCAATGGCTTTTATTTTTTCTTCAGCACCCAACACCTCGACTTCGAATTTCTTCAATTCATCGGTGATGTAGCGCTCTGCATTGACCAACGTCTGCTTGCGGTGCCACTCTTCTGGGACCTTGTCTTTATGTGAATTGCGTACTTCTAGGTAATACCCAAAAACGTTATTAAAGGCCAATTTTAACGACGGGATACCGGCGGCTTCCGCTTCCCGAGCACGAATGGCTTCAAGCGTGCCGGTTGCATCATTCAACAACCCGCGCAATCGGGTCAATTCTTCATCGTAACTACTGCGGATACTTTCGCCTTTGCCGATAATCACCACAGGATCTTCGACCAAAGCCTCGCGCAATGTATTGCGCAGTTCGGGCACCAAGGCAGGTGCTTGTTCCGGCACATCGAGAACATTCGATTGCACCAAGGTCCAAACCTCAGCGACGGTGTCCAGTGCTTGGCGTAATCGGGCCAATTCTTTAGGTGAAATACGTCCTGTTGAAACGCGACTGCACAAACGCTCCATATCAGGAAGTCCGTGGAGTACAGCGCGCAACTGCTCGCGAACTTCAGGCATTTCCAGCAGCTGACTGACAGCCTCGTGGCGGGCAGTGATTTGATCTATACTCAAGAGCGGAAGACTCATCCAAGTCCGCAATAATCGGCCACCCATAGGTGTACCGGTCTGATCAATAATATCTAAGGTGCTTACTCCACCGGGACTGCTCGGATAGAACAGTTCTAGGTTCTGCACCGTAAAGCCGTCCAACCACATAAAATCCTCCAACGACACGCGAGAAAGCGTGGTGATGTGGTTTAGGTTGGCCATTTCAGAGCGCTTGAGGTGGTGAAGGATTGCACCAGCAGCAACCGCTCCTGCATCGCCTTGAGCAAGGCCATATCCAGCCAGCCCTTGCGTCTTAAAATGAGCGGTGAGTTGTTCCGCGGTATAATTAGTTTCCCAAGCCCAAGCATCAACACCAAACAAATAATAATCGCGGTCCAACGCTAAGCGTAAGTCCCTTGGCATATCTTTCGGGTGAATCACTTCTTTAGGCGCATAGGTGCTCAATGCATTCAAAATGGCTTGTTCGGTGCCCTGCGCGTAATGAAAAGTCCCTGTTGAAACATCTACGATGGAAAGCCCCCATTGCCCTTTCGAAGGCGGGTATAATGCCGCAAGGTAATTGTGCTCTTTACCGCTGAGTAGATCGTTATTTAGGTTGATTCCAGGCGTTATCATGTCCGTCACCCCTCTTTTGACCAGACCCTTTACCGTTTTGGGATCTTCAAGCTGGTCCACAATGGCAACGCGGTGACCGCCTTTGACCAATTTTGGCAAATACGTCTGCAATGCATGGTGTGGAAAACCTGCTAACGCCACTTCTGAAGCCGATCCATTGGAGCGTTTTGTGAGAATAATGTCCAAGGTTTTTGACGCTTTTTCGGCATCGCTGCCAAAAGTCTCATAGAAGTCACCCACGCGAAATAGCAACATCGCTTCTGGATGTTTCGCTTTAATTTCATCGTATTGACGCATCATTGGCGTCTGCTTCTTTGCCGGTTTTTTGGCCATTTACCCTTACTTTGTATTCCCGTTCCAACGCAACTGTCGGAACTTCAAATGTAAGGGCTTCCGAGCGATGAGAAAACTTAGAAACAGTGAATTGGGCCGATTATCTCCCGAAGACTACAAAAAAGCGGAAAAAACACCGCTTGTCATTGTCAGCGATAACATACGTTCCATGCACAACATTGGCAGTCTCTTTCGCACTGCCGACTGCTTTCGAGTGGCCCACATTCACCTCTGCGGACTTAGCCCCATTCCCGGTCATCCAGAGATCGAAAAAACTGCGCTCGGTGCGACGGAAAGTGTGCCGTGGACGCAACACGAAAACACGCTGAGTTGCCTAACGCAATTAAAGTCAGAAGGGTACCGTATCGCAGCGCTTGAGCAAGCTGAAAATAGTATCGACTTAAGAGACTATGTACCGGAAGCACCTACTGCCCTGGTCTTAGGCCACGAGGTGATTGGCGTTGCACAGGACGTTGTAGATGCCTGCGACGATGTGGTTGAAATCATCCAATTTGGCACCAAACACAGCCTCAATGTCAGCGTTAGTGCCGGATTGGCCATCTTCGATTTACATCGAAAATTAACTAACTAAGTTTACGGGGTACGGCCGTATCTGGACAAACTTCAAGCAGCGCCGATACCGACTGGCCTAAAATGGGATGGATCCAATCTGGATGAACCTCTTGAAGCGGCAGAAGCGTAAATCTGCGCAAATGCATGCGCGGATGGGGCAGCTCAAGTAGCGCCGTTTGCTGTACAAGTCGGTCGATAGAGAGTATATCAATATCAATTAATCGGTCTGCATAGCCTTCAGCCAAACGTTCGCGACCCAACTCCTGCTCCACCGCCAACAACCCCTGCATCAACAACTCCGGCTCAATCGCCGTATGCAGTAGCAGCACTTGGTTCAAATAAGAAGCAGCACTTTCATAACCCCAAGCGGGGCTCTCATAGAACGAACTGGTAGTGTCTATTTTCCCAAATCGGCCAATAGATTCGATGGCTTTGGCAAGGTTTTCACGCTTATCACCTAAATTCGTTCCCAATAAGATTAATACCTCCTTCATGAAATCTTTTTTCAGCACAGTACTCGCCGTTCTAACGGCACTCATCGCCTCCGTATTATTTTTGTTCGGCTTACTCGTTGTAGCTAGCGTAACGAGCGAAAGTCCCGTGCCAAAGGTAGCAGAGAACACGCTATTGCGCATTAAACTTTCGGGAAGCTTGGAGGAACGAGCCATCGAAGATCCGTTGAACGGTTTAAACGCCGTTCTGCTGGGGATGGACGCCCCAGAAGCTTTAGGACTGAATCAACTTCGGGAAGGTTTAGCCTATGCCGCAGAAGACGATCGCATCCAGGGCATTCTCCTTGATCAAGGTGCTTTTGGAGCCGGTTATGGATTGCTCGAAGAGCTAACTGATCATTTGAATGCATTCAAAGCAGCCAACGGAAAACCCATTTATTCTTACGGCGAATACTACACGCAAAAAGGAGCTGCACTAAGTGCTTTGGCCGATTCTACTATCCTGCACCCAGGCGGCATCTTTGAATTGCGTGGTATTGGAACAACCAGCACCTATTACAAGACGTTTTTTGACAAATTCGGTATAGAGCCTCTTGTTGTACGCGGTACGGGAAACAAATTTAAAAGCGCCGTAGAGCCGTTCATCGCCAGCGAAATGAGCGATGAAAACCGTCTTCAATTGACCCACCTTATCACCCAGTTTTGGGACTTTATCGGCCTTAATTTCGAACAGAAAGGGGTGAATCGCGCAGTGTTAGACGACGCTGCGGAGCGCTTTATTGGGATGGATGCAGATGCAACGCTGGAAGCTGGATTAGTAGATGCGTTAGGCTATCGCGAAGATGTTATGGAACACTTTAAGGAAAAATACGAAGTGCTGAATTGGTCAGATTACGCCGCGCAACTTCCCATTTCCCGCGCAAAAGATCGCATCGCCATTGTCTATGCTAACGGGTCTATTGGAAACGGTTCCGGTGACGAAACTACTATCGGTACAGAAAACATCGTCAAAGCGCTGCGCAAAGCAGAAAAAAACGACAAGGTTAAAGCCATTGTCCTGCGCGTGAACAGCCCGGGCGGCAGCGCTTTAACCTCAGATATTATTCACCATACGATCGAAAGTATTGAAAAACCGGTGATTGTGAGCCAAGGGAATTACGCAGCCTCCGGCGGTTACTACATCAGCTGTAACGCAGATGCCATATTCACGAACAGCACAACCATTACTGGAAGTATAGGTATCTTCATGAGCCTGTTCACTGCAGAAGAATTAATGACCCAAACGCTAGGTTTAGCGGTGGAAGAAGTACAAACGCACCCCATGGCGAACTTCCCAAATCTTGCAAAACACCCCGATTCCGCTCAATACGCCATCCTTCAGCGCATGATCGACCGAGGTTATGGAGATTTTACCGGTAAAGTAGCCCGTGGCCGCGGTATGGAACTGGATTACCTCCTTCCATTGTGTGGCGGTCGCGTCTGGACGGGTAAAGATGCAGTTGACAATGCCCTGGCAGATTACGAAGGCGGAATGAACGAAGCACTGGCATACGCTGCAAAACAAGCCGGAATAGAATCGTATCAAACCTACGAGTTGCCTGCAGTGGAGCTGGGTATTGAAAAATACCTCAAGTCGTTCGGTATGGCTCAAACAAAGGCTACAACACCTCATTTCTTGCAAAACGAAGCCCTCGAAGAACTGTGGTTTTTGGCTAAAAATCCCGGCATGCAAGCTCGACTCAACCCCATCTTCATGAACTTATGATCGCCGAAAAAAAAGCCACCGCTGAACGATTGTACTACGTCCTCGGCGCCCTCTTCATCGCGGCGCTCATCACGTGCAATCTGATCGCAAATAAATTCATCAGCATTGACCTTGGATTCAAGGTATTTACCATCAGTGCTGGGGTTTTGCCCTATCCATTGACCTTTTTGATTACCGATATTTTAAGCGAATTGTACGGACAAAAAAGAACTACACAAGTGGTATTGTCTGGACTCGTCGCCAGCATTTTTGTGTTATTTGTCTTGTGGCTGGGTGCCCAATTCCCGGCAATAGCTACTTCACCCATTTCCGATGAAACCTACAACAACGTCTTTCAAAATGCTTGGCGCGTCATTGCCGCTTCCATGTTTGCCTACCTAGCGGCCCAGTTGATCGACGTTCGGCTGTTCCATTTTTGGAAAAAAATCACCGGAGGTAAGATGCTTTGGGTGCGCAATAATTTTTCCACCCTCGCGAGCCAATTGGTCGATACCACTTTAGTCGTTTTCGTATTGTTTGTAGGTACCCTCCCCTTCGGCACCATGGCAGATTACATCTGGGACGGATGGCTCTTTAAAGCCACTGCAGCCGCATTTGATACGGTATTGATTTATGCCTTTATGTGGTGGGCACGCCGATTCTTTAAGTTAGAGCTGGGCGAAGAGATTGCACTGTAATTAGCGAATCTCCAAATCAACGCGGTGCCCATGATGCGCTCGCACATTGAATACACCATTTTCAAGCATTAAATATTGACCGCGTATACCCAATAATTTCCCAGAGAAGGAGTCGCCCTTTTCTTTAAAACTCAAACTCTTGACTTTGAGCAGCTGTTCGGCTATAGGATACCTCATGGACCAAATTTCCGGGGCTTCTGCGGCATATTGTTTTAACGCTTGTGGTAGCACATCCAATGCATGGTGCCATGCATCTTCTAGGGATTCATCGCAAGGATCATTGCGCAGCATGGCTTGCCAGGAGGTCTTATCTGTAAAATACGCTTTCAAGGCAACTTCCGCCTCACCTGCCAAATACCTGTTGGGGACTTCCAGTAAAACTGCAGCTTCTGCAGCACCCTGGTCCATCCAGCGGTACGGACGTTGCGTGCCTCTCGTGACACCCACCTTGATGCGATCTGTTTTCGCGAGGTAAACAAAATGCGGTTGCAATTGCAAGCGCTGTTCAAACTCCAGATCGCGTTCAGCAATGCCTAAATGGGCCTTACTCAATTCCGGTTTCATAATGGTGGGCGATGCCTCGGGCTTTGTAAAGAAACACTCGCGGCAGAAGTTTTGACGGTATACCTCGGGGACTAATTGGCCACAAAAACAAATGTGCTCGCCTAAGAATGTGGCCGAAAATTCACGACCAATCAATGCATTCATCAGCAGTAAATCACCGCCCACTTTAAGGGTGTAACGAACGGTAGACCCGTATTGAGTAGACATTTTATGAAGCGCGCCGTGGTACTGCATTTTTAGTTTAATTTTAATTCTTGTGAAGGTACACAGCGCAACTGAAACACAAGCCTTGCTATGATTTATACTTGGGTCAATAAAGTCATTCGTCAAAACATGCGCAAGCGTGTGGAGGAAATCTTTGCCTTTAGCGAAGCGCCCGTTGAAACGCAAGCTGAATTATTACGTGGCCTGGTCAGTAAAGCGCAAAATACGACCTATGGACAGTTGCACCATTTCGAACACATTAGCGACCGTGAGGTCTTTTCAAAATTGGTCCCGCTCTCCAACTATGAGTTGCTCAAGCCGCACATCGAACAGATGCGTGAAGGAAAAACCGACATATTGTGGCCCGGCAAAATTGAATGGTTTGCGAAAAGCTCAGGAACCACTTCCGGTGTATCTAAGTACCTACCCGTCTCGAAGGAAAGTATTGAGGAATGCCACTTTTCGGGTGGCCGATTCGAACTCGCCCTCTATTGTAACGCCGTACCAGAAACGAAAATTTTCGAAGGCTTGGGTCTGCGCTTGGGTGGTTCCACACAAATTCAACAAGAGGGCAACGGACAAAGCGGCGACCTCAGCGCCATTTTAATTCAGAACATCCCGCTCTGGGCGGAATTGCGCAGTGCGCCCAGTCATGAAACGGCACTTTTAAGCGATTGGGAAGAGAAATTGGAAGCCATTGTCGAAGAGGCCATCACCCAAAACATCACCTCACTTTGGGGTGTCAGCAGCTGGTTTTTAGTGCTCTTTAAAAAAGTACTGGAACGAACGGGGAAGACGCATTTATTAGAGGTGTGGCCGAATCTCGAGCTCTTCGCGCACGGCGGCGTGAATTTCGCCCCTTATGAACAGCAATTCCGGGAAATGATGCCGGGAAAGCAGGTCACCTTCATGGAAAACTACAATGCCTCTGAAGGATTCTTCGCGGTGCAGGACGATCCAGCCATAGACGGGATGTTGCTCTTGCTGGACAATGGCATTTATTACGAATTCATTCCGCTCGATTCTTTTAATGGAACGGAGAGTAAAACCGTGCTGTTGGAGGATGTGGAATTGGACACCGATTATGCCATAGTCATCACCACCAACGGTGGGCTTTGGCGTTACATCCTGGGAGATACCGTGAAATTCATCTCTAAAAAGCCTTTTCGTATCAAGGTCAGTGGACGCACCGCTCACTACATTAATGCATTTGGCGAAGAAGTCATTGTTACAGATGCTGAATATGCACTGCAGGCAACCTGTGAAGCCTTAGAATGTCGGGTGATTGATTTCCATGCTGCGCCGTGTTACATGAACGACAAGACCACGGGTGCGCACCAATGGGTCATTGAGTTTGAGCAACCGCCAGTGGATTTGGAGGCGTTCAAAATAGAATTGGACCGAAATCTCCAGGGTCAGAATTCAGATTATGAAGCGAAACGGAAATACGATCTTGTCCTCGAACCGCCCCGTATTATCGCCGCAGAACCGGGACTTTTTCATCAGTGGCTTAAGGAAAAAGGAAAGTTAGGCGGACAGAACAAAGTTCCCCGCCTCAGCAACAATCGCGAACTTATGACGCAGTTTCTAACGCTGAATGCTTCGCTTCAAACTCAGTCATAACGGTTGTCCAAAGCTCAATTCTGGCTTGCAACGCCGCTTTCGAAGACAACGCTGCTTGATTCCATTTTTCTTCATTATCACCGCAAAGTAGCTCGACCATTTGCTCGGCGAGATGGCCGTGTAAATCTCCATCGATCTCAATGTGACGCTCCA